>Ga0193730_1000315_pt1 | contig 14911 bp, 9 predicted proteins | sample U1a1metaG_FD_144919 | JGI IMG/M metagenome (GOLD analysis project Ga0193730, IMG submission 144919) | Soil microbial communities from a riparian zone of the East river system, Colorado, United States - U1a1 | ecosystem: Environmental > Terrestrial > Soil > Riparian zone | place: USA: East River...
GACACGCGCGGAGATCCTGCGCCTCCAGCGGCGCTTGGAGACGACGACGATCTACGTCACGCACGATCAGGTCGAGGCGATGACGATGGGCGACCGGATCGCCGTGATGAACCACGGCGTGCTGCAGCAGATCGGCTCGCCGCCCGAGCTCTACGACAACCCGGTGAACGTTTTCGTCGCCGCCTTCATCGGCTCGCCGGCGATGAACTTCGCGACCGCCAAGGCCGGCGAAGGGCACTTGAAGCTCGGCGGGACGACGCTCCATCTCACCGGCCGCGCCGCGAAGGCGGCGGAGCAGAATCGCGGCCGTGACCTGCTGATCGGCTTCCGGCCGGAGGATCTCGAGCTCAACGGCCACCCTGGGTCGAACGGGGTCAAGATCCCAGCGCAGATCGACGTGGTCGAATATCTGGGGCACGAGGAGCTCATCCACGCCCAGTCGGAAGGGCACGAAATCGTCGCCCTCGTCCCGTCCGAGAAGAAGGCGCAGGCAGGGGCGGACGTGGAGTTCACCATCTCGGTCGAGAAGCTCCACGTCTTCGATCCCGAGACCGAGTTGAATCTGACCGCGGCGAGTTGACCGGGGGCCTTGCGGGTGGAGATAGCATCGAGAAGTACGTGGGGTCTACTAGAGGAGGAGGAGCGGAGTGATGCGACGTAAATCGCTGATTGCGTCGGCCCTCGCTATCGCCATTCTTGCCGCCGGATTGACGGCGACGGCGATCAGTGCAAAGCCGACGAAGAAACATGCAGGTTCCATCGAGGTTCTCTCGCTTTGGGGCGGAAGCGAGAAGGACGCGTTCCTGAAGGTGACGGCCGCGTTCACGAAAAAGACGGGTATCAAGGTCGAGTACACGTCGGCCCGAGATTTCATTCCCGAAGTACGCACCCGCCTGGCCGCGGGGAATCCCCCGGACATCGGCATCCTGCCGAGGCCCGGCTACATCGGCACCCTTGCCAAGCAGGGAGCGCTGAAGACACTGTCGAGCCTGGGCCTCAGCAACTCGGCTATGGCCGCGAACTATTCGGCCGGCTGGCTGAAGCTCGGTAGCTCCGGCGGGAAGCTGTACGGAGTCCCCGCCAAGGCCAACTCGAAGAGCGTCATTTGGTACAAGCCGAACTCGTTCAAGAAGTACAAGTTCAAGATTCCGAAGACGTGGAATCAGCTTCTTGCGATCACGAAGAAGTACAAGGCGAAGGGCCTCGTACCGTGGTCAGTCGGCGCCGGCCCGAGCCAGAGCCAGTGGACCCTCACTGACTGGTTCGAGAACATCTACGCCCGGACGGCAGGGCCTGCGAAGTACCAGGCTCTCTTCACCGGGAAGCTGAAGTTCACCGATCCGTCCGTCGCGAACGCGGCGCGGATCATGACCCAGATCATCAACAACAAGTACGTCCTCAACGGCGTCCAGGGCGTCCTGGGTCAGAGCTTCGTCGGCAGCATCACCGACGTGTTCGGAACGAGCCCGAAGGCGCAGCTCTTCTTCGAGGGCGGATTCGTCGGAGGCATCGCGCTGAGCAAGGACGTCAACCCGAGCCTGAAGCCAGGCGTTTCGATCAACTCGTTCCCCTGGCCGACGATCAAGGCGTCCCTCGATCACCCCGTCGTCGGCGCGGCCGACTTCGCGGCGGCGTTCAAGGACAACGCAGACGTCCGGGCGTTCTTGAAGTACATCTCGACCGGTGCTGCCGGTTCGATCTGGGTCTCGACGGGCGCGGTGACCTCGCCGAACAAGAAGGTCCCGGCGAAGTCCTACCCGAGCATCCTCGCCCGCGGCGAAGCCAAGCAGCTCGCAACGGCGAAGACGTTCCTGTTCGACGGCTCCGACCTGCTGCCGGGCGCGTTCGGTGACACGTGGGGCTTCGCGCTCCAGGACGTGATCCAGAAGCCGGGCAACATCAAGAGCATCCTGTCTACCTTCCAGAACAAGATCCAGGGCCAGTTCTAGGCCCCGATGGCGTGGCGGCGCCCGGCAACGGGCGCCGCCATTTCTGTTTCACCGCGTACGAATGAGCACGCAGCCCGTTACCACCCCGGTCGCCGCCCCTCCCCCGCCGAGCGAGGGCCGCGGTGTGCGGGCGTGGTCGCGCTTCGAGCGTCTGCAAGGAATGCTGTTCGTGCTGCCGGCGCTCGTCGTTCTCGCGCTCTTCCTGATCTATCCCGCGTACTACACGATCAGACTCGCCTTCTACGAGGGCGACTTTCACTTCGGCTTCTTCCACTACCTCGGGCTCGAGAACTTCAAGCAGCTGCTGACGAACGACCCGGACTTTCTCGACCTGAGCAAGTTCCCGCCGGGAGGCGCGCTCGTCAACAATCTGCGCTGGGTCATCTTCTACATCAGCCTCTCGCTCATCATCGGCCTCGGCCTCGCAGTGCTGGCCGTTCGCGTTCGTTACGAGCGCGTGGTCAAGACGGCGATCTTCGTGCCGATGGCGATCTCGGCGACCGCCGTGGGCATCATCTGGCTCTTCGTCTACGCGCCCGATCCGAACATCGGCGTGCTGAACGCCCTCCTCCACGGGTTCGACAACGGCTTCCATCCGATCGCCTGGCTGGGACGACCGAACCTCGTCAACTACGCGCTGATCTTCGCGTACGTGTGGGCGTCGGTCGGCTTCGTGATGGTCGTGCTCTCGGCGGCGATCAAGGGCATCCCCGCCGAGATCATGGAGGCAGCACGCGTCGACGGCGCCGGTGAGTGGAACATCTTCCGCCGCATCATGCTCCCGATGTTGAGCCTGCCAATCTCGGTCGTGACGATCTGGCTGTTCATCAACGTGATCAAGGTCTTCGACCTCATCTACGTGATGACGGGCGGTGGCCCCGGGACGTCCAGCCGCGTGATCGCCTTCACGATGTACGAGGAGACGTTCCACAACGGGCGCCCGGGCTACGGGGCCGCGGTGGCAGCGATCATGCTGGTGCTGATCGCCCCGATCATGGTCCTCAACGTCCGCCGTTTCCGCACCGAGAAGGTGGTCGCCTGATGGCCACCGTCGACTCGGCAGTCCCGATCACGGCGCAGACGCGCAGCGAGCGCCTCGTGCGAATGCTCAGCCGGACCCCGCTGCACATTGCACTCGTGGGGATCGCGCTCGTCTGGCTCGTCCCGACGGTCGGTCTCGCCATCACGTCATTCCGCCAGCGGCCGGATGTCGCCTCCAGCGGCTGGTGGACGGCGCTCACGCATTGGGACTGGACCTTGCACAACTACGACGACGTGATCAACGCGACCGGGATGGGCCATGCGTGGGTGAACAGCGTGATCATCACCGTGCCCGCGACGATCCTGCCGCTCACGCTCGGCGCCCTGGCCGCGTATGGATTCGCCTGGGTGCCGTTCCCGTTCCGCGACACGCTCTTCCTGATCATCGTCGCATTGATGATCGTGCCGATCCAGACGTCGCTCGTCCCGCTGCTGAAGCTCTTCGCGTCATGGGGCCACCTCAACAACCACTATTACGGGATCTGGCTCGCGCACACCGCCTTCGGCCTGCCGCTCGCGGTCTTCCTCTTACGGAACTTCTTCATCACCCTGCCGAAAGATCTGATCGAGGCCGCACGGATCGACGGCGCCTCGAATCTCGCGATCTTCCGGCGGATCGTCGTTCCGCTCTCCGTGCCTGCGCTCGCGTCGTTCGCGATCTTCCAGTTTCTCTGGGTCTGGAACGACCTGCTGATGGCCCTGATCTTCGTCTCCGATCCGTCGAAGCAGCCGATGACGGTGCGGATCCCGTACCTGCTCTCGACGTACGGCCAGGAGTACAGCCTGTTGGCAGCGGCGGCGTTCCTGCTGATGATCCTGCCCCTGATCGTCTTCTTCTCGTTGCAGCGGTACTTCGTGCAAGGCCTCCTCGCAGGCTCCGTCAAGACCTGAGCGTCTTTCTCGTCCCACACACGCACTGGGACCGGGAGTGGTACCGGCCGTTCCAGTCCTTCCGCATCTCGCTGGTCGAGGTCGTCGACGAGTTACTCGAACGGCTCGAGGCTGACCAGACACTCAGCTTCACCCTGGACGGTCAGCTCGCGACGGTTGACGACTACCTCGAGATCCGTCCGGCGTCGGAGGAGCGGATTCGCTCGCTCGTCGAGGCCGGCCGGCTCGCACTCGGCCCGTGGCAGACGTTGATGGACGAGTTCCTCGTCGACGGCGAGACGACGCTGCGCAATCTCGAGGCGGGAATGCGCCGCGCGGAACAGCTGGGCGGTGCGATGCGCGTCGGGTATCTGCCCGACATGTTCGGGCACGTGGCGCAGATGCCGCAGATCCTGAGGGCGGCCGGGATCGACACCGCGGTCGTCTGGCGCGGAGTCCCGGCCGCGGTCGACTTCCACCGCTTCGTCTGGGAAGGGATCGACGGCTCCTCGGTGGTCGCCGAGTACCTGCCCGGCGGATACGGCAATGCCGCGTACATCTTCGACGTGCCGGGCCCGGTCGACCTCCGGCCGTTCGAGGAGCGCTACCGTCCGTGGTTCGGGAGCGATCCCGTTTTGGGCATGGTCGGGACCGACCACAAGCCGCTCGTACACGACTTCTCGGCGCGTGTTCCCGACGGAGCGACGGTCGGCACCGTCGGCGAGTACCTCGCGGGCGCCGCGCCGGACGGTCTCCCCCGTTGGCGCGGTGAGCTGCGTTCCGCGGCGCGCGCGAACCTCTTGCCCGGCGTCGTCTCTGCGCGGATCGACCTCAAGGCGGCGTGCGGCCGCGCCGAACGGTGGCTCGAGCGCTACGCCGAGCCGCTGCAGGCGCTCTACGGAACCGACTGGCCGGACCCCTTCCTCGCGCAAGCGTGGTCGCGCATGTTCCAGAACTCGGCGCACGACTCGATCTGCGGCTGTTCCACCGACGACGTCTCGGCGCTGGTGCTGGCGCGCTACGCCGAGGCGGAGCAGATCGGCCGCGAACTCGCGCAGCGCGCAGTTGCCCAGATTGGCGCGGAGATTCCCCGCGGCGCCTTCGCGATCGTGAATCCGTCGCCACGGGAGCGCACCGACCTCATCGAGCTCGACGTGGTCGTCCCGGATGAGTGGGAGGCGGTCGAGCTGGAGCTTCCGGACGGAACGCGCCTGCCCACACAGGAAGTAAGCCGCCGTTCGCCGTTCGAGTGGGAGGCGAAGCTCGCCGGCGCAGAGGTGGGGGCGGCGATCGCACGCCGCCTGCACGGTCGCGAGATCTTCGGGCGGCTTGTGAACGGTTTCCGGATCGAGGAGCGCGAGGCGATCCTTCAGGTGGGTGACGAGCCGGACCCCGAGTTCCTCGACGTCGAGCAGCTCGTCAGCGAGCTCAGCCTTGCGACCGCGGAGGGCGAGTGGACGCTGCGCGTCGTCAGCGAACCGAAGCGGACGATCGTCGCGGCCGTTCCGGCGCCACCGCTCGGCTGGACCAGTGTCCGTCCCGTACGTGTGCCAGGGACAGTCCCTGGCACATGTCCGACTCTCGACGTATCGCAGCTGACCCGCATCGTCCGCGGGAAGGACATCGGGGACAGTTACAACTTCGCGCCGCCCGCCGAAGACGTTCTCGTGGACGTCCCAACCGACGAGCGACTCGAGCACGTCGAGGACGGGCCGTTCCGCAGGGTCGACGTACTCCACCGCACCTTCACTTGGGACGACCGGAGCGTCGAGACGCGGACGCGCTTCGAACAGCGGGCCGGCGAGTCGTTCGTCCGGGTTCGGCTCGAGCTCGAAAACACCTGCGACGACCAGCGCGTGCGCGTGCACGTGCCACTGCTCGAGCCCGCGGACAGCTCGCGTGCCGAGGGCCAGTTCGCGGTGGTCGAGCGCAGCCTCGAGGTGGAAGGCGGGCACGGCGAGGTCGCCGTCCCGACGTTTCCGGCCTCCGGCTTCGTCGCCGCCGGCGGGATCGCGCTCCTCCTCGACCACGTTACCGAGTACGAGGTTGTCGGAGACGAGCTCGCGCTGACCGCGTTGCGCTCGATCGGTTACATCAGCCTCAACGGAAACCCGTCGCGCGAAGAGCCCGCCGGGCCCGAGATCCCGATCCCGGCGGCGCAACTCCGCGGCCCCCGTTCCTTCTCGTTCGCGTATTACCCGAGCACCGACTCGATCACCGAGCACGCCGAGGCGTACCGCCATCCCTTCTTGACCGCGCGCGGTACCGCGGAGGGCGGCGAGCTCCGATCGGCCGCCGGCCCGGGGCTCGAGGGCGACGCCCGCGTCGTGGTGACCGCGTTCCTGAATGATCGTGCGCGGATCGTCAACGAGAGCGACGCGCCGCAGACCGTCCATTTTGCCGGCAGAGAACTGGAGCTCCGGCCGTGGGAGATCCGGACGATCACCCTTTAAGGGGAGCGCGTCGCAAACTCCGACGCGTCGACAGCGTCAGAAGCGTCAATGCGGCTGTTGATCCTCTGTCTCGTTGCGTGGCTCGTTCTTGTGGTTGCTGCACTTGCCTCCGATGGCGTCGGAGGCACAGGCAGCCAGAACAAGGCCGGGCCTGTGCTCGCGAACTGACCGGCTAACGCTTCGCGATGAAGAAGTCGCTCGCTCCGATGAGCGGCCCGTACTTGTTCGCGGTCCGCTTGCCGACGCCCGGGTAGACGTACCAGCGATAGTGGCCCGGCGCGAGCTTGCGGGCCTTGCCTTTGAACTTCCACGCTTTCTTGAGCCGATAGCGCGACTGCAGCGGCCAGGCGCTCAGGACCTTGCGGCCGCTGACGCCTACCGAGGAGAGGCGCCGCATCGTCGCTCCGACTCCGTAGTAGAGCTGCACGTTGTAATAGGCAGCCCCCACGACGGGTCGCCACGCCAGCAGCGGCGGGCTCTTCAACGTCGTCCCGCGGGCAGGCGAGTAGAGCTTTGCTCCGGGAATGATGCTGACGCTATCGGTGGCCTTGTTGCCAGCTTCGTCGAACCCGTTGATCGTGTAGACGTACTTGACCTTGTTCGTCAGGCCGGTGTCCTCGAAGCTCGACGCGAGGCCCTTGAAGACTGCCGATGGGTCCGCGCCGGCCGTGCCTGGCGTCCGGTCGATCTCGATCGCCTTCGTGTCCGGCGATGCCGTCCACGTCAGCGTGGCGGTGCCGTCGTCCCAGTCAAACCCGAGGTTCGTGATGGTCGGCGGAGTCGAGTCGTACTTGAACGCAGGTGACGTGCCGCTGGCTCGGTTGCCTGCCTTGTCCGTGCAGCTGCCGTTGACGGTCGTGCTCGACGTATCAGGCCCGGAGTAGGACGTATCCGTGCATGAGCTGATACCCGAGCCGCCGTCGCTTCCGTGGAACGTCACGTGGACCGGGTGGTTGTACCAGCCGTTCGAATCCGCCGGACGGTCGAGCGTCACACTGTCGATGGACGGCGCCGACGCGTCGTAGTTCACCGAGGCCCCGGCACTGCCGCTGTTGCCGGCGGCGTCGGTGCAGCTCGCGGCCACCGACCCGCCCCCGCCGATCGTCCCGGAGTTGCACGATGCGATGCCCGACAGGTTGTCACTCCCCGATGCGTGGAAGTCGACCGGATGGTTGTACCAACCGTCCGAGTCCGGGCCACGCGAAAGCGAGAGACTCACCGCCGGCGGCGTCGCGTCGTACTTGATCGATCCGGAAGTGAGCGGCGCACTGACGTTCCCTGCATTGTCGGTGCAGGTACCTGTGAATGACGCGCCCGCGGTGTCCGGGCCGGAGTAACCGGGTGAGCTGCAACCCGCGAGTCCCGATGTGGCGTCGCTTCCGTTGAATGTCACTCCGACCGGATGGTTGTACCAGCCATTCGAATCCGGCCCTCGGGTCGGCGACGAACCCGTGATAGTCGGCGGCGCAGCATCCTTCTTGACCGTCACCGGGAGCGACGACTGTGAGCCGTTCGTGTACGTGACGACGCACGTTCGCGACCAACCGGCCGTGTCGCCGGTCACAGTGTTGGTGTCACACGAAGCCGTTTGCATCACACCTACCGGGTCCCAGGCAAACGCGACGGTGATGCTCGTCTTGTACCAGTCGGTAGAGCAGCCTCCGCCGTTACATGAGACCGTGATCGGCGCAGCGCTTGCCGCGGGGACAATCGCCAGCAACGACAGACTGACGGCAACCAACGTGATCGGATAACGCCAGCTCACGTTTCCCCCACCGGACGTGCAATCCGCATCGTCAGCATCAGCAGTGACAACCCAGCGAGCGCGAGCACCGCGAACGAGCTTCCCGCGAACCAGAGGTAGCGGTCGCGCCCATCGCTAAGGTGCACGAGCGGACGCTGGACCGCCGCAGCGATCGTCTGAAACGGCGCAAGGTTCACCCTGAACGGCGGCGAGACGGTTCGGCTCCTGGCCGCTCGCGTTCGTTTCTTCTGAACCGCCTTGGTCTGGTGCTTGGTCCGGTGCCGCGGCGGGGCAACCCGGGCCGGTGCGACTGCGGCCGGCGGTACATAGTGCGTGGTCGGTGAGGTCGGCGCCGACCTCACGGCCGGGGTGACGGAACGAGCCGCAGGCTTCGGTTTGGTCGTCCGCGCCGGTGGACTGTACGGGTCCGGAGGCGGTGCATCCGTCGTGGTCGTCACCCCCGGACCTGGCGGCACGTCATCGGCAACCGCAGGAGCCGCGCTCCACAGTGCGGTCGCGGCGACGACGCACGCCGCCAGGCGAAGCGCAACAACCGACGCGCCGCGACGCCTCGCGCGCGAAAACGGTCGTTGCTCCTTGTGACGCCCCAGCGTCAGCAGCATCCGCAGGCCGCGCTTCGCTATCAGGGCCGCCCCTCGGGCCCAACGCGGTCGCCGCAGTAACGATCTTCTTCGCCGAGGAGCCGTGTTCAAGGACTCCTCCTCCCCGTTCGCGATCGTTACCCGCACCGAAGGTACTCCTGTCTTTCATGGATTTCAATGCCGATTGTTAGGCCGCTCCCCGTGTCGCTCGAGCGCCGGCCCCGGCGCCGTTCCCGTGATCACCGCTCCGATCCCCGGGAGATACGTCTCCATGGCGATCCCATTCGCGCGCACGACCCGCTTCAGCGTCGCGGCGTCGAGCCCGTCGTCGTGCCGCTGAAGGGCTGTCTTGTAGCGGACTTCCCCGTCCGCAAGGTCGAGTTCGAAGTTCCCCGCCGCAAGCCCGTAGTTCGCCCGGGTCAAGTACTCCGAGACCTCGGCGCGCCGCTCCTCGGGGACCCGAAACGGGCAGACCGAGTAGAGCAGGATCAGGTCCTGCTCCTCGACAACGTGTGCGTAGAACTTCCAGCGACCGAGGATGCCGGACAGCTCGCTGAACAGCACGGGAGCGCCTCGGACATCGGAGAACGGCCAGCCGTTCTCACGGAACAGAGTCCGAAGGTCGGCGAGCAGTGCACCTGCAATGGGGTCACCTGAAGACTCAGTCCCTTTCGGCGCACTCTTCGAGAGAGCCCTCAGGTCGTCGCGCAATCTCTCCGATCCTTTCCACGCCGCGTCTGGAACAGACCGGGGCCGACGGCCGGCACGGAACCAGAGACCGGCTCCGCAGCTCGCGCAGCACCGCAGGGCGGACCGGCCGCTCGGCCAGAGCCGAAACTCGAGCTCGCGTGATCCGCAGGCCGGGCAGCGAAGGTCATCGGGCGAAGCCCATGGAGGCACCCTGGGCGCGCGCTCGGCAGCCCCCCAGGCAAGGTCTGCCGCTGCCAACGAGACGTCGAATGCCGTCTCCTGTCGCACGTATCCGCTCTCGGCGGCTCTTGCAATCAGGGCAGCAGTCGCCCTCACCCGCGCGGCAGTCTCTGCGTCCCCTCGGCGATTCCCGGCCAGAGCCCGAACGACCTCGAGCACCGAGCGAGCCCCCAGGACGTCAGGATCCTTTCCGACGCGACGCAGATCACGCGGCTTCAGCTCGAAGAACAGCCGCGGGCCTCGTCGGGCGTCCACAAAGCTCGCGGCGATCCACAGCATGCCGCCGGAGCTCCCGTCGAGCCGCAACTCGTCGTCCGCGAAGCCACCGTCGGCCAGCGATTGGACGAGCGCTCGTGCGCGTTCGCGTCCGAGTGACGAGATGACGGTCGCCGCGAGATGGGCAAAGCTGATGAGCTCGGCCTGCAGCTTCAGCTCGCCGTCCGCATTCGTCTCGACCGCCACACCGGCGAAGTTGTCGTCGGAGAACGTGATTTCGAGTGTGGTCTTGATCATCGTTTCGGCACCTACGAAGACGATCCGGGGCGACCGCTCTGCGGCGGGACGGCCGCCCCGGGCTTTGGCGCCTCGCGGCGCTTCGTCTCTCGAACGTCTTCGTTAGTAGGTCATCACCCCCCGCTTGCCTCTCGGGTCACGCCCGTACGAGAGAGCGAACGGGACGTCGCTGTTCAGCAGGTACTGCTTCGCCCACGCGTCCGCGTCGGCGTCCTGCTTGGTCTTGCCCTTCTGCCGGACGTTCTGCGACTGCCCGTGTCCGCCGCAGCCGTACCAGCAGCTGAAGCTGCCGGAGGTCTGCGTCGGCGTCGCCGTCTGCGATGTCGTGCTCGAGTTCGGCGCGTTCGCAGTGGCGTTGTTCGTCGCCGTCTGGTTGGAAGTGCTCGAGCCGCCGTAGACGTTGCCCCCGGAGATGTTCAGGGGAACGTTGGCGTTGACCGCATCCTGCTTGGCCCTGGCGTCGGCGTCGGCGTCCTGCTTGGTCTTGGCCGACTGGTGGACGTTCTGACTCTGGCCGTTACCGCCACAGCCGAACCAGCAGCTCGTGCTGCCGGCGGTCTGCGTCGGGGTTGCGGTCTGCGTCGTGGTGCTCGTGTTCGGCGCAGTGGCTGTCGCGGTGTTCGTCAGCGTCTGGTTCGCCGTGCTCGCACCACCGAGGATGTTCCCTCCGGCGATGTTCACCGGCACGTTGGCATTGACCGCGTTCTGCTTGGCCTTGGCGTCAGCGTCGGCGTCCTGCTTGGTCTTGGACGACTGGTCGACGTTCTGACTCTGGCCGTTGCCGCCGCAGCCGAACCAGCAGCTGGTGCTGCCGGCGGTCTGCGTCGGCCTCGTGGTCTGCGTCGTCGTGCTGGAGTTGGACGCATCCGCAGTCCCCGTGTTCGTCAGCGTCTGGTTCGCTGTACTCGCACCGCCGAGGATGTCTCCTCCGGCGATGTTCACCGGCACGTTGGCATTGACCGCGTCCTGCTTGGCCTTGGCGTCAGCGTCGGCGTCCTGCTTGGTCTTGGACGACTGGTCGACGTTCTGACTCTGGCCGTTGCCGCCGCAGCCGAACCAGCAGCTGGTGCTGCCGGCGGTCTGCGTCGGAGTTGCGGTCTGCGTCGTCGTGCTCGAGTTGGACGCATCCGCAGTCCCGGTGTTCGTCAGCGTCTGGTTTGCGGCGCTGGATCCACCGTTCACGTTGCCTCCGGCGATGTTCACGGGAACGTTCGCGTTGACCGCGTTCTGCTTGGCCTTGGCGTCAGCGTCGGCGTCCTGCTTCGTCTTGGACGACTGGTCGACATTCTGACTCTGGCCGTTGCCGCCACAGCCGAACCAGCAGCTGGTGCTGCCGGCGGTCTGTGTCGGGGTTGCGGTCTGCGTCGTCGTGCTCGAGTTCGACGCATCAGCGGTCCCAGTGTTCGTGGCCGTCTGATTCGCCGCGCTCGAACCACCGTTCACGTTGCCTCCGGCGATGCTCACGGGAACGTTGGCGTTGACGAGGTCCTGCTTGGCCTTCGCGTCGGCGTCGGCGTCCTGCTTGGTCTTGGCCGACTGGTCGACGTTCTGACTCTGGCCGTTACCACCACATCCCGAGTAGCAGCTTGAGCTGCCGCCCGTCTGTGTGGGGGTTGCGGTCTGGGTCGTGTTGCTCGTGTTGTCAGCGGTGGAGTCGGCGGTGTTCGTGGCCGTCTGGTTGGCCGCGCTCGAGCCGCCGAGCACGTTCCCGCCCGCGATTGCGATGGGGACGTTCGCGTTGACAGCGTTCTGCTTAGCCAGTGCATCTGCATCGGCGTCCTGCGTCGTCTTTGCCGACTGATCGATGTTCTGGCTTTGCCCCGCACCACCACAGCCGGCCGTGCAGCTGGAGCTGCCGCCGGTCTGCGTCGGGGTCGCGGTCTGCGCGGTCGTGCTCGTGTTCGACGCGTCAGCGGTCCCAGTGTTCGTGGCCGTCTGATTCGCCGCGCTCGAGCCCGGGCTCGGTGCGAGAATCGTGCCGCCGTAGGCGTAACCGGTCGGCAAGCTCGCATCCGACGCCGTCTGCCCCGCCGTGCCCGCTGCCGGGGCACCTTGCAGCGTCCCGGCCAGTTGGCCGACAAGCTGGTCAGCGCCCGGCGGAGGATCACCGGCGGCGGCCGAAGCCGTCCCCACCCACGCGGCCAGGGCAATCAATGCGATGCCCACCGCAATGAGATGGCGTTTCATGGTTTCGAATGTCTCCTTTTCTTGTCGTCGTTGCGATCCGTTTTTGCCGGGGCGCACCGGAGCACCACGGCAAGGTCCGACGGGACGAAGCTGTCCGTCGGACTCGCCGGGGCTACCCCGGGCGCTCGAGTCGCAAGACGACGCTCAGCAGCCGCCGGAAGGCCGCCGAGCGATGGCGACGAGCCCACCAAGGGGCCGTCAAGAGGAACGGAACAAGCAAAGCTGCGAACGCCCAGAGTGAGACTCCCGGCGCGCCGTTTCCGGGTGCGCCGAGCATGGACGACTCCTGCGGTGCGGGCTCACGCGGATCTTGTGGCGCGCGCCGGGCGTCGCGCACGTCACGTCGTCCACTCTCCGAGCGGATCGACCCGGACTCGACCGGACTGCCACTCGATGCCGGGAGCCAGGCAGTGTGGGCATTCCCGCGAGACACGGCGAGCGAGGTCGCGCGGCTCTTGTCGCACGAGTGCCTGCCGGCGTCCTGGTCGACGACCTGCACCTGGCTGCCTTCGCCGACCTGGACCTGCACTGCACTCTGCGAGATTGCACTCGAGCCGCTGTTCGTCGAGCTCGAGGACGAGTGGCTCTCGCCTGAACCTCCGGTCGACTCCGCGTTCACCCACTGGGTGGTCGGAGCTTCCTGGCGGATCACCTGGACCTGACTTCCCCCGACTCCGCCGTGCTGGATCTGAGTGGCCGACTGCGTGACCTCACTCACGTTCGACGCCTGCGCGGCCGCAGACGAGATCGAGGTGGGACCGGTGCCCCCCTGAATGGAGGTGGCCTGTGCGTTTGCAGACTGCGTCGTGGGTGCGCTCTGTTCGAGTACCTGTGTCTGGGTGCCTCCCCCCACCTGGGTGGGGCCCGACGACGGGCGTCCGCCGGCGTCCTGCTGTTGAACGGCCGACTGCGTCACGTGGTTCGCGTTGCCGGCGGATGCCGTCGCGGTCGAGCTGTTTGCCCCCACGACCTCGCCGGCTGCGGGGGAGCTCGCCGGCGAGGTGTCGGGGTCGTTGGGAATCCAGACCTGAATCAGCGTTCCGATCGCCCCCGAACCGTTCGGATCGGGTGCGGCGGGGTCGATCGTCACACTGGTGTTCGTCGGAGCACCCTGTAGCGAGGTTGCCGTCGCGCCGGCCGTCTGAACGGTCGGCGCGCTCTGCGTAGCACCTTGCGACTGGCCGCTCCCCGCACCGCCGGCGCCTTCAAGCTGGCTCGCTGCCTGATCCACCGCGTTCGAGTTCGCGGCTCCCGCCGTCGAGTGCACAGAGTTCGTCTGGGTGACCGGCCCTTCGTCGCCAGGGCTCTTGTTCCGGATCACGATGTTGGCGTTCAGCGGGTTGACCTGCGTCGAGGTCGCCGTCGACTGGGAGCTCTGCGTCGTCGGCGCGGCCTGACTCGACGTCTGAGACTGGCCTGCAGCCGATCCCGCGCCGTTCTGGGATTGACCGGATCCCTGCGAGAGGCTGTTCGTGTTTCCGGCATCGGCGTTTGCCTCTGAGCTGTTCGTCTGAGCCACCGGGCCGTCGTTCCCGGGGGAGTCGAGCCGGATCACCACGTTGACGTTCGTCGGTGCGACCTGCGTCGAGTTTGCGCTCGCGTTCGCAGCCTGGTCTGTCGGCGCGCTCTGCTGGGCCGACTGCGACTGGCCGCCTGCCGACTGCGGCGCGCCGGCCTGCTGGGTCTGGGCGCTCTGTTGGGTCGTGTTGTTGGTGTTGGCGGCCGTGCTCGAGGCCGCGGCGTGATTGTCCTGGCCGGGGGAGCCCCCAGTCGAAGCGTTGGTCGAATTCTGCTGAGAGACCGAGTCCGCGGTAGCCGTTTGCTCGGTCGGTGCGCTCTGAGTGACCGTCTGCGACTGCCCGGCATCGGTGCCGGTCTGGGTCTCCGTGCTGGTCTGACTCGTGTTGCTGACGTTTTGCGCGGTTGCGGTCGCGCCGTTCGAGCTCGTCTGTGCGCCGGAACCCGCATCCTCACCCGCTGCGGCGGCGTTGGCGGCGTGCAGGCCCGCTCCAGCGAGCACGACGCACGCCAGTAGCGCGAAGCGGAACCGCCCCCTCCCCATGCGCTTCACGATGGGCTTTCCGCCCGTCCATCGCTAGACCCCGGGTGGCGGGTCTTCCATCCCCCCGATGAGGTGGGTCTACCATCACCGGTATGGCCACTCGCGTTCTCGTGGTCCAGCCGAACCGGATCGTCCGGCGCGGAATCTGCGCGGAACTGGTGGCGAGCGGCGCAAGCGTGGTCGCCGAGGCGGAGAGCGGGACGGAGGCTGTTGCCACGGCAGTCGAGCTTCGGCCGGACGTCGTGCTGCTGGACTCCAGGCTCCCCGATGGCTCCGGGGCCGAGCTCTGTGCGGCGATCCTGAAACGACAGCCGGGAACCGCGGTCATCGTCCTCTCGGCGGAGCGCGACGAGAGAGCTGTCGAAGCGGCGCTCGACGCCGGTGCACGCGGCTTCCTCGTCACGGATGCAGAGGACCTCGATCTGGGGCGTGCGATCAAGCGGGTGCTTGCAGGCGAAAGCGTGATCGATCCACGCGCTGCGGCGCTGCTGATCGATGCGGGCAGAACAGAGGAGCCTAAGCTGAGCGGCCAGGAGCTGAGCGTTGTTCGGCTCGTCGCC
>Ga0193730_1000317_pt1 | contig 14856 bp, 18 predicted proteins | sample U1a1metaG_FD_144919 | JGI IMG/M metagenome (GOLD analysis project Ga0193730, IMG submission 144919) | Soil microbial communities from a riparian zone of the East river system, Colorado, United States - U1a1 | ecosystem: Environmental > Terrestrial > Soil > Riparian zone | place: USA: East River...
CGAGAGCCGGTGCAAAAGGTCAGCGAGGGCGGTTGCATCCGCTGAAGGAGCGCCGCGAAAGCCCGCGACCAAGCGGCCGGCCTTGCCCTTGTGAACGAGCTCGTCAGCGTCGACGTCCGTGAGCGGGGCGATCCGGAAGGCGGCCTCGCCGATCAGCTCGGCAAGGACACCGCCCGGGCCGAAAGCGACGAGCGGCCCGAAAACCGAATCCTGGACGATGCCCGCGAGAAGCTCGGCGCCGCCGCTCACCATCGGCTGTACGAGCACCGGCAAGCCGATCCGCTCTGCGGCCGCGCGGATCTGACGCTCCTCACGAAGGTCGAGTGCGACGCCCGTAAGCCTCGAGCAAGCCGCGCGTCGCCTCGGCGTCGAGCCAAGCTTCGGAGCGGCCCTCGAGCGCCGCATCCACGATCCGCCGGGCTGCGGCGTGGTCGACGTCGGGTGCCGGCGGGACCGAGCCGGCGGGGCGCCGGAGCCACTCCGCTCGCGCTGCTGCGAGACCAAGTGCGCGCGCCGCGGACTCCGGGTAGGCAAACGAGGCGACCGCGACGCCGTCCTCGCGCAGCGCCGCCGGCGTTCCGCGGCCACTGATCAAAACCGCGAGCACCGGCTTGTCAGTGCCGGAACGGCCCACGGCATCTCGGATCGCGGCCCCGACCTCGTCGGTCCCGGCGACCACCGGCGGCACGAAGAGGACGATCAGGGAGTCGAGGCGTTTGTCCTCGAGCAGGGTCGGGATCACCGCCTCGAAGGTCGCAGCGGTGGCGGAGCCAAGCAGGTCGACCGGGTTCGCGAGGCTGGCGTCCTCGGGCAGGAGCGGCTGAAGAGCCGCTCGCGTCTCTTCGCTCAACTGCGGCAGCTCTAGGCCTGCGGCGGCGCAGGCGTCGGCGCAAAGGATCCCGAGCCCGCCGGCGTTCGTGAGCACCCCGACGCGCCGGCCGCGCGGCAGAGGCTGGCTCGAGAGCAGCGCGGCTGCGTCGACAAGCTCCTCGAGCGTTCCGGCGCGGATCACGCCAGCTTGCGAGAAGAGCGCTTCGACGACGGTGTCGGAGCTTGCGAGGGCGGCCGTGTGTGAGCTCGCCGCGCGCGCGCCGGCCTCCGTCGAGCCCGCCTTGAGCGCAAGCACGGGCTTCCGGCGGGCGACGCGCTGCGCCAGGCGGGCGAACTTTTGTGGGTTGCCGAAGGACTCGAGGTAAAGCAGGACGAGTTCCGTCTCGTCGTCGTCCTCCCACCACTCGAGCAGGTCGTTCGAGGAGACGTCGGCCTTGTTTCCGATCGACACGAAAGCGGAGAAGCCGAGATTCCGCTCCGAAGCCTTCTCGAGCAGCGCAAGCCCGAGCGCGCCGCTCTGGGACGAGAACGCGATCGGACCGGGCGGCAGCGCTCGTGGGCCGAAGGTCGCGTTGAGGCCGAGGCGCGGAACCGCGATGCCCAGGCAGTTCGGACCGACGAGGCGGCCGCCGTGCGCGCGCACCAGGTGGAGCAGGCGTTCCTGGCGATCGCGGCCTTCAGCGCCGATCTCGGCGAAGCCGGAGGAGATGACGCAGAGAGCCGTGACGCCGCTTGCGAGTGCGGCTTCTGCCGCATCGAGGACGAGTCCACCCGGCAAGCAGACGACCGCGAGGTCGACGGATTCGGGCACGTCGGCGATCGCCTTGTACGCCTTCACGCCCCCGACGGCCTCCCCGTCGCGATTCACCGGGTAGGCGGCGCCCGCGAAGTCGGCCGCCAGGATGTTGCGGAAGAGCTCGCCGCCGATCGAGCCGCGTCGGCGCGAGGCGCCGATCACTGCGACCGAGTTGGGTTCGAAGAACGGGCGCAGGGACGTCGTCACTGCAAGGTGGTCGCGCTCGTCGACGCGGGCGCGGTACCGCTCCGTCGGGGCGATCGGAAAGCGGACCTCGAACTCGCCGCCGTCGAGCTCCCGCGTCACCTCGAGGCCCGCGCCCTCGAAGACCCCGAGCATCGCCCGGTTTTCGGGTAGCACCTCAGCGACGAAGCGCTCGACGCCCGCCTCGGCGGCCCGCAGCGCGAGCTGCTCGAGCAGGCGCGTGCCGATTCCCCGGCCCTGGTGGTCGTCCGCAACGGCAAAAGCAGCCTCTGCCACGCTCTCGTCGCGCAGCCGCATGAATTCGGCGACCGCGACGATGCGGTCCCCGAGCTCGCCGATGAGGACGCCGCGCTCCTGCCAGTCTGGCTCGAGGAAATGCTGAACGAGACCGTCGTCGACGCGGCGGATCCCGTGGAAGCGCATGTAGAAGCTCCGTTCGGAGAGCCCGGTGAAGAACGCGGCGAGGGCGCCCGCGTCCTCCTTTGCGGGCGCCCTCAGCCGCAGCGTCGCGCCGTCGCGGAGGATCACGTCGACCGTGGCGGCCCATTGCCCGTCATGCGTCGCTGCCGACAAGCGCAACCTCCTTTTCAGCTTGATCCTGAGTCACGGGCCCGCCTTCGAGCACGACCTTCAGCGCGTCGGTCTCGGCCGCGGCGGCGAACGTGTCGTACGCCGCCATCGTCTCCTCGAGCGGGAAGCGACGGGTAGCGAACGGCGTGGCATCGAGCCGGCCCTCGACGATCAGCTTCAGAAGTCGCGGCGTCGTGAACGTGTCGACGAGACCCGTGGTGATCGTCACGTCCCGAATCCACAGCTTCTCGAGGTGGAGGGTCGCCGGTCGCCCGTGCACGCCGACGTTCGCGACCCGCCCACCCGGGCGGACGAGGTCGGCGCAGAGCTCGAACGTTTCGGGGATCCCGACCGCCTCGACCGCGACGTCGGCGCCGAGACCGCCGGTCAGCTCCATGACCCGGGCCAGCGCGTCCTCCTTGTCGCCGTTGATCGTCACGTCCGCACCGAACTGACGAGCCTTCTCGAGCCGAGAGTCCGCGAGGTCGATCGCGATGATCCTGCCTGGCGTGTACAGCTTCGCGGTCAGCACGGTCGCGAGCCCGATCGGGCCGGCGCCGACGATCGCGATCGTGTCGCCCGGGCCGAGGCCGCCGTTGAGAACGCCGACCTCGTACGCCGTCGGCAGGATGTCGGCGAGGAAGAGCACCTGCTCGTCGCCGAGCTCGTCCGGAACCTTGTAGACCGAGGTGTCCGCGAACGGCACACGTGCGTACTCCGCCTGTAGCCCGTCGATCAGATGGCCGAAGATCCAGCCACCGCCGCCGGTGCAGAGGCCGTAGCGGCCCTCCTTGCAGAATGCGCAGCGGCCGCAGGAGGTGATGCAGGAGACGAGCACGCGGTCGCCGGGTTCGAGCGTCGTCACCGCGGCGCCGATCTCGACGACGGTACCGACGGCCTCGTGTCCGAGGATCATTCCCGGTCGCACCTCGGGAACGTCGCCCTTCAGGATGTGAAGGTCTGTCCCACAGATCGTGGCGGAGTCGATCCGGACGATGACGTCGGATGGCTCCTGGATTATGGGGTCAGGCTTCTCTTCCCAGCTGCGAACCCCAGGCCCGTGGTAGACGAGCGCCTTCATGGCTCCTCCTTTCGCTTGCTCTCACTGTCGCTCGCTCAGGCAGCGCTCGGCATCGGCAAGCCCACGGAAAAGCCGTGCGGGTTTTCCGCAACCAGGATTGCAGCTAAAGGGCGGGAAAGCGCCGCCCGGCTTCATTCAGGCCGGTGGCTCACCGCCTCGATGTTGTTGCCGTCCGGATCGTGCACGTAGGCCGCGTAGAAGCTCTCGTGGTAGTGCGGGCGCAGGCCGGGAGGGCCGTTGTCCTTCCCGCCCGCCGCCATCGCCGCCTCGTAGAACGCGTCCACGGTTGCGCGGTCGTTGGCGCTGAACGCGACGTGCGTCGCGCCCCGCTCGGCACTCGAGCCGATCCAGAAGTCGGACATTCCGTTGCCGGCACCGAAGCCGGCACCGCCCTCGAACTCCATCTGCAGCGAATAGCCAAGCGGCGCGAGCGCCTGCGTATAGAAACGCTTTGCCTGATCGAGGTCCCCGACGTTCGCGGTTACGTGGTCGAGCATCAGTCCTCCCTTCACGGCCCAGGCCGGGCCTGATCAAAGGCGAAGCCACGAGCCTACCGCGCTGGCGCCCAGGGCTTTACTCCACCGCACCGGAGTAGGCTGGTCGCGTGGGCGCGCTGAGTCCGAGCGAAAACCGCCTGCGTGCGCTGGTCGAAACCGGTGTCGCGATCACCTCGGAGTTGTCGCTCGATGCGCTTCTGCAGCGGCTCGTCGAGGCGGCCGCCGAGCTAACGGACGCCCGCTACGCCGCGCTCGGCGTGATCGATGGGAGCGGCTCGGAGCTGGAGCGATTCCTCACCACCGGAATGGATGCGGAAACCCACGCGGCGATCGGCGAACTGCCGCGTGGTCGAGGGATTCTCGGCCTTCTCATTCGCGAGGCCACGCCGCTCAGGCTTCACAACCTCGGCGACGACCCCCGCTCGGTCGGATTCCCGCCGAATCATCCGCCGATGGGAACCTTCCTCGGCGTGCCCATCCATTTGCGAGGCGTCGCCTATGGCAACCTCTACCTGACCGAGAAGGCCGGCGGCGAGGACTTCACGGCTGAGGACCAGGACCTCGTGGGGCTGCTGGCAAGCCAGGCGGCGGTCGCGATCGAGAATGCGCGCCTGTATGAGGCCGCCACGGGGTGGTCGAAGCAGCTCGAGTCTCTGAACGAGGTCGGGAACGCGCTCGCGACCGAGACCGATCTCGACCGGCTCCTCGACCTGGTCGCCCGCCGCTTGCGCGAGCTGCTGGACGCCCGCTTGGTCACGGTCCTGCTTCCCAGCGGCGCCGACGAGCTGCGGTTCACCGCGGTGGCCGGTGACCGGGTTGAGCTCGCCGGGGCGACGATCACCCGTTCGACCTCGAAGACCGGTCGCGTCCTCGAGCGTGGCCAAAGCGAGCGCGCCGACTCGGTGCTGGACGACCCCGAAGTCGACCACGAGGCGATGCGGCTGATCGGCGCCCGCACCGGCCTGTGGGTACCGCTGCTTGTTCGGGGACGCGCGATCGGAGTGCTCGCGGCGCACGACAAGGTGGGCGCCGACGCTCGCTTCACGGACAGCGATCTGCGCCTCACCGAGACGTTCGCGGCGCGGGCGGCCCTCGCGGTCGATCTCTCGGAGCGGATAGCGCGCGACTCTCTCCGCCGGGTGGTCGAGGCCCAGGAGCTCGAGCGCCGGCGGCTGGCGCGAGAGCTCCATGACGAAACCGGGCAAGCGCTGACGTCGATCCTGCTCGGTCTAAAGGCGCTGGAGGAAAGGATCGACGACCCCTCCTCGCGTGCGGCGACCGCCGAATTGCGCGAGCTCGTCGTCTCGACGCTGCAGGACGTCCGCCGCCTGGCAGTCGAGCTTCGGCCGAGCGCCCTCGACGACTTCGGCCTGGTCGCGGCCTTGGAGCGCCTGACCGCTTCGTTCTCCGAGCAAACCGGGATCGCAGTCGACTTTCAGACCGCTCTCGCGGACGAACGCCTTCCCGAAGAGGTCGAGACAGCCCTCTATCGAATCGTCCAGGAATCGCTCACAAACGTTGTCAAGCACGCACGTGCACGCCGGGTCAGCATTCTGCTGGCGCGGAAGAACAGCGCAGTCAAGGCGGTGGTGGAGGACGACGGGCAGGGTTTCGACCCGGCCGAACAGGCCGACGACGGCTTCGGGCTCGTGGGCATGCGTGAGCGCCTTGCTCTGCTCGGCGGGCGTCTGGAGATCGAATCCGGTCGCGGGGGCGGTACGACCGTCGCTGCCGAGGTGCCCGTTTAGTGAGCGTTCGCGTGCTGATCGTCGACGACCACGCCGTCGTCCGGGCAGGTCTGGCGATGCTGGTCAACGCCGAGGACGATCTGGAGGCGGTCGGTGAGGCCGGCAGCGCCCATGACGCCATCTTCGAAGCGCGAACCACGAAGCCCGACGTCGTCCTGATGGACGTGATGATGCCCGAGCAGAGCGGGATCGACGTCGTGCCGCAGCTTCTGCACGAGCTGCCCGAGGCGAAGGTGCTCGTTCTCTCGATGCAAGATGACCCGCGTTACGTCCGGGAGGCGTTCGAGGCCGGCGCGAGCGGGTACGTGCTCAAGGAAGCCGCCGACATCGAGCTCGTCGCGGCCATCCGGGAGGTGGCCGGCGGCGGACGCTACGTGAACCCCGAGCTGGGCGCTCGGCTCGTCTCGGCGGAAACGGACGAACGTCGGCGCGCGGAAGAGGATCCCCTCTCCGACCGCGAGCGTGAGGTCCTGCGGCTACTCGCCCTGGGTCACACGAATCAGGAGATCGCGAAGGAGCTCTACATCTCCGTGCGCACGGCGGAGACGCATCGCGCGCACATCATGCAAAAGCTGAGGTTGTCCAGCCGAGCGGAGCTCGTGCGGTACGCGCTGGATGAAGGCCTGCTCGAACGCTCCTGAACGACGACGGGCCGCCCGAAGGCGGCCCGCCTTTTCAGCGACGGAGGATTCCGTCTAAGCGTGAACAGCAGTCGGGGCCTTGGTCGCCGGCTCAGTCTTCCGCAAGAAGGTGAACGCCGTCTGCGGATTGCGCAGCGCGCCGCCGATCGCGAGGATGGCGAACCCGAAACCGCTCAGCAGCAGCGCGATCCCGACCACCACTCCGAAGAGCGCGATCCGGTCGGCCATGTAGCTGGCGTTGAGGGCCGTCGAGAGCGCGGTCTCGGTAACCCATACGCTGCGGCGGCCGTTGTCGACCGGCTGCTTCGTCGTCGGGTCGAGGGCTGCGTACTTCGCGTCGTTCGTACCGCCGATCCCGTCCGTGAATTGCTTCGGAGCGGTCGGCAGTGCCTGATAGCGACCCATCTGCGCGTACGGCAGACCCTGGGTTGCCTCCAGCGCGTGGATGCGCATGTAGCCCGCGAACGCATGCGCCCGGGGGCCGCTGTTAATCGTCTTCCCTGCGACAGCCAGCGTCGGGAAGCTGATCTTGTCGACCACCAGGCCCGCGTCCTTCGCCTCGGCCGTGATGGCCGCCGGCGTCATGTCCGGCGTGCCGACGATCTGCTCCTGCTTGAGACTGTTTGTGACCGTCGAGCGGCCGTTGAAGCCCATCACGATCGCCACGATGCCGAATGCGATCAGGACGGCAGCTGCAACCACTCCACCGATCTCGAATACCTTCCGCATGATTCTCCTTCCGTCGCGTCGGGGTCTGCTTGTCTGCCTCGACCTTTCTTGCAGTCTCGGTGCGACGGCTTTCCCTGCCATCAGGGGCGTTCCGCGAAGTTCGTGCGGCATCTCCGGGCACGACTTGCGGTTTTTCCGTAGTGCGCCGACTCGGCGGCGTGCTGGCGGGCGTGACCGTGGAAATGCAGCGGCACGGTCACCACCGTGGAGCGTCGCCGGCGCAGAGCTCTTCCGTCGGGGAACCTGGGCTCATGCGTGAACACCCGCCTCCGCCGCGACGTGAGCGCCCCGGACGACCAGGACAGGACGGCGGCTCTCGTGCAGGACGCTGCGCGACACGCTGCCCAGGAGTGCGCTGGCGAGTGCCCCGTGCCCCCGGGAGCCGACGACAATCAGATCGGCGTCGATGCTGTCGCTGAAGGCGACGATCTCAGCCGCGGGATCGCCGACGAACAGCTCCGTCTCGGCGTCGATTCCCTTCAGAGCGGCGATCCGCTCGGCCTCTTCGAGTGGCTCGCGGTCCTCGTCCGTGAGCATGTGCGGCACATTCGGCGGAGCGACCGCGAAGCTGGTGAAGGCGAGAACCTCCTCCTTCGGGGCAACGTGGACGAGGAACGGCGTCGCGCCCTGCTCGGCGGCGAGCTCGAGCCCGAACTCAAGCGCCTCGTGCGCAGAGCCCGAGCCATCGGTTGCGATCACGATCTTCTTCATGGTCTCCTCCTTCGGATCTCTTTTGCCGTCATCGTCCGCGGCGGGGGAGGGTGTGCCATCCGGCCGCGCGCCGATCCGGCGCGCGGAGAACTACGGATTCGAGGCTGCGATCCAGCAGCGCACTTAGAATCGAAAGCAATGGCGATGACCGCGCAGCGGGTGAAGCCGAGGCTCCGCGGCGTGTTCCATGAGCTCGGGTTCTACGCGGCGCTCGCGCTTGGCACAGCTCTCGTCGTGACCGCCCACAGCGGTCGCCCGCGCTTGGCGGCGGCCGTTTTCGCCGGTTCGGTCGCCTTCTGTTTTGGCGCGAGCGCGCTCTACCACCGGCCGATGTGGAGGCCGCCGATCCGCGCCTGGCTTGCGCGGCTCGACCATGCCGGCGTCTTCCTGCTCATCGCCGGCACGTACACGCCATTCGGCCTGCTCGTCATGTCGGAGGGCTGGGCTGTGCCCGTCCTGACGATCGTCTGGGCGGGCGCTCTCGTCGCGACCCTCCTGAAGCTTTTCTGGTTCGGGGCGCCAAAATGGCTCTCAGCGGCGATCGGTCTCGCGCTCGGCTGGGTGAGCGTGGCTGCGTTCTCGCAATTGCTCAAGGTTCCGCTCCCGGGGCTTGTATTGGTGGTTGTCGGTGGACTTCTCTACACGCTCGGGGCGCTTGTCTACGCCTCTCGGCGGCCCGACCCAGTTCCGCACGTTTTCGGGTACCACGAGCTCTTCCACGTGCTCACTCTCGGCGCCGTCGGCTGCCAGTACGCGGCGATCGCGTTCTTCGTCCTGCCGGGCTAGTCACCAAACTTACGGACGGGTGCACTCGCCCCGCTACGCCACTGCTGCCGGGATCGCTGCCCAGTCGGCCTCACCAGCCGTGAGCACGTAGTCGCGGCTGTCCACCGCGAAGCGGATCGCGCAGAGGGATTCCTCCTTCACCCAGGCCTCGACGTTGCGAAGAAGGACGGCGAGGTCGTCGGGATCCTGCTGGAGGGCGACGGAGACGAGACTGACGTCGCTACGGTCCTGGAGCGAGACGTTCCAGCGCCCACCGAGGCGGCGGGTGAGGCGTACGGCAGAGGCCAGATCGGGGATCTCGAAGTGCACTGATTCGCGGTTGCCTTCAGGTTCCATCGGGGTCACGTAGCCAGCCGGAGCACGACGGCGAGGTCGTCTCGAACCCGTTCCAGGGCGGAGATCTCGATTCCCTCGACCGGTCGGCTGTCGAGCAGGATCAGGGCGTTCTCGAGCGCGTGCAGAGCGTGCTCCAGGCGAAAACGACGGATGTCGGCGGGACTCGAGAGAGGGAGGGGAATCGAGCCCGCGCCGACAGCACCGCCGACCCGGACCGGCTTACCGGTCTCGAGCGTGTGGCCCCGTCCATCGGTGTTCAAATTCATGCAACCAGGGTCGCGGTTCGAGGACCGGCCTCGCTTAACACGATCAGGTCAATCTCGAGCTGCGAAGCTCGTCCCGGGTCTCCCGCCTCTCGGCTTGCGGGATGAATGGTGTCCCGTTCGGACCGCGAGCAGCCGGAACGGTCGCGACCCTACATAGTCTCGATGGGATGATCGTCGGGCGGAGCCGGGGCTTCGAGCCCCTTGTGCTCCGCCGGCGCGACGATGAGGTTCAGGCCCTCCAGCCGCTCGATCGTGACCGTTTCACCCACATCCGCGCCCGCCGCGCAGGTCGCCTCCCACAGCTCGCCGAGCACACGGATGGTGCCGTTCGGGCGGCACGGCGAGACGACCTCCGCACGCATCCCGATCATCGCCTCACGCCCCGTCTTCGGCCGCCACCTGCGCGCAAGGCGGCGACCCCAGATCACCTCGCCGATCTCGAGCAGGACGCCGCCGAACAGGACGAGGAGGTTCCACGGCCATGGAACGAAGAACGCGAACACGATCGCCAGGAGAAGGACCACGCCTGCTGAATCGGAGCGGGTTTCCGCAGCGAAGGCATCCCCCCATGGGGATGATCCGGCCGTTCATCCCATCAGGACGATGCCGCGGACCCCGCTCGGCGCGATCCTCTCGCCGCACGAATAACGGACGAAAGCGAGGCGATGACCATGTTCAGGCGACGACGGCCACTCATGCGGGCGGCGATGGTCGGGGGTGCCGGCTACTACGCCGGCAAGAAGGTTCAGGAGGGACGGGAGGCGGACGCGGACCGGGACGCGCGGCTGGACGAGGTCGAGACGCAGCAATCCGCGGCACCCGCCGCGGGCGGGATGAGCGACGACATGATCGATCAACTCGGCAAGCTCGGGCAGCTACATGAGCAGGGAGTTCTGACCGACGACGAGTTCGCCGCGCAGAAGCAGAAGCTTCTGCAGAGCACATGAGCACGCCCACGCACAGCGGTGACGGCCTGACGCTTGGACCGGTTCAGATGCTGGTCGTCGGCTTCGCGGGCGACAACTTCAGTGGCGAGATTCGGGACGAGCTCGAGCGGCTCAAGGAGCACGACATCGTTCGGTTGATCGACCTGCTGCTCGTGAAGAAGAACGACGACGGGGAGATCGAGGTCCTCCAAACGAGCGACCTCGATCAAAATGAGGCCGAGGAGTTCGGCGCGGTCGTCGGCGCCCTCGTGGGTTTCGGCGCGGGCGGCGACGAAGAAGTTGAACGCGGTGCGATCGCAGGGGCCGCGGAGCTCGAAGACGGGCATGTGTTCGATGACAACGCTGTCTGGTACCTGAGCGACGCCATTCCGGACGGCACCGCCGCAGCGGTCGCTCTGCTCGAGCACCGGTGGGCGATTCCGTTGCGGGACAAGATCGCACAGGCCGGAGGGGTCACCCTCTCCGACGCGTGGATCCATGCCGCCGATCTCGTCGCGATCGGCCTTGTTGGCGCGGCAGCGAAGGACGCCGCGGGAATCGACGCCTAGCTGAAGCTGAAGGCCCCGGCGACGGGCGCGATCCCCCAGGAGCCGGAGTGGGTCTGCTCCGGTTCCAGGCGGATCAGCCCGTCGCCGCTGCGGAAGGCGTTCGGTGCGCAGGTCATCGGCTCGACGGCCAGGCTTCTGCGACCGCCGGTAGGGAGCGTGTCTCCACTGAAGACCATCAAGTACGGATAGGACTCGGCGGCCCAGAGCGTGCTCTGCCCCCCGTCGGACATGAGCTCGACCCGCGCCAGGCCGTCTGGACCGCGCCCGAGGTCGGTGAACGCGTGGTCGAGCTTCGTGGTGCCGATCGCGCGCGTCACCCGGAAATCGAGGTCGGTGCCGTCGACCGGCGCTGCGCCGACCGGGATGCCGCGGTCGTTCGCCTCGAGCACCGTACGTGCCGGTATCTGCAGCCTGGCTGTATCGACAAGACCACCGCTCACTGCGAGATATGGATGTGCGCCGGCGCCGTACGGCGCGGTTTCGTTCCCGACGTTCGTCGCCTCTGTCCTCACCGTCAGACCGTCGGCGGCGAGCCGGTATTCGACCCGCAGCGCCAGCGAGAACGGGTAGCCCGGCCGCGGGTGGAGAATGTGCTCGAGCGCAGCCGAGTCACGCTCGCGTTCTGCGATGCGCCACGCAGACCAGCGGACGAGGCCGTGGATCGCGTTTAGCCGCTCCGGCTCGTCGAGCGAGAGCTGGTGCCGGACGCCCCCGAACTCGTAGCTGCCGTCCTCGATCCGGTTTGGCCAGGGAATCAGCAGCTGCCCCCGGCCGCTCGAGGCGATCTCGTTCGCGTCGTAGCCGTCGAGGATGGAGCGGCCATCCGCAAGATAACTGCGGAGGCCGGCACCGACCTCGACGACGATCGCGCGCTGTTCCTCGAACGCGAGCTCTATCTGCTCGCCGGACGGAGCGATCGGCGTCCTGGGCTCGCTCAGGTTCGGATGCCGCGCCAGACGATCCGGGCCATCCACAAGGCTCCGGCGATCTTGGCCGGCGTCTGGCTCTCGAAGCGGCTGGTGCGACCAAGCCGTCGTCGTTTTCGCAGCTGCATGGTCAGGCCGCCTGCGGAGCCGGCCGCATCAGGCCGCCGATGATCCAGAAGAACGGCAGGAAAATCCCGAGGATGAACATGACCCAATGCCCGTTCCGGATCGTGTTGATCCCGAGCGTGATCAGCAGGACCACGTAGAGCAAGGCCGCGAAGCCTCCGATTGCGAACCACATAGCGCCTCCTTCGTTGGAGTTTCAAGCCTCCCATCGCCGGGGCGCGAGCGCATCATCCGATCCGGACGAGAGCGACGAAACGCCCTGCAGCCGCCACGCTTCATCCCCATCGGACGATGTGGCGTAGCGTCCTCATTCTTAACTTGCATCGAGCATGAGCGCGCTCGCGTCCACGGCCGTGGATCTCGCCCGGATCCAGTTCGCGACGACATCGCTCTACCATTTCCTCTTCGTCCCGCTGACGCTCGGGCTGGCGCCGCTGGTCGCGACGATGCAGACGCTCTGGCACCGCAGCGGCGACGAGGCGTGGCTGCGGCTGACCCGCTTCTTCGGGACGCTGCTGCTGATCAACTTCGCGATCGGGGTCGCGACCGGGCTCGTGCAGGAGTTCCAGTTCGGAATGAATTGGTCGATCTACTCGAAGTACGTCGGCAACGTCTTCGGCGCGCCGCTCGCAATCGAGGGCCTGGCCGCGTTCTTCCTCGAGTCGACCTTCCTCGGGCTCTGGATCTTCGGTTGGAACCGGCTCGGGCCGCGCCTCCACCTGGCGACGATCTGGCTCGCGACGCTTGGCACCTGGCTCTCGGCGTACTTCATCCTGGTCGCCAACTCGTGGATGCAAGAGCCGGTCGGCTACAAGGTCGAAAACGGGAAGGCGGTGCTGACGAGCGTGTGGTCGCTGCTCACGGCCGACTTCGCCCTCTGGGCCTTCGGGCACACGATCTTCGCAGGCCTGACCGCTGCTTCCGTGGTCGTGTTAGGAGTCTCGTGCTGGCATCTCGTCCGCGGCCGCGACGTCGAGCTCTTTCGGCGTGCGGCGAAGCTCGCTCTGATCGTTCTGCTGCCCGTAGCGGCGGTGAATCTCTGGTTCGGCAGCCACTTCGGCATCTACACGACCAAGCACCAGCCGATGAAGATCGCCGCCACCGAGGCGCTCTGGGACACCCAGCAGCCGGCGTCGTTCTCGCTCTTCCAGATCGGCGGCTTCACCCAAAGCGACCAGAAGCCCTCGTTCTCGATCGAGGTTCCACGCCTACTCTCCTTCCTCGCCACGGGCTCGTTCAAGGGGAAGGTCGTCGGGATGAACGAGCTGCAGTCGCAGGAAGCGGCCCAGTACGGCTCTGGCAACTACATCCCGCCGGTCGAGGCCGTCTACTGGTCGATGCGTGCCATGGCCTATCTCGGCACGCTCGTCTTCCTCGTCGCGGCGGTGGGCTCGTTCCTCTTCTGGCGTGGGCTGCTCGAGCGGACACGGTGGTTCCTCTGGACGGCGGTGGTCTCGATCGCCTTCCCGTTCCTCGCCGCGCTCGCCGGCTGGCTGCTGACCGAGCTCGGCCGGCAGCCGTGGATCGTGCAAGGTCTGCTCAAGACATCGCAGGCGAACTCGCCGAACGTCGGCACAACGTGGCTCGCCCTCAGCCTCGCGGTCTTCATCGGCCTCTACCTCGTCCTCGGCATCGTCGACTTCGTGCTCATGCGCCGCTATGCGCGGCCCGACCGGCCCGTGCCTGAGGCCGAGTTGCCGGTGCCGGTGGTGACCTACTGAGATGACCCTCCAGATCCTCTGGTTCTGCCTGATCGCGATCTTCTGGGGCGGCTACTTCGTGCTCGAGGGCTTCGACTTCGGCGTCGGGATGCTGTTGCCGTTCCTGCCCCGGGACGAGGAGGAGCGCGGCGAGATGTTCCGCTCGATTGGCCCCGTCTGGGACGGCAACGAGGTCTGGCTCGTCGTTGCCGGCGCAGCGACTTTCTCGGCCTTCCCCTCCTGGTACGCGACGATGTTCTCGGGCTTCTATCTCGCACTGCTGCTCGTTCTCTTCCTGCTGATCGTCCGGGTCGTCTCGTTCGAATGGCGCGACAAGAGCGACAGCCTGCGCTGGCGCCGCGTTTGGATGTGGGCGAACGCCGTTGGGAGCGCTGGGATCGCGCTCGTCTGGGGGATCGCCCTGGCCAATCTGATCCATGGCGTTCCGATCGACTCCCAGGGCAACTACACCGGCAATTTCTGGGATTTGTTCAGCGTCTACACGGTGCTCGCCGGGCTTGCTTTTGTGCTCCTGTTCGCCTTCCATGGCGCGAGCTACCTGACGGTTCGGACCAGAGGAGATCTGTGCGGGCGGGCGCGGCGGGCAGCACGAACTCTCGCCGTGCCGGCAATCGTCGCCGGCGCCGGGTTCTTGATCTGGACGGTCGTCGTCGCCGTCGACCAGAACCACAAGGGCGTCTTCCCGCCGGTGCTTCCGGCTGTGATCGCGATCGCCGCGCTCGCGCTCGCCGGCTTCTTCGTCTACACGGGGCGAAGCGGCCTTGTCTTTGCAATGACGGCGCTCGGCACGCTCGCCGCAGTCGCGACGCTCTTCACGAGCCTCTACCCGCGAGTCATGGTGTCGAGCTCGAGCTTCGGCAACAGCCTCACCGTCTCGAACGCGGCGTCCGTGCACTACACGCTGGTCGTGATGACGGTCGTGGCTCTGGTGCTGACGCCGCTCGTTCTCCTCTACCAGGGGTGGTCGTACTACGTCTTTCGCGCCCGCATCAGCGGCGAGCGGGTTCTGCCGCTGGGCGACGCGGCCGCGCGGCCGACCACCGGCCCGGGCGCCGCCTGACCACGATGCGACTGCTCGACGAGCGCCTTCTGCGGCGGGCCAGGGCTGCCCGCCGCCTGCTCGTCGTCGACTCCACGCTTGGGCTCGTCGGAGCGGTGCTCGTCGTCGTCCAGGCGACGTTGATCGCGCGGATCGTGACGCGGGCATTCGACGGAGCCCCGCTTCGGGGCGTCGCGCTCGAGCTCGGCGTGCTCGCGCTGACGTTCGCCGGTCGCGGGGTGGTTGCCTGGAGCTTCGAGGTTGCAGGACGCCGGGCGGCGTGGACGGTCCTGTCCGAGCTTCGCCTCGCGCTCATGAAGAGACGGCTGCGCACACAGCCGGCCGGGCTGGAC
>Ga0193730_1000318_pt1 | contig 14844 bp, 5 predicted proteins | sample U1a1metaG_FD_144919 | JGI IMG/M metagenome (GOLD analysis project Ga0193730, IMG submission 144919) | Soil microbial communities from a riparian zone of the East river system, Colorado, United States - U1a1 | ecosystem: Environmental > Terrestrial > Soil > Riparian zone | place: USA: East River...
TGAAGATAAGCCGGGCATCGTGGTTGATAACGCGCCGCAGTCTAAGCATAAGGGAAACGTTTATCTCGCCTGGACTCGCTTTGATATCTACGGCAGCAACGATCCCGATTGTCATTCGCACATTTACTTCACGCGATCGACCGACGGCGGCAAGTCATTCGCAATGCCGGTGCGTATCTCTGACAGCGCCGGTGATTGCCGCGACAGCGATAACACCGTCGAAGGCGCAGTGCCGGCCGTTGCCCCAAACGGAGATGTGTACATTGTCTGGGCCGGTCCGCTGGGACTCGTATTCAAGAAATCGACTGATGCCGGTCTGACGTTCGGCAAAGAAAAAGTTATTGGTCAGATGCCCGGCGGTTGGGATTTCCCAGTCGCCGGACTCGAACGCGCGAATGGAATGCCGGCCACCGGCGTTGATTTGAGCAACAGTCCGAACAAAGGAACGCTCTACGTTAACTGGATTGACGCCCGCAATGGTGACCCTGATGTTTTTGTGATGTCATCGAGAGACGGCGGCGAAACCTGGTCGTCACCGGTGCGCGTCAACGACGATCCATTAAAGAACGGCAAAGAACAGTTCTTTACCTGGATGTCCGTCGATCCCACGGACGGCTCTGTGAACATTGTCTTTTATGATCGGCGTGACACTAATGGAGCCATGACCAAAATCGTCATGGCGCGCAGCGTCGACGGCGGAAAGACCTTCATGAATCACGCGATCGATCAGCCGGCGTTTAAGTGTGACGACAAAGTTTTCTTTGGCGACTACACCGGTATCTCCGCATACAACGGCCGGGTGCTTCCAATGTTCATGAACTTTGACGAGCAGAAGAAACTCGTGGTTTCAGTCGCTCTTTTTCATTTCAAACCGGGTACACAGGAGCGGGTCGAGTAAGACGACCGCGGGTTCGTGTTCTTTCGTGGTCCGTCTTGCCGATGAATCAACGAGGACCAAACTACGAAATCGCACGAACCAGGAATCACGAAGAGACACAAAGATTCAGCTGATGAATCAAGTAGGTTTACTACCTTATTCCTCACAGGCATTTCTTAACAATCTGACTCGTGGGCACGTGCGCTTTCAAACGATGTAGCGTTTGATAAACCCCCATCTCCGCCCGCGCCATAAAGATGAACTCGGTAATTACACCTTTGGTTCGAAACAGATTCTTTGATGCCGCAAGAAAATCTCGCAGGAATGCAGCGTCGCTGAAATCGAAGAGCTGATTCTTGTCCGGGTGAGGTGGATAGACCTTGCGATAGAACGTTTCCGCGAAGTCTATCAGCGCCCGGCGAGCGCCCGGCAGTAACTTTTCACCGGCTTGTTTGTAATAGGTTTCAAGCAACCGGCGAAAGTCCGCGGAATCGGTCGAGCCAGGATAAAGACAAACACTTCGCAGGTAATCAACAGCTTCAGAGCTGAGGTACTTTACGCAACCGAAGTCTACCAGTGATACGCCTGCGTCATCGTTGAAGAGATAGTTGCCCCAGTGCGGATCAGCGTGAAGGGCCTCGACCTTATACACCTGAAATTGGAAAAGCTCGAAGAGATTCGCGCCCAGTTGGTTCCGAAGTTTCTGGGAAGGATGCTGCGCGAGAAAATCTTCGAGGTGTCGACCGGTCATCAGAGACATGGTCAGAACCTTGTCAGAAGAGTATTTGCGAAACACGCGGGGAACTTTGACGAACGAGAGCGGCGCCAGTCGCTTAGCCATGAACTCGATGTTGTCGGCTTCACGCCGGTAATCGGTTTCCGCGATGATTTGCTCTTCAATCTCATCGATTGCCGATCTGGGTATGTGGCCTGACGCCTGTGCCGGCTTAGACAGTGTGCGAAACAATCTAAAGTCGTTTTCGATCGCCCGACGGATGTCGGGATATTGAATCTTCACGGCCACGCGTTGGCCTTCGCGACTGACGGCGTGATGTACCTGGCCAAGTGAAGCGGCCGCAAAAGGTTCAGCGGTAAACTGTCTGAAGATCTCTTCAGGCTCGCGCCCCAGGCTCGCCTTGATCTGCACGCGCACCAGCGAAGGATGCATGCCTGGCGCTTCCATCTGCAGCGTGGCCAACTCAGACAGGACTTCGTCAGGAAGCACTCCGGTTTGGAGACTCAACATCTGGCCAAGTTTCATTGCCGGCCCGCGCAACGCTTGCATCTCGTCAGCCATTCTGCGGGCTGCGCGCACGTGCGTGGATTTCAATTTGATTTTGCTTTGCGCTTCGCCAAGGAATACGCGCTGCATTAGATACCCGACGTAACTGCCGGCAATGCCTGCTCCCATTGAAGCCATTCCGAGGGCGCGACCGGTCGTCGTGTTCTTTTGCGAGGCCATCTATCTTTTTCCCTGCTTAAGGAACGAGACGCCGATGCTCAGCGACCGATCCAGAAACGCCAACGTGTGCTGTTTGCCGGGCGACGAATCGTGGAGCCAGAAAAGAAGCGCGCCGAGGTAGTAAATCCAGAAGACTTCGGGCGCCAAAAACGAAAGCGGAGTGTGTTGATTTTTCGGCAGAGATTCGTCGAGCAGTTCCTGCACGAAACCGACATAGCGATGACGAAGCTCCTGGGCCCGGTGGCTGAAAATACCGAGTGGGGAGGCCGGCTTCAGCGCATGAATGAAAGCGGCGCCGATGAATTTTTCGTACGGAGCAAGGAACTCGAGTTGGGCATGCACCAGCGCAAAGAGCTTTTCTTCAAGCGGCGCTTTGCGCAGCCGAGGATTTTCGCGGACCGAAGCAATTGCCTGGTCCACTTCCTGTTCGAAGAAATGGAGGGCAATGTCTTCCTTGGTTCTGAAGTAATTGAAGACGGTGCCTTCGGCGATCCCGGCCTTGCGGGCGATTGCTTTGGTTGTGGTTGCGTCGAAGCCTTTAGTCTGAAAGAGAGACAAGGCGGAGGTCACAATTCGTTTCCGAATCGCGGCCTTGTTTTGTGCGCGCCTTCCGATCGGGCGCTTGACCTTCGCGCCGACCCGCGGCTTTGTCTTGAAAAGCGGTTTCTTGCTGGCGGCCATTGTCACAAATTCATGAGTATGCTCACCAAATATATGAGTGTGCTCATGGACTTGTCAACTCGCGGCCGCCAGGGGTGCTGAATTGTCAATCATCATTTCAACAGCTGATCGACGAAAGCAATTTCGTAAACCATGAATATTCCAAAACACAAACTGAAGATGCCTGCGAGCCCTCGCATGGCAAGGTTTGCGCGCGCGAAGCGCAGCGCTGTGAATCGCGTTGGCAGTGCGAAAAGCGTGCTCATAATCATCATGCCGCCAATTGAACCGATTCCAAAAATCGCAATGTAAAGAAAGCCGATCATCGTCGACGGGATCGTAGTGAGAACCAAAAGCGTCAGCGCAGCGCTGCCCGCCATTCCGTGGACCATGCCGATCAGTAGCGGTCGCGCGCCTGCTTTCAAACCGTGATGTGTGTGCGGTTCGTCTTTGTGTTTACCTTCATGAACGTGCGGGTGTGCGTGCCAGTGTCCATCATGTTCATGCGGGTGGACGTGAATGCGTCCGCCGCGAAACAACTTAACCAGAGCATTAATCCCCAATCCGATCAGCATCAGGGCGACGCCGAATTCCAAAGCCTTACTGGTGCGCTCTCCGATCTCAATGTGCAGTAGGATTATCAAAACTCCCGCAATCATTAAAGAAATTGTGTGACCCAGCCCCCAAAACGCACCAATCAGAGACGAGCCAAGCAAGCTTCGTCGCTCGGTTGCCATCGTTGAGACGGCCGCCAAATGATCGGCATCGAGCGCGTGCTTCAATCCAAGCACAAAACCCAGAGCCAATAATGAAACTACTGAAATAGACATATCTTTGTTGGTCTCAAGACTCCTTCTCCCTTTTCGTGATTCCTGGTTCGTGTGGTTTCGTGTTTTGGTTTCTTTTGTCTCGTCTGCAAAGCACACCATAAAAAACGAACATCTTCTCAACTCCCAAACGACGCTTTACTCACAAAGGAAGATACTAACTTGCCAGGGCCTGCAGCTTTTGTTGGGCCTCGCGCAGATCTTTCAGCCCACCCAGGCCGATTTCATTCGACGCTTTAAGTTTGGAAAGAATCTCAACGGTCTGTTGATATTGATTGCGAGCTTGAGGCTGTCCCCGCGGAATGGTGGCGTAGACGTTCCCCTGCAGAAGACAGAGTCTGGCGATTTGCGCGTCGGCGTTGATCTGTTCTTGTGGTTCAATCGCGGCAACTTTTTTCCAGAGGCTTGCCGCTTCGCGGTAGGATGCCAGGGCTTTATCTCTCTGGCCAAAGGCCGCATAGACGTCTCCGGTCGAACTGAGAAACTTGGCATTGCGGGTCGCAATCGAAGCTTCGGTGCCACCAAAACCGTTTAACTCGTCGTTAACCGCTTTGGCGTCGCGCATCATTTGTAGGGCCTCACCAGTGCGACCGGTGCGGTGTAGGGTGTCCGCCACGCGCAGCATATAGAACGGTTCAGAGCCGCGAATATTCCCGTCCGTAAGTTTTGCGGACCCTTCCCGGACGACGCGCAAGCAGGTGCGGAAATGATCCAACGCCGCTTGATAATCACCCTGACTGTATCGAACATCGGCGATTTCATGGTTGGCTGCCGCAAGGCGGACCCACCCCAACCGGTAGTCAGGATGTTCGGCAACCAAAGCTTCAGCGACGGTTAAGGCACGTTCATAGTAGTCTTCGGCCGTATGCGAATCTTTAAAGTCCTCGGCATAAGTCGAGCCGAGATTAATATATGCGAGTGACAATAAATCACGTTCGTGATTTGTCGCCGGATTCTTGTCGAGTAATTGAATCTCTCGCTCTCTAGTGTGTTGGACCAGACGACTGTAATTCGCCGCCTCGTCAGGGCGTTCGTACAAATTGAGAAGATAGTTGAGCGTGCCATACGAGGTGGCCAGTTCGGCACAAGTGTCGCCATCGTCCGGCGCAGCCGCGACAAGTTCTTCCCAAAGGCGCGTTCTCTCCTGGTTAAGCTTCAATTTTTCCGCCGGTTCCTTCTCGCAAAAAAAGTCGTACTCGTCCAGGTTCATCGCGAGCAGTCTCTTGGCTCCTAGATCTTTCGGCTTATCGGCCACGAGTTGACGCGAGATTTCCAATCCCCGAAGGATGTTGGCTCGAACCTCTTCGGGTTTGCCGTTGGCATATCCATACCGCTTGCCCAGCAGGACGTAAGCTTCTGATAACTGCTTCAAAACCGCGGGCTCCTGGGTCTCTTTTGCCAGGCCGTTGAGATATTCAATTGAAACTTCATAGAGTTTTTCCTGGGCAGGATCCGATCCGGGCAGAAGTCCAATCTGGTTCCCCAGGTCTTTCAGCAGGGTGTCGGTCAGCCGGCGGATTTCGGCGGATCGCCGCTCGGCTCGGGCCGATTGGTGACGAGCGATGACGGCTTGCCAAATGGCGATCGAGAGCCCGGCCAGAATTGCCGCCAGGGCCAGAGTCGCAAATACGGTCGCCACTCGATTGCGCTCAATGAATTTTGAGGCGCGATAAGAAAGAGTTGCGCGTCGCGCCATCACCGGCAGCCCTTCGAGATGCCGTCGCACGTCTTCAGAAAACTGCAGCACCGAGCTGTAGCGACGCTCGGGTTCTTTGCGCAGCGCGGTCAGCACGATGTTATCCAAATCGCCGGAGAGTTTCCGTTGCAAACGCGCGGGTTTGTCCGAGCGCAATTCGGCCACCGTGTCGGCGACGATCCATTTGGTTTTGTTCTTGGATAGTTCGATTTCCTCGCGGGCCAAGGCGGCTGTGGAAGGCGCGGCAGGTTGTCGCTCCGAGATGATCTGCAACACCTCGCTGGCCTGACTGTTCTTAAAATGAAACGGGCGATGGCCGCACAGCAATTCGTAAAGCAGCACGCCCAGCGAATAGACATCGCTGGCTGTCGTGACTCTTTCGCCGCGAATCTGTTCGGGCGAAGCGTATTCCGGCGTCAGCAAGTTCGCTCCGGTCGCAGTCGCCTCGATCGTGTTTCCGAACGCATCGGGAGAAAGTAATTTGGCGATGCCAAAGTCGAGCAGTTTCGGTTCGCCGTCCGGCGCAATCAAGATATTCGAGGGTTTGATATCGCGGTGCACGACGAGGTTCTGGTGCGCATAGACGACCGCGGCGCACACCTTGCGAAAGAGCACGAGGCGTTCATTAATTGTCAGTCGCTTCTGATCGCAAAACTCCGTGATGGTTTCGCCTTCAACATACTCCATCACGATAAAGGGCAGGCCATCGGTCGTGCCGCCGTCAAGTAGCCGGGCGATGTTCGGATGGTTCAGCGAGGCCAGGACATCTCGCTCCAGGACGAAGCGGCGGACAATTGCGTCTGTGTCCATTCCGCGCTTGATGATTTTGAGCGCGACCTGTTGATGAAAACCTTCACGCCTTGCGAGGTAGACCGCGCCCATTCCCCCGCGACCAACTTCACGCACAACTCGATAGGGTCCAATCACCGTTCCCGGAGGAATTTCATTGGCCACCAGGACCTCGGCTCCATCGGCGAAAACATCTGACGCGAGAAAGCCTCGGCTATCGGCCTGCCGAGCCGCGAGCAACATTGCCTCAGCCTCTTGGTGCAACCGCTCGTCGCCGTTACAGGCGTGCTGCAAAAGCTCGGCTTGTTTTTCCGGCGCAACCTCGAGTGCGGCAGCGAAGACTTCATTTAGTCTTTGCCACCTTCCCGGTTGCAGGCTGTCCAATCTTTCACTCATTGGCTTTCGGTGGTTTGTCTTTCAGTCAGGGCCTTGTAAAGCCAGCTTCGCGCAAATGCCCATTCGCGTTCGACGGTGGCGGTTGAGGTCTTCATTACTTCCGCGATTTCATCAATCGTCAACCCGCCAAAGAATTTGAGCTCGACCAACTCGCTCTTGAGTTTATCGACCTTCTCCAGGCGGCCCAATGCCTCGTCAAGAGCGATCAGATCCACGACGTCGTTATCGAAGACGACTGCCACTTCATCGAGCGGTGCTTTTTCAATTCCGCCGCCGCGTTTTTGGGCCCGCTTTGATTCGGCGTGGTTCACCAGAATGCGGCGCATCATGCTGGCTGCAATTCCGAAAAACTGGGCCCGATTGTGCCAGTCAACCCGCTGCTGGTTTATCAATCTTAAATAAGCTTCATGGACCAGACCCGTGGGCTGCAGCGTGTGATCCGCACGTTCCTGTCTCAAGTAACCCCGGGCAATGATGCGAAGTTCGTCATAGACCAGCGGTAAAAGGGCGTCCAAAGCCGCGCGGTCTCCCTCGCCGTACGAAATCAACATCTGCGTTACGTCGCCCATGACCTCGGGTGCCCCTCAACAGATCTGGCCAGCCATTATTACTTGGGTTTCCGGAAAAGGCGAAAGAAATTTCGCCGGCGTGATGGAGGTTGGCTTCTTTTCCGGCGTGAATAGATAGGAGCACAAACGCGTGCTGGTGGCGAAGGCCGCCGGCACACCTAGAGGTAACTGCCATGTTCAATTCAATCCCGTCTGAAAATCTGCGCCGGGCACTGATCGTGTCCATTTTTGTTTTGGTTTCGCTGTTGTCAGCGAACTTGTTTGGGCCCACCGGCTCAGCCGAGAAGACCGGCAAAAGCCAAACGGTTCCCGGAGCAATCGTCTCCGCTAAACAGTTGGCGATGAGCTACGGAGCGCGCAAGTCCTTACTGTCAGGCCGGATGCGGATTGGGAATTTGATGTTACCGCCGTCTACCATTACGGTTAACACGACGGCTCAAAGTCCGGGCAGTCCCGGTGATTGCACGTTGGGAGAGGCGATTCAGGCAGCCAACAACGACTTGCCCGTCGGTGGCTGCAATGCGGGCGCGGGGACCGATACGATCATTCTTCCGGCAGGAACGTACACGCTCACCGTCATTGACGACGCCACCGCAACGGGATTGCCCCGTATCACCAGCAACGTGGTGATTCAGGGAGCCGGAGCGACCACCACGATCATCGAGCGCGACCCGAGCGCAACTGCGCTATTTCGCTTGATGGCCGTTACCAATTCCGGAAGCCTAACCCTTAGTGATGTGACCATGCGCGGTGGGAGATCAGACGATTTAGGCGGCGCTCTGGTCCCGGACGCTCCGACTACGCTCAATAACGTTGTCTTCACCGACAACACTGCCCCAAACGGAGGGGGCGCCATCGAAGCCGGCAACTGGCTTTTGCAGATCAACAACTGCACCTTCGAAAACAACCGAGCCACAAACTATTACGGCGGAGCGATCTACGCCCCTTTTCTTACTATTACCGGCAGCACCTTTAGAAACAACCAGGCCTTCAGCGGAGGCGGTGCAATCTTCTACACCCAGAGCGCTGGGGCGCGCTTCACCATTACCGACAGTACGTTTTTGAATAACTCAGCGACTAACGGTAGCGGCGGCGCAATATTGACGACGGGAGTAACCACGATTTCCGGCTCGACTTTTGACGGCAACAGCACCACTAGCGAAGGCGGCGCCATTGACGCAGGCCGTACGCTTGCTATCAGCGACAGCATCGTCATCAACAATCACGCCAATGAAAAAGGCGGGATCGCTCGCGAGCCGGTTCCGACCGGTCTTGGTGGAGGGTTCGAGTCGCTGATCGTCATCCGCTGCAACATCTCGAATAATACTTCGAACAGGACCACTGGCGGTGTCTATATTGATAGCGGCTTCAACAGTATTTCGGATAGCACCATCTCTGGAAATACTGCCGGCCTTCAAGGTGGCGGCATCTACAACAATGGAGCAACAACTTCGCTGTCCAACGTCACGATTGATGGCAACACCGGCTCGCTGGGTGGCGGGATTTTCCAAAGTGATAACAGTGACACCAAACCGCTTACCCTTAACAACGTAACGATCACGGGCAACCACGCCACGAATACGGGAGGCGGGCTGTTTCGCAACAGCGGCATCGTCAATCTCAAAAACAGCATCAGCGCGCTCAATACCAGCAGCTCCAATTCCGCGCCGGACATCTATGCGCCGGATGAGCTCACTTCTTTGGGTTACAACCTGATCGGTATCAAAGACAGCAGTGCGAATTATGTCGACGGAACCGGAGATCAAACTGGTACTCCAACAAACCCTCTCGATCCCGTGCTCGGCGCTTTGCAGGACAACGGCGGATCGACATTCACGCGCGCCTTGCTTGCAGGCAGCACCGCGATCGACGCCGGAAATCCGGCCGTGCCCGGCAGCGGTGGCGACGCTTGCCAGGCCGCGGACCAACGAGCGACCCTGCGTCCGAAAGATGGTGATACGAATGGGTCGGCACGCTGCGACATCGGAGCTTTTGAAGTAGTTATTCCACAAGCGTGTGTGACACCATCCGGCGGAATGGTCGGCTGGTGGGCCTTCGATGGAAACGCGAATGATATTCAAGGCGGCAATCAAGCATTGCTCTTTGGTGGTCCATCGTTTGTGGCGGGCAAAGTTCAGCAGTCGTTGTCATTCGATGGTGTTGATGACAATGCACAGGTTCCTCAGTCGTCCGCGATCGATGTGGGCGCAAGCGATGGGCTGACCATTGATGCCTGGATCAACGTGCCGCATACCGGCACGGCGCGCCCGTTAATAGAATGGAACAACGGCGCCGGTATTGAAGGAGTACACGTCTGGATGTCCGCGGACTTCGCCGAAGGCGGGCAGGGACCGGGAAGTATTTTCGTCAACCTCACTGATACACTCGGAACACACCACATTCTTTCTTCCGCGCCGAACCTGCTTGCACCTGGTGTCTGGCAGCATGTGGCCGTGACTTACGACAAGACGAGCGGTGTAGCCACGATCTATCTGAATGGTCTAGTCATCGCGCAACAAACTTTGGGGACGTTCACGCCGCAGACTTCTACCGATCTGTATTTTGGTTACCGGCCGGTAGGTGTACTCGCAGGCAGACGTTTCCTGGGCAACATGGACGAAGTCGAGCTGTTCAATCGCGCGCTCGGCGAGACAGACGTTCAATCCATCTATAACGCCGATAGCGCCGGCAAGTGCAAGCCCGCGCCCAGTCCGTCACCATCGCCGAGTCCGTCCCTGTCATCCATCTCCGTCATCTCCGGCAGCGGCGTTTACAGCGGGACCGCTACGCTGACAGCAACCTTGAGTTCAGGTTCACCCTTGAGCGGCAAGACCGTCAGCTTTACGCTCAACAGCTTGTCTGTCGGAGATACGACGACGGATTCCAACGGCGTAGCGACGCTTTCAGGTGTCAATCTGTCGGGCATCAACGCCGGCACCTATGCTGATGTCGTCGGTGCCAGCTTTGCCGGCGATGCGAACTATGCCGGCAGCAGCGGCACGGGATCTCTTAAAGTCACCAAAGCCACCCAGACAATTACCGTCGGCACGCATGCGCCGGCAAATGCGACTTACAATACGAGCTTTACACTGGCGGCCACGTCCGACTCCAGTCTGCCGGTTGCATATAGCAGTGCGGGCGTCTGCACTAACGTCGGAGCGACTTTCACCATGACCAGCGGCACAGGCGCCTGCACAGTGAAGTATGACCAGGCGGGTGACACCAACTACAACGCTGCGCCGCAGGTGACCGAGTCGGTGACGGCGCAGCCAGCCGGCCAGACGATCACGTTTGGAACACTGGCAGGTAAGACCTTCGGTGATCCAGACTTCACCGTGAACGCGACAGCAAACTCCGGCTTGTCTGTGAGCTTCTCAGCAGCAGGCAACTGCACCGTCTCAGGCAACACGGTCCACATTACTGGCGCGGGTTCTTGTACCATCACTGCGTCACAGGCCGGAGATAGTAACTACAACGCGGCGACCTCGGTTGACCAGTCGTTCACCGTTGCCAGGGCGAACCAGACCATCACCTTTGGAACGCTGACAGGTAAGAAGTTCGGTGAGTCAGACTTTACTGTGAGCGCGACAGCGAGCTCCGGCTTGTCTGTGAGCTTCTCGGCAACAGGCAACTGCACCGTCTCAGGCAACACGGTCCACATCACCGGCGCGGGTCCTTGTACCATCACTGCGGCACAGGCCGGAGATAATAACTACAACGCGGCGACCTCGGTTGACCAGTCGTTCACCATCGCCAGGGCTATTCAGACGATCGCGTTTGGAGCACTGGCGGGTAAGACGTTCGGCGATCCTGACTTCACGGTGAGCGCGACATCAAACTCCGGTTTATCTGTAAGCTTCTCAGCAGCAGGCAACTGCACAGTGTCGGGCAATACCGTCCACCTCAGTAGCGCGGGTTCCTGTACCATGACCGCGTCCCAGGTTGGTAATAGTAACTACAACGCGGCGACTTCGGTTGACCAGTCGTTCACCGTCGCCTCACCAAGTCCATCACCATCACCGAGTCCCTCTCCCTCGCCGAGCCCGTCGCCCTCTGGCCCATCGGAGAATGGTGCGATTGCGTTTGCGACCAATCGTGACGGTAACCGCGAGATATATGTGATGAATGCTGACGGCTCAGGTCAAACTCGGCTGACCAATACCTTGGCCAGCGACACCGAGCCTGTGTGGTCAAAGGACGGAACCAAGCTCGCATTCACCAGCAACCGGGACGGCAATTCCGAGATTTACAAGATGAATGCCGACGGCTCCGGCCAGACGCGGCTGACTACGAATCCGGCAGAAGATTCCGGCGCTGCGTGGTCACCCGATGGCAGCCAGATCGCCTTTGTCAGCGGCCGTGACGGAAATTTCGAAATCTACCGGATGAATGCTGACGGCACAAATCAAACACGTCTGACCAACAGTCCGGCTGATGATTTTGATCCCGTCTGGTCGCCTGACGGTCAACATCTCGCGTTTGTCAGCGGGCGTGACGGCAATCTTGAAATCTATTCAATGGATCCCGATGGCAATAACCAGTTGAGGATCACGAACAGCTCCGCTCAGAATTTTGAGCCTGCCTGGTCACCCGACGGAACCAAGATCGCTTTCACGCGCTTTGAGGAGTTCGTTTTCAATTATGAGGTTTACGTGATGAGCGCTAATGGGAGCAATCAAACCCGGCTCACCACCAACTTCACCGATGATTACAGCCCCGCCTGGTCTCCCGACGGTACGAAGCTGGTCTTTACCAGCACGCGTGACGGCAACCGTCAGCTCTATCAGATGAATACTGATGGAAGCGGTCAAATTAGAATCACAAACGATGCGACGGATGATTTTGATCCCAGCTGGCAGCCGGCCGTAATCATAAGCGGGCAGGTGACTGATCGAGGCAGCAACGGACTAGCCGGAGTCACCATGACCCTGAGTGGCTCGCAGTCATCAACTACCTCAACCAACATCGCAGGCAATTACTCTCTTGGCGTAACCGGTGGTAGTTACACTTTGACGCCCGCTAAACCAGGTTACAAGTTCTTCCCAGCGAGTCAGACTCTCGACAATGTAAGCTCGAGCCAGACCGCTAATTTCACGTCTGCGCCGGTAGCGGACCTGTCTCTTACGGTGGTGGACTCTCCGGACCCTGTGGTCACGAACTCCAATATTAGCTATACCTTCACCATCACGAACAATGGACCGCTGACGGCCTCTGCTGTCGTATTTACGCTACCATCGAACCTGACTTTTGTTTCAACAGCATCCAGTCAGGGTACTTGCTCCCGGTCCGGAGCAACCCTGACCTGTTCAATAGGTGCGATGGCAGCCAATGCGGTGACAACGGTGTCCGCTGTCCTCACCGCACCAAACCAGATCACCACGGTAAACACCGGGGCATTTGTGGCCAGCCCTGAGGTCGATCCCACTCCGGGAAACAATCAAGTGCAGTCAAGCACGACGGTAAAAACCGCGACGGATGTGTCAGTAACAGAGACTTCGATCCCCGAATCCGTTTTTGCGGGCAACGTGCTTTCGTATGAGATCAAGGTCAAGAACAATGGCCCCACTACCGCGCACAATGTGGTGCTCACGGGCACGACGTCGGGATTATCAAGCGTCACGCTAGATACTTCTGTGGGAAGTTGCAGTCCTCTCGTCGGATCTTTCAACTGCAATCTGAGCTTTCTGGCGAGTGGTTCGGTAGCAACGGTGACCGTTCATGGATTGCCCCTGCAGGACCTCGTCAATAGCGCCCAGGCGACGATTAGTGATATTGAGACTAATCCGGCCAACAATGTCGCGAATGTAAGTACTCATGTTTACACTTTGCCTCGTACCGGAAACGCTTTTGTCAAAGTAACCACGCTAGTCGATAGCAGCGGCGATCCAACACCCTCTCTGCCGGGCGATTTTCGTATGCAACTCAAGCAAGGCACAACAATAGATGCGCTGTTTCCAGGATCCGACCATGGCAGCGAGGTTGGTTTCACTGTTACCCAGGCAAATACCATCATTAGCGTTGAGGAAGTCAATCCCGACAACAACTATCTGGCAATCTTCCAGTGCGATGGAGATAGGTTGGGTTTGAGTTTAAATCAAGTAAAGCTAAGTTCCGGTTCGGCCCGCGCGTGTGTGGTAACCAATACCTACCTCGGATCGCGCAACGCCGGCGGAAATGCTAATGCGATGCTCAAGGTCATTGAGAAAGTGGACAACACGGGAGCACCCACGGTGAGGGTTCCTGGAGATTTTCGCCTGGATATAAAGCAGGGCGAAACCATTCTTGACGCATCCCCTGGTTCTGCAACTGGTTTGACATTGGGCGTCAATACGTTGACTGACGGCACGGCGCTCCAAGTCGTCGAAGAACCCGCCGACGCGAACTACATCGCGACGTTTAGCGGCGATTGTGACATTAGCGGTTACCTTTCCATCAATCCCACCGAGTTGAAGGTCTGCACGGTAAACAATGTCTACGTCGGACCGCACCAACCGGGCGATTTTGCGGCTAAAGTCTTCAAAGTGGTTGACAACCTTGGCGCTAAAACAAACCAACGAAAGGCGCCAGGCGACTTCCAAATCGAGATTGGCGACCGTCAATTCGCGCCCTTTATCTCTTTTCCGGGTTCAGGGACGGGGACGAATGTCATTCTGCTTGGAGACACTCCTCATTCTCGTTGGTATCCTGATGAACCAAATCATCCAAACTACGTTCCTACCTTCAGCGGCGATTGCGTAGAGATTTCTTTTGGACAAGGGCCGCAGTTCTCAATCGGAAACGGAGATGACCCAACACTCGGAACCGGAGATGTGCCGAAGTGCGTAGTTACCAATCATTTTGTAGGTAACAGAGACGCAGGCGGTGGTGCAAATCGCGTCCTGAAACTCCAAACACTGGTTGATCCCACAGGAGACTCTTCGCCGAAACAGGCGAGCGATTTTGTTATCTCCATAAGCCATGCGCCCGGATGCAGTTACGATGGTTTCTATTGCTTTGACCCGCCAGGTGTCCAACAGGACTATCTGCGAGTACCGGGCTCGGAAACTGGAACTAACTATGGCTTAACGGGCGGCACAGTCAACGACGCTTTCAATTTAGTCGTGGAAAACTCGGCCGCCGGCGCAGGTTCGCTTGGTAATTACGGTCTGACAGGAATGGAAGGCAGCTGCCAGAACGGCTTCAGCGGGAACAATAGTTTTGATCCGATTGTGGGGTGGTATGCATCAGTCGACAGATATTCGTATGGGGCCTGTAGTCTCAAATTGAAATACGTGCAAGGCAGATTCGGACCGGGAAACAGCCACCTGGTCAACTTCGTCCAACTGGTTGACAACTCTGGCGCTCCCTCGATCAAACTGCCTGGCGATTTCACCCTGACTCTGCAGAGTTTCAATACTCCATCCGGTACCCTCAGTCAGCAATTCCAGGGTTCCTCCAACGGGACTCTGTTTTCAATCCCGAGTTACAACTTCACCTTAAACTCGCCGCCTCTAAATGGATACTTTACGGTTCGCGCCGGCGATTGTCGTGCGCAAACGCCGCCACTGGATGCGGCGCAGTCGACAAGT
>Ga0193730_1000320_pt1 | contig 14775 bp, 15 predicted proteins | sample U1a1metaG_FD_144919 | JGI IMG/M metagenome (GOLD analysis project Ga0193730, IMG submission 144919) | Soil microbial communities from a riparian zone of the East river system, Colorado, United States - U1a1 | ecosystem: Environmental > Terrestrial > Soil > Riparian zone | place: USA: East River...
GGCCGCCTTGTTGTCGGCGCCCAGGATCGTTCCGCCGCCGTTGCGAACGACGCCCTCGTCGAGCACCGGCTCGATCCGGCCCTGCGGCGGAACCGTGTCCAGATGGGCGCAGAAAAAGAGCGGCGTGCCCTCGGCCGTCGGCTCGATCCGGCAGAGCAGGTTGCCGATCGTCGAGTCGATCCGGGCCCCCGCGTCATCCTCGTCGACTGGAAGGGCGAGCGCCCGGAGATACTCGAGCACCCGGTCGGCGACCGCGCGTTCCTCCCCGGGCGGGCTCGGCACTCGCGCAAGCTCGACGAAGAGCTGAGCGACCTCAGGCAGCCCGTGTTCCACGGGCTGATCTTAGGTTTATGTCGCCGGCTGCCCGGCGGAGTAGGCAGCGCCGACGCGCTCCCGCGAGCGAGCGAGCGCCGCGCCGACGAACTCCCGGAAGAGCGGCGCCGGACGCGTCGGGCGCGACTTGAACTCCGGATGGAACTGGCTGGCGACGAACCAGGGATGCTCGGGCAGCTCGATGATCTCGACCAGCCGGCCTTCCTGGAAGGTGCCCGAAACGACCAGGCCCGCGTCGATAAGGCGCGGACGGAAGTGGTTGTTGACCTCGTAGCGGTGCCGGTGGCGCTCGTGGATCACCGCCTCGCGATAGGTCTCGCGCGTCCGGGTCCCGGCAGCGAGCTCCACGGCTTGGGCGCCGAGGCGCATCGTCCCGCCGAGATCTTCGATTTCCTTCTGCTCCGGCAAAAGGTCGATCACCGGATACGGCGTCTCCGGATCCATCTCGGTCGAGTTCGCTCCCTCGAGCCCGACGACGTGGCGGGCGAACTCCGAGACCGCGACGTGCATACCGAGGCAGATGCCGAGGTACGGGATCTCGCGTTCGCGCGCGACCCGGCAGGCGAGGATCTTCCCCTCCCAGCCTCGTGAGCCGAAGCCGCCGGGAACCAGCACGCCGTCGACCTGCTCGAGCTCGGCCTGCGCCTCTTCCAGCGACATCCCCTCCGCATCGACCCAGCGCACGTTGACCGCGCAGCCATGGTGGACGCCGGCGTGATTGAGCGCCTCGTGCACCGACAGGTAGGCATCCTGCAGCTTGACGTACTTGCCGACGAGGGCAATCTGCACCTCGCCGTCGCGCTCGCGGATCCGCTCGGTGAGCTGCAGCCATTCGCCGAGGTCGGCCTCCTGGGCGGGCAGTCCGAGCTTCTCGCAGACCAGGGTGTCGAGTCCCTCCTCCTGCAGCGCCGAGGGGACGAGGTAGAGATCGGGGACGTCCTGGTTGGAGATCACCGCCCGCGTGTCGATGTCCGCGAAGAGGGCGATCTTCTCGCGGATGTCCGCGGAGAGCGGTCCCGTCGAGCGCGCGACGACAATGTCGGGGTGAATACCGATCCGGCGCAGCTCATTGACCGAATGCTGAGTCGGCTTCGTCTTCAGTTCTCCCGCCGAATCGACGAAGGGGACGAGCGTCACGTGCAGGTAGCAGATGTTCTCGGCGCCGGCCTCCCGCCGGAACTGCCGCATCGCCTCCAGGAACGGCAGCGACTCGATGTCCCCGACCGTGCCGCCGATCTCGGTGACGACGACGTCGCAGTCGCTTGCCTCCGAGGCGCTGCGGATCCGTTCCTTGATCTCGTTCGTGATGTGCGGGATCACCTGCACGGTCGAGCCGAGGTACTCGCCGCGCCGCTCTTTGCGGATCACGCGCTCCCAGATCGAGCCGGCCGTGTGATTCGAGTTCCGCGAGAGGTTTTCGTCGATGAAGCGCTCGTAATGGCCGATGTCGAGATCGGTCTCGGCGCCATCCTCGGTCACGAACACCTCGCCGTGCTGGAACGGGCTCATCGTGCCCGGGTCGACGTTGATGTACGGGTCGAACTTCTGGACCTGAACCTTGAGGCCCCGTGCCTTCAGCAGCCGGCCGAGCGAGGCGGCGGTGATGCCTTTGCCGAGCGACGAGACGACGCCGCCGGTGACGAAAACGTACTTCGGCGGCCGGGAGGCTACGGCTGCCTCCCGAGCGCGTCGAGCTCGCGGAGCAGGGGCGTGCGCTCAATCAATTCGCCGAGCGAACGGGTCTCTCCAAGGAGGGTGAGGCCGGTAAGGGCGCCGATCGCGGCCCAACGGCCTCTTCCCGTGAGTTTGCTCACGGAACTCAAGCCTAGCAGCGCTCCCAGCGCGTTCGCTCCCGAGTCTCCGAGCATCGCCATCTCCCGGAGATCGTAGGGCGCCAGGATGACGGCGGCCCCGAGCGGCGCACCGGCGAGCGGCGCGGCGAGCATGTACGCCTTGAGGGCCCGCCCGGGCCGGGTGTCGAGTTGGTTGAGGAAGTTCGCGGCCAGCCCGACGAGCAGCGCGCCCGAGAGCCTGCGCGTCGCCGCGAGGCCGACCAGCGGAATGCCGACCAGCTTGAGTACGCCCGTCGTCTTCCGGCTGGCGAGGTGGGCCCGGAAGCCCCGTTCGCCTCCGCTCCAGAGATCGTCGGCAAATCCGATCGCCGCGACGGCTGCGATCGCGGGATCGCGCCTCAGTCCGACGAGCCAGCCGACGAGCGGCAGCCTCAGGCCGCGATGGTTGACCGCCGTGGGGCCACAGGCAAGGAAGGCGTCGAGGAGCTGTCGTCCGCGGTGCGCGAAGCCGGCGGGGTCACGACCTGTGGCGCGGTGGCGGAGCGACAGCTCCGCTTCGGAGACCCGCAGACCGGCCCGAACGGCATCGACCGTCATCCGCACTTCGCAACCAAAGCCGGCCGCGAGCGGGAAGCACACGTCGCGCGCGGCCTGCGAGAGCGCACGCTGGCCCGAAAGCGGCTCCTTCGGCGAGAAGCCCGAGAGCGCCCGAACGAGCGTCCTGCCCGTTTGCTTGGCGATCCCGAAGCCGCCGCCCTGGCGCTCTGCGAACGCTGCGATCGCCAGGTCGCCGTCCGCGTCGGCAAGCGGTGAGAGGTCTCCCTCGAGATCGGCGTCTACGAGCAGGAGGCGACCCATCGGAGCGGCGCGTTCGGCGAGGGTCAGCGCTTGTCCCTTTCCGCGGGCCGGCAGACGGAGTACTCGTGCGCCGGCACATTCCGCCGCCGCCGCCGTTCCATCCCGGGAGCCGTCGTCGGCGACGATCACCTCGGCATCGGGGAAGGCCTCGCGAAGGGACGCGACGCTGCGCGCGATTGCCGCCTCCTCGTCACGCGCCGCGACGAGGACCGCTGCGACCTCAACCACTCCGGGGGGCGGTCTCGAGCGAGGGAAGCACTCCATCGGTGGCGCTCGGCTTGACGCCGTAATGGCCTGCCTTGGCGCCATTCAGGAGCAGGGTGAGGGCGAAGCGGCCGATCTCCTGATCGACGTCGTCGACGCTCGAGATTCCGTTGCGCCGGAATGCGGTCACGGTCGAATGGCTCGCGTCGGTGGTCTCGACGCCGACGACCGGGACCGGCGCGGCGATCAGGCCCGAATAGAAGCCGGCGAGGAACGTCGCCGTTCCGTCATATTGCTTGCCGGCGGTGCGAACGACGATGACGTCGTCGGCCGGACGCTTCTCGCTGCCTGCCCGCTCGGCGACGATCTGCTCTGCCAGGGTCGTCCAGAGCGGGGCCTTCCCGCCGGCCGCGAGCTCTTCAGCGAGGCTCTTGCCAAGCGCGGGCAGGCGCGCGTCGCCCACGTACCGCGCCAGCGAGGGCTCCCCGGCAAGGGCTTTGTCGATTTGAGGGACGTCGAGCGGGAGCTTCAGCGCGCGCACGCGTACCCACCCGCTCGCGCCGGCGTCGGTGAGGAGCTGCTCCAGGCTCGCCTGGACATGGGCGTCCGCCGGCCCGAGGAAGACAAGCGCGATCCTCTTCCCGCGCAGGCGGTTCGCCATCAACTCAAAATAGGTAGCGGTGACGAACGCCTGCGTCGCCCGCTGCTGCGCCGCGAGGTCGTCGGCGTGCTTTTGAGCATTGCCGAGATCGGTGCGAAGCTTGTCGATGCGTTGCTCGAGCAGTCCTCGCTGTGCCCTGTCGACGAGGCCGCGGTCCGAGATGCCGACCCCGACGAGAATCCCGATCACGAGGGCCAGGAAGACCGCCGCAAGCGAGGCAACGTGGTAGCGGAGGTCGAACATCAGTGTCCAGGGGGCACTAGGCCTAGGCCCCAGTCTGGCACAGGGAATACAAACGCGTCAGCGCCTTGCGTGGAAGAGATCTGCGCAGGCCGCCGAGGAATGGGGCACTGACCGTCAGCTCGACGCGCGTGCGGTCTGCCGCCACCTCCGTCAGCCGTAGCTCGACATCGAGTCGTGCGTCGACGAATTGCCAGGCGGCAAATTCGGGCGGCCTGACGTCGAGGAAGACAATCGTCCCAGCGACATCGAGCTTCGATCCGACGAGTGGGTTCGGTCTGCCCCGGCTCCGGATCCGCCAACGGGCTCCGGGCGCGAGCCCACGGCGGTCGGGCTCCACTCCGTGCAGCCCCGGCCACCAGTCGCTGAGCCGGTTCGGCTCCGCCAGAAAGGCCCAGACGTCGGTCCGGGAGGCGAGCAACTCGCGGGTGGCTGCATAGGTCGGCATGGGGACAAATCGTTCCTGTTTTGGCGCAGTTCCGTGACACATCCGTGCGGATTTCGGCGGTAGGCTCGCCCGTGAGGGTGGCGGGCTGAGCCCCACCCTATGGGCGGGGGTTGCGCGCGCGTGAACCTAGAACGGGGTCGCGTTGTCTAGAACGGGGTCGCGCTGCCTGGATGCGGATTCAACTTCCGCGGCCGCTAGCCGAGGCCGACCAGATCGCGGAGTCGGTCGCTGACCAAGCCGATCAGCCGCCGCAGCGTCGGCGAGGCGGCGATCGCAACGACGATTGCGGCCAGGCCAGTCAGGGCGAACGTCACCAGCGGCATTAGGCCGACGCGGCGCGAGACGAGACGGGATACGCCTTTAGCGTCGATCAGAACTTCGCCGACCTTCAAGCGCGTCACGAACGTCGACGACATCCCCGCGCGGTTCCGCTCCAGGAATTCGATCAGGTTGAAGTGGGTCCCGACCGCGACGATCAGCTCGGCCCCCTTCTCGAAAGCGAGCAGCAACGCCACGTCCTCGCTGATGCCCGGCGCGCGAACGACCTGGTACTCGAGCTGCAGCGCTTCCATTCGCCCCGTCCCGGGGGCGTCGCCGTCGGCGTACGCGTGGACGACTTTCTCGGCACGCGATTTGAGAGCCCGATCGGTGACCGAGTCCATGTCGCCGACGATCACGTCCGGCTTGTAGCCGGCCTCGAGCAGCGCGTCCGCGCCGCCGTCCACGCCGATGAGCACCGGTTTGAAGTCGCGGATGTAGGGCCGCACGATACGAAGATCCCGTTTGTGACCGGGCCCGCGCGCGACCACGAGCGCGTGACGATCGCGGAAGCGCGTCTGCAGCGGGGGAAAGTCGATCCCCTCGGAGAGGAGCCGGCCTTCCTCGCGCAGATAGCGAAGCGTGTTGTCGGCGAACGACTCGAGCGCCTCGGTGACCCTCCCTCGCTGCTCCGCGATGGCGCGTGAGAGCTCGTCAGCCGTCAGCGTTCGTCCGGCCGCGACACAATCTCCGTTCCGAAAGACGCTCGCACCACGGACCGTGACGCGCTCCCCCTCGGAAACCTCCTCGAAGATCGGTGCCCCGGGCGCGTCGATCAGACGGACGCCGCCGCGAACAAGCAGGAGCGGCCCGGGATTCGGGAAGCGCCCGCTCTGCGAGCGCGCCACATTGACCACGACCCGCACACCGGATTCGAGCAGCTCCTCGGCCGAGACGCGGTCGAGATCCGTGTGATCGATGACCGCGACGTCGTCCGGCCCGAGACGGCGGACGAGGTTCTTTGTGCGCCGGTCGAGCTTCGCGGCGCCTGTGAACTCGACGAAGCTAGTGGGCGGGGCCATAAGTTCGTTCGTGTCTGGTGGTTCTCAAACCAAGCAGGCCTAGGACGCAGGGAGGCCGCATACCCGGAGGTGTGTGGCCGACCGAGGACGACGGCATGCGCCGTGTTTGAGGGCCACCACGCACACAACGGTACTTGTGGCAGCGTCCACTAGTCACTCTGCACGGCGGTCAGGAACTCCTGGCCGCCGAGCATACGCTGGATCTCCTCGCGCCGCTCTGCTTCTCCCAGTGACTCGATGCGCGTGTGCGTCGGATCGCCGGGCACTTTTTCCACTCGGAAATGGCGGTCGGCGCGACTTGCAATCTGCGGCAGGTGGGTGATCGTCAGCACCTGAGCCCGTGTCGCGAGACGTTCGAGGGTCTCACCTACCGCGTGCGCTGTTTGACCGCCGATGCCCGCGTCGATCTCGTCGAAGACCATCGTCTCGCCACCCCCGACGGCAGCGATTGCGAGCGCGACGCGAGAGAGCTCGCCCCCTGACGCCGTCTCGGCGACGGGTGCGAAGGGCAGTCCGGCATTCGGACGGATCAGGAAGGCGACTGCGTCACCCCCCGCAGACGAGGGTTCGCGTTCGGCCAACTCGACGCGGAACTCGCCCTCGCCCATTCCGATGCCTTCGAGCTCCGCGGCCACTGCGTCTGCGAACGGTTCGGCAGCCGACCGGCGCGCTTTTCGCAACGCCGACGCCAGCTGCTCCACCCTTCGCTCGGCCACCTCGACGGCCTTCGCCATGGCGGCCACCGGGTCCGCCCCCTCCTCCAAAGCATCGAGCTCGGTCTGTGCCTCGGAGGCCCGTGCCAGCAGCTCCTCGTACGACGAGCAACGAAACCGCCGCTTCGTCTCTGCGATCCGGTCGAGTTCGGCCTCGATCTGCTCGAGCCGGTCCGGCTCGGCCTCCAGCGAAGCGAGAAAGCTCCGGAGCTCGGTCGCGGTCTCACGGAGGCGCAGCTCGACGTCACGGAGTTCGTCGCCGGCACGCCGAAGCTCGGGGGCCAGTGTCTCGAGGGGCGAGATCGCGCGCTCGGCGACCGCTACGAGCGACGCCGCGCCCTCGCCGTCCTCAGGTGCGAGCGCCTCGCCCGCCGTATCGACTCCCGCCGCGAGCTCGGTCACATGGCGGAGACGTTCCCGCTCGGCCCGCAAGGTTTCCTCGCCCTCGGTCTCCATCCCGAGCGTGTCTTCGACGAGAGCGCGCAGCTCGGCCAGGCGCTCCTCGGCTGCATCGGCGCCCCCGCGTAGCTCGTCGTGCCGCCGACGCGCCGCGAGCAGCTCGCGCCACGCGACCCGCAACTCGGCGCGTCGCCGCAGCTGCTCGTCACCGCAGAAGCCGTCGAGCAGGTCGAGCTGGTACGAGGGGCGAGAGAGCCGCCGCTGCTCGAATTGGCCGGACATCGCGATCAGCCGCTCGGCGACGGCGGCGACGTCGTCCCGCGCCGCCGCGCGGCCCCAGGCGTAGGCGCGCGTACGGCCGTCGGCGAACACACGGCGCGCGACCACGAGCCCTTCCTCGTCCTCGGGGCGCAGCTCCGCAAGACCTTCGAACTCCTCCTCGAGCACTCGGTCGGGCACGTCGAGCTCCGCCTCGACATAGGCCTCCTCCCCGTCCGGGCCGACGAGAGCCGCGTCTCCGCGAGCTCCGAGCAGGAGGCCGATCGCCTGAGCGAGGATTGTCTTGCCGGCGCCGGTCTCACCCGTGATCGCGTTCAGCCCGGGAGCGAGCTCGAGCTCGGCCTCGCGGATGAGGACCAGGTTCTCGATGCGCAGGCGGCGCAGCACGCGCTCGATGGTACGCACGGCGTCGGCCCGCGACTATCGGTTCTTTGGGACTAGCCCCTACGAAGCGAATGTCTCGCGATATCTCGTGAAAAACGTGCGCTCGGGCAACGTCGCGAGCAGCGAGGTCTGCTCCGCGAGGCGAACCTCGAACTGCTGGCCGGGCTCGAGCCTTCCAACCTCGCTACCGTCGACGATCACCGTCACCGAGCCGTCCGCCGTCCTATTCGTCACTTCGAGATCGCGGCTGCGCGGAACGACGAGCGGGCGGACGTGCAGCGAATGCGGCGCGACGAACGTGAGCGCCATTGCGTCGAGACCCCAGACGAGCACGGGCCCCCCGTTCGACAGGTTGTAGGCGGTTGATCCGGAGGGCGTGGCACAAATGAGGCCGTCGCACGGGAGCACGCCGAGGTCTTCGCCACCGACCGCGTACGCGAGCTCGACCATCCGGCCGAGCGTCGAGCTCGTCGCGAAGACGTCGTTCACGGCCGACCAGCTTTCGCCGCCGATTCGCACTTCGAGCGTCGGCAGCTCAACAATCGTGAAATCTCCCTCGAAGGCCCGCTCGAGCCCCTGCTCCAGCTCCTCGTGACGAATCGAGGTCAGGAAGCCGACACGGCCAAAGTTGACCCCGATCACCGGTACGCCGGCGCCGAGAAAACGGTGGAAGGCCTGCAGCATCGAGCCGTCACCGCCGAGCGTGACTGCGAGGTCGGGCTGCTGGTCCTCGCCGACCAGCTCGACGTCCGTCGACTCGACGAGGCGCTCGACCCGCGAGACGGCCTCGCTCACGGCAGGCCCGTTTCCGTGCGTAACGATTGCGACCCGCTTGACCGGTTTACCCGACGGCATGGCCGATCCAGGCGTCGAGGTCTCGGGGGAGTCGGGGGCTAGCTCGCTGGACGAGGTGGAGGAAGAGCTCACGGTTGCCTTTCGGTCCCGGCAGGCCTGAGTCTACGACCCCGGCCGTCTCCGCTCCCCAGGCGAGCGCGGCCTCCGCGACCTCGCGGACGACCCGCCTCCTGGTTTCCGGATCGCGCACGACGCCGCCGCGCGCCTCCTCGCGGCCGGCCTCGAACTGGGGCTTGACGAGGACGAGCGCCTCCCATCCGGGCGCCGCCAGTTCGAGCAACGGCGGCAGGGCCTTGCGCACGCTGATGAACGAGACGTCGCAGACAACGAGCTTCGGCGCGAAGGGCAACTCGGTCACGTTGCGCGCGTTCGTCCGTTCGAGAACGACGACGCGCGGGTCTTCGCGGATGCGAGGGTGGAGCTGGCCGTAGCCGACGTCGAGGGCGATCACGCGCGCTGCGCCGCGCTGAAGCAGCACGTCGGTGAAACCGCCCGTCGAAGCGCCGACGTCGAGGCAGTCACACCCCGCGGGATCGACGCCCAAGGCATCGAGCGCGTTCGCAAGCTTGACGCCGCCGCGTGAGACGTAGGGCTCGCCCTCGGTAACCGCGAGCTCCGCGCCCTCGTCGACTTGCTCGCCGGGTTTCTCGTGTCCCGGCACACGCCCGGCGAGCACGAGTGCCTGCGCCTGCGTGCGGCTCTCGGCGAGCCCGCGTTCCACGAGCAGGATGTCGACCCGTTTCTTCACGCTCCTATGATCGCCGTCGTGACCGACTTGCAAGGAGAACACGTCCGCTTACGCCCGCTCGAGCGCGGGGACGTCGAGCGCCTGACCGAGATCGGCGCCGAGCCCGAGGTCGCCCGGTGGTGGGGCGAGATCACGCGGGAACACTTGCTCGACAAGGCCGAGGGCCGGGACGACGCCACCGCGCTCGCGATCGAGCACGAAGGCGAGCTGGTCGGACTGGCGCAGTTCTCCGAGCCCGGCGAGGGAGAGTTCAAGCACGCGAGCATCGACCTCTTCCTGGCCTCGTCGCGGCACGGCCGCGGCCTCGGCCGCGACGCTGTGCGCACGCTTGCCCGCTGGCTGCTCGACGAGCGCGGCCACCACCGGTTGACCATCGATCCGGCGCTCGCCAACGAGCAGGCGATCCGGGCCTACGAAGCAGTCGGCTTCAAGCCGGTCGGCGTGCTCCGACGCTACTGGCGCGACCCCGAGGGCGTCTGGCAGGACGGGCTGCTGCTCGATCTGCTCGCCGACGAGCTCGAGGACTAGGCCGTCCGCGTCGCCAGCCCGGCCACGATCTCCTCGAGCACCGAGGTGTCAGCGTCGATAGCGGCCAGCCGGGCCTGGGCCCGCTCGGCGGCCTCGTCGGCGAGCTTGCGTGCGCCCTCCTCGCCATGGGTGAGCACGTAGCCGTCGCCGTCGAGGATGTCGTCGACGACCTGGAAGAGCATCCCCAGCTCGTCGGCGAACTCCCGCCAGGGCTTCTGATCCCTCTCCGGAACCTCGGCCACCCACAGCCCGCACGCGATCGAGGCGTAGAACAAGCGGCCCGTCTTCAGCCGGTGAATCTGCTCGAGGTCGTCGCCAAGACCCTTTGTGTCCGCGTGCTGGCCGCCGATCATCCCGAGCGTCGCCTGGACGAGCTCGCGGGCGACGAACGGCGTCGGGTACGAAAGTGCGAGCCGGAAGGCCTCCGCGAGCAGCGCGTCGCCGGCGAGGACGGCCGTCGCCTCGTCGAACTGCGCCCACGTGCTCGGCCTGCCCCGCCGCAGCTCATCGTCGTCGAGGGACGGCAGATCGTCGTGGACGAGAGAGAAGTTGTGCACGAGCTCGAGGGCGGCCGCAGCGGGGAGCAGCTGCTCGGGCTCGAGCCCCGCAGCCTCGCCTGTGGCCAGACACAGCACCGGCCGGATGCGTTTACCGCCGCCGGCGAGCGCGTAGCGAATCGGTGCGGTGAGCTCGCCAAGTTCCGGCGTCAGCGCCAACTCGTCCAGGTAGGCCTCGACGAGAGCGCTCAGCTCCTGCGGACCTGTCACTCCGCTTCCTTCTTCGCCCGGGCCAGCTCGGCCTCGACCTCCTTCGCGATCTCGGCGAGCTCGGAGAGGATCTCGATCGCGCGGTCGGGATCCTGGGTCGACTCCAGCTCCTGGCGCGTGACCTCCAGCCGCTCGAGGAGGCCTTCGGCGCGCTGGAGCGAGTCCTCCGCGCTCATACGACCCGCTCCCGTGCAATCCGTCCCAAAATCCCGTTCACGAGCCGCCCTGCCTCCTCCGTCGCGTACCGCTTCGCGAGTGTGACAGCTTCGTCGATCGCGACTTCGAGTGGGACGCTGCCCTCGTCGAGCTCGTACGTCGCGAGGCGGAGGATGTTCCGCTCGACCGCGCCGAGCCGGTCCGCTGTCCAGCCCTCCGAGGCCGCGGTGATGCGACGGTCGAGCTCCTCGACGCGCTCCGCCACGGCCTCAGCCGTGTCGCGAGCGAACTCGTCCACTTCGCCCTCGTACAGCGAGGCCAGGGGCTGGCCGGTCACGTCCCACTGGTAGAGGAGGAAGAAGGCGGTACGGCGGGAGGCGCGGCGGCTGAGCGTCACACGAGCTCCTCGATCGCGACGTCGACGCTCCCGACCTCGACACCGCACATCTGCCCGAGCGCGTCGGCGACCTGCTGCTGCACCTCTTCGGCCAGCTGCGGGAGGATGCTCCCGTAGCGGGCGGCGACACGAAGCGTCACCGTCGCCCGGGCCCCGGCGACCTCGACGTCGACCCCACGCCGCGGTCTGCGGACGCGCGTCCCGTCGACGAGCTCAGCTGCCCGAACGACGATGCGCGCCAGGGTCGCGGCGGGTACGGAGATCGCTCCCTCCGGCTCTTTGATCACCAGCTGGTCGGTCATTCGGCCGCCACCGACGCGAGCCGTCTGCCCGACTCCTCGAGGAACGAGGTCGAATAACGGCCGCTCGCGAACTGCTCGCTGCGCAAGATCTGGATTCCCAGCTCACGCGTCGTCGGAATCCCGACGACCGCAAGCTCGCCCAGGGCACGAAGCGCACGAGAAATGGCGGCGGGGCGGTCTTCGTCCCAGACGACGAGCTTGCCCAGCAGGGAGTCATAGAAGGGCGGAACGGTGTAGCCAGCCTCGACGAACGTGTCGAGCCGGACTCCCGGGCCGAGCGGTGGCCGGAACGCTGTGATCAGGCCGGGTGCCGGCGCGAAGTCGCGGCCGGGATCCTCGGCGTTGATCCGGATCTCGATCGCATGCCCGCGCCGGGCTGCGCGGCCGGTCGCGGTTAGCTGCTCGCCTGCGGCGATTCGCAGTTGTTCGCGCACGAGGTCGATACCGGTCACGAGCTCCGAGACCGGATGCTCGACCTGAAGGCGTGCGTTCAGCTCGATGAAGTAGAAGCTCTGGTCCGGGCCGAGCAGGAACTCGAACGTGCCCGCGTTGCGGTAGCCGATCGCCCTCGCCGCACGTTCGGCAGCCGCCTCCATGGCCTCGCGCGTTTCCGGGGTCAGTGCAGTTGACGGCGATTCCTCGATCAGCTTCTGGTGCCGGCGCTGGATCGAGCATTCGCGCTCGCCAAGCGTGAGCACACCCTCGGAAGCGCACAGGACCTGAATCTCCACGTGCCGGGCCGGGCGGACGACCTTCTCGAGGTAGAGGCTCGAGTCGCCGAAGGCCGCCTCGGCCTCGGAAGCGGCGGTCTGAAACGCGCCGTCGAGCTCGTCCTCGCCGTCGACGGTGCGCATGCCCTTGCCGCCGCCGCCGGCCGCGGCCTTGAGCAGGACCGGGTATCCGAGTTCGGCGGCCAGCGTTCGGGCCTCGCCGGGAGAGACGGCTCCCTCGCTGCCGGGAACGAGCGGAACGCCTGCTCGCTTCATCTCCGCCTTGGCTTGCACCTTGTCGCCCATCCGAGCCATCACATCCGCGGTCGGGCCGACGAAGACGAGCTCGTTGTCCTCGCAGGCCGCGACGAAAGCGGGGTTTTCGGAGAGAAAGCCGTAGCCGGGGTGGATCGCCTCGCAGCCCGTCGTCGTCGCGGCGGCGATCACGGATGGGATGTTCAGATAGCTCTGCGCCGCCGGTGCAGGGCCAAGCGCAACAGCCCGGTCGGCGAGACGGACGTGCATGGAATCCTTGTCGGCAGTCGAATAGACGGCGACCGCCTCGATCTCGAGCTCGTGCAGCGCCCGGATCACGCGCACTGCGATCTCGCCGCGGTTGGCTACGAGCACTCGCGAGAACATGGCTAGAGGCCCAGGGGCCGGCCGTTGATCGGCTCTAACTCAAAAAGCAATTGGCCGAACTCGACGGGCTCGGCATTGCCGACGTGGATCGCGCGGACGACCGCCTCGACGTCGGCCTTGACCTCGTTCATCAGCTTCATCGCCTCGAGGATGCAGAGCGTCTGTCCGGGCCCGACCGCATCGCCTTCCTCGACGAACGGGGGCGCACCCGGCTGCGAGGCCCGGTAGAAGGTTCCGACCATCGGCGCCTCGATCCGAACGATGCCGTCGCCCGACTGCGGCTCCGGCCAGGTCTCGTCCGCTTCCGTCGCAGCGGTCAGCCCCTCCGCGGACGCAAGCACGGGCTCGATCGGGTCGGACGTCCGCCGCACGGAGACGCGCATCCCGTTTTCCTCGATCGTGATCTCGCCGACACCCGATTCCTGGACGATCCGGACGACCTCGCGAATCCGCTCGGCGCGCGCCTGGTCTACGCCGCTCGCCGCGAGCGAGTCGTCGCCGGCATGACGGCCGCGGATCGCTTCCAGGAGCGGCCGCGCCTCGTCGCCGAAGAGGGCTAGGAGCAGCAGTTCCTCGTCGCTGGCGGCCAGTCCCTCGGCCTCCTCGCTGAGCAGCTCGAGGTCGACGGGCTCCGCCTCGGGAACGCCGTCTGCCAGCAGCTCCGCCGCCCTGCGCACGGTCGGATCGATCGAGCCCGGAGGGGAGCCGTAGCGTCCCGCAACGAGGGCGCGGAGCTCGTCGATCATCGTCTGATAGCGGGCCGCCGAGAGCACGTTCAGCAGCGCCTGTGACCCCAGGATCTGGCCAATCGGGGCCGCCAGCGGCGGCCAGCCCACCTCCCCCCGGACCCGGAGCAGCTCATCGAGCACCTCGTCGAGCCGGTCCCCGGCCGCCTGCGCCCGCAGGTGGGTGTCAAGGGCGGCCACCAGGCCAGGCGGCACGCGATGTTCCGCGGCGCGGACGGCGACCCGCGGCGCGACGGGTGTCACCGGCTCGTCGCCAAGGTACTCGTCGACCAGCTCCGACGCGCGCCAGAGAGCATCGACATCGACCCCGGCGTCCTGACCAAGCCCGGCGAGCGAGGTCGCGAGCGCCTCGCCCGAGACCCGGTGAAGCGTCAGGGCAATCGGATAAATCGCGCAGGAGACGAGGTCGGCGCCGGCGCGCACCGCCTCGAGCGCAGACGCGAGCGCGTTCCCGGCGGCACCCTGGCAGTAGAGCCCGACCGGCAGACCGCTCGCCTCGCGCAGTGCGCCCACGAGCTCGTGGGCGCGATGCGGCTCGAGTGAGCTCGACGGATCGTGCAGGAGAATTCGGACCGCGCCGAGCTCCGGCAGCTTCTTCGCCTGCTCGACGAGCGCCTCGGTCTCCCCTGTGTGGCCGGAGCCGTAGACGAGACCGGCGTCGAACTCGCGCTCGGCGCCCGTGATCGCCTCGCCGGCCTCCCGGAGGTTGGAGACGTCGTTCAGCGGATCGTGCAGGCGGAAGACGTCGATTCCGCTCTCGGCCGCCGAGGCGACGAACCTGCGGGCGAAATCCGCGCCAACAGGCCGCGAGCCGACCAGGAATCGGCCGCGCAACGCCATCGCGAGCGGCGTCTTCGTGCGGGCCTTGAGCGCGCGGATCCGCTCCCAGGGGCTCTCGACGCCGCGCCTGACCGCACTGTCGAACACCCCGCCGCCGGAAACCTCGAGGTACGCAAAGCCGGCGCCATCGAGAGTCTCTGCCAACTCGAGCAGGTCCGCGGTCGGCAGCCTGCCCGCGAGCGGTTCCTGGGACAGCAGCCGAATGGTCGTGTCAACGAGCGCAGGCATCGGGACCCCGGAGCCTAGCGCGGCAGGGGCAGCCGTTTGGAAGGGCTATCGGCGCCGAAGGAAACGCTCGGCGGCGAAGCCGAACCAGCCGTTGCCGCGGTCCGCTCGAACCTGACCACGTAACAGACTGTTACAAGGAACGACACGGCCCCAAAGTGCGGGAACCGGCTGAAATTCGGCTCAAGCTGAGCCCTGGCGCCGGTT
>Ga0193730_1000322_pt1 | contig 14729 bp, 6 predicted proteins | sample U1a1metaG_FD_144919 | JGI IMG/M metagenome (GOLD analysis project Ga0193730, IMG submission 144919) | Soil microbial communities from a riparian zone of the East river system, Colorado, United States - U1a1 | ecosystem: Environmental > Terrestrial > Soil > Riparian zone | place: USA: East River...
ATATTGCCGGCACGCTCAATTCTGCCGCGAGCGCCAACACCTTCAATCTGATTGGTGATACCGCCACCAGCGGCGGTCTTACTAATGGCGTTGATAATAATCAGGTCGGCGTCGATCCGAAACTGGGTCCGCTGGCGAACAACGGCGGCCCAACCTTCACGCATGCGCTGCTCGCCAACAGCCCGGCTATTGATACGGGAAAGAATTTTGCTTTGACGACGCTGGCGACCGATATCACAACTACTGTCGGCCCAACTTCGTTTGACGTTGCCGACGCCAGCGGAATTTTCGGCGGAGTTAGCTTTACCATCCAAATCGACAGCGAGCAGATGGTCGTCATCAGTAAATCGGGCAATACGCTTACCGTGACCCGCGCCGCCAATGGTACAGCCGCGGCGACTCATACAACCCCAGCAAATGTTTATCCGGCCACCGATCAGCGAGGCTTCCGGCGTACGGTCAACTTTGACCTGGTAAACCCGGCCCCAGGAGACGAGACCGACATTGGCGCGTTTGAAATTCAACTGACGCCGCCCACAATCGCCAAAGTATTCGATACGCCTACGATTCAATCAGGCGGGACTTCGACCGTCACCCTGACGTTGACTAACCCGAACCCCTCGGCCCTGACCAACGCCTCGTTCACCGACACGCTGACAAATATGGTGATCGCTGCCGACGGACCGGCGGGCGGTAGCTGTGCAGGGGCCAACACGAACACGCTGACAACCGCTAATCCGGCCTTGAGTTTTAGCGGCATCACCATTCCGGCTAGCGGAAATTGTACGGTCACGTTCGTGGTGACCAGCAGCACGCCGGGCGTAAATCCAAATGCGACTTCAGGAGTAAGCACAACCGAGACATCCACGGGATCGCCGAGCAACTCAGCGAATCTGACCGTGCTCTCTGCGCCAACAATAACGAAAGCTTTTGGGTCCGGCACGATTCAATCGGGCGGCACTTCGGCCGTGACGCTGACGCTGGCTAACGCGAACGCAACTCCGCTGACTAACGCCTCGTTCACCGATACGCTGTCAAATATGGTGATCGCTGCCGACGGACCGGCGGGCGGTAGCTGTGCAGGGGCCAACACGAACACGCTGACAACCGCTAATCCGGCCTTGAGCTTTAGCGGCATCACCGTTCCGGCTAGCGGAAATTGTACAGTCACGTTCGTGGTGACCAGCAGCACGCCGGGCACGAATCCGAACTCAACCTCGGGTGTGTCCACGGCCGAGACGACGAGTCCCGGCGCGGCGAGCAACGTGGCTAATCTGGTCGTGCTGACCGCGGCGACAATCTCTAAAGCTTTTGCTCCGAGTACGATTCAGACAGGTGGCACTTCAACCGTTACCCTAACGCTGGCGAATCCGAACCCGACTCCGCTGACTAACGCTTCTTTCACGGACACGCTCGCTAACATGAGCGCGATCGGCGGCCCGGCCGGCGGCAGCTGTGCGGGCGCGGGTTCGAATAATCTGGGAGCGGGAGCGACTGCCTTAAGCTTTAGCGGCATCACTATCCCAGCCAGCGGCAATTGCACCGTGACGTTCCCTGTTACCAGCAGCACGCCGGGTGCACATCCAAACTCAACCTCTGGTGTCACCACCACCCAGACGACGATTGGTCCTGTGAGCAACTCGGTGAGTCTCACCGTCCTGAGCGCGCCAACAATAGCGAAAGCGTTTGGTCCGGATAAAATTCAAACCGGCGGCACCTCGACGGTAACGCTAACGTTAACCAATACGAACGCCACTTCGCTGACTAACGCTTCTTTCACCGACACGCTCGCGAACATGAGTGCGGTGGGCGGCCCGGCCGCCGGTACTTGCGTGGGGGCTGGTTCGAACACGCTGGGTGCCGGGGCTACGGCATTGAGTTTCAGCGGGATCACCCTTCCGGACAGCGGCACGAATGCCGGCATTTGCACGGTCACGTTCGCCGTGACCAGCAGTACCGCTGGCACAAACCCCAACTCGACTTCGGGTGTGACTACGGCAGAGACCCCGGTTGCCGGCGCCGGAAGCGGCCCCGCGAACCTTTCGGTCTTCGATCCGCCGGTGGTCTTGTCCATCACGCGCGCCGACGCAAGCCCGACTAATGCCAGTAGCGTTCACTTCAAAGTAACTTTCAGCAAGGCAGTAACTGGCGTCGACACTAGCGACTTCACTACTACGACTACTGGCGGCATCACGCTTCCGCTGCCCACCGCCGTGACGAACGTGGCTCCTGCCGGCCCGAGCGCCGTTTATACCGTGACGGTCGATACGGGGACCGGGGACGGCACGCTGCGGCTGAATGTCGTTGATGACGACACGATTCAGTCAAGCGATGCTTTACCTCTGGCGCTTGGCGGAACAGGGGCCGGCAACGGAAACTTTAACGCCGGCGAGGTCTATACTATTTCGAAATCGGATCCTTTCGTCGTCTCGATCACACGAAACGATCCAAATCCGACAAACGCAGCTAATGTTCACTTCACCGTCACCTTCAGCAAGTCGGTGACCGGAGTTGACGCTTCCGACTTCGCGTTGACCACGGTAGGCATCACCGGCGCTCCGTTGGTTACTGGGGTGATCGGTTCAGGTGCGGTATACACCGTGACGGCTTCGACAGGAACAGGCACAACGGGTGGCCCGCCCAATACGATCCGGCTCGACGTTACCGACGACGATACGATTATGGATTCCGGTAATCGGAAACTCGGCGGCACCGGAGTCGGCAACGGCAATTTCACTAGCGGCACTCCGTATGACATTGATAAGACGGCGCCGACAGTAGTAAGCGTGACCAAGGACGCCGGACAGTCAGACCCGGCCGTCGGCCCGACCAACAGCACCGTCATCAACTTTACGGTGACATTCAGCGAGCCAGTGAGTTTCAGTTCTTCGGGCGTAAATCTCTCGGGCACAGCGAACCCGTCGGTGGTCAACGTATCGCCCGCCGGACCCGCAACTGTTTACAACGTGGCCGTCGAAGGTATGACGCAGACCGGCGCTGTGACTATTACCGTCCCGATCGGTGCTGCGACGGATCCCGCGGGCAACGCCACCACCAACTCAGGCACTGCCACCGTACAGTTCGTTAAAGACAACTTCGCGATGCTCGAAGTCAACTCGCTCGCCGATACCGATGATGGATTCTGCACTCCGCTTGGGTCAGGCCCGGGCGTCAATCAGGACTGCACGCTGCGCGAGGCAATCGCCGCCGCGAATGCTGATTCCGGAGCTGAGACGATCACGTTTGCTCCGGCATTAACCTCGGGTGGTCCCGCAACGATCAAACTGTTGACGGCTCTGCCAGATATTTCAACCGACATGACGATTCAGGGTCCGGGCGCGAATGTCCTGACCGTCATGCGCAGTGACGTTGGTGTAATACCGCGTTTCCGCATCTTTACCATCACCGCCGGGACGGTCACGATCTCAGGCTTGACTGTTTCGAACGGCGCCACGGCCAGCGGCGCGAATGGAGTTGCCGGCGGAGTCGGCACTGATGGAGGTGGCATTGCTAACGCCGGGACGCTGACGCTCTCTGCCATGACCGTCACGGGTAATTCTGCTGGTAGTGGTGGCAATAGCAGCGGACCTAACCCCGGAGGCAACGGTGGCAGTGGTGGAGGCGTGTCCAACAACGGCACGCTGGTGATAAGCAACAGCACCATCAGCGCTAACAACGCCGGTACCGGGGGAGATGGTTTGACGGGCGGAAGCGGCGGCAATGGTGGCGGCATCTATCACACCGGCGCCGGAACGTTGACGATCACCAACAGCACCATCAGCGGCAATCAGGCCGGCGTCGGCGGCAGCCCATCGGGCCCGGGTGGCTCTGGTGGCGGTATTGGTGCAGCCGCAAACCTTACCCTGACCAGTTGTACCCTCACGCTAAACAATGCGCCCGGGTCAGGTGGCGGCCTGTCGAGGACGGGTGGTGTCACCACGATTCAGAACAGTATTGTTGGTGGAAACACGGCGACAGCCTCTGCTCCGGATATCTCTGGTACGGTGCAATCGGATGGTTTCAATCTGATTCAGAGCACCTCAGGCGCGACCATCAATCAGAACGGCGGTGCTGGTCCTAACATCACCGGTCAGGATCCATTGCTGAATGCTTTGGCTGACAATGGCGGTACGACATTCACGCACTCGCTGCAGTGCATCAGTCCGGCGATCGATAAGGGCAAGGCGTTTGGCGCGCCGCCAGACTCAACCAGAGATCAGCGCGGCCTAACACGTCCCTTTGATTTTGCTGACGCTGTCTATCCAAACGCCGTAGGGGGCGACGGCTCAGACATTGGTGCGTACGAAACACAGAGCGCCGGCGGTTGTGTGCCGACCGCAATTCCGCCGGCTGTTCAGCCAACGACGACGTCCGAAGATACTCCGGTACAGATAACGCTGACGGGCACGTATTCGCAAAACATAAACCTGACGTTCAGCATTACCCAGTCGCCGACCAACGGTGCGCTGGGGCCCATCAGCGCGCCAAACTGTACTTTCAATTCTTCGATGACCTGTACCGCGACGGTCACCTACACGCCGGCGGCCAATGCCAGCGGTGGTGATTTGTTCCAGTTCAAGGTAAGCGCAAGCGGACTCGACTCGGATCCCGCGGACGTAACCGTGAGCGTGAGCTCGGTAAATGATCCTCCGACATTCGGCATTACCAGCAATCATACGGTCAACGAGGACGCGGGTCCGCAGGTGGTTAATAGCTTCGCTTTCAATATCTCGCCCGGGGCCGCAAACGAGTCATCTCAGCAGTTGCAATTCATAGTAACCGGCAACACGAATGCGGGACTCTTCAGTGCAAGTCCAGCCATTGATTCCAGCGGCACTCTGACTTATACATCCGCAGCTAACGCTAATGGGCAGGCGACGATTACAGTTGTGTTGAAGGATGACGGCGGCACGGCAAACGGAGGAAACGATACTTCGGCGCCGAAGACGTTTACGATCATCGTTAACTCTGTGAACGACGCTCCATCATTCGCTCTTGCTGGGAATCAAACCGTACTGGAAGACGCCGGTCCGCAGACCGTGGCTAACTTTGCGACGGCAATTTCGGTCGGGCCGCCACAGGAGTCTGGGCAGACGGCGCAGTTCAACATTACTAACAATACGAATGCCGGCTTGTTCAGTTCGGCTCCGGCAATTAGTCCCACGGGCACCTTGACCTACACGCCCGCGCCTGACGCCAACGGTTCGGCCACCATCACCGTGGTGCTCAAGGACAATGGCGGAACACTTAATGGAGGTGTGGATACTTCGGCACCGCAGACATTTACGATCAATGTCACTTCGGTGAATGATGCGCCGACACTCGACGCCCTGGGCGACCGGACCATCAATGAAGATGCGCCGACGCAAACCGTGAATCTTGCCGGTATCAATGCCGGCGGTGGCGAAGTTCAGGTGCTGACTGTAACTGCCACATCGAACAACCCCGCCCTGATTCCGAACCCCACGGTGAACTACACTTCGCCGAGCGCAACCGGATCCATTTCGTTCACGCCGCTGGCGGATCAGAATGGCGCGGCGATAATTAGCGTCACTGTTAATGATGGCGGTGGCACGGCGAACGGCGGCGTCCAGACGGTCACGCGCACCTTTAACGTTACAGTTAACGCAGTCAACGATGCGCCCGTAAACAATCTGCCGGGGCCACAGACGACAGCTGAAAACACTCCGCTGACGTTCTCAACGGCGAATGCGAATCTGATCTCGATCACCGATGTGGACTCAGGCGCCAACCCGGTGCGCGTGACGTTAACCGCAACGAGTGGCGTAATCACGTTGAGCACGACCGCGGGCCTGGCTTTCACAGTCGGAGACGGGACCGCGGATCCGACAATGACCTTTACCGGGACCCTGGCGAGCATCAACACGGCCCTGCAGGGGATGACGTTCACGCCTATCAACGGCTTTAGCGGCGCCGCAGCATTGCAGATTATTACGAACGATCAGGGCAACACAGGCAGCGGTGGGCCTCTCTCGGATACCGACACCCTTAGCATCACCGTCAACGATGGCGGTAACCTGCAATTCAGCGCGGCAACGTACACGGTTAGTGAAAACGCCGGGCCTGCGGTCATTACAATTACGCGTACCGGCGGCAGTGCCGGCACGGCAACGGTTCAGATTGCTACCAGTAACGGCACCGCGACGGCCGGCTCGGATTACACGGCGGTTACTCAGACCGTGACCTTTAACAACGGCGAGACAAGCAAGACCGTCAACATCCCGATCATCGATGATCTGTTGAATGAGCCGGACGAAACGGTGAATCTGACGCTCAGTAATGTCGGCGGCTCGGGCGCGCTTGGCACGCCGTCAACCGCAGTGCTGACGATCGCCGATAATGATCCCGCGGGTGGCTATATCAAGTTCAGCTCGCCAACCTATAGCGTGGCTGAAGGCGGAGTCGCTACGATTACGGTCCAGCGTCAAGGCACGCTTACCCAGCCGGTCACTGTTATGTTCGCGACCAGCGACGATAGCGATCCAGCGTCCATGGTCATGTGCGCGCCCACGCCGGGCAACACGCTCGCATCCTCGCGTTGCGATTTCACCAGCGCCTTCGGCCGCATCACTTTTGCGGCGGGCGACGGCGCGGACAAGACGTTCAAGGTGCTCACGACTCAGGACTCGTACCTCGAAGGTCCTGAGACGTTTACCGTGACGCTTTCCAATCCGACCAACAGCGCAACGCTCGCCTTACCATCCACGGCTACAGTCACGATTACCGACGACGCGATTGAGCCGCCAACGAATCCTGTCGATGACAGCAATGCTTTCGTCGAACAGTTGTACCGCGACTTCCTGAACCGCCCAGCGGATCCAGCGGGTAAGGCGTTCTGGGTAAACAACATCGATCACTGTAATGATCCGGCCCAGCGTCCCGCGGGTCAGACTGCGGCTCAGTGCATCCAACTGTCGCGCATCGTTACCGCTGCTGCATTCTTCCTGTCCATTGAATTCCAGGCGACGGGTGGAACTGCTTATCTGACAAACAGGGCGGCGTTCGGCAGTCGTCCAAATTTCGCCCGGTTCGAGCAGGATGCGCAGCAGATCGGCCTGAATTATGTGTTCGGTCAGCCGGGAGCCGAAGCTTTGCTCGAGGCAAACAAGGTTGCTTACTACAACGACTATGTGACGCGGACTGATTTCGTGAATACCTACGGCGGCGTGTCCGATCAGACGTACGTGAACACGCTGATCACAAACACGGGCGTGGCGTTCACTCAGGCAGAGCATGACGCGTTCGTAAATGGATTGGCCAACCAGAGCGAGACCAGGGCTACGGTGTTGCGCAAGATCAGCGAGAAGGGAACCTTCCGCGCGGCCGAATTTAATTCGATGTTCGTGCTGATGGAATACTACGGTTTCCTACGACGAAATCCGGACACCGGCGGATTTAACTTCTGGCTCGGTAAGCTGAATTTGTTCAACGGCAACTACCTCGACGCTGAGATGGTCAAGGCCTTTATTGAGTCCAATGAATACCGGCAGCGGTTTGGGCCATGACCTGCGCGCGCAAGAAACCACACGAAAGGCGCGAGAGGGAAACGGTGATCATCGATTCTTTCCGCGCCTTTTGCTGTGACCGTTGGGCGGGTCGCGTCGTCTACCTTCTTGACACTATTAATCTTCGGTTCCTATGATCAGTTACTTACTGGTTAGCAGACGCAAGTAATGTTTGGAGCAAGTATCGGACGAGCGGGCCAGCGAATCATCGATGCGATGGTGCGTTGGCTGGCGCGTGGGCACATTAACCCAAACATTCTTACTTTCGTCGGGGTTGCGATCAACGTCGGCTGCGGATTGCTTTTTGGCTTTGGTAGATTTTTTTGGGCCGGAGTCGTCTTAATCGTAGCTAATCTCTTTGACATGCTTGACGGCCAGGTGGCCCGCCTGTCCGGCAGAGTGACCAGCTTTGGTGGGTTTCTCGACTCATCGCTCGATCGATTGTCCGACATGGTCGTGTTCGTTGGACTCATGGTTTTCTATGCGCGCGCGACCCCGTATCACTCGACTCTCAATGTTTTTCTGGCGGGTGCTGGATTGATGGGTTCGGTTATGGTTAGTTACGCCAGTGCTCGCGCGGAGAGCCTGATTCCCAAGTGTGATGTGGGATTCCTGCGCCGCCCCGAGCGGGTGGTGCTCTTTATCATCGGAGCTCTGTCCACGGTTCCCGGATCCAATAACTTTTTCGCGTACCGGATGCCGGCCGTGTTGTGGGTCCTGGCAGTCGGATCGTATTGGACTTTCGCGCATCGCATGTATCACACATGGACCGAAGTCAACCGCAGCGAAGCAAAACAGTTAATTTCCGAAATCGAGCCGGACGCCGGTTCGCAACCCGAAGTGAGACGGGAGCCGACGCTGGCGCACAAGACCGGATAGCGCCGCCTGGCGACACAGAATTGGAAGATTTTTGATTACCGGAAATTCTTGACTAAAAGGTGCACTCAGTTCTAATTTAGTTCCGCCTTTTTATTTCTCCAGAGGTTTACGAAACTTGATTATCTGCCCTTCATGCGGCTCAGGCGTCAAAGGTGATCTTTGCCTCGGCTGTCCTTCATGCGGCGCTCGCGCGGTGGGCCCACCACTGGCTAAGGCCGAGCATGAACTACCATCCTTCGGTCGAGCGGCGGCGGTCTTTGTTATCGGCGTGGCGATGTTCAGCGCGTTTACGGGACTGCTGATTGCGGCGCTGCTGGAAAACAAATCGGCACTGGGCTTCTGGACCATCGTGACCGCAGGCGAGGTTGCTGCCTGGCGCGTGAAGTGGGAAGTTTTGTTTGCTTCGATTGTTGTGCTATGGAGCGGCGCGCAAATCATTCGTAGTATTAGTCAGAACCCGTCGCGCTTCATTGGTTTACTACCGGCTCGAATCGGATTTGCGGGTGCGCTGACGGTCGCTGTCCTGGTTGCGGCACTGATTGGAATCACAGTTCCCGAGAGACTGCGTCAGCGGCAGTACTCGATCGAAGCCGCTATGTATGCTCGCGGCCATACGCTGCATCGAGCGTTCCTTGAGTATCGCGATTTGCATGGCACGTTCCCTCCAGACCCGGACAAGTACGTTGAAGCGCTGCGTACGCTGCCCGATCAGGACGGGTCGATCGCTGATGCACTTCGTTTTGTTGATCCGAATGGCTACAGTGCGACTTCCACGGTTGCCGCAGCTTCGACGAAGACAAAATCGCTGGTTCCTCGCGGGGTCGCGTTGCGCTACGCAAATATGGCTGTGAACCCCGAGCCGGCCGGCGCCATGTCTTTCACCAGCTACAAGTTGCGCTTGCCGAGCGAGCATCGCTTCTTTGCTCCGGATGAGGATTTCTTTGTCGAGGACGGTGTAATCCAGAAGGCTTCCGACGTTACCCCAAACTCAACGACGTCCCTCCGCGATCCATAATTCAGCATGTCCTTCCTGGGAAGATTCCGACGGCACAAACCGGATCCGGAAATTGCGCGCCGTGCTTTGCTGTTAAAGGCAGGCCGCCTTGGAGAAGCCACCATTCTGGAAATCAACAGCGATACGGACGGAAACGAACTTCTTTCTTACTGCTATACGGTTGGCGGCGTGGATTACGAAACAGTTCAGCGTTTGGATCTTGAGCAACTCAGCCGCAAAGATACTTACCTGCCGGGTTCCAGGGCGGATATGAGATACGACCCCCGCCGCCCCGCCAATTCACTTGTAGTCTAAACTCGTGCTCGCCTTGGAACGTTGAGCGCTGTACTTTGTGCTTTGTACTTTGTACTTTGTTGGTGGCGTTATCGAAGTACAAAGCACCAAGTACAAAGCACCAAGAACAAAGCACTCGCTTTCATGTTTCGCAAAATTTTGATTGCTAATCGCGGAGAGATCGCCGTGCGCGTCATCCGCGCCTGTCGCGATTTGGGCGTCTCGCCCATTGCGATCTTTTCGGAGGTTGACGCCGGCTCGTTACATGTGCGGCTGGCGGACGAAGCTTACTGTGTTGGTCCGGCAGCTTCTTCCGAGAGTTATTTGAAGATGCAGTCAATTATAGATGTGGCAAAGCAGGCGGGCGCCGAAGCAATTCATCCGGGCTATGGTTTCTTAGCTGAGAACGCAGAGTTTGCGCAGGCGGTTTCGGCCGCGAGCTTGATCTTCATTGGCCCGACCGCCGCCGCGATGGAAGTCATGGGTTCGAAGACCAGCGCTCGCCGTGCGGCTATCGCTGCCGGCGCACCTGTCGTGCCGGGCACGACTGAAGCGCTGAAGAGTTTGGATGATGCGCGTGCCACCGCGGCAAAGTTCGGTTATCCGATCATGTTGAAAGCGTCCGCAGGTGGCGGCGGCAAAGGAATGCGCCAGGTCGCGAATGAACCAGAGTTGCGATCGGCATTTGAAGCGGCCCAATCAGAAGCTGCGTCGGCATTCGGCAATTCAGAAGTTTATCTCGAAAAAGTAGTCGAGAAGCCGCGACACATTGAAATCCAAATTTTTGCCGACCAGTTCGGCAACTATCTTCATCTTGGTGAGCGAGAGTGCTCTATCCAGCGCCGCCATCAGAAAGTGATTGAGGAATGCCCCTCGCCGATTAATGACGCTGGTTTGCGCGCACGCATGGGCGAAGCCGCAATCAAGATCGCGAAGACGGTGAACTACGTGGGCGCCGGCACAGTTGAATTTCTATTCTCTGACACGACGCGGGATTTCTATTTTCTCGAGATGAATACGCGCTTGCAGGTCGAGCATCCCGTGACAGAGTTGGTGACCGGCCTCGATCTCGTTTGCGAGCAGATTTGCGTGGCGGCCGGGGCGCGACTTTCGTTTACGCAGGATGACGTGAAGTGGAGTGGCCACGCCATAGAATGCCGAGTCTACGCCGAAGATCCTGAGAATGATTTCTTACCGGCGCCTGGCCGGATTAGTTTTCTGCGTGTTCCGGCCGGGCCGGGCATTCGCGACGATGGCGGCGTCACTGAAGGCGACGAGGTCTCGATCTATTACGATCCGATGATTTCAAAATTGGCGGCGTGGGGACGAAGTCGCCATGAAGCAATCGATCGACTACGACGCGCGCTCGACGAATACGCTGTCGGCGGGATTAGGACGACGCTGCCTTTCTTCCGCGAGGTCATACGGGACGAAGAATTTATCGCCGGCCACCTCGATACGGGTTTCATCGCCCGATTTAATGAACGCCGTGCAGTGCGCGGGCATCCTGCCGGCAATGAGCGCGAAGCGGAAACTGAACAAGACATCGCGATTATCGCGGCTGCCCTGGCTTTCCAACGCACTCAAAACAGATCCTCTGGACCGGAAGTTAGAGCGACCGACAGCAAGTGGCGAATGGCCGGTCGCGTTTCGTCAATGGACAATTTTGCGCGCGATCGCTTCGGCCGTTTCTGATCCATGAAGTTGCACGCGACCATCGCTGACTCTCAGATCGAAATCGAACTTCACGAGCAGGGCTCGCAGGTCCTGGCCGTGGTCGACGGCCGGAAATATGACGTCGATGTTCGCATTCTGCGCGACCACCATTATCTGCTGATTACTAACGCGCAGGTCTTTGATTGTGTGGTCGAAGGCCGGCCTGAGTCTGGCGCCACCCTTGATGTGATTGTCGGGACGGATCGACATGCGGTTACGATCACCGATCCAAAGCGCTTGCGTGGCGCGCTGGCGCTCGGCGCGCATGGCGACGGAGCCGCCCGCATCGTCGCGCCGATGCCGGGAAAGGTTGTGCGTGTGCTCGTCGAAGTAGGTGAGAGCGTCGAAGCTGGGGCCGGTATCGCCGTCGTTGAAGCTATGAAGATGCAGAATGAGTTGAAATCTCCAAAGAGCGGAACTGTCTTGAGTATCAATGCGGAAGTTGGCGCGACGGTTAATGGCGGAGATCTGCTCGCGGTAATTGAGTAGAGTTAAGGCTCACATGCCAAGAACTATTTACCATTTGTCATTTGACGTTTTTCGTTTGGCCATTTGTTGGATCAATTCGGCAATGTACAAGTGAAATCCTCGCGCTGTTGGAGTTGAGAAATGAGAAATGGTGGATTCAAGTTTCAAGTGCAACTTGAGAATGCTCTCCGCTCCGGAGGAGCGAGATGCTTATAGCAACAAATCCCCTAAATACTCTTCGCTTCGTGATGAGCGAGATGTGTTTCCGGCTGGCGAGTGCGCTGTAAGTTGTTGCGCTCCTGCGGAGCGCGGGTCTAATAGCGTGACCTCGGGCTATAAACATCTCGCCCCGCCGGGGCGAAATCCGACAGCACCAACTCGTTGCGCTTCAAACTTGAATTCACCAATGACAAATGACAAATGTCCGATGATAAATGACAAATACGCTTTCTGATCTTAAACCAATCACTCACTCATCCCTTCGTATTCTTCTCTGGGATCTTGATGGCACGCTGGTGCGTGGCAAACGCTTTGGAACTTTCAAGGATTACACCGCGCCGATGCTGGAGTCGGTCTTCGGCACTGCGGGTTGTCTTCGGGAAATGGTTGTCTCAGGAATGACAGACCTGCAGATCGTGGAAGAGGCGCTGCGCGGCGAAGGCATTACGCGTGACCACATCTACCTGCGCAAGGATGAATTGCGGCGCTGCTATCTTGAAGAGATGAAACGCGCGGTTACGACCGGCGCGCACGTGATCGAACCGATACCGGGTGGACGCGAAGTCTTGCAGGCAGTCGATGAACATCCGCGCTACGCTTCGGCGTTGCTAACCGGCAACATTGAGCCGGCGGCGCGCTTCAAAGTTGAAGTCGCGGGTCTGGCGGAATTCTTTACCTTGCCGGGTGCGTTCGGCGACGAATCATTCGATCGCCGTGACCTGCCTGCGTTGGCTGCCGGTCGCATAAACGATCACTTGCAGGCGGATCTCACGCCCGAACAGTTTATCGTGATCGGCGATACGCCGAACGACATCGCCTGTGCCCGTCACTTTGGCGCGCGGGTTGTCGCCGTGGCCACTGGTCGAATTCATTCGGCAGAAGATCTGCGCGCGGGCGAGCCCGATGCGTTGCTGCCGGACTTGCTGGACGTCGATCTGGTAATGAAAACGTTAGCAAAACTTTGATGGGAAATGTTCCTTTTGAAGTCCGAGCGATGAGTGGACGCTGAAGAGCGGACTGTGGGCCCATTGAGTGTCAGAAGCCCGAGCATGAGCGAGGGCAAGCAGAGTTTCGATTCATCGGTGAGTTAAAGCGCAGTTGCCCTCGCTTACGCTCGGGCTTCTGACGCTAGATCCGATGAAAGCCTTTCAAAATATCCTGCGTTGCCAGACGCAAAATCACCGGGCGGCCGTGCGGACAGGTCGTGGGTGAAGAGGTTGTCAACAGACGATCTATCAGCCAACGCATCTTTTCCGGTGCGAGCGGCATGTTTACCTTGATCGCAGCGTGACAGGCGAGGGAAGCGGCAATCTCATCTCGGAGAGTCGCGCGGGCGGCGCCTTTCTTTTCTGAGTCGACTGTGTCCAGCACTTCTGCGAGCACGTTGCGCGCTTCGCTGGCGGGCAGGTCGGCCGGCGTTGATTTGATCGCCACGGTGCGGCCGGACAGACGCATTAATTCAAACCCGTAACTTTCTAATTCTTCCGCTACATGATCGAACGCCGACGCTTGTGCTGGAGTGAGATCAAAAGTCTCAGGAATCAACATGTGCTGCGATTCCGGGCGCCGCGATGCTTCCAGCGCGCGATACTTATCGAATAGAACTCGCTCGTGGGCGACATGCTGATCGATTAAGAGCAGGCCTTCGTCGTCGGTCGCGATGATGAAGCTTTCTTCCAGTTGGCCCAGCGGACGAATGTTCGAGCTAAGTGATTCGACGGCTATCTCGCGTACGAATTTGATCGCCGAATCAAGCGGCGGCAAATCCGGAAACGCCTTCACATCTGTCGCAGCCTGCGGAAACTGAATCGCGGCGCGCAGCTCTTCGGGCTCAGCTTCAGCCCGATGAGTGGCGAGTGCCGCCGCAACGCCGCTCGTCAGCTCCGTGGTCGCTTGAGAAGAGATTTCGCTAACGGGCGCCGCCGATGGTTCCGGAGCGACGAAGCCAATTCGTTCCTGCTGCTGCTGCGGTCGCAAGTCGAAGCTTTGATTCAGACGCGCCGTACTGGCCGGCGTGATCGCTTCCGCCCCGGTCGTTCGTTCCTCGTCATTCGATCCCATCTCTTCGACGTGACTCGCGTCTCGAGTCTCACTGGCGGCGACGTAGCCCGCGCTCGCTAAACCTGCACGCACGGCTCCGCGCACTGCGTCGGCGACTGCGGCCGCGCGGCGAAAGCGCACTTCAGTCTTGGCCGGGTGCACGTTGACGTCGACTTCTTCGAGCGGCACTTCGATGAATAACAACGCGACGGGATACACGCCGTGCGGGAGGATCGACCGGTAGCCTTCCGAAAGCGCGCGCCCAATCAAACGATCGCGCACGAATCGTCCATTGACGAAAAGAAATTGCGCATCGCGCGAAGTGCGTCGCTCGCGCGGAGCTGAAACAAAACCGCGCACGCGCGCGATCTGTGGCAGAGAGAAGCTGGCCTCGGCAGGTTCGCTAACGGCGTTGTTTACTTCCAGTAAGCCGTCGAGAAACTGCGCGCCAAAAATCTGATAAGCACGTTCGCGCAAATCTTTCGCGGGCGCGACGCGCAGCGTCTCTCGTCCATTATTCGTCAGGGTGAAATTAATTTCCGGATGCGCCAGGGCGTAGTGAGTAACGAGGTTCGTCAGGTGATAACTCTCGG
>Ga0193730_1000323_pt1 | contig 14686 bp, 14 predicted proteins | sample U1a1metaG_FD_144919 | JGI IMG/M metagenome (GOLD analysis project Ga0193730, IMG submission 144919) | Soil microbial communities from a riparian zone of the East river system, Colorado, United States - U1a1 | ecosystem: Environmental > Terrestrial > Soil > Riparian zone | place: USA: East River...
CGGACGGCGACATACACTTCCCCGGGCCCTACAACAAACTGTTCTGGTGGCCAGGGTGCGTGCCGGTGGATCCGGGGACTGGACAGGATCCGTTCCTGAATACCTTGTTCCCTAACTATGCCGATCTAGTTACCGATACAACTGTGGGTCCCTGCCCAGACTGCGGTATCTTCACCCAAACGGTGGGAAGTGCGCCCAACCGGCAGTTCATCATCAGGTGGAAGGCCAACTACTTCAACAGCCCCCCGGGTCCCGCGCAAGCGGAGTTCGAGGTACTGTTGACCGAAGGCTCAAATACGCTGTCGGTGATCTACGGGGTGACCGGCGACAACGGGTTGACGGCAGTCAGCGGGATCCAGAAAGATCTGAACGTGTTCACGTCGTTCTCTTGCAACGAAGCGGTGCTGGCACCAGGCGTGCGTGTGAACTACATACCCTCAACCTGTGGCAGTCCCACGCCGACCCCGACGGCGACAGCCACGGCGACTCACACTCCGACAGCAACGCCTACGGCTACAGCAACAGCTACGCATACACCGACGGCTACGCCAACGGCTACAGCTACTGCTACGCACACACCGACAGCTACGCCTACCGCTACAGCAACAGCTACGCATACACCGACACCTACGCCTACGGCGACGGTCCCGCTGAGACAAAGCCCGACACCAAGGCCATATCCGACGCCGCCGCCTCGCCCGTAAGTGGCAATGGGAAGTTGATAGTTGATAGTTCCTAGCGCAGCCGGGGTCGAGCGACCCCGGCTGCGTGCTTTTGTACGTCAGGCTTCCAGCCACCAGGGACGAATTCGCCTGGTGATCGGGCCTTCCAGCCCCCGCCTGATCAGCCAACAAGCCCGTTACAGCGTTGGGGACAATGGGATCCAACTTGGCATGCTATTAAAGGTTGGATCGGCTTCTCCCTGGCGCGCCGAAGCCGAGGCAGTAAAAGCCGCACTTTCGGCCACCACGCGCGTTTAATTTAGGCGCGCCTCGCTATCGCTTCGACAGCTATCGGATACCCGAGTCGCACTGCCACTCGACCTTTGTCATCTTGCCTGATACGACGTCGGCTTCAAACGGGCCAAAGTGGCCGATGCTCGATTTTCTCCCTTTGATCGCAACGGTGTAATGACCCGGCGCCAGCGGAATCCGAAAATGTCCCTGGTCGTCGGTGGTGAACGACGCGACCTGGCCCTTCTGGCTTTCCACTACGAAAGCAGTATTCGCGAGCGGTTTGGAACCAGGAGCGTCAGCTCTGATTGGTCCGGGCTGAGTCGGACTAATCGTAATTAAGCCTTCAATCCCCGTTTCCACGCCGGACGGAGTTTGCCCGACACAAACGCAACCAATCATAAGAAGGAGTCCCAAAATAATTGGGAATCTTGGAAATCGCACTCTTAAATCTAGTCTCACCGCTCCGTACCGGTCAACAATAACGAAGGAATGACGAAATCCGAATGAGAAAGCGCACACGCTGCACCGAGGGTTTGTCTTTCGTCGTCGTTATGCAAAGCGGCGGAGCGCGGCCGCACTCCAAAACGCCAGCGAGGAATGTACACACGGGATTACGGCCATCCCGCGACTACAGGAGAAGTGCGGCAATGTTTTGCCGCTTTAGGGGACGTTAAGTGTACAGGCGTTTGATTCCGCAACTCGAGCTTGGACATTATTTCGTCATTCGTCATTCGTGCTTCGTCATTCTAATCGTCCGCGTCTACTCGCGTGATTCGGGCACGTCTTCTCCCTTTTCGTTTACATTCGTGTTTATTCGTGGTTAGGCGTCCGGGTAATGACTTGACGATTCGATCGTTGCGCCGAAGTTTTTCGCTCTTCCTCCACTCAATGAAAAGATATTTGCCTTTTATAATTGTTGCTACGGTCGCATTGATCGCCGTCGGGAGCGGAGCAATGCTTTATCGAACGAAGCGTGCACAGCTCCTGCCGGTCTCGGAAAACAGAAGTGTTCCAGGAAAAAGCGGCGAATCAATGCACATTCGGGGCAACCCCGATGCCCCGGTGACTCTGGAAGAGTTTGGCGATTTTCAATGCCCGCCGTGCGGCAGCTTCGCCGGCTTTACCGAGGAGCTCCTGAAAGAGTATGATTCGCGCCTGCGCATCGTCTTTCGGAATTTTCCGCTTGCGCCTCACGAGCACGCTCGTGAGGCCGCGCTAGCCGCAGAAGCCGCCGGGCTGCAAGGCCGTTTCTGGGAGATGCACGATGTGCTGTATCGAGAACAAACCGCCTGGAGCAAGGCTCCCAACGCGCGCGAATTATTTGAATCGTACGCGGGAACGATCGGCCTGAATCTTGATGAATTCAAAAAGGACATGGACGGCGAGAAAGCCAGAGAACGAGTCGATTCAGATCACGCGCTGGGCGATTCCTTGGGAATAACGCTTACTCCATTCCTGTTTATCAATAATCATCCGGTTGACCCTAAAGATAAAAATCCCGAGGGCGTTCGCGCCGCGATCAACGCGGCGCTGGAACAGAAATCGAAAAGCGGGAGTTGATTCTTAGAGTGCCCGCGAATCACACGAATTCACACGAATTGTTGACAGAAATTATTTACAAAGAAGAAAGTTACGCGATCATCGGCGCTTGCTTCAAGGTATATAATGAGAAGGACTGCGGGTTTCTCGGACCGGTTTATCAAGAAAAACAGATCAAGGAGACGCCGAACGCTCAACGCCCACCGCCTAATTCAGAGTGAGTGCAAGATTGAATGTTGGATGTTGGGCGTTTGCTTTTTTTTGAACACTATCCAGTCTGGAGCACTAACGCATTGCGAAAACGCAGCGAATAAAAGCGAAGACCGACTTTTGCGATGTTTCTCTCTAATTTATTCGCGTCCATTCGCGTGATTTGCGAGCTGGTGCTATGACTGTATCGCGATTGCGCACTATTTTTTATACGGTTGCCGCGATCGTCGCTCTGGCAGGACTGGCGGATGCAACTTATCTGAGTGTGCAGGCGTTAACCGGCGAGACCCTCAGTTGCGGAGGGTCGCCAGATTGTTTCCGGGTATTGGGCAGTTCGTATGCGCGCGTAGCCGGAATACCGGTGGCCATGCTCGGCGCGCTGGCGTACTTGAGTGTATTTGCCTTCGCCACATTCGCAGCATTCGGCTACGCCCGCGCGCGAACACTTCTCATTTTCATTGTCGGCGCGATGTTTTTGGCCACGCTTTGGTTTTTGTACGTGCAGGCGTTCGTGCTGCACGCCTACTGCCGTTATTGCTTGTTCTCAGCGGCAATTACATTTCTGCTTGCCGGCCTCGTGATTGCAGTGCCTTCTTCCCAGAAACAATAGTGCTGCTGACCGAGAGGAGATCTCACTTTCCGCAATGCGGATTCTCGTAGTCGAAGACGAAAAAAAAACGGCGGCGTTCCTTGCCAAGGGACTGCGGGAAGCCGGTTTCGACGTCGATGTTGCCGTCGATGGTGAAACGGGCTCTGAACTGGCGCACGCAACAAAGTTTGATCTTCTCATCGTCGATATCATGCTGCCCCATAAGGACGGGTGGGAACTGGTCGCGGAGCTCCGGCGCGATCGGGTGCGCACACCCATTCTCTTTCTTACCGCCCGTGACAGTGTGCGCGACCGCGTAAAAGGACTCGAGCTGGGAGCAGATGATTATCTCGTCAAACCGTTCGCGTTTGCAGAATTGCTCGCACGGGTGCGCTCGATATTGCGCCGTGCTCCCCAGCGAGACGCAAAACATTTTCGAATCGCTGATTTGGAAATGGACATGCAACACCACAAGGCAACGCGTTCCAACATTTGCAAATCGCTGATTTGGAAATTGACATGCGAAGGCACAAGGCAACGCGCTCCGGAGTTCCATTAAATCTCACGCCGAAGGAATTTCTGCTGCTCGCTTATCTTGTTCGCTCGGCTGGTGAAGTGGTATCGCGCGCTGAGATTGCAGAACAAGTGTGGGATATAGGATTTAAAACTGACACGAACGTAGTCGACGTTGTTGTCCGCCGCGTGCGCGCGAAAGTGGACGACCCGTTTAAGACCAAGCTAATCGACACCATTCGCGGCGTTGGTTATGTTCTCAAAGCGCACTGAACGTCGCTCCATCGCGTGGCAGCTTATTTTGCTTTTCACGCTAGCGACATCGCTCCTGCTCGCCTGCGGGCTTGGCGTGTTTTACGCGATCGTTATTCAGCACGCGGTTGCCGAAGATAATGCGGTTCTGGCCGACAGAGTCGCAGCTCTGCGCACTGATCTCCATGAGAGTGGCCCTGGTGTTTTCGCTGAAGAGTTGAAAAGCCGCCAACCACGCGAGCACACCGCTTATTGGATCAGGATGCTCGATCCACAAGGCCGCACATATGCGGAAACACCGGGAATGGATCGATCGCTTCCGCCAGAGATTTTTCCGCCGCCGCAAGAATCAGTGTCGACCGCTCGCGGCCTAAAGAGTTACCGCAAAGGACCGAAACTGTTTTCACTCGTTACCCTGAACGAAGAGTCTGGCAGCCACCCGTACACGCTTCAGGTAGCACAGGACCGGTCAAGCGACGAGCGAGTCGAAAGAAGTTTCGCTGTCTTATTCATCATGGTCCTCTCGGGTAGTATTCTGGCCTCGGCTTTCATCGCCGTCATCGTCACCAAACGCGGCTTGCGGCCACTGCGAGAAATGACGCAATCAGTTGCGCGCGTCGGACCGACACATCTGAAGGAGCGAGTGACGCCGGAGGAATGGCCGCGCGAGCTTAAACCTCTCGCCTCTGCTTTCGACGACATGCTCAAGCGGCTCGACGATTCGTTTACGCGGCTCTCTCAATTTTCTGCCGACCTCGCACACGAGCTGCGAACGCCCATTGCCAATATGATCGGCGAAGCACAGGTCGCTCTGACGCGGGATCGCACGGCTGCCGAATATCGTGAAACGATCGAGTCCACCGTCGGCGAATGCGAACGGCTCTCCAGAATCGTGGACAATTTGCTTTTTGTCGCGCGGGTGGATGCAGCGCGCGAACCGATTGCGCGCAAGCGACTCGATGCGCGCGCGGCAGTGGAGAAAATCACCTCGTTTTACCACGCGCTCGCTGACGATCGTCATATCGCGATCGGTTGCAGCGGCGAAGGACAGATTCATGCCGATCCCGACTTGTTCGAGCGCGCGGTTGGGAATCTGCTCGATAACGCGCTGCGTTTCACTCCGGAGCACGGTTCAATTCAGATTGTGCTTTCCGAACGCAATGGCGATTTCGAAGTCGCGGTCAGCGACACCGGCTGTGGAATAGCTGCAGAACATTTGCCGCGCGTTTTCGATCGATTTTACCGTGCCGAATCATCGCGTAGCTCCGATGGCGCAGGGCTCGGCCTGGCTTTGGTGAAATCGATTGTCGATCTCCACGGCGGCTCAGCCATCATCGAGAGCAACGTGGGTCGCGGCACAACGGTCAAGCTGATATTCCCGCTTCCGCAAAAATAGAAGTCACCGCGCAGCACGCTGTCTCTCAGTCGCGGGACAGATGACAAAAAAGTAACGGTAATATCCTTTGACAGGATCTCATTTGTGTTCGGAACTCTCGTAATCAACGAAAGGATTAAACAAATGAAAAGTCGCGGATTTCTCTCCACGTTATTCGCAATAATGGTTCTCTGCGCTATGCAACTGACGATCTCAACTGCGGCGGCCGCCTCAGGCTCAGGCGCGTATTCTGCCCAGCTGATTTCACCGACAGCTGGAGTGGTTCTCCACCCTGGGCAGCAAGTCATGATCCAGTGGACAGCACACCTTCCCAACGTCAACCTAACCGGGTGCGAGATGGAAGTTTGGCTGTCGCTGGATGGCGGCAGGACCTTCACCACCTGTATTACGCCGATCCTGGACCCGCAGGCCAGATCCTTCAACTGGACTGTTCCGAACCTGCCTACCAACGCGGCGGTCCTGGATATTCACTTCGGTTGCGAAGGATGGTATCCGGAAAGCTACGCACCTCAGCCTGCATCGACCTTTGTAATCGCAAAGTCTTAGGATAATTGTACTAAGTTCTGCCGGCACAATGTTGCTAGGAGACGCAGCGCGAATCTCCTAGTGTGACAAGTCCGCGCGTCTCGAAAAAAATTGCGAAGTTGCCACACTTACAATGGCGACCTTGGAACGTGCGGTGGATTGCGCATCAGCCCTGAACTCATTCAAGGCGTAATCCGCAGCCCTTCGTGCGTTCGGGGGCTCCCTTGCGACCGGTAATTCTCTCGGCAGCGGTTCCCGAGAGCGCCGACATTAAAGCCGCAGCGTACGGATTCCGGATTATTTTTTGATCTCGGTGTGCCCTTTCAGGAATTTCCCATTCGGATCGATCTCGAAAGCCGACTTTTTCGTCGCGGCACAATGGTCACACTGACTATTCCGAGCGGACTAAAAATTTGTCTTGCCATTCATTACAATTTTGTAATTGTAGCGTAGACCTGCAGGACAACAGCCCCGAAAGCGTTCGGGGTTTGCTGAAGTGGAGATGCCGCAGTCCGTGTGGAGCGGGCTGCGGCTACACTTTTGCCGGAATTTCAAAATGCCCTGCTGAGCGTAAGACGCCGACGCGAGATCAGCGCGCGAGATCAGCGACGGCAATTTCTGTAAGTTCTTTAAACGCGCGGCAACTGGAGGGAGTGAGGGCGAAAAAGTTTAAAAGCACGGGTCCCGGCTAAAAAATAAAAAAATGTCTTGCCGATCATTACAATTCTATAATGATAGCGCGAGACCTGCAGGACTGACAGCCCCGAAAGCGTTCGGGGGTTTGCTGAAGTGGATGGCCGCAGTCTGTGTGGAGCGGGCTGCGGCCACACTCCTGCGCGATTTGCAGCTGTGCTGCTACGGGCAAGAAGGTCACGAGTGGCAAACCAGCGAAAATTTCTCTTGCCAAAAATTACAGTTCTGTAATCATGCGCGGAATTTATGAGAAACACCTTCTTCTTCCGCGAAGCTGGGCGGGGCTGGCTCATCCCTCTGATCGCATGCACGTGTTTGATATTGTCTGCCAATAATCATTCGACCTTCGCGCAGGCAGTAACAGAGGAACCAATTGTTGTTACGGGCGAGGGCGAGGAAGTGCCCAGCGCGTACGGTGCGCCGCCAGGACTTTCGCGCAGCCGTTTTTCCAATGCGGTAAACGCCTATGTGTTGCCGCCATGGGCGTTTTTCTTCGGCGAACTTTTTGAGGGTCAGGGATTCCGCCATGGGCCGCCGGATTATCTGTTCACCCAAGAGATCGAAATGGGTTTGCCGTATCGTTTTAACGTCGCGGCCGAAACACAGTCGGAACGATTTAATGGGAACGATTTAATGGCGGTGGCGGCGTGCAGACAGTGAGTCTCGAAGCACGATGGGCTCTTGCTGATTGGAACAAGATTCCGCTCAACCCGACAATATTCGCCGAATACAAATTCGGCGTCGGCACGATTCGACATGAAGAAGTTCCACCTCCTCCAGGTGGAGGAGGAGAGGCGGAGGAAGAAGAAGAGGGCGGACCACCCAAAGTTCCCGATGCCTATGAAGTTCGTTTGCTGCTCGCCCAGGAGTTTGGCGGTCGCTTTGAGTGGGCCATGAACTGGTTCTTCGAAAAAGAGAACACCGGCGACCGTGGCCGCGAATGGGGCTTTTCCCAAGCTGTAATGACTCCAGTTTTGCTGCCCAATGAGCGTCTGAAGGTCGGCTTGGAGATGGAGTATAAGAACGTCACGACTAAAGACACACGGGGCGATCCGATCAACAGCTTTGTTATCGGCCCAACCATTGCGTGGAAACCGACCACGCAAACTCGCCTGGACATCTCACCGTTGTTTGGTTGCACACACGATGCGCCGGTGGCCGATGTCTTTGTTGCGTTTTCCTGGCTCTTCGGTGGCGAACGCGCCGAAGCTGAAGCACCGGTATCAAGTCGATTCCGTTACCTTTCCGACGTTTCCTACAGTCGCTCCGGCAAGGATTCGGGAAAAGAAATGAAGCAGGTCGCGTATGTGCCGCCGTGTCCTGAATGGTACGGAGACCGCGAATGGAATGTGAACCTCTGGGGCACCTATGCGTTCACCAACACCGAGTTCGCTCCTAATCCTTCGCTGGTGGACATCGTGCAAAGTACAAGTGAGGGAGGCCCAGTCCTTGGCACTTATGATCGCTACATCGGTGGCGACCACGCATGGGGCGGCGGCGGGGACATAAAATATTTCTTCTGTCGCTATGCTGGTGTCGGTGTTGAGGGATTTGCATTGGACGCTCACAAGCCTGGTTTCGATATCTTCGAGGACCAGGCGGTTCCGATATTCGTTCACCGAAGAATCAATCACGAGCACACCATCGGCTCTGTTTTAGGAACGCTTACCCTGCGCTATCCGATTCCCTGCACACGGCTTGCGCCTTATGCATGGGCGGGTGTGGGCGCGATTTTCGGCGGCGGCGAAAGGGAAACCCTTCACACGCAAGGACCGCCCGACGCATTCCTTGTCAATGCGCAGACCGAACATTTCGGTAGCGAAACCAAGGTCCTCGGCCAATTTGGGGCCGGTCTTGAATTTCGGTTCTCGCGACACGTCGCGATGATTAATGACTTGAGCTTCGGCGTAATTGATGGCCCGAGGAATAATTTCGGAATGTTTCGCAGCGGCCTGAATTTCGCCTTCTAGGAATCTTGGGGGTTCACGCCCTCAGGGCTGAGAAACCCCGAAAGCATTCGGGGTTTACTGAAGTGGAGATGCCGCAGTCCGTGTGGAGCGGGCTGCGGCTACACTTTTGAGTTGCAAAGTCGCTTGTGTCAAGCGCCTACTTCTTTGCAACGCGCGTCTGGAACAAGCGCCCCTATTCTTGCGCATGTCTTGACCGCCAATCGTCGCATCGATAACTTCGTTCTCGGAAAGGAGTTTGTCGGTGAAGACTGAGGTCTCGATCGAATACTGCGTCGTTTGAAACTACACGCCGAAAGCCGTCAGTTTGGCGGCTAAAATTCTCGAGCTTGGCGAGCGCATCAAATCGCTCACGCTAATTCCCTCGAGCGGCGGCGCTTTCGAAATTCGCGCCAATGGCAAACTGCTCCATTCCAAACTCGACACCGGCGACTGGCCGGACTTCGACGACATCGTCAAGGCGATCAAGAAGATTAAATAGCGCGTCGAGTTCGTTTTTTGAGGCGTCCAGATTAGCGAAGGCGATCGGGCCTTGGACGTTAAGATTTTTAAACACTCAACACTCAACGCTCAACGCTCAACATTCAATTCACACAATTGAACGTTGGGCGTTGGACGTTGGACGTTGGACGTTTTCTTCTTTCTGGAGAGTGAAGGGTGCCTGGTGGCCCTCGCGGTCTTCAAAACCGTCGTCGCCGTGCAAGCGGCGGGGTAGGTTCGATTCCTATCCTCTCCGGTGTTTTCCTGCAGTTCCTGTACCCGTTCCGCTGTGCGAAACGCGCACGTCGCACGTCGCCCACAGGGCGACAGCTACAGCGGTCGCTGGTGAAAGGAGGTGAATCAGATGTCACGTGAGCAGATTCGTAAACTGACGTCGCTCTCATCCTGTGCTGGGTGAGCTTCCAAGTTGAGCCAACAGGCCCTGCGACAAGTTTTGCCGCAGCTTCCCATCTCATTAGACCGGAACGTGCTCGTGAGCTCGAAGACTTTCGACGATGCCGGCGTCTATCGGCTGGATCGCAATCGCGCTCTTGTGCAAACAGTTGATTTCTTTACGCCCATCGTGGACGACCCTTTTTCCTACGGGCAGATTGCCGCGGCCAATTCGCTCTCGGATATTTTCGCCATGGGCGGGCGGCCGTTAACAGCGCTGAACATTGTCGGCTTTCCAACCGATCTCGTTCGGCCACGGGTGATTTCCTCGATTTTGCGCGGCGGCCTTGCCAAGGCGGCCGAAGTGGGATGCGCGATCATCGGCGGTCATTCAATTCGAAATCCCGAACCAATTTATGGGCTGGCCGTCACGGGAGTAGTCGATGTCCGGCTCGTTACCACCAATGCAAATGCGCGTCCCGGCGATTTGCTCGTGCTGACAAAGCCGCTGGGCACAGGCATCGCCACCACTGGGATCAAACGCGAAATCGCGTCACACGCGCTCCAGAAAAAAGTGATCGCCCTTATGTCGAGGATCAATACGGTTGGCGCAGAACTGGCCGAGCGTCGTCTGGTCCGTGCCGCTACTGACGTCACCGGCTACGGACTGATGGGTCATTTGGTTTCACTCTGTCGCGCCAGTGGCGTCTCCGCTGAGATCGACCCCAATGCCGTGCCAATGATTAGCGACGAAATCACCGACCTCATCGAACAAGGCTGCATCCCCGGGGGTAGCCGCGAGAATTTGGTTGCCACAACCGTGGCTGTCGATTGGGGAAGCACAGACGAGCACCAACGAGTTCTTTTAACCGACGCACAAACTAGCGGCGGATTACTGCTGTGTGTGGCTGAAGCGAATCTTGAAAAGGTGCTCATGATCCTGCGAAAAGAGGGTACACCTTCCGCAGCGCTGATTGGAAAAATCGTGCCACGGCGACGACGCGGCCCGTTGATATGCATGACCGGGTAAAGTCAGAACCACGGCGGAAAATCCCCGCCGTCTCGCAAATCCTTGACGCGCTCGGCCAGTGCGATTTGCCGCGTCCGATCGTTGTCGATCTTGTCCGCCGCAGACTTTCACAGATTCGCGCAGCGATCGATGTCCCCGAGTTTGAATCAATCGTATCTGATCTTCGGGGCTCGCTCGATGAACTTCGCGCCAGCAGGCTTCAACCGATCATCAACGGCGCCGGGATTGTCATTCATACAAATTTCGGCCGCGCGCCACTTGCGATTGAAGCCGTCCGCGCGCTGAACGAAATCGGATCACGCTATTCGAATCTCGAATACGACCTTGCAACAGGCGACCGAGGCCGCCGCGGCAGTTACATCCAGAATGCGCTTGCGCTACTTTGCGGAGCGGATGCGGCCACGGTCGTCAACAACTGCGCAGCCGCGTTAGTCTTAATCGTTCACCATTTCACAAAAAAGGATGGCAGGGCGCGACCGCAGCCTGCTCGCCGTGGCGAGGGCGCGTCGGAGGTAGTAATCTCACGCGGCGAGCTCGTGCAGATCGGCGGCGGATTTCGCATCGGCGAAATCGTCGAAGCCACAGGCGCAAAACTGCGCGAAGTCGGCGCGACCAACAAAACAACGCTGGATGATTATGCCCAGGCCATTGGTCCCGCGACCGCGATGATACTGAAAGTTCATCGCAGCAATTTTTTCATGAGCGGTTTTGTCGAATCGCCTTCGTCGGAGGAGATCAGCGCGCTTGCGCGCAAGAAACGCATTCCGTTTGCCGAGGACTTGGGCAGCGGCGCTATTGCCGCAATCGAACAGTTGGGAGTTGCCGATCACGAGCCGACGCCGACCGAGATTTTGAAAAGCGGCGTCGATCTTGTTTGCTTCAGCGGGGATAAACTATTTGGCGGCCCACAAGCAGGAATCATCCTTGGGAAAAAGCGCTTCGTGGCGGCCTTGAACCGCGAACCGCTGTTTCGTGCGTTACGCTGCGACAAGCTTTGTCTCGCTGCGCTGCAAGCCACAGTCGATCTCCAGTTGAATCAACAGACTGCTGACATCCCGACGTTGGCGCTGTTGCAGGTTTCCGAAGATGCATTGCGCGCCAGAGCTGCGGCAATCTGTGATAAGCTGTCGAAAAGCTGCCCTGGCTTGCAAATCGCGATCGGCCGCAGCGCTGCCAAAACAGGCGGTGGCACATTGCCTAAATCGAGCATGTCGTCCGTCACGATCGAAATCGTTCCGAGCAATTGCTCAGTCGTCGCGTTCGCGGGCCGTCTGCGTCGGTCAACGCCTCCGCTTATTGGTTACATCGCGAACGATCGCTTCAAACTCAATCTGCGCACGATTTTCCCACAGCAGGATGGTCTGGTCATCCAAGCAATCAGCGCGGTGTGCAGGAAGTGAGCACCCGGCACTTCGTGATCGCCACAGCAGGCCACGTCGATCACGGCAAAAGCGCACTCGTCAAAGCGCTGACCGGAACTGATCCGGACCGCTTGCCGGAAGAAAAAGCGCGGAAAATCACGATTGAGCTCGGTTTCGCCGAATTGAATCTGACCGCGCCGAATGGCCAGACGATTCACGCAGGCATCATCGACGTTCCCGGCCACGAGGATTTCGTCCGGAACATGATCGCGGGCGTCGGCTCGATTGATCTCGCGCTTTTCGTTGTTGCGGCCGACGACGGCTGGATGCGGCAAACGGAAGAGCATTTGCAAATTTTGATGTATCTCGGAGTGAAACGGGCCGTGGTCGCGCTCGCGAAAAGCGATTTGAGAAAGATCGATAGCGTCACCGATGGAATTCGAATTCAAATGTGCCAGACGGTTTTTGCGCGCTCGCCGATTGTTCCAACTTCTGTCCGCACAGGTGCGGGAATTGAAAATCTAAAGGGCGCAATCGCGTCCGAGCTAGCAGCCATGCATCCACAGCGCGATTTCGGTAAAGGGCGCAATCGCGTCCGAGCTAGCGGCCATGCATCCACAGCGCGATTTCGGCAAGCCGCGCTTGTTCATCGATCGCGCGTTTACGCTGCGTGGAATCGGCACGGTCGTCACGGGCACCTTGAGCGGCGGTTCGATTCGGCGCAGCCAGGATGTTGTCGTTCAGCCCGGAGAGATTTCAGCTCGGGTTCGTTCCATTCAAAACCATGGTCGCGACATCGAAATCGCTCGACCGGGAATGCGCACGGCCATCAATCTGCCTGATCTCTCAATCGGCGAGAACGGAATGCAACGCGGTGACCTTATTACTGTTCCCGGCCTCGGCAGTCCGCATGCAACAATCGACGTGCTTCTGGAGAGATCGTCGCGACTGAAGCGAAACTCTCCTCCAGCGCGTCCGATCAAGAATGGCAGTTCCATTCAAGTTCATTTTGGAACGGGTCGCATTGCTGCGAAGATCACATTGTTGGACAAACCCGCGCTTGGAGCCGGGCAAAACGCAATTGGTCGGCTGCAGCTCGATTCACCGATTGTTGCATTTGTCGGCGATCGCTTCGTTCTCCGCGATTCTTCCGAACAAAACACCATTGCCGGCGGAACAGTGCTCGATCCCGACGCCGATCGAGCGAATTTCCGCTCTAACGCACAGATTCGATTCTTGAGAGCGCGCGCGACCGCACCGCATGACATCGATGTTTGCGTTCGGTCTGAGATTGCGCTGCGCGAATTTGTGCTGAGAAAGGCCCTGTTGAACAAGTCGCCTTTTAGCGACGGCGAAATCTCCGAAGCTTTAGCGCGGCTGCAATGCGCCGGCGAAATTGTGCTCTGCAGCGAAATAGCGACGGATCGCAAGACCTGGCAGCAGCTGCGAGAGCGGGCAACCAGTTTGATCGATGAAGTGCACAAGTGCAATCCGGAGCGCGCCGGTCTTGATTTGAATGAGCTTCGTTCGACGCTGCGCATTCAAGAGTCGAATGTGTTCGAAGCGTTGATAGCGGATTTGTGCGTTAAGGATTTCGTTCGCAAAGGGTCGGCCATAGCGCGGATTTCTCATCGACCGCTATTGCCTGCCGACCTCGAACCAGTTGAGAGAAGCATCCGCGAATCGCTCTCGCATAAACCATTCGATCCCCTGCCACGCCGTGAAATCGAACCGGATCGACGCGCGCAGCATGTTCTCCGCTTTTTGATTGACAGTGGACAAGTGATCGAAGTGGGTCCGGATGCCGTTTTATTGCGGGATAATTTCGAACACATGAAGGCGAGAATCACCGAATTCATTTCCAAGCATGGACCGGCTACCGTAAGCGAGCTGCGTCAGGCACTTGAGAGTTCGCGGCGTATCATGGTGCCCTTACTCGAGCGGCTGGATCGAGACGGCGTTACGCGACGCGTGGAGGACAAAAGGATCCTTGGCAGGATCGTTTAACGTGTGAAACGATCGGGGCCACTTCTGCTCGTTGTACCATCCCTGCAGGAAGCTTGGGACAATGCGATCACCCCCTGGTTCGACCAGGTTTTGCCCGGGACGTGGCAACGCGAGTTGCGTGCGCTAGTGGTCGTTCCCACGCGAGGGCAGGCCAACGATCTTAAGGCGCGCTTGATCGCAAAGGGCTGTTCGCATCTGGGTTTGCGGTTTGTGACGCCATCGAGTCTACGTGCGTTGCTCGCGTTGAATGATGCGACCCCGGCTGCTGAGCCTGAACATCTCCGTTTGCTGCTCGCAATTGCGGCTAGCGAAATGGAAGATCGGCCTAACGAATCTGAAGCACTTGCTGCCAAAGCTGTTGCTCGTGCGCCCGCGCTATTGCTGCGTGCATTGGATCGCCTCGAAACTGCCGGTTGGAAATTCCAAGAACTCGGGCTGCCATCGTTTGCGCCAGCGGTTCAGCGTTTTAACGAACTGCTGAGAAAATGCGGGTTTCTACTTCCCGGCGAGACTGATCGAAGGCGTTTGCAACAAGCGGCGCGTGGCAGGGAATTTTCTCACGTGCTTATCACCGGGTTCGACGGAGCGCATTGGGCAGAGTGGTTTCTCCTGCGCGCCGCGGTCGAACTGGCAGAAAACGCCACGATCGTGCTCGAAGAACCGCGAGAAAACTTTTCCGATGTCGATCTTTGCTGGATCGGCTCTTGGGAAGAAGTTTGTGGCGAAGCCCAACGCGCGCCGAGAGCGACCACCGCGCTCGGCGATTCGCTTTTCA
>Ga0193730_1000324_pt1 | contig 14608 bp, 12 predicted proteins | sample U1a1metaG_FD_144919 | JGI IMG/M metagenome (GOLD analysis project Ga0193730, IMG submission 144919) | Soil microbial communities from a riparian zone of the East river system, Colorado, United States - U1a1 | ecosystem: Environmental > Terrestrial > Soil > Riparian zone | place: USA: East River...
GCATAAGCAACACAATCTTCAGCTGCTGTTAGCGAACTTGCAGAACGGCTCGAAGAACTTATCCGCCGGCGCGGCCATCGCGTTTACAGCAGCATCAGAGGGCAACAGCGCGAACAACGTCGCCCAATTGTTCGCAGTTGAGTTGGCGCGCCATACCTGCCGGCGAACACTCATCATCGATTCTCAGCGTTTGCAGGGTCTCGGTGTTGAAGATTATTTGCAGATGCCCTGGAACTGTCACCCCACGAACATTGACAACCTCTGGATGCTGCCGGCGAAGAAATCTAAGAAGCGTAAAACGCGCGACGATCATCATGAGTTGCCCCGGCGATCGTTTTTGATGCGCGTGCCGAAAGACGGCGAGGAGATTGATACGGGCCTCGACTCCGTGGATGCGCTCCGGGTGAGTTTTGACAACATCCTGATTGACTGCGGCGCGCTGAAAGACTCGACAGATGCGGCGATGCTGGCATCACGTGTCGATGGGGTCGTCATTGTCGTCGATGCCGGACAGTCGCGCCGCGAGGAAATTCTGAATTCGCAGCGCACGATTGAAAGCTCCGGCGGAAAGTTCCTCGGTTTTGTCTTGAACAAGCGACGGTATCCCGTTCCCGAATGGCTTTACAAGAGGCTTTAGGCGGCCGTCTTTGATTGAACGTTAGGACCGCCTAAACGCGGAACTCCAAACTGGAGAGTGCCATGCAGTATAAACTTCTTCTAGCTTTATCAATTTGCCTTTTCCTTTTGCCCGCGACGGCTTTAGCGCAGGTACAAACGCCACCACGACTAACGACAGTCACCCAAGATCGTTATCGACTGCAACCCGGTGATGTCCTGGAAGTGCAATTTCGCTACTCGCCGGAATTCAATCAAACAGTCACCGTCCAGCCAGACGGTTACATCAACCTCGAAATCGGCGGCGATCTCAAGGTGGCTGGTTTTACGATCGAGCAGACACGCACCGCCATTTTGCGACAAGCGCGCACGCGCTTACAGGACCCGGTCGCGACAATTGTGCTGAAGGAATTTCAGCGTCCTTACTTTGTCGTGGCCGGCGAAGTCAATCAGCCAGGGAAGATCGAGATGCGCGAACGCGTCACCGCGATTCAGGCAATCATGCTGGCCGGCGGCATGAAAGAAACCGCCAAGTCCTCGCAGGTCGTGGTCTTCCGCGCAATAAATTCCGACGTGGCGGAAGTGAAACTGCTCAATCTGAAGAGCATCAGGCGCACGAGTGACCTGGAAAATGATTTGACGTTGCAAGCGGGCGACATGGTGCTTGTACCGCGAGACAAAATTTCGAAGGTCGAACGCTTCATGAAACTCGCGGGCGTCGCCGCGTTTATGGCGCCGCATCTCTAGAGCTGTCAATGATTACTCGTCACGGAACAATATCGGATTTCTTTCTCAAGCTGAGCGATCTCTCTTTGCTGGTCCTATCGCTCGGCATTGTGATCGTGTTCCGATTTTCGCCCGAAGAGAATCCTGCCTTCGTTGTCGATTACTTGTCAGAGAGGGTCAAGGTCACCAACGCAATCCTGGGAGCGCTGCTGCTTTTTTCCTGGTATGCCGCTTTTGCCGCACAGGGATTGTACGTTTCACATCGTCTGACTTCACGCACCAAAGAGGTGGTCGAGATCGCCCGCGCGATCGCCATCTGTGCAGTCGCGCTGCTGGTAGCGGCGCAAATTGGACGCTGGCCGACTATAAGTTTGCGCTCCATTGTCGGCTTCGCGTTGCTGAGTTTTGCGGTCATCGCCAGCCTGCGATTGGCGTTGAGATATAACCTACGGCGACTGCGCGAGCAGGGGCACAACGTCAAGTCGCTGGTGATCGTCGGCGGGGGGATGCGGGGGCGGCGCTTCGCCGCACACATCATGCGCCGGCACGATCTCGGCTACAAGATATTGGGCTTCGTCGATAGCGATCCGATGTATGCCAGCGGCAATATTGAAGGCGGAAAACATCTGGGAGCGATCGAAGAACTGCCAGCGATCATCGCAAGTGAAGTGATTGACGAAGTAGCAGTTGCTTTGCCAATCAAGTCGCATTACTCACAGATTGAAACCGTCGTTGGACTGCTGGAAGAGCAGGGAATTACGACCCATGTTCTGTCCGATCTATTCCCGCAGAAGCTGGCGCGCGCACTGTCGGTTGATTTTGACGGCATGCCGATTGTTACGCTGGGCAGCGTCCCACGGTTTAGCTGGCGGACTGAGGCCAAGCGGCTAATGGACCTCGCCGTTTCGATTATCTGTCTGCTCGTTTCGGCCCCTCTTTTCACGCTCGCGGCCATCGCGATCAAACTTGATTCGCGCGGCCCGATCTTCTTTGTTCAGGAACGCGTCGGCTTCAGCAAGCGGCGGTTTCGCATGATCAAATTCCGCACCATGACGAGCGATGCGGAAGAGCGCATGAAAGACATCGAACACTTAAACGAGAAGAGTGGTCCAATCTTTAAGATCCGCAACGACCCACGCATTACGCGCGTCGGCCGCTGGCTGCGCAAGACCAGTATCGATGAACTGCCGCAGCTGGTTAACGTCCTGCTTGGGGATATGAGTATCGTCGGCCCGCGACCACTTTCGGTGCGCGATGCCACGCGGATGGAAGAAGTGTGGCAGAAGCGGCGCTTCAGCGTTAAGCCTGGCTTGACATGCCTCTGGCAAGTCTCCGGACGGAGCAATCTTTCGTTTGAACAATGGATGCAACTCGATCTCGACTATATCGATCACTGGTCGCTAAAACTAGACGCGTCGATCCTGCTTCGCACCATTCCTGCAATCGTGCTCGCCCGTGGCGCGAGTTAAGTAAACAATGTCTCAAAGCGTCTCGATAAAACAATCCCCGCTGCGCTTGTTTCCCGGCGACCTTGTGGAAATCCGCTCGAAGGCAGAGATCCTGGCGACGCTGGATGCGAACGGCACGATCGACAGGTTGCCCTTTATGCCGGAGATGCTGGCCTTCTGTGGACGGCAGTTCCGCGTTTCGCGTCAGGCGTTTAAGACCTGTGTAGATGATGGCGACATGCGGCAGTTGGACGACACAGTGCTTCTGGAAGAGGTGCGGTGCAGCGGCGCCAACCACGGGAGCTGCGATCGAGGCTGTTTGATGTTTTGGAAAACAGCATGGCTGAAGCGTCCGGGCGAAAGCGCATCAAATCAAACCTCCCTCGGGCTGCTCGATGAACACCAACTTCAGGCACTCGCGGAGCGGGAAGGCAAGATCTTCTGCCAGTCAAGTGAGATCGTTAATGCCTCAAAGCCGTTGCCGTGGTGGGACGCCAAGCAGTATGTGTGGGATCTAAAGTACAACCGGACGCCCATCACGCAATTCGCTCAAAGCTTGTTCATCGCGGTCTACAACAAGTTTGCTTTCAAACTGAAGTTTTCCTCGTGGGGAGCGGTGACCGGGCATTCCAAAGGAAGCAATGGCTTTCAACCGCTTGACCTGCGTCCCGGCGAGTTCGTTCGTGTCCGGCCGCTGTCCGAGATCAAGATTACGCTCGACGGGGAAGGCAAGAATCACAACTTGCTCTTTGCACCGGCGATGGCCAACTACTGTGGCCAGATTATGAAAGTGCGCGATCGCGTCGAGAACATCGTGCTCGAAGCGACTTCAAACCAGCGCAAGATCAAACACACGGTGCTGCTTGAAGGCGCAACCTGCGATGGTGTCTGTCATCGGTTGTGCCCGCGCCAGTCTTTACTCTTTTGGCGCGAGTGTTGGCTCGAGCGGTTGACCCATCCCAATGTCGCAGGTGCTGCAAACTAAAATGGCCTCAGTATTGGTATATCACTCGATTAGCGCACCTGCTAAGCCTATGCCGGCTGCGATCGACATTTCACCTTCAAATTTCGCAACGCAGCTGCGCTGGCTCTCGCGATGGCGCAGAGTAGTTCCGCTCACAGAGACGCTGTCGGATCGCGCGAGCGGCCGTCAGACAGCCATCACCTTTGACGATGGCTTTCGCGACAATCTCACCGTTGCGCTTCCGTTGCTCGAGACATTCCAGTTGCCGATGACACTGTTCGTAACGGCCAGCTTCTTAAATCAAACCGGTTACTTGTCGGAGGCAGAGTTGCGCGAGATGTCGCGGCATCCGCTAATTACGATCGGTGCACATGGGCTCTGGCATCGGCACTTAAATCGGATATCACTGAACGACGCGCGGCTCGAACTCACGGAATCGCGGCGATTGCTTGAGGACCTGACGAGTCAGCCAGTTGAATTGCTGGCCTGGCCATTCGGGGAGTGCAACGAAGACTTGGAAAAGCTAAGCGCTGAGTGCGGCTACCGCGCGGCATGGTCGGTTTGGAAGGGAACTAATAGTCAACATTCGCGTTGGCGTGTTCCCCTGGGGCGTCACGATAACCTCACTCGATTCATCGCCAAGGCCTCCGGCGTTTATGGCGCAAGCAAGGCGAGATGGCACCGCCTGAAAGATCGACGAGTTCTTCGAAGAGAGGAAGGCGGCCGACCGGTGTTGGCCTCGTGAAATTAGTCATGTCGCGAAGAGAATCGACAGATCGAATCCGTGTCCTGAGAATCGCGCACGCGAGTCTGACGCCGGCACTGCGGGAGCGCGAGCGAGCGCTGGCCGCCGAGTGTCCGGACATCGATCTGCAGGTAGTGACGACCAAACAATGGCACGAAGCCGGTGTTGACGTTAAGGTCACGGGAGACGATTTGTTTCCGGTAATTCCAGCCCGTTCTTTGCTCTATCGTCACATCCAGTTATTTGCGTACAATCCGCTGCCGTTAATAACTGCCCTGCGAAATCACCGTCCGCACCTGATTGATCTAAACCACGAGCCTTACAGTGTGGCTTGTGCTGAGGTCCTGGCGCTGCGTGATTGGTTTGCTCCCCAAACACCAATCATCATGCAAGTCGCGCAGAACATAATGCGCTCCTATCCGGCGCCTTTCAATTGGCTCCAAAAGCGGGCGCTGCGAGAGGTTTCAGCAGCCTATGTGTGCAGCGAATCCACGAAGCACGTCTTGCGCGAGAAGGGTTTTGTCAATCCAATTACGTTGATTCCATTCGGCGTTAATACGCAGGCCTTTACTGAGAAGGCTAACGACTCGCCACGAGCCAATGTTCTGACGATCGGCTTTGTCGGACGAATGCTGCCGGGAAAAGGCCTCAGTATCCTGGCTGAGGCGCTGGCGCAGATCGCAGATGCAGAATGGAAACTTCTACTGGTGGGCGATGGGCCAGAAAGAGGGCGTCTGGCCGCTGCACTGGCCAAAAACAACCTGTTGGCGCGCGCAGAATTCGCCGGCGCAGTTCCTTATGATCACGTCGCGGGGTTTTATCGGCGCATGGATTTTCTGGTGATGCCGACGCGCACTACCAGGACAATCCGCGAACAGTTCGGGCGAGTATTGGTAGAGGCAATGGCCAGCGGCGTGCCGGTGATTGGCACGACCTGCGGCGCGATTCCCGAAGTCATTGGTGATGCGGGCCTGATCGTGCCTGAGAACAATGCTGATGCGTTGGCTAACGCCTTACGGCGAATGCTGTCTGATGCTGCACTCCGTCAGCGTTCCGCACAACTGGGAAGGACCCGCGTGGAAGAGTATTACGCGTGGGACATCGTAGCGAGAAAGACTTATCAGCTTTTCAAACAGGTCCTGAGCGGACACGTGGCGCCGATGGTCACGCGCAGAGCCGAGGTAGCCGCATGATTAAGTGGAAATTATTAGAAGACAAGATCGCGCAGGCTACCTGGGATCAGGAGCTGGCGCGATTCGATGATTGTTCGCCGTTCCAGAGCTACGCGTGGGGCGAATATCGACGCGGATTGGGCTGGCAGCCATATCGTTGGGCCGCATTCAACGAGAAGAACGAGATCGTGGCGATGCTGCAGGGCTATGTCCGCCGTTATTTTCTGGGTATTGGTTTGCTTTGGAGTGAAGGTGGACCCATCGGAGATGTACGCGCCTGGGATGAAAGCTTGCAACAGTCGATTCAGCAGACGACTGGGCTGCGGCGCGTCTACTGCCGCTTTCGTTGTGATCGCCCCCGAAGGATCGACGACGTCTTGCGCCTGCGTACTGGTGGATGGTTGCGCCCGTGGGAGCCGATGACCAGCGATTATTCAATGACAGCTGATCTTTCGTTGAGCGAGGAACAACTGCTCGCGCGCTGCGAGCGAAACTGGCGCCGCAACCTGAAGCGCGCAAATGAAGCCAACCTTGTAATTCACGAATGGTTGAATCCTGACGCTGATGAGATCGCTTCCGTTTACGCGTCGATGCAACAAGTAAAGGGCCTTGAAGAACAACACTCGCGCGACGAAATTGAACAGTTGTTGAAAAGCATCAACGACGAATTAGTCCTTTATCGCTGTGAGGATGAGAACGGTCAGCCGCTCAGTCTCATGGCTGCCATCGTGGCCGGTACAAAAGCATGCTCGGTACTGTCAGCAACATCTGAAGCAGGCCGTGAGTTGCACTCGTCATACGCGATTTTCTGGGCCATGCTCCGGCATTGCCAGTCGCTGGGAGTAAAGTCCTACGATCTCGCAGGCATTGATCCGGTCGCGAACCCGGGAGTGTATCGGTTCAAACGGGCATCAGGCGCCACGCCGATCGAATTGTTAGGCGAATGGGATTGGGCCAGCCGGCCGTGGCTTAGATGGTTGGGCAACTGCGCCATTGCTCAGCGCCAGCGCGTGCGGCAAACGGAAGCCGTGCTCAACAAATCAGCTCCGCCAAAGAGGAAAGAGCGTCGAGAGATGCACCCACTGCTCGCGCCACAGATTCAATTCAAGGAGAGTTAGCTAAGAGTGATCATTCGGAGCGCCAAATTAATACTTGTCACCGACGTGGCGATGACCATGTGCTCTGTGGTTACCAGTCTGGTGGGCGCGCGTGCTCTTGGCCCGGCTGGCCGCGGCGACCTCTTAATTGTGACGCTGTGGCCGATTGTAATCGCTTTGCTGGTAGAACTGGGTTTGCCCAACTCATACCGCTTTTGGATGGCTAAGGAGCCCGAACGCTGCTCTCGTCTCTTCTCTAACGCAGTGATCTATGCGTTCGTGGTTGGCACGATCAGCATGTCGATTGGAAACACGATCGTGTCGCACCTAATCGGCGAGCGGAGTGCGCAGGTAATGTTGCTGGTGCATATCTACATGATCAATATTCCAGCGGTCATCTTTCTGAATCTCATGCGCGGACTACTTGAAGGCACGCGGCGCTTCGGTTGGGCCGGGGCCGCGCGATTGATCTTTTTCGCGGTCCAGGCAGTCGGATTCGGCGGACTCTGGTTAGCTGGTCACCTCACAGTTGCCAGCGCCTCAGTTGTCATGATCGCATCGCAACTGAGCTCGATGGTGTTGGCGTTTGTGGCCGTGCGCCGGCAGTTAAAGCCGAAGTGGCAACCAAGCTGGAGCGAATTCAAAAACTCGATGCATTACGGTCTTCGTGATTACGCCGGTGGCGTCGCGGATTACACCACTTTGCGCCTTGACCAACTAATGCTGGGCGCTATGGCGTCGAATTCGGCAATGGGCCTCTATGTAATGGCGGTCCGCCTTTCAGAACTTACGACATTCGCAGCCAGCGCCGTGGCTGATGCTCTCATGCCTGAGATGGCACGTTCACGCAAAGGAGATGGTTCGGAAGCCCTGCTCGCACGCAGCCTGCGGCTTACGATCTACGCCAATGTAATCGTTCTGATACCTTTGTGGCTGTTCGCGCCCAGGATGTTGGAGCTCTTGTTTGGCGCGAGTTTCGTCCCCGCCGCGACGGCATTTCGGTGGCTTCTCGTCGCCGCAGTGGTCTGGAGTGCCGGTGCTATCGTCATTCGCGGTCTTCAGGGTTTTGGTCATCCGGGCCTGACTACAATTGCCAGGTTTGCGTCCGCGATTGTGACCGGCGCGATTCTGCTCGTACTGATCCCGCGGATGGGAATCACGGGCGCCGCGATCGCTTCGTTAATCGGATATAGCGTCCTGTTGGTCGTGGCGCTGATCGCGTTGGTATACCGGCGAGAGTTGGGCTTTTGGCAGTATCTGTGTCCGCAGAGACGAGATATTCCAATAGCTAAATTGAAGTCGCTGGCAAATTCGAGTCTGCTCGCGCGCAGTACTGGTAGCTGATTGGATGAGGTTAAGAGTTTGAGCGCAGTCGTTCAGGACAATCGCAGACGCCCGCGCCGGTTGGCAATTCTTTGGATGCTGCCGCTGCAGGCGGCCAGCTTGTTCACAGTGTGGGCGATCAGCTCGGGAGGAGAGGTACTTCGCTCCTGGATGTTGGCGGCACTACTGTGGGTCATGACGATGCCGCTACTGGTCGGGCTGGAAGGCACATTGATAGCGATGCTGCTGTTCGAACCCTTCCGTGGATTCCTTCGCCGCGCCCAATACTTGCTTGTCAGTTATTCAGGCCAAGATCCAATCCATCTGTTAACGCCTGTGGTCGCGCTAATGGCGTTGACTATGTTACTCAGAAAGCAGCGATGGCAAATGTTTTGGGCCACGCCGATGGCAGGCTGGGTCTCGCTTCTCGGATTGATTTTCTTTCTCGAGATTTTCAATCCGCTGCAAGGTGGTTTATTCGTCGGTTTGACGGGCGCGCTGTTCATTCTGGTCCCGCTCGTGTGGTTTTACTTCGGGCAAGCCGTAAACGAAAAGTTCATGCACACCATGTTCCACTTGGTGGTGATCGTCGGCATTCTCGCTTCACTATACGGTTTGTACCAACTGCTGTTTGGTTATCCAAGCTTTGAGCAATACTGGATTGACAACACCGATCTATACACATCGATCGCTGTAGGACACAGCCAACGCGCGTTGGCGACGTTCAGCAGCGCCGAAGAATGGGGCCGCTATACGCAGGTAGGTGCCGTCATCGCGCTCGGCTTGGCGATCGGCGCCAGGAATATTACGCGGCGGGTCGGATGGTATGCCGCTGCTGGAGCGCTCACCGTGGCGATCCTGCTGAGCGGTCAACGGACCGCAGTCTTCGGCCTTTTCCTTGGTGCATTGACCTTGCTGTTACTGGGAGCACGGAATCTGCAAGGCGCGGCGCTGCGTTTAGGGCTGCTCGTGGTGCCGATTGTACTCGTCTTTGTTTTTGTGACGCCTCCACCTGAAGGGGAGGAATTTAGCAAAGCAGATAATGAAAGAGTGAGCGCGCTGCTGACTCATACACAACGAGGAACTCTGAAGCCGGCCGAAGAAGAAAGCCTACAGGTGCGTTTCGAAAACTGGTCCATGCTGGTCACGACGCTGATTCCGTATCGGCCTTTGGGGGCGGGCATTGGGGCCGGCTCATTGAGCGATTATCGATCGAACCGCGACAACGATTTGCCACCGGTCGACAATTTCATTCTGGTGCTGGCAATCGCCTGCGGTATTCCCGGGGCCTTAATCTTTGTCTGGATCCTGACACGCAGCACCTGGCTCTCGATGCGTTTGGCCCGCAGTGCCTTAGGGTCTGAGGGCTCTAATACGAATCGCATCGTGGCGGCGTTAATGCCTCCACTTATTCTCAACAGCATTTTCGGTTTGACGTTTTCGATCTACTCCGTCGCGCCCATCGCGTGGTTGTTAATTGGTTGGATCAGCGCGGAAACACTACGAGTGCGACAACAGGAAGATCGTGAAATTCTGGTGATCTGAACAAGCGTGAAGATTCTCTTCTACAACCACACCGGAACAGTGAGCGGCGCTGAACGCGTGCTGATGATGATTCTCGGCGGACTGGATCGCGACGCTTATGAATCTGTGGTCGTGTGTCCGGCGGCGAGCGGGATGATGGCACTCGCACATTCAGCGAACATCCGCACGCTGGGATTAAGTCAACTTGAGGCGCGCTTCACCTGGCGGATCGATCGGATATTTAAATACCTCGCGTCGTTTGCCGGCGTGATAGGTCAAGCGCGACGGATCATAAAAGAAGAACACCCAGATCTGATTCACGCCAACAGCATTCGAGCCGGACTCGTGATGTCCATTGCAACGATAGGACTTGATGCTCCGGTGGTTTGGCATGGGCACGATGTCCTGCCGCTTCATCCGTTGAGCACGCTGGTCCGTTTAGTTGCGCTGTTGACTTCGCGCAATCACATTCTGGCGGTTTCACACGCCGTTGCGTCGGGCTTTCGCGGCATTCTCTTACAGCCATTCAGACGACGCGTTCCCATAACGGTAATCCATAACTCGGTCGATCTCGATCGCTTTCAACCAAATAAAGCGGTTCGAAAGGAAGCGCGATCGGCGCTGAGGCTTTCGGAGAATCAACCAGTCATCGGCATTGTCGGCCAGTTGACTCCGCGCAAGGGTCAACTCGAATTGGTGCGAGCGTTTGCGCGCGTCGCACAAAAAACACCGGATGCCGTCTTGTTGATCGTCGGTGAAGCGCTATTCAACCGTGACGAGGAATATGCAAGCCAGATTGCGAACGCAGTCAAATCACTCGGCCTGACGAACAGGGTCCGCTTACTTGGCGCGCGCGACGATGTCCCTGAGTTGATCCAGGCGCTCGACGTGCTCGTCGTGAATTCATATCAGGAGCCATTCGCATTGACTGTGCTTGAAGGACTGGCGAGCGGCGTTACCGTTCTGGCTACGGCAGTCGGCGGGACACCAGAGATGATTCAGCACAACGTGAATGGTTGGCTCGTGAAATCGCGCGATCAGAATGAGCTTGAGTCTGGGCTGACTTCGCTGTCGAGTGATAACGCATTGCGTGCCCGGCTCGGATCGCGCGCGCGACTGGACGCAATCGCGCAGTATTCCATCCCACGCTACCTGACCGAAATGAACTCGCTGTATCGACACATACTCTCGCGAGGCAAAACGCCGCACGCAAAAAATGTGCGCGGCTTCGCAGTTAAGTTGAGTGCGGACTGAAATAGTAAGAGCTTTGCCACTTTCTTATGGTGAAGGTTCTGGGGGCTCGCAGCTTGTCCAAGATCGCACTCGTACATGATTACTTCGTCGAACTAGGAGGCGCCGAACGCGTGGTTGAGGCCATGCACGACTCCTTTCCGGCCGCGCCGCTGTACACGACCGTAGCCTTGCCGCAATACGTCCCCGGGCGTCTGCGCGCAGCCGACATCCGCACGTCGATGCTCCAGCACTTGCCCGCCATGGACCGGCGATTCCGACACTACTTCATGCTTTACCCGTTCGCGGTCGAGAATTTCGACCTTTCCCGCTACGATCTAATCTTCAGCAGTAGCTCCGGCTATGCGAAAGGTGTGCGGCGACGGCGTAACGCGATTCATGTTTGTTACTGTCACACGCCAATGCGCTGGGTATGGCGCTATGAGGATTATATTTCGCGCGAGAACTTCGGTCGAGGTGTTCGTGCGGTCCTGCCATCCTTTCTCTGGGCCTTGCGCAAATGGGACCTCCGCGCGGCGCAACAACCCAACTACTACATCGCAAATTCAAGATTAGTCGCTGAGCGCATCAAGAAGATTTACGGTCGCGAGGCTCATGTCATCCCCCCTCCAATCGAGGTCAATCGCTTTCACATGTCGAATGATATCCAGGACTATTACCTGGTCGTTTCGCGATTGATCCCATACAAACGAATCGATCTTGCGATTGAAGCCTGCAAGCGCATGAACCGTCGTCTCGTCATCATTGGTGATGGCCCGGATCGCGCGCGGCTGGAAAAACTTGCCGACGATCGAATCGAGTTTCTCGGGCGTCAACCGGATCAGATTGTGAATTACTACGCGGCGAGGTGTCGCGCGCTGCTGTTTCCGGGCGAAGAAGACTTTGGCATGGCTCCGCTGGAAGCGAATGCTGCCGGTCGCCCCGTCATTGCTTATCGAGGGGGCGGCGCAGTTGAAACTGTAATAGACGGCAAGACAGGCCTGTTCTTCGATTCGCCCGACAGTCAGGCCCTGTGCAAGGCCATCGAGAGATTCGAGAGCATGGTATGGAGCCAAATCTTGTTGCGACGACATGCTGAAAAGTTCGACAGCAACGTCTTCGCGTTTCGTGTGCTCCAGTTTCTTGGTTCCGTCTCGCCCGCATCGTGTACGCATGAGTTGCTATCCGGGGCCCGCCGCTTGTCAGAAAACGTCTCGAAGCGGGTGTGGCCCAGACTGGCGGTCGTCGGATAATGCAAAGCACTTCTCTATTTCAGCGAATAACGTCGACGCCGCACGCAGCGGCGCCGCAACAAACGTGGAAACCAGGCCCCGCCGCGCCGGTCATCTGGCAGAATGAAGTACACGTTTGGCGCGCGCGGCTGGATGTGCCGTGGTCGTGGACCTTCGACGAAGCATTATCTTTGGATGACCGAACGCGTGCCGATCGGTTCAAGTTTGAGTCTGATCGCCGCCGCTTCTGCGTCGCGCGCGCATCCCTTCGCTTGATACTCAGTCGATACCTCCAGATAAAGCCGGGCCGTTTGCAGTTTGGGACGGCTGAATTCGGTAAGCCTTTCTTCGCTGACCAGAAACTTTCAGGAGGCTTGCGTTTTAACCTTTCGCATTCAAATCAACTGGCTTTGATTGCCATCGCGCGAGATCGCGAAATCGGCGTCGACCTCGAATACATGCGATCGGATTTTGTTACTGATGACGTGGCGAACCACTTCTTCTCACGAGCTGAAGTCCAACAGTTCCGGGATGTGCCGGCTGAAAATAAGACGCAATCGTTCTTTAACTGCTGGACTCGTAAAGAGGCGTACATCAAGGCGCGCGGCGAAGGACTCTACTGTCCGCTCGACCAATTCGACGTTTCAGTTGCGCCCGGGATGCCGGCCATGCTGTTGGCAAGTCGGGTTAGTGAGACCGACGCGCAGCGCTGGTGCTTCAATGACATTGCTGCAGGCGATCGTTATGCAGCGACTGTCGCCGTCGACGGCTCGTGTTCACGCCTTGTCCTTTGGGATCTGAACGAGTTGTAGCGCAAGTGGTTAACTTGCGACACGGAACGCGCAATCTAACAAATTGCGCTACATGCTAATGAAGTTGCGCACCGCTCTTGCTGTTGTCTCTCTCTTCCTCTCGCTCGCAGTATCTGCCGATCACAAATCGAATGAATGTGCGGGCTGCTGGATCGCGCCAGTTGGCGCCGCCACGGTCGAACAGTCGCTGGGCGTCAATATTCATTTCACGGATCCGAGACCGGGCGAGGTGGAGATGATCGCCAATGCCGGCTTTCATTGGGTGCGGATGGATTTCAAGTGGGACCTCACGGAACGCGCGCGCGGCAAATATGACTTTTCTGACTACGATCGTTTGCTGAAAGAGCTGGATGCGTTCAAGATTCGCGCGCTATTTATTCTCGATTATGGAAATCCGCTCTATACAGAAGCAAAATCAGTGCGCACTCCGGTCGCGCGGGAGGCATTCGTGAAGTGGGCCGTTGCTGCGGCAAAGCATTTTGCGGCGCGGGGCATCGTTTGGGAGGTCTTCAATGAACCAAACGTAGCGATGTTTTGGCCGCCGCAGCCGAACGTCGACGAATACAAACCTTTGGCGGCCGATGTCGGCCGCGCATTTCGTACCGCTTTACCGGACGAGCAGTTGATCGGTCCCGCCACATCTACAATTGATTTTCGTTTTCTTGACTCGTGTTTCAAATCAAAGCTGTTAGACGACTGGTCATCCGTGTCAGTGCATCCCTACCGTCAAACAAGTCCGGAAACCGCAGCAAGTGAATACACGCGGTTGCGTGAGATGATTCGCACTTATAGAGCCGGTCCAAACCAATCTCAGCCCTCCGTAATCTCGAGCGAGTGGGGATACTCCTCGGCGTGGCCACGGATGAATGAAGAGACTCAGGCCGTGATGTTGAGCCGCACATTCCTTACGAACGTGGCGAACGGAATTCCAATCTCGATTTGGTACGATTGGCGCGATGACGGCAATGATCCTAATGATCCGGAAGATCATTTCGGACTAGTACGCAACTCTTACCGGTCCGGACAAACTCCGGTTTACGATCCCAAGCCTGCCTACTTTGCCGCGAAGACGTTCGTGAACGTTCTCGGCGGCTTTAGCTTTCAGGAACGGCTCAACATCGGTAGCGCCGACGACTATGTTTTAGTTTTCTCCAGGAACGGTGAGCGCCGATTTGTAACCTGGACAACTGCGCCGTTGACTCGACGCGTCCTTATGAAGAACATAACCGGCGAGTACTCAGTACTTTCGGTAACCGGGCAAAGCCTGGCCGGCATTATGCCAATAAGTGGTGCGTTGTCCCTCGAACTCACGTCCACACCGAAGTATCTCATCCCACTTCATTAATCAATCCGTCGTTTTGTTTTCGTACTGTCTTCGACGCTCGGATGTCCCGATGCGACGCAAGCCGCGCCGACTTGCTCATATAAATGGCCTGCTATCAGTGGCATAATCGTTGCAGATACGATCCAGTTTACTTTCGGAAGGAGGGCGAACGCAGTGAACAGGAAACTGGGAATAATGATCGTCATTGTAACCGTCGGGGTTTTGGCTGCCGGCTGTCAACGGACCCAGGACGCTGCCAGCAACGCGAACACGAATGCAAACGTCGACAGTAACGCTGCGGTGATCACTACGACGACTGGGCCGGACAACTCAGAGATAACCACAACAAACGATAACGGCGTGCGCACTGAGACGCGAACCTTTCGCGATAACCCA
>Ga0193730_1000326_pt1 | contig 14541 bp, 11 predicted proteins | sample U1a1metaG_FD_144919 | JGI IMG/M metagenome (GOLD analysis project Ga0193730, IMG submission 144919) | Soil microbial communities from a riparian zone of the East river system, Colorado, United States - U1a1 | ecosystem: Environmental > Terrestrial > Soil > Riparian zone | place: USA: East River...
ACGATTGCTGCGTCAATGGCTGCTTGCCCCGCTAGTCGAATGTGCTCCGATCGAAGCACGCCTCAGTGCGGTAGCAGCACTCGGAGACGCACTCGTTCGTGAAGCAATGCGGGAAGCCCTGGATGGAGTGCGCGATATCGAGCGCCTGGCCGGAAAGGCAGCAGCCGGTCGCGCCTCTCCACGGGAGCTTAGAGCCCTTGGTGATTCAATGGCGCGCCTGCCGCTGGTTCAGTCCGCGCTGGAACGAGCGCGTGTTGCTGCGCACACTGAGGGCGAAGCCGCGTTTGGAAAGCACGTTTCCCTTTGGGATGGGTGCGAAGACCTCTCCCAGGAAGTCAGGCGTGTATTGGTCGACAGACCACCCGTGACGATCGGAGACGAGCCCAGCATCCGGGAAGGTGTCGACACCGCGTTGGATGGGTGGAGAGCGCTGCGCGATGGCGGCAAGGATGGAATCGCGAAAATCCAAACCGAAGAGCGCACGAGAACAGGCATCAGCTCGCTCAAGGTCGGATACAACAAGGTGTTCGGCTATTTCATAGAGGTGACGAACAGCAACATTCACCTCGTCCCCGCGGATTACCAGCGACGACAGACGCTTGCTGGTGCCGAGCGGTACGTGACGCCGTCCCTCAAGGAGTACGAGGAGCGTGTTCTCACAGCGGCGGAGAAAGTAGAAGAACGAGAGCGTGAGCTGTTCGAGGCATTGCGTTCGGCGGTGGGGTCGCAGGTAGCTCGCCTGCAGTCAGTTGCACAGATCATCGCCGAGCTGGACGTGCTCGCGTCCCTTGCCGAGGCTGCGGCCAGAGAGGGGTACGTCAGGCCGGAGCTTGCGGACGAATTCTCGCTCGAGATCACCGCCGGGCGTCATCCAGTGGTCGAGAGGATGATGCCAAGTGAGAAATTCATACCGAATGACATCTCGCTCACGGAAGATGCGCGGATGATCATTCTGACCGGTCCAAACATGGCGGGGAAGTCGACAGTTCTCCGACAGGTGGGATTGATAGTGCTGATGGCACAAGTGGGCAGCTTCGTCCCGGCGTCGCGTGCCCGCATCGGGATCGTGGACCGGCTTTTCACTCGCGTCGGAGCGAGTGACAATCTCGTGCGCGGACAGTCAACCTTCATGGTGGAGATGTCGGAGACGAGCGCCATTCTCCACACCGCCACCAGGCGTAGCCTGGTGTTGCTGGATGAGATTGGGCGTGGCACTTCGACCTACGACGGTATCTCGATTGCCTGGTCGGTGAGCGAGCATCTGCACGATGTGGTGGGGTGTAAAACCGTCTTCGCCACGCACTATCATGAGCTGACGCAGCTCTCCGACAGTTTAGTAGCGGTTCGCAACTATAATGTCCAGGTGCGTGAGGTTGGAGACCAGGTGCTTTTCCTTCACCGGCTGCAGCCGGGAGGCGCCGACCGTTCGTACGGAATCGAGGTGGGAAGGCTGGCAGGACTCCCGCCAACCGTTCTGAAGCGCGCAAAAGAGCTGTTGCGCCTCCTCGAAGCGGAACAAATCGTGCCCCGATCTGGTCACTCTTCAGCGACACGCCCCGCCAGCGCAGACGATCAGCTGGCTCTGTTCGGGGTTATGACGCATCCAGTAGTACAACAACTGAAAAACGTGGAACCCAATACAATGACCCCAATTCAAGCGCTCGAGCTGCTCGCCAGGCTCGTCGATGAAGTGAAGCGAGAGAAGGGAACCACTTGAGCATGAACCCACGAATCCGAAGCACGTTCGCTGTGCTGGTACTGGTGTGTGGAATTGCCTGCAAGAAGGGAGAAGGATCGAACCTGCCGTTTCAAACGGTCGGTCGGCAGCCCGATATCGCTCCAATCATGCTCAACAAGGAGCTTCCCTTCCGGTACCCACCAGCACTCTATGCCCAGAAAGTTCAGGGCAACGTCACTCTCCGCATCTACATCGACAGAGATGGATCGATTGTAGCGGATTCCACTCGTGTCGCAGAGACGTCAGGGTTCAACGCGCTGGATTCAGCTGCCATGAAGGGTTCGCGGGATCTCAAATTTGTGCCAGCCAAGACTCAGGGCATACCGGTCCCGGTATCAATTCTCCTGCCGGTATTCTTCCGGCATCCGGATGCGCCACCACTCGCCGGCGATTCGGTCATCAAGCGGGACTCTTCGAGTACGAGCAGTACAGCGCAACCGCCCGATGTCAGCAATGTTGTAACAGATACGCCGAAAGTTTCCGTGGCCAAACCCGTCGCAAAACGGCCGATAGCCAGAACGACGAAGCGTAAAACGACCCGCTAGATGAAGAACGAACGGAACCGCCAGCCCTACGAAAGCGTTCTGGACACGATCGGGTGGACACCTCTGATCAGGCTGAATCACGTCACTCGTGGAATTAGAACTCCGGTCTACGCGAAGGCTGAGTTCTTCAACCCCGGTGGATCAGTCAAGGATCGGATAAGGCTTCCGCACATCGAGCGTGCGGAGAAAGAAGGAAGGCTCAAGCCTGGCGGAACCATCGTCGAGGGTACGAGCGGAAACACGGGTGTGGGTCTCGCAATCGCTGCAGCTCTACGCGGATACAAGTGCATCTTCACGATGCCCGACAAAATGTCGCAGGAGAAAGTGCGGCTCCTGAAAGCGTTTGGCGCCGAGGTAATCGTCACCCCGACCGCCGTACCCCCCGATCATCCCGATAACTACGTGATGATGGCAAAGCGAATCGCGGCTGAGACACCCAATGCGATTCTTGCCGATCAGTTCTACAACGACGCAAATCCAGAAGCTCACTACGCGACCACCGGCCCCGAGCTGTGGGAGCAGACATCCGGAAAGATCACGCACTTCGTCGGCTCCGCCGGAACTGGTGGGACGCTTACTGGCGTCGGCCGCTACCTCAAGGAGAGGAACAAGAAGGTCAAGGTGATCGCAGGGGATCCCGCCGGCTCTATACTGGCTGAGTACTGGCGCAGCAAAGGAAAGAACAGAATCGAGGGGACACCCTACAAAGTCGAAGGAATCGGGCAGGACAAACTTCCGGGAACGCTCGACCTGAGCTTGATCGACGAGTACCACACCGTCAGCGACAAGGAATCATTCGCGATGGCGAGGCGGCTGACTCGAGAAGAGGGATTGTTCGTCGGCGGATCATCTGGGCTCATCACCTCGATCGCGCTCCAGGTCGCCCGCGAGGTGGACGATCCGAATGCAATGGTAGTGACGATCCTGTGCGATACAGGCGAGCGCTATCTATCGAAGCTTTACAGCGACGAGTGGATGCGTGAGAACCAGATGCTCGATACGCCAAAGGTTGCCCTTCACAGCGTGCTCGGCAGAAAAAATGGAACGGCTCCTTCGGTGGTGAGCGTCGCGCCTGGCGCGACGGTGAGGCAGGCGATCGGGCTGATGAGTCTGCATGATGTCTCCCAGCTTCCAGTAATGGATGGCGCGAACTGCATCGGCTCGGTGAGCGACTGGTCGTTATCGCAGAAGAGCCTGGAAAACCCGAAGCTGCTCGACACTACGGTGAGCGAGATAATGGATTCACCGTTCCCCATGGTTGCATCCGATCAGCCTGTCGACAGTGTCGTAAAGCTTCTCTCCAAATCGAACCCTGCTGTTCTGGTGCAGGAACACGGCGTCGTACAAGGGATCGTAACACGATCCGACATGCTGCACTTCATGATGTCGCGCTAACCAAGGAAAATTGAACGAATGAAGATTACGGTACTCATGGGTGGGACATCCTCAGAGCGGAATGTCTCACTGGCGTCGGGAATTCGCATAGTGCAGGCGCTGCGCAGTCGCGGGCACAAGGTGACGGCGCTCGATCCGGCACGTGGGGTAATCAGCGATGCAGAAGAGCGTGAGCTGAGCACCGGAAAGGTTGGCGCGAAGCCACCTACGCTCGAGTCACTGTCGAAATTCGCCGAGGGAACGTTCCTGCCGAATCTTACGTCGATGAAGGAAATCAAGGATGCGGAAGTTGTCTTCCTCGGACTTCATGGCGGACAGGGCGAGGACGGGACTATCCAGGCGCTGCTGGACATGGCACGCGTGAAGTACACAGGAAGCGGACACTTGGCGAGTGCGCTCGCGATGGACAAAGATCTGTCGAAAAAACTCTTCCGTGCGGCGGAGGTAAACACTGCCGATTGGCTAATGGCACCGGCTACCATCGAGCAGGTGGAGGGAATGCTGGGAATGCCGGTCGTGGTGAAGCCCTCGAAGGAGGGATCCACGGTCGGGCTCACTCTGGTCAAGAAGCGGGAAGATCTACTGGCAGCGATTCAGGAAGCGAGCAAGTACGACGATGAAGTCATGATAGAGCGGTTCGTGCCTGGCCGGGAGCTGACCGTGGGCGTTCTCGGAACGGTCGCACTACCGGTGGGTGAGATCATCGCCAAGCACGAGATCTACGACTACGAGTGTAAGTACACCGCGGGCATGGCGACCGAAGAGTTCCCGGCCAAGCTGTCGCCGGAGGCTACGGGGAGGGTTCAGCAGCAAGCTTTGGCGGCGTTCAAGGCTCTCAAACTGGGGGGATGCGCGCGCATTGATTTCAGGCTGACAACCGAGGGCGAATTCTACTGCCTTGAGGCAAATACGTTGCCCGGAATGACCGAGCTCAGTCTGATACCACAGGGCGCAGCCGCGATGGGAATTGGCTTCCCGGAGCTGTGCGAGCGGATAGTCAAGCTCGCCCTCTAAAATAGGCGTTCCTTCAGGAACCCTTCGGCGCGTGCTGTGTCTTAGGATTTAGGCCCTTTGTAGAAGGTCTGCATGAGCGAGCAGTACGAAGCAACGTTGTCTCCGGAGTCTCCCCGTATAACGCCCGCAGTGCAGTGGCTGCTGGCGCTGAACATCGGCGTGTACTTCCTGCAGCTCACGCTGTTCGGAACGAATGGGATGTTTTCGGCGCTCGCTCTCAACCCGGCTGAATTCCCCGGATCGTGGTGGACCATCGTCACGTACATGTTCGTGCACGCGTGGCTGGCGCACCTCGCCTTCAACATGTTCACGCTGTGGATGTTCGGGCCCAGGCTCGAGCATGTCTGGGGCACACGCGCGTTCGTTCAATTCTACCTGTGGTGCGGAATCGGCGGCGGCATCGCGCACCTGCTGTTCGCCCAGCATTCAACGGTAATCGGGGCATCCGGCGCGATCAGCGGGGTGCTGGTCGCGTATGCGCTCCACTGGCCGGACGACGAGGTGTACCTGTTCGGTGTAATCCCGATGAAATCACGCTGGCTCATTGCGGCAATGATCGCGATGAACATCGTCTTTGCGTTGTCGCCGAGCTCGGGAATAGACTGGACCGCACACGTGGGTGGAATGGGCTTTGGCTGGCTCTTTCTCAAGCTCTACTCGCTCGGTGGGCTCGATCGGGTGAGAGGCTGGGTATCGTCAGTGCCGGATGAATCGGAGGACATGCCCCGTGCGGTGCCACGTGCACGGTCTTCGATGCGGGATCGCGCGCGTGGAGACGACGACGTCGTAACCCGAAGCAATGCTGTCGTCCTTCGCGAGAGCAAGCCGCTCACGCACGCACCAAAACAGGAAACGCCGAAGGAACACGCCGCGAGAGTCAATCGTGTGCTGGACAAGATCTCCCAGCGGGGATTGGAGAGCCTGACGAAGGAGGAGCGCCGGCTCCTCGAAGAGATGTCGCGCAAGCTGCGCGACGAATGACAGCGACGCTGATCTGAGTGGTGCCCGGGGATGGCTCCGCCGCGGATTGATCCGCGCCAGTCATCTGTGCATCGTTCGAGGATGCCAAGGCCAGAGCTCCTCGAGACATTCGAAAATCCGTACGCCGACCGTGACTACGAGATCCATATGGATTGTTCGGAGTTCACCTCGCTGTGCCCTGTGGGTGGGATCGAGAGCGATGCCGAAGAGCTCGCACTGCTGAAAGGAGGTGCCCCCGACTTCGGCACAATCCGAATCACTTACACTCCGGCGTCAAAGTGCCTCGAGCTGAAGAGCCTCAAGCTCTATTTGTGGAGCTTCAGAAACGATGGAATCTTCTACGAGCGCGCCGTAAACCGGATTCTGGATGATCTCGTAGCGAGCTCGTCACCCAAGTGGATGAGAGTGGTCGGGGATTTCAATACTCGCGGCGGCATCAAGTCAGTGATCACGGCAGTTCATGGCAAAGCGCCCGCTCGCTGAATAGCAGCGGGACAGTGGTAGCAGTTTTGCACATGCAACTCTCATTGAATAGCGTGTGGAACCGATGCCATCATCTCCGTCCCCCCAATCCGATCCGCTCCAGCCCGTTCTAGCCGACGCCGAATCAGAACTCCGGCGCCGCCTGCGAGAAGCCTGCGAGGCCGAAGCAAAAGGCCTTTCGACGGATTCAACCCAGGAGATACGGCGCCTCGAGGATGCACTCCTGGCTGCCGCAGTTGCGGCCGAGCAGACGATCACAGTGCGCCGTCAGATGAAACGTCGTGCGCCTGCGGAGAGCGAGCATCCAATCACAATCAGCAAAACCGCTGACCGTAAAAGCGATGCCGAGCTTAACGTCGATAAGGGCCCTGAGGAAACAGAAGCTGGTGGACATAGCGAGGAATCGCCGACGCGCGTTCGCGAATTCAGGGACGATACGGGAAGCACCTGGCGGGCATGGCCTGTGACCCCAGGTCTCAGCCGAGCCAGTGCAAGCGGACGGAGGTTCCTCGGCGATTTTCAGGATGGTTGGATTTGTTTCGAGGGGCTGGATAGCACACAACGTCGACGGCTTCCACGCCGCCATTCCAGCTGGGCCAACGTTACGGACGAAGAGCTCCAGGACTTGCTGACCCAAGCGATCGATGCACCGGGACGCGCAACCAAGCGACAGAAGTAGCGCTGATCCGAAGCCGGTTGATTAGAAGATCGCGATTGGGTTAATTGTCCTGTCCAAACTGTAGGCCGGCTAGGTAGCTCAGTTGGTAGAGCAGCGGACTGAAAATCCGCGTGTCGGCGGTTCGATTCCGTCCCTAGCCACTGAGTGCAAGTCTGGAATTGTCTTGACATCCGAACCGTGATGGAATACCCTTGCCCGCGTTCGGGATTGCCAATGTCCTTCGCACCACTGACTCAGTCATGATTTCTGCTCGTCGCGTCTCTGTTTCTAATTCCGGGAATAATCGCCCGCTCCCACAGAATCTGTGGGACGTGATCGAACGGTCCGGGTAGAGCCGCTATGTAGCTAGCACTACAGCTCGATTTCCAATGCCCTCGCGTTTCGATCGATGAATGCGGGGGCTTTTGTTTTTTTTTCCGTCGTTGTACCGCACCACTTACCCAAAGGAGGTCGAGATGCTTCATCGAATATCAGCAGCAGCTCGCGTGTCGGTTCCGCCCTCGAGAGCTGGCCCATCGCGCCGGATCCGCTTCGCCGGTGCGATGCTCGCACTGTCGGCTGCAACAGCGACCAGTGGTCAGGACGTCAAGGCGCAAGGCGCGCAGTTGATTGCCGCCGCTCCTTCGCACGCTGATTCCGGCAAGACGCCGGACAGCACAGCCCCCGCTGCCAGTGCTTCCGCACCTCTTCCCAAATGGTTCGACGAGCTCGCGGTTAACGCCTTCGTCTCCACCGCCTACCAGTACAACTCCAACCGCCCCACGACCGGCACGAGCAGCTATCGTGTCTTCGACTTCAGTGATAACTCCTTCAACCTGGATGTCGCTGAGTTAGTGGTTCAGATCGCAGCGTCCAAGCCGAACGATGCCGGTTTTCGCGTGGACTTCGCCGCGGGCAACTCGATCCCGCAGATCACGAAGACACAGGACCAGAACGCTGCACAATTCGACCTGCAGCAGGCATTCGCGAGCTACATCGCGCCGCTCGGTTCCGGCCTGCGCTTCGATGTTGGAAAGTTTGTTACGCACATGGGCTACGAGTTGATCGAGGGGTACGACGGGTACAACGACAACTACAGCCGGTCGATTCTCTTCGGCTACGCCATTCCATTCACACACACCGGCGTCAAGGCCAGCTACGCCTTCTCGAGCAAGGTCGCCGCAATGGTCGAAGTGGTGAACGGCTGGGATCTCCTGCGCGACAATAACCGCTCGAAGTCTGTCGGAGCACAGCTCACCCTGACGCCGGTCGCGCCACTTAGCGTGCTGCTGAACTGGATCGGGGGAGCAGAGATCGCCAACGACAACCACACGAATCGCAACGTGTTCGACGTGGTGGCCATACTCAAGCCGACCAGGACGCTAACGTTCGGTGTGAACGGCGACTATGGGATCGAAAACGGTACGAGCATCGTGAATCCAGGGTCCGACGCGACGTGGAAGGGAATCGCCGGCTATGCGACGCTCGCGCTGACGAACAAGTTCTCCGTCGCGCTGCGCGGCGAGACGTTCCATGACGAAGATGGCGTGCGCCTGGGAACGGGAACCAAGGCGACGATGTCAGAGGGAACGTTCACGCCAGCATACAAGTTCACCGATCATGTTCTGCTCCGTGGCGAGGTGCGGTACGATACGGCGAACCAACCAATCTTTGCCAAGCAGGGCACGCTCTCCGACAAGCAGACGACCGTAGGCGCTAACGTGATCTTTGTTTATTGAGACTCCATTTGAGAGCCGGCGGTGTGATCAGGGTGGTCAACATCACCATGATCACGACCGCTGAGTAGGTCGCCGCATCGATGATGCGCTCGCCGCGCACCACGAGCGTCAGACCGATGTTGGCGAAGATGAGCCCGACCTCGCCGCGCGGAATCATGCCGATCCCGATCGACAGCCAGTCGAGCCTCGCACCCAGAGCGCCGAGCGCGCAAGCCTGCTTGCCGAGCACTGCGGCGACAGTCAGCGCCGCCGCCAGGCCGAGGATCTCGGGTCGCATTAGCGTGGTCAGGTCAACGCGTATCCCCATCAGCACGAAGAAGACGGGAACGAGAAAGGACGAAATTGGCCGGACGAGATTCTCGAGCTGCCGTTCCTCCTTTGCGAAGTCGCGGTAGTGCAAGTCCTCGAGGATCAGCCCCGCGGCGTAGGCGCCGACAATCGGTGCCAGCCCGATTGCCGATGCCAGCCAAGCGAGCGTGAAGCAGAAGACGAGCGCCGTGGCAAGGAGCACCCCACTTCCGCGCAGTCGTGACGCAAAGCTGAAGAGCCAGGGCGAGAGGACGACGCCGAGGGAGAGGGCGCCGAATAGAAACAGGAGCGCCTTTCCAAGGACAAGGGCGAGAGCGCCGTACGAGAGAGCCGCCCCCGAGTCCGCAGTGGCAATAATAGCGGCTACAGCGGCGAGCACGACCAGTCCCAGCACATCGTCAATCACAGCCGCACCAAGGATGATGCGCGCCTCCGGGGACTGAGAGCGTCCCAAATCCTTGAGGACACGGGCGGTGATTCCGACACTGGTCGCGGTGAGTACAGCGCCGAGGAATGCATGCACGTAAACGCTGTGTTCGGGCAGCAGCAGCGCACCTACCCACCAGCCTAAGGCCCACGGCGTCACGACGCCTAGCACCGCCACCATGAGCGACCGAACGCCGACTTGGAGCATGTCGCGCACGGTGGACTCGAGGCCGACCTCGAAGAGGAGGATGACGGCGCCTAGCTGTGCCAGCACCTCGATCGTGGCGTTAGCGGCGATGAACTGGAACCAGTCGATGCCGACCAGGGACAAGTTGCCGACGAGTACGCCGACGACGAGCTCACCCAGCACCGCCGGTTGGCCGATGCGCTCAGCGGCGTCGCCACCGAGCTTGGCGGCGGCGAGTATGACGGCGAGCGCCAAAACCACGGGAGCCAATGTGTCGGCATGGAACGCGGCAGCCGGCGCCTGAAGGAGCGGCAGGAACATGTTGTCAGGTCGAAAGAGACGTCAATTTGCGAAACGATGCTAGCGGCTTTTGCGGCTGTAAATGCGAAACTGTGCAAGAACATCTGGGGAGTACGTCTCCATAGAAATCTCTCCCGGAGTCGCCATGCATACACGCCTCGTCATCCTCGGTAGCGCTCTCATCCTCTCAACTCCCGGTGTGTCGACCCGGGCCCCGCTCGTGATTCACGGACGCGTGAGCGACGCGAGCACGGGTAAACCCATTGCAGCAGCGGGGATAAGCGTAACGAATTCGAAGTATTCCGCGACGACCGATGGCAGCGGACAGTACAGGCTGGTGATCGACAAGGCCCCGGCAGACACCGTTCGACTTGTCGTTCGGCGAATCGGATACATGCCGGCGACATCCTCGATTGGAGTTGGTGGCCGGATCGAAATCGTCGCCGATTTTGCCCTCAAGCAATCGTCAACGGCGCTCGAGGCCGTTGTGACGACCGGCATATCAGTGCGCGGCATCACCCTGCGCGGTCGAGCAGATGGTGTAAGGGCTCCTACCATGTCAGATATGATGCGCCGTCAAAACGTGCCAGGCGACATACGGCATCAGAAAGAGCCAGGCAACACCGAGTCATACGATGTAATCGACGAGAATCCATTCCTGCTTGCCGGCGATCGCCCGTTGTCCACGTTCTCAGTCGATGTGGATCGCGCGTCGTACAGCAACATCCGACGATTCCTGAACTCCGGTCAAGCCGTGCCAAAGGATGCGGTTCGCATAGAGGAGATGGTGAACTACTTCCCGTACTCGTATCCGAATCCCTCACAATCGGAACCCGTCTCGATCATTACCGGATTGGGAAAGGCGCCGTGGAATCGGTCGCACCAACTGCTCATGATAGGTCTCAAGGCGCGCCCGATATCACTGGGCGACCTTCCCGCCAATAACCTGGTCTTCCTGATAGATGTTTCGGGATCGATGGAGTCAGACGACAAGCTGCCCCTGGTGAAATCGGCGTTCGAGCTACTGGTGAACCAGCTTCGGCCACAGGATCGCGTCTCGATCGTCGTCTATGCCGGTAATGCCGGACTGGTGCTCCCGTCCACCAGCGGCTCCCAGAAAACTGCAATACTGGATGCGATCGCCAGGCTCGAGGCCGGAGGCTCGACAGCCGGAGGCGCGGGGCTACGACTGGCATATGACGTTGCACAGAAAAACTTCATAAGAAGTGGGAATAATCGTGTGATACTCGCCACCGATGGAGACTTCAACGTTGGCGTCTCGAGCGATGCAGAAATGGTGCGACTGATTGAAGAACGCCGTGCGTCGGGCGTGTTCCTCACTGCGCTTGGCTTCGGCACGGGCAACCTCAAGGATTCCAAGATGGAGAAGCTCGCGGATCACGGAAACGGACACTACGCCTACGTGGACAATCTTCTCGAAGCAAAGAAAGTGTTCGTTCGCGAGCTTGGAGCAACGCTTCGTACCGTGGCAAAGGACGTCAAGCTGCAACTGGAGTTCAACCCGGCGCGTGTTCCCGCCTACCGTTTGATAGGTTACGAAAATCGTTTGCTGAACGATGCAGATTTTGCCAATGACGCCAAAGATGCAGGTGACATGGGAGCGGGGCACACGGTCACCGCCCTATACGAGATCATTCCCGCCGGGATGGAAACCGACCCGGATCTGCCAGAGGCAACCCAGTTACGGTATCAGCGGATTCGTACACAGCTTCCGACGGCAAGGAGCAAAGAACTACTCACGCTCAAGCTCCGCTACAAGGAGCCAGATGCCTCGAGGAGTAACATGATCACTCGGGTCGTGCTCGACGACCCGCAGGTACAAACGCCGGATTTTCGATTTGCCTCCGCTGTTGCGGAGTTCGGGCTGCTGCTCAGAGAATCGAAGTATAGGAAAAACGCTTCCTACCGGGATGTCATCGAGACGGTCAGGCAGACGTTGGGAGAAGATCAGGACGGACTGCGCAGCGAGTTCATCGATCTGGTGAGAAAGGCATCCACAATGCAACGCTGACTCACCGAATCCGCTGTAAGAGCAGTGAAAAACAAAATGGGGCAGCTCATCTCGAGCTGCCCCATTTTTCTTTGTGGGACTGACTGCTCAAGATCCGGGCGAAAGAGTGGTTGCCAGCCCACTGATCAGCGTTGCTTCACGCTCGACCGCAGCAGCAGCACGCACGATCTCCCGATCGGCATCCTCCCACTGGCCCTGCTCGATTGCCTCGCGAACTCCGGGTATCGTTTTCACGCCATACCCGGTGTAGAAACCAGGCGCGTAGAGCATGTGAACGTACCACGGCCTCTTTTTCAACCCTTCCGTTGAGGTGAGTGCGCGCTCGGCCTGGATCAGCCGCTCGTTCACTCCTTTGGCCACAGTGGACCGCCCTTCGGATACGGCGCGAGCATAGGCCCGATCATAACGCGAAGCGGCGTGATTGAGTGAGTCCAGGGCGTTGAGAAGCGGTGCGAAGTTCAGTTGTGGTGCTGGTCGCTGTCGCTGGGGTGCAGTGACCGGGTCGCGTGGGTCGCTTGTGAATTTGAAGACTCCTTCCTCGATCTGCCGGTTGCGTTCGGCGATCTGCTCCGCTCGTTTGTCGCGAAGAGACTGGAGATCCTTGACATAGGTCTGAATGGTTTCCGCCAGATTGGTGAATGCGAACGGGAGTAGATCGGCGTTCGCAAGACGGAGAACCGCGATACCTGCAGCCTGGGCCAGTGCGCGACCGTAGACGAAAGACGTATCGCTGAAATGGGTATACCAGTAGAAGTCGTCGTAGATGGAATGGTAGATCCCACCGTCGTCTTCACCACCATACCCAAGGTTGAGCGACGCAATTCCAAGATGATCGAGGAAGGACGAGTAATCGGAGCCTGACCCGAGGGCATTGATACGAAGGTCCTCGCGATCGCGAGCTTCGCGCCTGACATCCGCAGATCCGTTAATGATCCTCGAAGCCTGAGTGCGCTTCCACGAGCTGACGCCCGATTCCGGATCCTCGACATCGGCGGCGACGCCGTTGATGAACTTCTCGAGCGAATGCGATCCCGCGATATCCAGATAGCCACGGCTGTTGGTATCGCTGTTGAGGTAAGCGACAGCGTGCGCCTTGAGCTCGTCGGCGTGTGCTTCCGCCCATTCAGTCGAACCGAGAAGTCCTGGCTCCTCACCATCCCAGGCGGCGTAAATAATGGTGCGCCTGGGCCGCCATCCCTGCTTGTAAAGGGCACCCAATGCACGCGCTTCCTCTAATTCAGCGACGAGTCCGGATATCGGATCTTCTGCGCCGTTTACCCAGGCGTCATGGTGATTGCCGCGAATAATCCACTGATCGGGTTCGGTACTGCCAGGAAGCTTTGCGATCACGTCGTAGAGGGTCTTCAGGCTCCAGTCAGACTTGACGCGTAGATGAACCTTTGACTGTCCGGGCCCGAAGCGATAAGTGATGGGCAGTCCTCCGCGCCAGGCAGCGGGAACAGTCGACCCACCAAGCGCCGAAAGCAACGGCTGTGCATCGCCGTAGGAAATCGGAAGAACCGGGATCTTGGTGATGGTTTGTGCATCAGCGATAGCAAGCCGCTTCGCACTCTTGGTCGCACCTACGCCGGGCGTGAGCGGATCGCCTGGATATACCGGCATGTCTGCGACCGACCCGCGCTGAACGCCCTGTGCTGGACGCATGGGTCCGGACGGAAACACGTCACCGCCGGCGAAACCATCGTCTCTCGGATCCGAGTAGATCAGGCATCCGATCGCACCATGCTCGGCAGCGACCTTTGGTTTGATTCCCCGCCATGATCCGCCGTACTTCGCGATGACTATCGCGCCCTTTACAGAGATACCGTGTTGCTCGAGCTCTTCATAGTCGGCGGGAATACCGTAGTTGACGAAAATGAGAGGTCCGGTGACATCGCCATCGGCTGAATAGGCATTGTACGATGGCAGCTGCTCGCTCTGCTGGCTCGATGTCGGATCAAGCGCCAATGGTGTTTCCTGGAGCGATGCCTTGAACGTCGTTGGTGCAATGAGCTCGACGATCCGCTCGACGGGAGTCGGAAAGAGGACGTCGAAGTTCTCAATGTGCGCGTCCCAACCGTACGACTTGAACTGGTTGAGAATCCATTCGGCATTGGTCTGGTCGTACGGAGAGCCGACATGGTGTGGACGCGCACTCAAAAGTCGCATGGCTTCTCTCATTCGTGCCGGATCGGGTAGCACTTTGAACCGCGTTTCGAGTTCGCGCTCCGCCTGAACGGACTGGGGAAAGAAACCTCGGAGTGCTACATCGGCAGGCGCTGGTGAGAGAGCAAGACCGGTCGTTGAAATGAGGAGCGACGAGAGCAGCGTGCGCATTCGAGATATCTCCGTGGCAATGGCCATCCATTTCGAAATGGATCGATCAAAAACATAATCGACGGAGAAGGGAAAGCTGCCGGCTCAGGCACCCTTGGCTGCTGGGGATCGGCGATGCCTCGTCTCGTTGCCTGGGCTGGAGTCATCGGCTACACCATGGTCTGGCTTGCTTTCAAGTGGAAACCACCGCTCCGCCCAGGTTCCGATCTCGCGCAGGGCGTTCTCAAGCGACCGCCCCTTCTCGGTGAGCTCGTATTCTACGCGAACGGGGGTGGCGCCAATCACCCACCGGGTCACCAGGTCCTCGGCCTCCAGGGATCGAAGGCGTTCTGACAGCATTCGATCCGTGATGTCTGGAATCGCAGCCTTGATTAGCGCGTACCGTGTTTTCCCTTGC
>Ga0193730_1000327_pt1 | contig 14513 bp, 11 predicted proteins | sample U1a1metaG_FD_144919 | JGI IMG/M metagenome (GOLD analysis project Ga0193730, IMG submission 144919) | Soil microbial communities from a riparian zone of the East river system, Colorado, United States - U1a1 | ecosystem: Environmental > Terrestrial > Soil > Riparian zone | place: USA: East River...
CAGCCTGGTGCAAGCGCCCAAGGTTCCATGGATCAAAAGAACCCCAGCGCTGAAGGCGCGACTCACTGAATCGCGCTTTCAGCGCTTCGTTTTTGGTACGATCGCATCCCTGGGGCGTTGCCCCAGGCTCATGTGAGAAGAGCGCCGTTGGCGCTAAGCAAATGCGATATCGTCGAGCAAAACGCTCGGCTCGCGTTTAGACATCGATGAATTCCAGTTCTATCTGATAGTCTCGCAAGCGGAATGGTTAAACGGACCGCGCAAAAGCGAAAAGCTGTCGGCTTTACCGCGGCCAACGAACGAACTCCGAAAGCTTTCGAGGTCAGCCGCGTTACAACATTCGAGCGACCCGACCTTCTGATCCTGCTCGGTTTGGTGATAGTAACGTTTGGGATCTATGCGCAGTTGATAGGGCATCACTTCATCACGTTCGATGACCCCACGTATATCCAGGATAATCCAATGGTAAATCGCGGCGTTACGCTCGCGGGAGTCGCCTGGGCGTTCACCACTTTTCATCAGGCAAACTGGCATCCACTCACATGGATCGCACATATGACCGATAGCCAACTTTTCGGCATGAAGGCAGGTGGCCACCTGCTGGTTAACGCGCTGATTCATACGGCAAACACGCTGCTTGTGTTCTGGTTTCTCTTGCGAACAACACACGCCCGCTGGCCGAGCGCGCTGGTCGCGGCGCTTTTTGCGCTTCATCCGTTGCACGTGGAGTCGGTCGCTTGGGCGGCTGAACGCAAAGATACGTTGTCCACATTTTTCGGCTTGCTGTCGCTGATCGCTTACACGCGTTACGCGGAGGCGCCTTCGATCAGGCGCTACGCATGGACGGCCATTACGCTCGCACTGGGACTATTGACCAAACCGATGCTGGTGACGTGGCCTTTTGTCATGTTGCTGCTCGATTACTGGCCGTTAGGACGATTTCGGCGATCAGAACTCAAAGGTCAGCCTGCCCGCCTGCCTGCTCGCGAAGACTTTCGGAGTAGCCTTGGCGAAGGCGGGTGGTCAGTAGTCCGTAGTCTTGTTGTCGAAAAAATACCGTTATTTGCTCTCGTGGCGGCGTCCGCCGTTATCACATCGGTCGCGCAATCTCATGGAGGCGGTGTGCGTACATTCACCGAGTTCCCCATTGCGCTGCGGTTGTCGAACGCGCTTGTCTCGTATGCGAAATACTTGCTGCTCGCTTTCTGGCCGAATGATCTTGCCGTGTTTTACCCATTCCCGAAGGCGGGCGTACCGGCCTGGCAGATCATCGGCGCGGCGTTGCTATTGACTGCAATTACGGCATTCTGTTTTTCCCAACGGAGAATCCGGCCTTACCTTATCGTAGGCTGGCTTTGGTTCCTGGGAACACTGGTTCCCGTCATCGGGCTTGTTCAGGTTGGCGCGCAAACCATGGCGGACCGCTACTTTTATATTCCGTCAATCGGTTTGTTCATTGCGATCGTGTTCGGATTAGCGGACATCGCGGAGAGACAACGTGTTGCGCCGTGGGTCAGCGCGGCCGTAGCCAGCGGGATCCTACTGGCTCTTGCTACTCTTACCAACGCGCAAATTCGTCGCTGGACTGACAGCTTCGCTTTGTTTCAACACGCGCTCGCAGTCACCCCGCCGAACTTCACTATAGAAACCAGCCTGGGGGTTGCTTTGGGAAAGAGCAGTAGATACGACGACGCGGAGGCGCATTTTCAGAAAGCCCTAAAAATCAGGCCCGATTTCTACGACGCCCTGTTCAACATGGGCGCTACCCGTTTTTACCAAGGGCGGCTGCCCGAAGCCGTCGAGTATTATCAAGCAGCAATCCATTCGCAGCCTGGCGCGCCCGAAGCGCACATGCAGCTAGCGTTGGTATTATGGAACCAGAACCGAAGCGAAGCCGCGTGCGATGAAATGCGCCGCGCGTCACAGTTGGCACCCAAAGACGCAATGATTCGGAGCGACCTTGGACTCGCCCTAGCCCGGTTAGGCAGAATTCCGGAGGCTATTGATCAACTCCACGAAGCGCTCCGGCTGAATCCTCACAGTGCCGAGGCTCATAACAATCTGGGCTTGGCCCTCCTTGAATCCGGGCGAACCCGGGAGAGCATTCCGGAATTTGTGGCAGCGCTGCGCCTTAAGCCCGAGTTGAAAGGTGCGGCCGACAGTCTGCGGCGCGCGCAGGTGGAGTTAAGCTCGCAAAAGTAGCGAAAAGACGAGAATTTCGCTTAGTTTGGCAGAAAAGACAGACCACCACGGATTTGCCCCGTAGGCGAACACCGTTTCGGTTTGTTGACTAAATCTTTCGTAATCCCACGGGGTAAACACGGATTGCACGGATGAGCGCAAGACGGAGAATTCAACAGAAGGAAACGAAGATAGCGAAGCGTTTTCTGTCCGAGCAAAAGACGGTCTTTGTTTCCTTCGCTGCCTTCTGTAAATAATTTGGGGCTCTGATAGAGTCGCAAAGGGCATGGCAAAACAGACCGCGCAAAAGCGAAAAGACCGGCGCGACTCCGCACCTCGGCAGGAAGATTCCATTTTCAGCTCGCGCGAACGCAAGCTCGCCACGGCGAGTCCGTCCGGTGGCGGACGAGACGCATGCGCTACTGCAACATTTGAGCGACCCGACCTTCTGATCCTGCTCGGCCTGGCGGTAGTAACGTTTGGGATCTATGCGCAAGTAATCGGGCATCGCTTCATCACATTCGATGACCTTTCGTATATCGAGGAAAATCCAATGGTGAATCGCGGTGTTACCCTCGCGGGACTCGCCTGGGCGTTTACCACTTTTCATGCGGCAAATTGGCATCCCCTCACATGGATTTCACACATGATCGATAGCCAACTCTTCGGCACGTTTGCGGGTGGCCATCTGCTCGTTAACGCACTGATTCACACAGCGAACACGTTGCTTCTCTTCTGGTTTCTCTTGCGAACAACACGCGCCCGCTGGTCGAGTGCGCTCGTCGCGGCGCTTTTTGCCCTGCATCCGTTGCACGTGGAATCGGTAGCATGGGCATCCGAACGCAAGGACACGTTGTCCACATTTTTCGGCTTAATGTCACTGATCGCTTACGTGCGTTACGCGGAGGCACCTTCGATCAGGCGCTACGCATGGGTCGCAATCCTGCTCGCACTGGGGTTGTTGGCGAAACCAATGCTGGTGACGTGGCCTTTTGTCATGTTGCTGCTCGATTATTGGCCGTTGCGCAGATTTCAGCAATCAAAAGTCAAAGGTCAGCCCGCCCGCCTGCCTGCTCGCGAAGACTTTCGGAGTAGCCTTGGCGAAGGCGGGTGGTCAGTAGTCCGTAGTCTTGTTGTCGAAAAAATACCGTTGTTTGTTCTCGTCGCAGCATCCGCGGTTGTCACCTTCCTCGCGCAATCTCATGGAGGCACTTTACGCGGCTTTACGGAAGCTCCTATTACGCTGCGACTGTCGAACGCGCTTGTGTCGTATGCGAAATACTTGCTGCTCGCTTTCTGGCCAAATGATCTGGCTGTCTATTATCCGTACTCAGGGCCGAAAATACCGACCTGGCAGATCATCGGCGCGGCGTTGCTATTGATTGCAATTACGGCATTCTGTTTTTTCCAATCCCGAAAGCATTCGGGATACCTCATGGTTGGCTGGCTGTGGTTTCTGGGAACACTGGTTCCCGTTATAAGGCTCGTCCAGGTTGGCGGTCAAACCATGGCGGATCGCTACTTTTATATTCCGTCAATCGGTTTGTTCATTGCACTGGTTTTCGGATTAACGGACGTCGCCAAGAGTTGGCGTGTTGCGCCATTGCTCGGGGCAGGAGTAGCTCTCGGGGTTCTACTGATTCTTGCTACCCTCACGAACGTGCAGATTCAGCGCTGGCGTGACAGTTTCACTTTGTTTGACCACACGCTCGCAGTCACTCCACCTAATCTCCTCATAGAACACAATCTAGGCCAGGCCATGGGCGATAGTGGTAGATACGATGAGGCCGCGGTGCATTTTGAAAAGGCGTTGCAGATGGACCCCAATTTCTACGACGCCCTGGTAGGCCTGGGCGTTACTCGTGAGTTCCAAGGCCGGCTGCCGGAAGCCATCCAGTATTTGCAAGCTGCAATCCATTCACAGCCGGACACGCCCAAAGCGCACGTGCAGTTGGGTCTCGCACTATGGAAGCAGAACGATCATCAAGCCGCCCTTGAGGAGATGCGCCGCGCATCACAGCTTGCGCCCGAAGATGAAGACATTCGTGCTGATTTCGGAATCGCGCTGGAGCTGGTGGACAGACTACCAGAGGCTATCGTGCAATTTCACGAAGCGCTCCGGATGAATCCCAACGATGCCGAGACTCACAACAATCTGGGGTTGGCCCTGCTCGCCTCCGGCAAAGCGCGAGAAAGCATTCCCGAATTTGAAACGGCATTGCGCCTCAAACCGGAGCTGAAAGGCGCAGCGGACAATCTGCGCCGCGCGCAGTCCCAATTAGGCTCGCAAAAATAACAGCGGCCAAGCACATCTTAAGCGGAACAATCGCGGCGCGGCGATGTCTTCTGCATCATAAAGCGCGAACACCCCATCCGAACAGCCAAGGCGTAAGAGGAGTGGATGCGAAACAATTTGAGCGTTTTGTGCGTCAAGCCCATCTGATAATCTCGCAGAGGCATGGCTAAACGGATCGCGCAAAAGCGAAAAGCTGCCGGCGTTACCGCAGCCAACGAACGAATTCCGAACTCCGAAAGTTTTCGCGAGCAAGGAGCTTTCGAGGTCAGCCACGCTACAACATTCGAGCGACCCGATCTTCTAATCCTGGTCGGTTTGGCAGTAGTAACGTTTGGCATCTATGCGCAGTTGATAGGGCATCGCTTCATCACGTTCGATGACCCCACGTATATCCAGGAAAATCCAATGGTGAATCACGGCGTCACGCTCGAGGGACTCGCCTGGGCGTTTACCACTTTTTATGCCGGGAACTGGCATCCACTCACATGGATCGCGCATATGATCGATAGCCAACTCTTCGGCATGTTTCCGGGTGGCCATCTGCTCGTTAACGCGCTGATTCATGCGGCAAACACATTACTTCTCTTCGGCTTTCTCTTGCGAACCACACATGCCCGCTGGTCGAGCGCACTGGTCGCGGCGCTTTTTGCGCTGCACCCGTTGCACGTGGAATCCGTAGCGTGGGCATCCGAACGCAAAGATACGCTGTCCACATTTTTCGGCTTGCTGTCGCTCATCGCTTACACGCGTTACGCGGAGGCGCCTTCGATCAGGCGCTACGCATGGGTCGCCATCATGCTCGCGCTGGGGTTATTGGCCAAACCAATGCTGGTGACGTGGCCTTTTGTCATGTTGCTGCTCGATTACTGGCCGTTGCGCAGATTTCAGCGATCGGAAGTCAGAGGTCAGCCTGCCCGCCTGCCTGCTCGCGAAGACTTTCGGAGTAGCCTTGGCGGAGGCGGGTGGTCAGTAGTCCGTAGTCTTGTTGTCGAGAAGATACCGTTGTTTGCTCTCGTGGCGGCGTCTGCGGTTGTCACGTCCGTCGCGCAATCTCATCTCGGCGCTGTGCGCACTTTCACAGAGGCCCCTCTTACGCTGCGATTGTCGAACGTGCTTGTCTCGTATGCTAAATACTTGCTCCTCGCGTGCTGGCCGAATGGTCTTGCCGTGTTTTACCCATTCCCGAAGGCGGGCATCCCGGCCTGGCAGGTCATCGGCGCGGCGTTGCTGTTGATTGCAATTACGGCATTCTGTTTTTTTCAACGCAAACTCCGGCCCTACCTGATCGTAGGCTGGCTTTGGTTTATGGGAACACTGGTTCCCGTCATCGGGCTCGTTCAGGTCGGCGCGCAAACCATGGCGGATCGGTACTTTTATATTCCATCGATCGGTTTGTTCATTGCGATCGTGTTCGGATTAGCCGACATCGCGGAGAGGCGACGCGTTCCGGCGTGGCTCAGTGCAGCAATAGCGAACGTGATTCTGCTGGTTTTTGCTACTCTTACCGACGCGCAGATTCATCGGTGGCATGACAGCATCACTTTGTTTAAGCATGCGCTCACACTCACCCGGCCTAATGTTATCGTAGAAGACAATCTGGGGTTGGCCATGCATAAGAGCGGTCAGCTCGATGAAGCCGCGGCGCATTTTGAAAAAGCCCTGCAAATCCAACCCAATGACTACACAGCGCTGTTGACCATGGGCGTTACCCGTTTTCACCAGGGCCGGGTGCCGGAAGCCATCGAATATGCCCAGGCGACAATCCGTTCGGAGCCGGACACGCCTAAAGCGCACAACCTGCTGGGCATGGCGTTGGCGAAGCAGAACCGAAACGAAGCCGCGCTCGATGAAGTGCGCCGCGCGTCAGAGTTGGCGCCGAAAGACGCGGAGATTCGGAACAATCTTGGACTGGCGCTGGTGCGGGTGGGCAAAATTCCGGAGGCTATTGATCAATTTCACGAAGCGGTGCGGCTGGACCCCCAGGATGCTACTGCGGCCCATGCCAATCTGGGGTGGGCCCTCCTTCAATCCGGGAAACCCAGGGAGAGCATTCCGGAATTTGAGGCAGCGCTGCAGCTCAACCCGGAGTTCAAAGCTGCGGCCGATGGTCTGCGTCAGGCGCAGGCACAGTTAAGCTCGCAAAGGTAGCGGAGCGAAAAGAGTGTGCTGCGATCTTAGATTTGACGGAAGAACTGAGATCACTTGCGGAATAGCGCGGGCTTCTGATTACCGAAAGAGAGAAGAGAACCACGAATAACGCGGATGACGCGGATTTTTTGAGAATGACAGACATTATTGAGAAGCAGAGAACGGTGCGCATCCGGTAGGGCTCGCACTCCCGTGCGAGCCGCTCGGGCCCGGAAACGGCGCGCAGGGGACTGCGCGCCCTACCTGACACGCCCGCCTGCTGCGCCCGCATCGGTGTTCGGAATGACGATGCACAAATGAGGAATGACCAGACTGTATCCGTGATATCCGTTTGATCCGTGGTTGTACTCGTCGAGAATCGACATTCGTGAACCGAGGAAAAGGGATTTCCGAGATAGAAGGCAAAGGCGCGATGGGTAGCGCCGAGCAAGGCGGGAGCCGAGAGAGTTCAATCGTGCTCCGATGACAGCCCGTATTCGAAATTTTGAACAGGGCATTCAGCTGTGCTGGTGGATCCTTCTGGCAGTTGTCATTGCCGTGGTCGTATTGATCTGAATCCATTTCCTTGCAATTCCGCTTGAACGTGATGAGGGCGAATACGCCTATGCGGGCCAACTCATGCTGCAGGGAATCCCGCCCTACCGATTAGCTTATAACATGAAGTTCCCCGGAGTTTACGCTGCATACGCTTTGATGATGTGGATCTTTGGCGAAAGCAGCGCCGGCATCCACCTTGGCCTGTTGATTGTAAACATCGCCAACATCGTAATTGTATTTTTGATTGCGCGGCGACTGACAGGTTTGATAGCCGGCATCGCCGCGGCGGCCAGCTACGCGATTCTCTCGGCTAGCCCGTCGGTACTCGGACTGGCTGCGCACGCGACACATTTGTAATGTTGCCGACCCTTCTCGGCGCTCTCGTGTTGTTGAAGCCGGTTTTAACAAAAAGATGGTGTTCGTTAGCGAAAGCCTTTCGGCGGTCATCACTCTTTTCCATCCAAAATCGTGCTTGTGGTCGCGTAAGACGGCCATTCCAGCTTTCCCGGCACACAGCGCAATGATTTGTCTTTTAAGGATTGTGGCAGGAAAACGTATCGACGAAGCCCTCGTGGCGAAAGTAGTCGCGGCGCCCTCGCCACGATTGCATACCTGTGAGATGGCTCGTAGTAACACACCACACTACTTGACCCGAAAAACGAGATAAGGCTCCGGCGGGATTCGGGCAAACAGCCAGGGCAACGGGCCCCATCTGCTCGAATAAAATCCAGCACCCGTTTCTGGACTCATTGTTGCCAACAAAAACTGGGGAAAATTAACTTGCTCCATCCGACCAGGTGTTGCCGGCAGACTGATATTGGTGTTATTCACTGGAATGATAACTAGATCACCAGAAACTATCCCGCGCTCATTCTGGTCCACCGGCTTTGCCCTCCATTGCTCCATATAGTATTGGAAGCCCCAATGTCCCTCGAACCATACCGTCCCTGGCTCGGTCTGGAATCGTTTCTGGAAGTAGCTGGAGGCCAGCCGTGCCGTATTGGCAACCTTGTAATCGGCCGTTGTAACTAAAAGTGAAACCAGCGCGGCCGGGAGAAGTGGCCACCAAAGCGTGCGACCATTACTTGCCTGGGAGGTGTTGAAGCGTCTGAGCAAGAGAATCATCACCGCGGGCGCCATCGGTAGGAGCGTTCGAGCGGTGATAGACCAGTTCATAATTGCAGCGAAAAAGAAGGTCCCGATTACCCAAAGGCTGAGCAGAACCGAATCCGCTGTTCGCCGCTGGGCGACATCGGTCACCGCCAGCGCAAGAATCGCAATGCCGATGGTAGCAAACAAAGCTTCGGGGGCCGTGATCGCGATGGAACCGGTCGCGAGTCCGCGGCCAATGCCGAAATAGAGTAGCAGGAGCAGGGCGACGAAGATCGCGAGTCCGCTGATGAGAACGCGCCGTGACTTAAGGAAGGGCACATAGAAAACAGCTGGAAATAGACAACCGCCGGTGAACGAAAGCCCGATAATAAATTGCGCAAACAAGTGCTTCTCCGCGCTCCTCCTATATTTCCACGGATAAATGATAGCGTTGCTGAAAAGGCCCTCACCGTATTTGGCTTTCGTCATTACTTCATACATAATGATGACCGTGACCGGGATGAGAAGAAACAGAAGTCGGTAAGTGAAGCGGCGGTCTCGCACCAAAGTATAAGCCGCCAGAAGCGGCACCAGACTGGCTCCAAAGTATTTCGTCAGCGCGGCCGCGGCGGCGAGAACGGATGCTAAGAGAAGAAACCGGTAGCTATGACGCTCGAGCCCACGCAACCAGCTCTCGACTGACCACACCCACAGTGCCAGCAGCCAGACATCGCACATTACTCCCGTTGCCGAGACCAGGAAGACGGGCGTGAAAAGCGTAAGAAGGGCGGCAAGTAGCGGTGAATCGCAAAGGCGCCGCGCCAGAAAGAACGTTCCGAGTGTGGCCGCGACTGCTGGAACGAGGAAAGCGCCATGCATTGCCGGCTCGCTCCAACCAAGGAAGGTGGCGGCCAGGGCCATGTAATACGAACTTAAAGGGGGATTTTGCATGACCGAAAACATTGGCTGAGCAGTTTCATACCAGTTCAGCGAGAACCCGTACGGGTCGCCCGGATGCTGAGATACTTGCTGCGCAATCCACAGGAAAAGCGGATCGTCGATGTGAAAGGCTTTGTTCAGAAATGGACAGAGAGCAGCAATCACCGCAAAGATGGCGAAGAACGCATCGCGAGTTGCCGAATTCTTCACCCCCAAACTAATAGCAGGTTAAACGTCAACCTGGAAGCGTGTAAGTATTCTTTGTAGAATCGGCGATGAAATGACCGTTTGCATTCCGCCGGGTTGGGGCCAATGCGCTGAGAGAGCGCCTCTTGGGTGTGATACGAAGCACCGTCTGTGTGGGCGATCCGCGCATGTAACGCGCGCGTGGAATGAGTCACACAGCAATCTCCGTCTCTGTATTTTCGCTCTGTTACAAGAGATACCGAAGTCGATGATTGACGGGCGACAGTTCCGTCGCTCAATCTCAAGACGCATGTCATTGAAGCGAATACCGAAACTTGGAATAGAAACGGCGGCAGCGCTGATTGGTACCGCTTTCTCCGCCATACTGCTGGTGCTGACGGCGATGAATGCCGGGCCGTTGTGGCGTGATGAAACCAACACCTTCAATTTGGCGCACATGCCCTCGCTCCGAGACATCTGGAACAACCTGCAGTTTGACTCATGTCCCCTGCTCTGGCCGCTCGTGGTGCGCGGATTCGGCATGTTGGGGCTGACCAACGGCGATATGGGCATCCGTATTTTGGGGCTGGGTGTTGGTTTGTTCTTTCTGACCTCGCTGTGGCTGTGCCAGCGTTGGATTGGGGGACGCGCGCCAACTTTGAGTATCGCGTTGCTGGGCGGTTTGCCCGCGTTCGTTTTTGTCGTGGGAGCGAATCGCGCCTACGGTCTGGCAGGTTGCCTGCTGGTGCTCAGTTTCGGCACGATCTGGAGGATCCTGGAGTCTCCGACCAAGTCACGGACGCTTTCAGCAGGTTTTATCTGCCTGCTGTTCACCCAATCTCTCTATTATGACGTGATCTTTCTCGGGGCGATGCTGTCCGCTGGAGCCCTGGTGGCAATTCAACGGCAACAGTGGAAAGCATTTTGGGCAATGGCGGGCATCGGTTTGGTGGCAGGCGCATCTTTGTTGATTTATCTGCCGATCTTCCATCAGCCTCCGGAATACCTGTCGCTTGTGCGCTCGCCGTTCTTTACTGCTGCAACCCTTTGGAACGGGCTCGGCGACGCTCTGGCCGCGCGGAGTAGTGCCAACCCTAACGGTGCCAACGGCCCGCAGATCTGGATTTGGATCGGGCTTTTGTTGGCGGGCATCATAGTCGCCCTGATAATGCAACGAAGTCGCGTACGCCAAGGGCCAAAACCGGAAGGTGCTTCGAATGGTGCCAATCGGGAGTGGTCCGACCGGGCACTGTTCTGTGTCACCAGCGTGTTTCTGGGAATTATCGGGTATACTGGGTTCCTGCTGAAATTGCAGTTTTTCGTGCAGTCATGGTATTACGTCGAAATTCTAACCCTCTGCGCCATTTCCCTCGACGGCATCTTAACTGCGAGCTGGCCGGCGCTGCGTCCCTGGGGGTTGATGCGCATTGTATTCCTGATGGAAATGATGGCGTTAAACGCCAGGCCGGCGTGGGCGGAAGCGCACACCCGTCGGAGCAATCTAGATGTGGTTGCCGCTTTTCTCAGCCACAACGCTTCGGCGGGCGACCTCATTGTGGTCCAGAACGCATGGGAGGGTATCACGTTCAACCGGTATTACCGCGGCCGCGCTCAATGGCTCAGCGTACCTCTGATCGATTCGCACGAGTTATATTGCATTGATCCAGTAATGGCAGAAATGAACCAACCGGAGGCGATGACACCGGTGTTACATGCAATAACCAAGACTCTGGCCAGCGGCAACCATGTTTGGGTGGTGGGGAGCATACCCATGGCGCGTTGGAAGGATGCACCACCCGGGCCAACTCCGCTGCCGCCCCTGCCGTCCGAAATGCGCACCCGATGGTGGTTGGGGTCGTATTTATATTGGTGGAACCAACAGGTCACAACGCTCCTGCTGGATCACGCGCAGCAAGGAAAGGCTGAAACAATTGCTGCGCCCGGACCGGTGAACCATTTCGAAAACGTTTCAGTCGTACGATTCACCGGCTACAAGCCTGAGACCGAATGATCCGATAGGCTATCGCGGTGCCGTTCTCCTCACTTACGATGCAAGCGACCCTAACAGGCTTCGAACCCGTGTTACGACTGTGAGAACAACACAAGCGCCCAAAGCTTGCCGGTGTGCGAGTGACTCAGCCCGTCCTGAGCCTCGAGCAGCCATAAGTCGCAAGAAATCTATAATTACGTTTTCCGTTCGATGACGGATAGCGGAAGGTAATAGTCGGTGCGTTCCCGTGATACGATATTGACAAGCCCGTCCAATCGGAAGTCCTCCGCCGCGTATCTGTGCATCCATTTGACGATTTCGGTGTCAGAATTAGGCCGCCTTAACCAGGACGTTCTAACCGCGACAAGGACCAGATATTTTGGCCGCGCGGCCTCTATTTCCCGCATCAATTCGCGCTGCATTTGCCCGGCAAACCTTTGAGGCTCCATCAATCCATACGTGTAAATGTAGCCAGTGGCGCAATGCCGATCCGCATAAAAGTAAATTTCGGGTTCCGCTGGACTGTCGTATTGCTTGCATGAAATTGCCGCGTCGCGTGTGTCACGTAGGAAGAAAAGGTCGGACACCTGAGGAACAAAATTTGCAATTTTCGCATCTTGCCGAAAAAATCTTGTGACTTCTTGATATCTCGACAGAGAGATCAATGTTTACCATCTTATCATCGTGACCTCCAGTCTGGACCTGACCGACCTGAACAGCCTTGCGCAGGCGAGGCGACGCTGCGCGGCCAAAATTCTTGAGCTCTACAAAATGGCTAACGCAGGCCATATCGGGTCGTCGCTCAGTTGCCTCGAGATTTTGGTCGATCTTTGTTTTGGCCGAATGGAAAAGGAGGACGTCCTTGTGCTTTCCAAGGGTCACGCCGCGGCTGCACTCTACACAACGCTTTCATTGTCGGGCCGATTGCCGGAGACAGAACTTTCTACTTTCTACAAGGATGGCACGGTTCTGTCCGCCCACCCCCCGTGTTCAGGCGCGATTCGGGCCATCCCGTTCGGGACCGGCAGTCTCGGTCACGGTTTGGGTCTCGCCTGCGGGATTGCGTTTTCGTGCCGTTTTACCGGGAAATCATTCAAGGTTTTTACAGTGTTGTCAGACGGCGATTGCAATGAAGGGTCCACTTGGGAGGCCGTGTTATTCGCCAGCCAGCAGAAGCTATCCGCCTTGACTGTTGTCGTCGACCTAAATGGTGTCCAGGGAATTGGGTATACAAAGAATATTCTTAACCTAGAGCCTATCGTCGATAAGTGGACATCATTCGGCTTCGCAGTTGCGGTCGCCGAAGACGGCAACGACTTCGGCAGTCTTTCCCAGGCCCACAAGGCGGTAAACAACTCAACCGTGCCGCGATGCATCATCGCCCGAACCGTCAAAGGTCACGGAATCTCTTACATGGAGAACCGTGTGGAATGGCATTATTTACCGATGAAAGATGAACATTACGCGCAGGCGTTATCCGAGCTTGCGGATGCTGGCCTAGATTAACCTTGGTCTAAGACGTCTATGCGTAAAGAATTTTCAAGCTGGATCGAGAACTTTGGCCGAAATGAGAGCCGGTTCATCTTCCTCACCGGCGATCTCGGTTTTGCAGCGCTCGAGAACGTGCAGGCAGCGCTACAGGAACGTTTCGTAAACATGGGCGTCTGCGAGCAAAACATGATATCGGTGGCTGCGGGACTTGCTCAGCAAGGGCTAATCCCCCTTTGCTATAGCATAGCACCGTTCGCGGTTTTCAGGCCCTATGAGCAGATCCGAGTTGATCTGGCCTTGCACCAAATGAATGTCAAGATTGTAGGCAACGGCGGCGGTTACGGCTACGGGATCATGGGAGGGACTCATCATGCTCTTGAGGACATCGCCGTCCTATCTGCCTTGCAGCACTTCGCTTGCTTCATCCCGCTGTGCAATTCGGACGTGGACGGCGCGTGCGCCGCGCTTTTCCGGTATGTCGGGCCTTCCTACCTCAGGCTAGGTTTTGGGGTGTGGCCCGATGATGCCGGAGAGCTAGAGGGATTCAAGCCCATAAGGAAGCTGGCCGGCAGTCGGCCGGCACCCCCGAAGGCGACGATCGTTGGTCTCGGGCCGGTTCTGCTGAATGTACTTCCCTGGATATTGGAAAGGAGAGTGACCGATGTTTTCGCTGTTTCCCAAATGCCGCTCGCCGATCTTTCGGACGAATTGCTCGCGAGTCTCCGAGCATCCGGTTTACTATGGGTGATAGAGGAGCATCGAGCTCGCGGGGGCTTAGGGGAGCACTTGGCGGCGCGCATGGCGCAACAGGGAGTTCCATTCCGCCTTCATCACACATACGCGGTTGGCTATCCCGATGGTCTGTATGGCAGCCAATCATATCACCAAACTCGTTCGGGTCTCGATCCTGTTTCATTGCAGCAAACGTTCCAGCGGTTGTCCGCTTAGATAACGCGAATGTCTGCCAACATCACCCATCAAGACGGCGACCTTTGCTCGGACACGTGGACTGAAGTTGACCGCGAGGACGTACAAAAGCTTTCTGGTCCGATATGGGTCGTAGGCGCTTCAGGTTTTATCGGGGCTAAGCTTTTCTTCTCGCTCGCTCGAACCCGCTCCGACGTTTTCGCGGTCTCAGATCTCGTTGAGAGCAGTTGGCGCCTGCTGCATTCCCCTTATGGCAACCGGATAGCTTGTGACATTACTCGAATACAGGATGTGAATGCGGCTATTCGGAAACACCGGCCGCGGACTATCTTCAATCTCGCCACCTACGGTGGTTACGAGCGGCAGAATGTGGCGGCTCAGATTCATGCGGTTAACTACATGGGCACATTCAATCTGGTAACGGCGCTGCGCGACGCCGGATGTGACGCATTCGTTCAGGCAGGTACATCTTCGGAATATGGCCTGAATTGCGCCGGCCCAGATGAATCGGCACCGCTAGAACCTAACAGCGATTACGCTGTCTCGAAGGTGGCGATAAGTTATCTCATGAACTATTACGGTCGATTGCAGAACTTTCCTTGCACGCATCTGCGGATCTATTCGGTCTATGGTCCGTGGGAGGAACGTGATCGTCTCGTGCCGCGCCTAATCAGCCTGGGACTGCAAGGGAATTATCCGCCACTAGTCGATCCTCATATCTCTCGC
>Ga0193730_1000332_pt1 | contig 14429 bp, 7 predicted proteins | sample U1a1metaG_FD_144919 | JGI IMG/M metagenome (GOLD analysis project Ga0193730, IMG submission 144919) | Soil microbial communities from a riparian zone of the East river system, Colorado, United States - U1a1 | ecosystem: Environmental > Terrestrial > Soil > Riparian zone | place: USA: East River...
CGCCGTGCTTTCGACATACGCGCGCCGGCGCCACGTTTGAAAAGTCGCGTCGCTCAAAGCCGTGGCCGCGCGCATCAGCTTTACTGCTTCAGACAAATCACCAGCTCGTTGTCGTAACACCGCCAGCGCGACGATTGCCTCCGAATTTTTGCCGTCGAGTTCGACGGCTTTGCGCAGAAGCGGCTCCGCCTCGGTGTCGGCATTTCCAGTAAACGCGAGCAGGCTGCCAAACTTCGCATACGGAAGTGCCCAATCCGGACGCGCCGTCACGGCCCGATTGAAACTTTCCATCGCTTCTGGTTTCCGATTCGTAGCGAGCAGCGCCATGGCTCTCTGAAACTCTGCTTCCGGGAATTCCGGCTTCAACTTGATGGCCGCATCGTATAGTTGAATAGCTAGTTTATAGTCGTTCTTCGCGTGCGCATCCTGGCCTTTCTCGAACAGTTTCACCGGATCAGTTTCGCCATTGGTTGCGTCGTCAGTCTGGGCCCGAACTGCCTGAAAACAAAGAGCGATGGCCAGCAAGACCAGCCCGCAACCTAGAATTTGTTTTGAGCGTAACGCAGCAAACATGGTTCGTTAATGATTAGAAAGGCCAACCGCAGCCGAGCCGGTTTTGGGAACTTCGATGTTAACACCTGGGTTGGCGTTGCGTCACCAAACTATAGCTTCCGAAGCAAGAGTTCAACTACACTTGGCCATGCTTATGCGTGGCGGGAAAGGCAAGGCGATGATCTATAAGCTGGCGAAACTTGCCGCGGCGCGAGCCTATATTTCTTCATGCGGCGTGTCCTTAATATATGTAGCGGTGGAAAACGAGGATTCTGCGTTCAATGGCCCGGCCGCGCGTTCCAGGAGTGCGACGAAATTTTCATTCATCTTAAGGTCGATCCACGGTTCGATCCAACCAGCTCCAGACGACGAGTCGGGCAAATCTTCCGCGCCACATTCAGCTCGCAGTCAAGCTCATCTTTTGATAGGCGATTCACAATTAGCATCGACTTATGGTTGCGCGCACAAATCGCATGCGTTAACATTTCGCAAAACTGAAACCGCCCTCGTTCTATCGGATTATCAAATTGTTGGAGACGATGTATGTCCACAGCGCTCGTTGACGATATTAAGGAAATCAAAGAAGACAATCCGTTCGAGTCGATGATGTCGCGATTTGATCGAGCGGCGCAACTACTCAATCTCGATCCCGACCTGTACGCGGTGATGCGCGTCCCCAATCGAGAGTTGAAAGTCTACATCCCCACCAGGATGGATTCAGGCCGCATCCAGGTATTCGAAGGCTTTCGCGTGCAGCACAACTTCGCGCGTGGCCCGGCGAAGGGAGGCATTCGCTATTCGCCGGATGTCAATATCGATGAAGTTCGAGCGCTGGCGGCCTGGATGACCTGGAAGTGCGCCGTGGTGAACGTTCCGTTTGGTGGAGCGAAGGGCGGCATCATTTGCGATCCGTCGCAAATGTCAATGGGCGAGCTTGAACGAATGACCAGGCGCTACGCGTCGGAGCTGCTCGACTTCATTGGGCCGGAAAAAGATGTGCCTGCGCCCGACATGAATACTAATGAGCAGACGATGGCCTGGATTATGGACACATACTCCATGCACGCTCGTCACACAGTCAATGCAGTCGTGACAGGCAAGCCGATTGATCTTGGCGGATCGAGAGGACGACGCGAGGCGACGGGAAGGGGACTGTTGATTGTCATAAATGAAGCCGCAAAACGATTCAAGATGACACCGGCGGACACGCGCGTCGTAGTTCAGGGAAGCGGTAATGTCGGGGGCATCGCGGCGCTGCTGCTTCACGAAGCCGGATTTAAGGTGGTTGGGATATCGGATGTGCATGGCGGTATTCACAATGCTCAGGGGCTGGATATTACTGAGGCCCTTAAGCACCTGCAGGCTACGAGATCTTTCGAGGGCTTCAGTGGGGCTGAGCGTGTGAGCAATTCTGACTTGCTTGAACTCGACTGCGATGTGTTGCTTCCCGCTGCCACGGAAAACCAGATTACCAGCGGTAACGCGGAGCGATTGAAATGCAAGGTCCTCGCTGAAGGGGCTAATGGTCCGACCACCGCCGCCGCAGATGAAATACTCTATCGTAAAGGGATTTTCGTTATTCCGGACATCCTGGCCAACGCGGGTGGCGTAACAGTTTCATATTTCGAATGGGTTCAGGATCGAATGGGATATTTCTGGCGTGAGGATGTGGTAAACGAAAGGCTTCAGGACACGATGGTCGCCAGCTTTAACGATCTTTGCCGGTATGCAGATTCGCATTCGGTTGATACTCGGACGGCGGCATATATGCTCGCGATTGACCGAGTCGCCTATGACACTCGGATGCGGGGCATCTATGCGTGACGGAAAAAACATAAACAAATCGCCCCTAAGTCGTGAAAAAGTCTTGATTTCCGGTTATGTCAATGGTAGGCTTCGGGCGTATTTTATGCTTACAGGTCGCGTGTAGTCTTTCTAGTCGGCGGACGTGGCTTTGAGTACTGAGCTTATTGACATAAGCGCTTGCTTTGCTTATAAAGAAGCGGCTAGACAATTCGGCATTAAAACCAAAGAGCGGTCTGTTCTTACTTAAGGCCCTCAGTTGTCGCTCTCCACGAAATACACGGGCGACTCAAGTTTGTTAACGTTAGCGTTGACGCTGTAGTTCGAGCGTCCGTATCCAGGTGGATAAGACCGACGGCGAAATGCTCCGAGCAGACAATTCATCGAATCGACATCGGCGGCTCTTTGTCTCACTGGTTCGGCCGCGCAACTTCTTATTGACTATCGCAGGAGGAACGCGATGAAACTCGCGAATAGGGTGCTACTTTGTGCACTCGCAATATTTGTACTATCGGTCGTTGCATTTGGGCAAACGCCGAGAGGTGAAAACGATCCCAGGAACTTGTCACCGTCCGTAGGGACCGGCGGCCCCGAAGGTGGGCCAACCGGTCTGTTTACGATCTATGACGGGTCGACGTTAAGAAAGGGAGAGTTCACTTTTAGTTTTGCTTTTAGCAATTACGACCGTGATCCCGGCAACGTCGATATTACAGATTGGCCGGCAAGCTTTAACGTTGGATTGAATGACCACTTGGAGCTTTTCTTCAAGACCAACGCTTATCGCGGCATCAAGGTCAACAATCCGCAGAACCTGTCCAGCTTCTATCTGCCGAACACTCAGGGGTATTTCGGCAATGGTTTGCTCGGCAGCGGTCCGGCGATTATTTTGGCTCCTTCGGGTCCAAACGTCGGAACAATTGCGGGAACCGCGGTGTTTCGTCCGCCGTTCTGTCCGGCCTGTGCGCCCGCTGGTAGCCCGTTGACGACTTACTTCAACGCCGGCCAGCCGTTTGTTGGCTATCCATATACTGGTGGGGCCGGTCCGACTTTTGGGCTCGGGCCAGGAGTCATTGGCGGGCTGTTCGGGTTCCCCGGATTCAGTGCGACACTTGGACCGCCAAATGGTGGCACGACCAATTTCGGGGCTGCTGGCACCTTCCCGGGAGTCGGCTCTCCGGTAGGCAGCATCCTGCCCGGTATAGTTCTGGCCACGCAGACATTGCCGTGTACAGCTTTGACCGGTAATTGCCGTCCGCCGGGTGCGCCGGATCCACAGAACCCGATTATCGTACCGGTTAGCTACACGCTTGCGCCGTCCTATTTGCCGGATGCCCCGTTCATAAGCCGCCTCTACGGCGAATCAAGCTTCACGGATATGGTTGTTGGTGCAAAGTGGCGCATAACCGGGCCGAGGAACCCGTTCGGCTTCGGCTTCATTCCGTTCTATCGCTGGTATCAAGACAAGGCGAATGACGCGCAGGGCTTTAACCAGCTGCAACGCGGCGCCAGCCCTGGTGGTAATATCGGCGACTTTGGTTTGGTAATGTTTGCGGATGCGCGTCTGAGCCGGTCGGTAAATCTGTCGGCTAACCTGGGTTACATTTTGAACAGTAATCCAAAGGGTCCCGGCGGCGTCGCATTGCTGGATCGTCCGGATGAAGTAATCGCGGGAATCGCGGTTGACTTTCCAATCAACAAGTATGTGCAGCCGATCGCCGAATTCCGTTCAACTGAATACGTCGCTGGTCGCACGCCCAACGCATTTCCGAATAATCCAGTCGAGTTTCTGGCCGGTATTAAGATTTACCCGCGCAGGTGGTGGGGATTCGGGGCCTGGTATCGAAGGGCTTTGAATGATCAGCGGCAGAAGAATCTCTCAGCGCAGGACGCCAGTACGACGGTCCAGCAGATTACTAACGTCAACGTTCCGGGTCGAGGCTTAATCGTCGTTCCGGGAACGACGGTGATTTCGACTAATGCCGGAATCCCTCTAGGCTTCCAGCCTTCGAGTGACCCATACGGATTCGGTGCGCAACTATGGTTTGGCCATCGCAACAAGCGAGAGCCGGCGATTCTGCCAAACCAGCCGCCAACGGCATCTATCGCGGCATCAGTGAGCACGATTACGTTGCCATGTCCGCCGGGAACGAAGTCCGACACTTGCTCGGCAGCCAGCACGAACGTGCAGTTGACGACAACGGCAACGGATCCTGACGGTGACACCTTGCTTTATTCATACAATGTGACCGGCGGACGCATTAGTGGAGAAGGGGCCAACGTCAGTTGGGACCTTAGCGGACTGGGAGCGGGAACCTACTCGGCTACCGTCGATGTTGACGATGGTTGCGGTTGTATCACTTCGGCCACTACGACGGTTACGATCGCGAGTTGTAGCGATTGTAGGCCGATCCTGGTTTGCCCGACGGTTAGCGTGGATTGCCCGACTGAAGTTGAAGAGACTGGTTCGGCCACGTTCACCGCGCGCTTCAATCAGGGTACACCGACGGTGTCCGAGACCTATAACTGGAGCGTCTCGGCAGGTACGATAACAAGTGGTCAGGGTACGTCCGCGATCACGGTGAGTGCTGCCGGCCTGGCCGGTCAAACAATCACGGCGTCGGTCGAAATCGGTGGAGTTGACCCGAGCTGTCCGCATACAGCTTCGTGTTCGACGCCAGTCAAACCGAGACCCGCGCGTGCACGTAAGTTCGACGAGTACGGCAACATCCGCTTCAACGATGAAAAGGCCAGACTCGACAACTTCGCCATTCAACTACAGAACGAGCCGACATCTCAGGGATACATCATCGGTTACGGTAGCTGCGACGCCGAGGGCCTGACGCGAGCGAATCGCGCCAAGGATTACCTCGTCAATACTCGTGGCATCGATGCCGGACGGTTGATGACGGTTGATGCTGGATGTCTGCCGGAATTGCAAGTCCAACTGTGGATCGTTCCGCAAGGCGCGACTCCGCCGACAGGAGATGCCACGGGAGTGGTTTCGCCTTGTCCGGATTGCAAGAAGAAACCGGCAACTCGACGTCGCGGCGCGCGCCGCCGAGGCGAAGAGGAATAGGCTCAACAAACTAAACGCTCGCTACTCTTTCTTAGAGTAGCGACCTTCTTCCGAAGTGGGCGGTGGTTCGAAAAGGATCGCCGCCCATTTCGTTTGTTTCGCCCCCGCATTTTGCCGCCGCAGTTTTCTCACTATCGTAAAGCATCAACTAGATCGGTATAATGCATCTGAAACTTGTGGTTCCTTCGGGGAGACCCTGCACATCTCAGTTGTTGGAGAAAGATTCGACTCAATGAAAAGAATTTCAATCGCAGTTGCATTAGCACTGATCGTTGGCCTTACCTTCGCGCTTGAGAGCTCATCCGGAATATCCGCCAGAGCCGCCGCGAGTGATGTGACATCCTCGGGCGCTCCCTATTCAACAGAGTGGCGGCTAACGGGGCCATCAGGTGGTGACGTTCGCGGTCTGGTTGTCGATCCGAGCGATCCTGATCGCTTTTATTTTGGGACCCTTGATGGACAAATTTACACATCGATGGATGGAGCGCGCACCTGGCGCATGCTGGTGAATCTCAATCGGCCTAGATTGTTCGTTGATCACATTATCGTTGACCCGCGGAACCCGAAGGTTTTGTATGTAGCAACCCATCGTCACAAGGAACCGGGTGGGTTTTTCAAATCCACTGACGGCGGTCTTACGTGGCGGGACGCTCCCGAGTTGAGGAACGAAGCGTTACATTCGCTCGCCCAATCAGAGTCCAATCCTAATATTCTGCTGGCGGGCACAATCACGGGTATCTTTCGGTCAACGGACTCAGGAGAGACGTGGACACCATTGCCGACGGGCGCGTTGGCAGCGGCCGCTGCTCAGCAGCGCGGCGACAAGGAAGTAGACGTGGAGTCCCTGGCGATTGATCCGCGGAATTCAAATGTAATTTATGCCGGCACATGGTATCTGCCTTACAAGAGCACCGACGGCGGCCAGACATGGCGGGTCATCAAAAAAGGAATGATTGATGACTCTGATATTTTTGCGATCAATATCGATCCGAGGAATGCCGACCACGTGGTCGCTTCAGCATGCAGCGGGATCTATGAGACGCGCGACGCCGGCGAGAATTGGGCCAAGGTGCAGGGTATACCGTCACAGTCGCGTCGCACGCGCGCCATTCTTCAACATCCTTCGATACCTGGGTTAGTCTTCGCGGGAACAACAGAAGGCTTTTGGCGGTCCGGCAAGAGCGGCGAGAATAATTCGTGGATGGTCACTACATCGCGGCAACTCGAAATCAATTCCATCGCCGTTCATCCTCGCAACCCCAACACGGTTTTTATCGGCACTAACAACTACGGCGTTATGGTTTCGACTGATGGCGGCAAGAATTTTGTGCCGAGTAACACGGGCTTTAGCGGGCGCTTCGTGAACACCATTGTACCCGATCGCGAAAACGCGAGTCGGATCTATGCCACGACAATCAACACGGCGACCGGAGGCGGATTTTTCTTCGTCAGCAATGATGGCGGAGCTTCCTGGCAGCCATCAATGCGAAACATGCCGCCGCGTTTGATTGGCTATTCGATTCTTCAGGATGATCGAGACGGTAACACTATTTATCTGGGAACCAACCTGGGCGTCTACCGCTCCAGCGACCGCGGGACCTCGTGGTCGCCCGTCACTGCGCGCAAAACTACAGCACCTCCGAAGAGGCGCAGCACAAATCGCGGCACAGTGCGGAGAACTGTTGCGCAATCCCGCCCGACATCGACGCGCAGCGCTCAGCCGGGTACTACGCCGGGACAGCGCATCGCGGGACCTAAGCCCAGCGACGATTCCATTCGTCGCGCGCAGGAAGCGCTGGAGCGGGCGGGCTACGAAATTGGCGCCCGGGACGGGCAGCTCGGGCCACGCACAGTCGCTGCCATCAAACGATTTCAGACGGATCGCTATCTTTCGGTTTCAGGGCAACTCGACGAGACGACACTCGCGGCGCTGGGCATCACCTCTGCGACGGCCGGCAGCGCCGCGGCTCATGTCGCGACGCTCTCTGATCCGGTGAACGCGATGGTTTCGTTTGCCGGGAAATCGGGCCATGAAATTCTCGCCGCTACCAACGCGGGTCTCTTTCGGACGGCTGATCCTACTCTGGGGTGGGACCGTTTCTCCTACGGGCGCGGAATCGACGTGCGAACGACCTGTATCTCCACGAGCACTCAAAACCCGTCCGTGATTTTCGTCGGCACCGCCACGTCCGGTGCCCTGGTGTCGCGTGACGCTGGTGAGACCTGGCAACAACTCAGCGGGGGGTTCCCCGGCACTTCACCTGTAAACGTGATAGTTCAGGATCCACAGCGGTCGTCTTTCGTCTATGCCGGAACCAAGCAGGGTTTTTATATGTCCCATGATGGCGGCGATCATTGGGCGCGACGCGGTGGTAATCTGCCCTTTGGAGATTTCACCAGCATTCTGATCAATCCTCGTAACCCTGATGAATTATTTGTCGGTAATGCTTATCAAAACGATCAGAACCCTCAGGGTGGAGGCGGTGTGTATAGATCGAACGATGCCGGTTCGACGTGGGTGCGTATTGACGCGCGCGAACATCGTCTGCCGAGCTTCCGGATCTGGGCGTTGGCTCTTGATCCGAAGGATCAGAATACACTGTTTGTCGGCTCGCATTCGGCCGGAGTCTACGTCGTTCCGCGCGGCGCAGAGTCTTCCGCAACCGAGCGTCGCTAGGAATTTACTGCAACTCGGAAGCCTGAAACTCAGGCGTCGCCTTGACACTAACTCACAGCGACGTGTAAATTCCGAGACAATCCGGTCAAGCGATCGGTGATAGTCGGACCAACGCGGGAGACTACGGGCACCACGGAAATCGAAACGACAACCCTCTTTTCAACTCCTAAAGGCTCGCATACCTCTCCTTCTTTCTCTGATGCATCACCCGAAAACAGACGGCAGCCAAAATAGAGGCGCCGTTTCATTGCCTGTCGGATTGGCGCGGCGATCGCTCGCAGCGTCAGCGAAAATGATTAGGGAGTGTGCATGTCCACGGAACAACCTTTAACAACCGTCGAGAATACCGACGCCGACCAACCTACAACAGAGAATTCAAACCCGAGTGATAACTCGACCAGCCAAATGACGACATCTGACGGAGACCCAAGTCAGGAGACGTCGCGCGATGCAGCCGCACACGAAGGTGAAGACGAAGCGCGCCCGAGTGGCGAAGACTTCGGTCAACTGCTTGATCAGTTTGAGCAGGAGCAATCGACCCTTCAAGAGGGCGAAGTGGTGCGCGGTACCGTGATTGGGATCACGGAGCGGGGAGTCGTGATTGATTTTGGCTATAAGTCGGAAGGTATCGTCAACCAGAACGAATTCATGGAGAACGGTCAACTGACTGTTAAGCGCGGCGATGAGGTCGACGTGCTCGTTAAGAACATGGAGACCGGTGAGGGCTTTCCGCTGCTGTCGCGCGCAGACGCCGTTCGTCTCCGCGCCTGGGATGATCTGGAAAAGGCCTTTGAAGAAGGTGCTCCGGTCAAAGGCAGAGTCATTGAGCGAATCAAAGGCGGAGTCAGGGTTGACATCGACGGCATTGCCGCGTTCCTGCCCGGCTCTCAAGTTGATGTGCGGCCAATCCGCAATCTGGACTCTCTCCGCGGACGTGAAATCGAGGCGAAAGTAATTAAGCTCAATCGAAAGCGCTCAAATGTTGTGCTTTCGCGAAAGGCGCTGTTGGAAGAACAGAATGCCGGCCGTAAGGGCGACACGCTCGATCAAATCGAAGAAGACATAATCGTGGAAGGTCAAATCAAGAATCTTACCGACTACGGCGCGTTTGTTGACCTGGGCGGCGTGGATGGACTCCTTCATGTCACTGACATGTCATGGGGACGCGTGCAGACTCCCGGCGAGCTTTTCAAAGTAGGCGACACAGTACAGGTTAAGGTGTTGCGCTTTGATCGCGGACGTGAACGCGTGTCGTTGGGATATAAGCAACTGCTCCCGGATCCGTGGGAGAGCGTTGAAGAGCGCTTTCCGCCAAACACACGACTCAATGGTCGGGTTGCGAGCGTTACCGACTATGGCGCGTTCGTCGAACTCGAGCCCGGCGTCGAAGGCCTGGTTCATGTATCAGAGATGAGTTGGTCCAAGCGCGTGAAACATCCGAGTAAGATCGTCAACCCCGGCGACATTGTTGACGTCGAGGTTCTGGGAGTTGACGCAAAGGGTCGACGGATCAGTCTGGGCATGAAGCAGGTGCAGGAGAATCCGTGGAAGACACTTAACGATCGATATCAGGTGGGCGCGCGCGTGCATGGACGAGTCCGCAACCTAACTGACTTCGGCGCTTTCATTGAGATCGAAGACGGCATTGATGGGCTGGTTCATGTTTCGGATATTTCCTGGTCGCGTCGCGTGAAGCATCCCGGGGAACTCTTGAAGAAAGGCCAGCCCGTGGATGCGGTAATCACCGCCATCGATCCCGAAAACAGGCGCATGTCGCTTTCGATAAAGGACCTTGAGCCAAATGCCTGGAATGAATTTGTGGCCACGCACAAACCGGGCGACTTGGTGAAAGGTAAGATTGCGCGCTTCGCAAGCTTCGGTGCGTTTGTCGAGTTAGGCGACAATCTTGAAGGGCTCTGTCACATTTCCGAGTTATCAGACGAACGAGTGGCGAAGCCAGAAGATGCGGTGCAATTAGGACAGGAGATGGAGTTTCGAGTCCTTCGGATCGATGAGGAGAATAAGAAGATCGGATTGTCCGCGCGCGCCGCCGGGCTTGAAGATCCAATCGTCGAAACAAAGATTTACACTTCCCAGGCAGGTGGCGGCATGGCCTCTTTGGCTGAACTCGCCGACTTCGGGACCAGCAGTAAAACTAACGACGAAAGCGATAGTTAGGGCCGCGGCCAGCGCTAACGTAAGCTATTGCTAATGAGGAAGTTCCAGCTCTTGCTGAAGCCGGGCCGTTCTGCTAAGGTTATCCGAAATTCCTCCCGGAACCAGGTGTAAAAGAGTTCGTTTAGACTTTGAAAGGTTGGTGGCGTTTCCCTCGAGGTGACTTCATGACTAAAGCCGATCTTGTCAACGACGTGGCAAACGCCGCTGAGTTAACGAAAAAAGATGCCGAGCGATTGGTAGAGATCGTGTTCGAGAGCATCATCGATAGTTTGAACCAGGGCGAGAAGATCGAGCTGCGTGGTTTTGGAAGTTTTCGCGTCCGCGAGCGCGGGGCGCGGCGCGGCCGAAATCCGAAGACCGGAGACCCAGTGAATATTCCCGCCAAGCGCGTACCTTACTTCAAAGCAGGCAAGGAATTGAAAGAGTTAATTAACGAGAGTCACACTTGATCTTGCTACGGAATCTCCTGTCAATGTTAGGGTTGGTCTGTGGAAATACTGTGGAGTCCCTGGAGGCACGAATACATCACATCCAGCGGTTCTGAAAAATCTCCGTCCGATTGCATCTTCTGCGCAGCGCAACAGAATCCCGCTGACGACAAACGGAATCTGGTAGTTCACCGCGCCACTCACAACTTCGTCATTCTCAATCGATATCCATATATAAGCGGGCATCTGATGATCGCGCCCTATGCGCACGTCGGCGAACTAAGCGCCGCGCCAAAGGAATCAACCGATGAGATGATGGATCTGGTCAAGCGATGCCAGCAGGCATTGCGCGAAAACTATCATCCCGAGGGCTTTAATGTGGGTATGAATCTGGGTCGCGTCGCCGGCGCCGGTGTAGCAGATCACATTCACATGCACATTTTGCCTCGCTGGGGCGGCGACACTAACTTTATGTCAACCGTCAGTGATACGCGGGTGCTGCCCGAAGACTTAATGACGACCTACGAAAAGCTTTACCGAAGAATCTAACCTCCCGGATCTCTCACCAACTCTTTCAGCCCCTAAACCGCCTCGTCTTCGACTTCACCCGACTCATTGATCGGAACGTCGGCGGCGCTCGCATAAGTAGCGGCGCGGTCCGGCGGGCTGTCGTGATCCGATTGCGATGGCACGTTGAAGCCTGGGTAATCGATCCGCGGATGATAAATTGCCAGCAGTGAACTGATGATCGCCTCGCGCAACAATCTGAGATCGTGCAGGTCCAGGTGCGATTCATCCAGCTGTCCATCATTGACCACTGCATCGAAAATCCTGGAAACGATCGCGCGAATATTTTCAGGATTTGGCTGGGCCAGCGATCGCGCCGCCGCTTCTGCAGAATCAACCAGCATCATAATCGCGGCTTCTTTGAATTGCGGTTTTGGCCCGGGGTAACGGAAGTCCGCTTCGTTGATCGTCGCGCCGTTTGATTCGGCTTCGGCTTTGCGTAAAAAGAAATGGAGGGTGCGCGTGCCGTGATGCTGCGGAATAAAATCCGCTACGCGTTTCGGCAAGCCAATTTCTTTCGCCAGCTTCAACCCGTAGGTGACATGGCTGGTGATGATCTTCGCGCTCTGCAACGGTTTAAGGTGATCGTGCGGATTATTGCCACTTTGGTTTTCGACAAAGTGATCCGGCGCCGCCACCTTTCCAATATCGTGGTAGAGCGCGCCGACCCGGCCCAGCATGGCATTAGCGCCAATTGCCCGGCACCCGTCTTCAGCTAGTTGGCCCACCGCGTGCGAATGTTGGTTAGTTCCGGGAGCGCGCAGGGCGAGCTGACTCAAGATTGGCAGGTCGGCGTTGGTCAACTCCAATAGTCGGATATCGGTCAGCACTCCAAACAGGGACTCATTGATGGGCACACCACCGGACGCAAAAATAATCGTCAACAAGCCGCCACCAAATCCAAACAGACCAGAGCCCAGAATTGCGAACAAGCTCAGTCGCGACTCTGTAAACATCGTGATGCCGATCGCCGCCACCACATTCGCGGCGGCCACCACCAAACCGCCAATAGTTACTGATTGCCGCTCGCGGTAGCGCTTGATTCCGTAAACGGCAGCGGCGCAGGAAGCTAAAGCGTAGAGCATCGCTGGGAATTCCCTGGGCGCCAAAACTCCGGCTACAACTGCCGTAATTAAGCCGGTGATAAAACTCAATTGGCGATCCAGCAGCATGGTTATCAGGAGCGCGGCAGCTGCGAACGGGATCGTGAAAGCCCAAACATCGGCGTCGTTGAAAGGCGAACGCGTGCTTTGCGAAGCAATGGCATTCGCAACCAGGAACCCCGATCGAATTACGGCGGTCTGGAAGAAAATTGCAGAGCCGACTAACGCGAACGCACGTTGCGGGGAGATCAGCAGATCGACTGCGGCGGCGCGATACTTCACGAAACGCCATAGGCCAAAATGGACCACAGTGACGATCGCCAACATTCCAACGGTGCGATGGTCATAGGGCCAACGACTCATCGCCACGGTGGTCGCAAGGACGAGAGCCGCAAATCCGATCGCGAACTGTGCGCCTGGCGAGAGCCAGCGAAACGGTCGTAGCAAAACGCCGAGCACGGCATTCCGTACTACGTCGATTCGTGATGTGAAGCGTGGACGCGGACTCATTTGTATGGGGATGGCGCCAGGGGGCTTACCGGCTCCGCCGTATAGACATGATCGGAGCGCGAAGCATCGTGCACAAGTATTTCGTCAATCCGATGAAGCAGTGGCGATAACGATTTCCGATCCATTGCCGAAATTTCCAGGGCTTCAGTCCCCCATTCAAGCAATCCGTGCCTTATCATCGAATCGAGCGTGGGGCGATCCATCAGATCGCTCTTATTGAAAACCAGCAAGCGCGGAATCTGATCGAATTGGAGCTGCGTCAAAATACGGCCCACGGAAACGATCTGCTGTTGCCAACGTGGATTGGCGGCATCGACAACGTGAATCAGCAGACGACTCCCACCTATTTCTTCCAGGGTTGAGCGGAAAGCTTCCAACAGATCCGGCGGCAGGTCGCGGATGAATCCCACCGTGTCGTTGATGATGACTTCGCGCTCACGCGGCAGGCGCAAGCGGCGAGTCGTAGGATCCAGAGTGGCGAACATCCGCGATTCCGCGAGTACCTCACTGGCCGTGAGCGCATTCAGCAGAGTCGACTTGCCCGCGTTTGTATATCCGACAATCGAGATAGCTGGTACCTGGTGACGTAACCGTTCCTTGCGCCGCTGCTCACGACGCTTTGCCTGGGATGACAGCTCCTTCTCGAGTCGATGAATTCGATCGCGCACCCGGCGTCGATCTGTTTCCAACTTTGTCTCACCTGGGCCGCGGCCGCCGATGCCGCCGGCCAATCGCGAGAAGGCGGAGTTCTGGCCGACGACCAGACGCGGCAACATGTACTTTAATTGAGCGAGTTCGACCTGAATTTTGCCTTCGTGTGACTGCGCGCGTTGAGCGAAAATATCGAGAATTAACTGCGACCGATCGATAACTTTCAAATCGGTGGCGTCGGAAATTGAACGCACCTGCGCCGCCTGCAACTCGCGATCGAAAATGATCACGTCTGCCCCGAGTTGCATGGCGCGAATTAACAGATCGTCGAGCTTGCCCTTGCCTAAAACGGTTCGCGAATCGATCTGCGACCGCCGTTGAATGATTTCATCCAGCACGACTACGCCCGCTGATTGCGCCAGCTCTCTCAACTCAGCCATTGAATCTTCCGCATCGGTTATTTGACCCGTCGAAACGTTAACGAGAATGGCCCGCTCACCCGTCGATGAATGACGCCGGTTGCGACGATTACGCGCCATCTCAGATTCAAGCGCTTCCATCAAGGCGAGAAAATCGACGTCCAACTGTGAAGCGACATTTGTATCAAGGAATCCGAAACTGCGCGCCGTGCCATTTGAGTCCAGCTGCTCGGCAGTCGTTGGGAGCAGGTGTGCCGCGCGCACCATTCCCGGCAGTCCCGTTCGTTCATCAACGTCGATGGCGGCCATCAAATCAAGCCGCAGCAACGCCAGATCGGTCAGGTCGTCTCTGGTGAGGTCTTCGCCGCGTAGATGAGTGTGGACGCATCGCAGACCGCGAAAGCGATCACCCGCGACCCGCACGCGCTTAAAATCGGGCAGCTCAATACGTCGCGCATCGCCGAC
>Ga0193730_1000333_pt1 | contig 14421 bp, 12 predicted proteins | sample U1a1metaG_FD_144919 | JGI IMG/M metagenome (GOLD analysis project Ga0193730, IMG submission 144919) | Soil microbial communities from a riparian zone of the East river system, Colorado, United States - U1a1 | ecosystem: Environmental > Terrestrial > Soil > Riparian zone | place: USA: East River...
GGCTAAGCTTTAATCGGCCCTGCCCTTCCAAAGTTCGCAACGTTTCCAACCGTCGCGCAAAGCCTTTCCTTGTGACATCTTCGAAATAACTGTCCAGCGTGTAGCCATCGGGGACGTCGAAGTGAGGAAAAGGATTGCTGACCTTTTCCAGCCGCATGCTGCAGCGTTCCGCGATGGCCAGTGTCCGAGTTAGAACTTCGGGCGAATCCTTGAAAACCCGGTACATCTCGTCGTGGCTTTTGACGAAGAAGCCCGAGCCCTGAAACTTCATGCGGTTGGTGTCCTGAATCGATTTGCCGGTCTGGATGCAAAGCATTACATCCTGGGCATGGGCGTCGTCTTCGCAAAGGTAGTGGCTGTCGTTGGTTGCCACCATAGGCACACCGAGATCTTTTTCAAGCTGGAACAAATGGGGACGGATGCGATGCTCCATCTCCAGGCCCTGATCCTGAATCTCAAGATAGAAATTTTCTTTGCCAAAGATGTCGCGATACGTTGCCGCGGCATTGCGCGCGGCCTCGTACTTCTCGTCCATCAAGTACTCGGCAACTTCACCCTTCAGACAACCGGAAAGGCCGATCAAGCCTTGGGAGTGCTCGGCAAGAAATTTCTTGCTGACTCGAGGCTTGTAATAAAAACCCCGAAGAGAAGCTTCAGAGGTGATCTTCACCAGATTGCGGTAGCCCACTTCGTTTTCCGCCAGCACCAGGAGATGGTTGTAAGTGTCACCCTCAGGCGGAGTACGTTCAATGACGTGATCTTCCTTCTTGCATACATAAAGCTCACAACCGACGATCGGCTTCACCCCAGCTTTGTTAGCCGCATTCACAAAATGGACCGCGCCAAAGATGTTGCCATGATCGGTCATCGCAACCGCGGGCATCCCCAGCTCTTTCACGCGGTGGACAAGCTGTTCCACATCGCAGGCGCCGTCCAGCATGGAGTAATCGGTATGGAGGTGCAGGTGGACGAATTGGGACATCAGAAGGCTCTGTTTAGGATTTTACGTCGAGGTCATTCTAAGTGGAAGGAGGCCTCGAAAAGCCGCCAACTTATCCACAGCTCGCGCGCCAATATAGGAAATTGTGGCTTTCAGGAATTGCAAGGGGCTTAACCGCGAAGCCCTTCTTAGCGGCGTTTCTTAGCTTTCACTTTTTTCGGCGCGGCACGAGCGACTTTCTTTTCTTTGTGCTTTGCTGGCTTAGGCGAATTGGCAGGTTTGGGAGGTTCTATCTTCACCGTGGCTTTCGCGGGTGGCGGTGTTGCGGGCGCCACCACACCCTTCCCCTTTTTCTTGCCGACGAGCGGGGCTGCAGCTGCGGGAAGGGCCGGCACAGCGGCGGCCTTGGCGGCCCGTCCCCTCTTCGCGGGCGGCGGTGGCGGTGGCGGCGGAGGTGGAGGCGCCAGCGGCTTCAAAAATCTCAAGATTTCCGTGCGCGAACGCAGCTTTCCGTCAAGCAGAAGCATAAAAACGTCCTGCGCGATCTTTGGATACTCCGGCAACTGTGGCGTGATGCGCAGTTCGATCATCTCCGGCAACGGAATCTTCTGCTGCAACTGCCGCCACTTGGTGAAGAAGTTCCTGATCTTCTGTACGACCGCTGGCTGCCGCGCGGTCACGGCCAGAAACAAAACCATTTCCGGACGAGCCTCGGACAATAATTTCCAGGTGCGTGACGGCGTCGCGGCTTCCTTACTCGTGAGTCTCTTGGCCAGGCTTTTCGCGTTTTGCTCAAGATCCCGCCAGGCCTCTACCAGGTCTTTTCGGGGAATGAGCTTACGCATGTCCGCGATGTCCTTCTCGCCGAGGCGGGCGGTCAAGAAATACAACACCGCCGGAGCGGGATCAGGGGTGTATCCCAATTCGTTCATTTGCTGCCGTGTTTTCAACAGCTGGCCGAGTCCAGCGGCATCTACCTTGGCGGTAGTCCATCGCGGATGGAGCACTTTCAGCCAATCTTCCTTTTCCAGCACGCGCAGGATGTGTAACGGATCGTCTTCATAAGCCAACTGCTCGATCTCGTAACCGATCGCGCGGTTGGTGATGTATTCCATGTACTTGTTTTCTACAGCCGACGTGAATCGGGCTTGCGTACGCTCCTCTATTGGCCAGTGGAACCGCGCAGCAAAGCGGCTGGCGCGGATCAGGCGCGAGGGATCTTCTACAAAGGCATAGTTGTGCAACACCCGAATAAGCTTCGCTTCGATATCAGCCGCCCCGTTGAAAGGATCCATCAGAAGGCCGCGCGATCCCGGGTTCAGCGATAAGGCCATGGCGTTGATTGTGAAATCCCGGCGGCGCAGGTCTTCTATGATCGTTGCCGGCGCTATGCTGGGCGGCTTACCAGCTTTCTCGTACTGCTCGGTTCTGGCCATACTGATTTCGGCACGGACGCCACCCGGCAGTCTGAGATACACGGTCTTCAAATCTTCATCAGCGCCCGAGATCACTGCCCCGGCGCGTTCCAGCTCCTTCTGCAATTTGAGGGGGTTGCCCTGAACCGTGAAATCCAGGTCGCGGATGGAAAAACCACTGATAATGTCGCGGACCGCACCGCCGGTGAGATAAATGTTCATGCCTGCGGCGCGAGCAATGTCTTGGACGAGGGTGACCCCGCGTTGCTGATCCGGGGTTAGCCGGATTTCCATGGTGTAAATGTAATCAGCCATTGGTTAGTTGCGGGTGCCGCCTGCTACTTGACCCGGTTTGGAGCAACATTTCCACAGGGCAAAGCCTCGGCGAACCTGTGGTTCCGGACTTCTGCGCGTAAATCACTCTATTCAATAGGTTTAGACTAATTGAGATGGGTCGCGGCAAGCTAATGAAAATAACACAAGGTTAACAATTTGGCTACTGTCAACGTGATGACCCGGCGAAGTCGCCGGAAAAGTGCGAGAATCTGCTTGGGCCGAGCAGCGCGAAGCCGCACCTGAAGCCCTTTTAGACCAAACCAGCATGCCGTCCACCCATAAAAAGGTCGTGGTCCGGAAGATGGACCGAGATTCGATCAACGGTTATGTTGCGCCGGCCAATTTTGTCCACGAGGGCAAACTAGAGCTGCTGAACACCGCCGGCAACGTAGTGGCAATTGAGTTGCGCGATATTAAGGGCGTGTACTTCGTCCGCGAATTTGGAGATTCGGATTCCTTCAGCCGCAAAACTTTCACTAGCCGTCCGCGAACGGAAGGACTCTGGGTCAGACTCAAATTCAAAGACAACGAGGTTCTTGAAGGCATGATGCCCAACGACCTCTCACTGACCACGGCGGAAGGATTTCTTATCAATCCGCCGGATATGCGCTCCAACACCCAGCGCATTTTTGTCCCGCGTAGCGCATTGTCGTCCCTGACCGTGCTGGCGGTGATCGGGGCAACCCGACGGCGCCGCAAGGGCACCCTCATGGATACCCGGCAAGTCCAATTGTTCGGAGAGTAATTCAGCACTTGGCACTTGGCACTTAGCATTTAGCCCATAGCGGCTAGCGCTGATGCACAAAACTGCTACCGGACTAAATGCCAATCGCTAGGTACGCGGCAGAAAGCCTTCGCGAAACCATTGTCTCTTGGCATTTCTTCCTTAGGGAATTTCGCAGATCTAGCACCAGCCGCTGATGGCTAAATGCTAAGTGCCAAGTGCTAGTTGCTGCGCCTTTCAATCCCCTTCGATACAATCACCCTCTTGCCCGCAATTTGCAGGCTATCGATATGAAACTTGCACAGATCGCCACCGTCCTGGGCGCGCGCCTGGAAAATGGCTCGCCCGATACCGAAATCACCGGCGTTGCTGGAATCGAGGAGGCGGGTCCTGGCCACCTCACCTTCGTAGCCAATCCAAAGTATGCGTCTGCTGCCAGAAGTGCAAAGGCGGGGGCGGTCATTGTGGCCGAAAATTTCCCCCATATTCCTTCCGCCATGCTGCGCAGCGGCAACCCGTATCTCGCTTTTGCCAAGGCGATTGAACTTTTCTATCAGCCGCCGAAATATGCGCCTGGCGTCCACCCCACGGCGATAATTCATCCGTCTGCCAAGATCGGCGAAAACGCTCACCTCGGTCCATATGTGGTGGTCAGTGAGGATGTACGAATCGGTAGAAACGCGGTGCTGTTGGCACACGTCGTCATCTATCCGGGAGCGAGGATCGGTGACAACTTTTTCGCACATGCCCATGCCGTCGTGCGGGAGCACTGCCGGGTAGGCAACTCTGTTGTGCTGCAGAACGGCGCGGTACTTGGATCCGATGGCTTTGGCTTTGCCAAAGATGATTCCGGTCAATGGCAGAAGATCATGCAGTCCGGCCCAACCGTGGTCGAAGACGACGTCGAAGTGCAGGCCAATGCCTGCATCGATCGAGCGAGCGTTGGCGAAACTCATATCGGACGCGGCGCTAAGATCGATAATCTGGTTCAAGTGGGCCATGGTTCGCGGGTCGGCGAAAACACTTTACTGTGCGCCCAAGTCGGGCTTGCTGGTTCGACGGATGTGGGGAATAACGTGATTCTGGCCGGACAGGTCGGGGTAGCTGGCCACTGCAGCATCGGCGACGGAGCAATCGCCACCGCGCAAACAGGAATCCCCAGCGATGTAGTCGCTGGAGCAATCGTCAGCGGCTACCCAGCGATTGATAACAAGTTGTGGCTGCGTTGTTCGGCAGTATTCAGCCGCTTACCGGAAATGGCTAAGGCCTTACGGACGAAAACCGTCAAAGATTAAATCGATTGTGAGAACGGAGTTACACCGCGGAATCCCAGCTCAAACAATTCCCTGCTGTCCGCTCACATCCTTGGCCTGCAATTCCTGTTGCTGAAACTCTGCTGGCAATGCACTGTTAATCGCGGCTCTCACCTTCGCCATCAAACATTCCCGGCCGCCGAAATCTTTGGGTTCAATGGGATCATGAAAAGTTACAGTGACCGTGGCCGGCCGGATCGCAAATCTTTGCTTGGGCATTACGTAATGTGAGCCTGCGATGGTTACTGGCACCACGGGCACATTGCATTCCGTGGCCAGGTAAAATGGGCCTTTCTTGAAGGGGAGCAGCCTGCCATCGAAGGACCGCCGGCCTTCCACGTAAATGGTCATATTGATGCCTTGCTGAATAACCTGCCCGGCTGCACGGACGGCGGCAATCCCAGCGTCACGATTGCCGCGGTCTACTGGAACCAGCGATCCCATGCGCATCGTCCGCCCCAACAGCGGATATCTAAACAATTCCTTCTTCGCCATGACCGATGTACGCCGCGGAATCAGCGGAAGCAAAAGCGGTGGATCGATGTTGGAAACGTGATTGGACATGAAGATGTAAGTACGCGACGGATCCAGTTTGTCCAGACCAATTGTCCGCACACGAATTCCGGCGAGGCGGACCCCAGTCCAAGCTCCCCACATGCCTGCCCGATACAGAAAGTTGATGTTGCCGGTGATCAGGGTCCAGGGAAAAGCCACCACTGCCACAAGAGGAAGCAGCGCGGCCCAGAAGCCGAGCATTAAGATTGTGCGGATCAAGGGTTGTCCTTCAGCTCAACCTCGAGCGTGTGTGCGCGCTCAGACCTTTGCCGATGCCCCCATTGGATCTCTGTCAGGATTGCTTCCGGAAAGAGCTTTCAAGCGTTGCGGCAAGGTTTCATAAATCCCGCCGAAACCGCCGTTGGAAAGGATGGCAACAACGTCTCCTGGGCGCATTTCCGGTGCTACAAGCTGCACGATTCCATTTACCTCCGGCACAATGCGCGCGCGCCGGCCATGTCCCTGCACCTGCGCTGCCAGGGCTGCCAGGTCCAGTCGCTCGGGCTCAGGAATGGCCTCTGACTTGAACACATCGGCGACCACCACTTCATCGGCCAGGGCCAGGCTTTTCGCCAGCTCGTTCTGCAACACATTTCGACGGAGCGTGTTCGATCGCGGTTCGAGGATTACCCACAACCGTGCACCTGGATAGCGCGAGCGCAACGCCGTCAAGGTTCCCGAGATAGCAGTGGGATGGTGCGCGAAGTCATCAATAATGGTGATGCCGTTCACCTGAGCTCTCACTTCCAGCCGCCGCTTCACGCTTTTAAAAGTTTTAAGCGCGGCTGCAATCTCCTCTTTCGAGATGCCGTATCCTGCTGCCAGCGCCGCGGCTGCGGTGGCGTTCCACACGTTATATTCTCCGCCCAAGGCAAATTCGAAATTCGCCCAGGCTTCGCCATTCCGCAGCACCGACCATGTGGTACGCGTAGGTTCCAGCCGCGAGTCGGTCATCCGCCATGTGGCGTTGACGCTCGCACCATAGCGTTCTACGGGGCAGAATGCCCGCTCCAAAGATCGTTCAAGACTTTCGCCGGTGTCGAAGGCGACGATGCGTCCCCGCCGCGGCACCAGATTCACCAGCCGCTTGAAGGCCGTTTCCACGGCATCGAGGTCTTTGTAGATATCGGCGTGATCAAATTCGACCGAAGTCAGAATCAATCCATCGGGAAAGTAATGCAGGAATTTTGGGCCCTTGTCGAAGAACGCCGTATCGTACTCGTCCCCTTCCAGAATGAAATGTTTTCCCTGCCCCAGCTGAAAGCTGCTGCTGAAATTTTCTGCGATACCACCGATTAGAAATGAAGGCTGCATGCCCGCAGTGTGAAAAATCCATGCCAGCATTGAGGTGGTCGTTGTCTTTCCGTGTGTGCCTGCTACCACCAAAACTTCTTTGCCGCGTAAGAATTCGTCATGAAGTATCTGTGGCAAGGAATGTAAAGGGATGTGCTCGTCCAGCACGTGTTCCAATTCAACATTGCCGCGCGAAATAGCATTGCCGACGACCACCAAATCGGGCCGCGGCTCCAGGTTCTTCACCGCAAACGGCTGGGAGACCGTAATTCCCAAGGATTCTAAGAAAACCGACATCGGAGGATATGCGGCAGCATCTGACCCGCTCACACGGAACCCCCGTTGCCGCAGCATTCCCGCCAGCGATGCCATGGCGGTGCCGCAGATCCCAATCAAGTGAATATGTTTCTGCTCAGTCATATTTTTTCAATCATGTACGCCGCCGTGCGGAAACCGCAGCCGGTGCTGTAGCCGCTTCCAGAATCGTCAAACTGGCTTCACTACCGCTCACACTGAGCGCCGCACGAACTCCAATAGGAAGGGTGACATTGCGCTGAGAAACGTGCCCTGACCGCAAACCAAATGCCACTGGAACTCCCAGATCCCCCACCACGCGCAGCACGATTTCTTCCAGAGTGTAGCCCTGGTCTTTCTTCTGCTGGACGCAGTCCGTCATCTCACCAAAGATAACGCCGCGCACATTTTCGAATTTTCCTGCCAGCTTCAATTGCATCAACATGCGATCGATCTGGAAAGGCTTGGTAGCAACATCCTCAAGAAACAAAATTGTGCCCGCGGTGCGGATCTCATACGGCGTGCCCAGCGAAGCCGCCAGCATGGATAGACAACCACCATACAGGACGCCGTCGGCGGAACCCTCAACCAGCGGCTTCATCCCAGAATCCGATGGCACCGCCCATTCCGAACGCCCGGTCAAGGCCGCTTCCCATGAACTCAAATCCACTCCATCGGCATGAGCAAAATCTTTGGTGACCATCGGACCGTGGAACGTAACTAATCCGGTCGAATCCGCAAAATGGGTAAGCAAGCTGGTGTTATCACTGTAGCCGACAAAAATCTTTGGGTGACGCGCGATCTTCTCAAGATTTAATTTGGTCAGCAAATAATTTGAGCCGTAGCCGCCTCTGGCGCAAAGGACCGCTCGCACTTCGTCGCGGACGAACATTTCCTCCACTTCCCGCGCCCGACGCTCGGCGGATCCAGCAAAGTAAAGATCCTGATCGAAGATGGAATCCAAGTAGAACGGTTTGTATCCCAGGCGGCGCAGCATATCGCAACCGGCATTCAGGAGGTCCCGCTGGATGTTGCTCGCCGGTGCCACAATGCCTACTGTATCGCCCGGTTGGAGTGCGGGTGGCTTGATGCGCGAGATGGGAATGTCAGCCCTATGCATTGTTACAGTCCCATGCTAAACGAAAAACTCGCCTCGACAGACGAGCTGAGCCGGCCCGCGTAAGAAGACTTGGTCCTCCCAGCGGACGGTCTGTACTCCGCCAGGAGTATGCACACGCACCGGTGACTCGGCTCGCTTTGCGGTGATAGCTGCGACCGCGGAGGCGCAGGAACCCGTTCCGGAAGATTGTGTTTCGCCGACACCACGTTCGAAAAAGCGAGCTTCTACATTCGTTTTGTCTTTGCCGAGCACGAACTCAACGTTAATCCCATACTTGAAGTCATGATGGCGACCGATTTCGGCTGCTTCGGCCTGCCAGCCCGGACTAAACTCGTTCACGAAAACTACATAATGCGGGTTGCCCACCGAAACCGGAATACCCCTCACCTCGCGGAAGGCCAGCTTGATCGGAAATTCTTCTCCCACCTGAGGCTCACCCATGGCTATCTCGAACTCGTACTGAGTTTCGTTTCGCGAGATCAGCATGCAGTTTTTTATCCCGGCGCCTGTGCGGATGGTCACTTTTTCCCTGGCCTGCTCTGAGCAAAAATAAGCCGCTACGCAGCGCGTCCCATTGCCGGAGATCTCAGCTTCTGATCCATCCGCGTTAAAAAGCCGCGCGCGCACATCAGCGTCCTGTGCCGGGAATAGCCACTCCACCCCATCCGCTCCAACACCGCAGTGCCGGTCGCAGATGCGGCGACTGAACCCAGCCAGGTCCGCAGGAGCATGCATCCCATCAATGATCAGGAAGTCATTCCCACACGCATTCGCCTTCACGAAGGGGACCACATTGAGGGCGGCGCTCATTCCGGTTCCACTGGCCCTACCAGAATGGCAGTCTCAAGCACTGGAGATTGCTTCAATCCCCGAAAAATTTCCTCTTGCTGCTTATGGGGACGCGCCAAGTCGAATTGCACCCGCACATGGTCTTTGGTCGCGGCAACTTGCGTATTTTTCATCAAGGAGTGGGTCATCTCAAGAATCCGGTTTACTTCGGCAATCACTTCGTCCGCGGTCTTCCCCGTAACCTCGAAAGTATTGATCTCGAGCTTGAGATTCATTCGCCGCAGAGTGCCTCCCAAGAAAAACAGAGCGAGCAGAATGACTGTCGTCGCGAATATTGCTGTCAGGTACTGGCCGCCCCCAACCGCCATTCCGATGGATGCAACTACGAATAGTGTCGCCGCCGTGGTCAGGCCCAATACCAGCTCTCCATGGGCGCGCAGAATCGAGCCGGCACCGATAAACCCAATGCCCGGGATGATCTGTGCGGCAATACGGGTATGGTCGCCGCTGGGATATCCGGTTTGAAGCTGATCCGACAAAATGGTGAACATGGCAGCCCCAAAACAAATAAACATATTGGTGCGCACTCCGGCCGGCCGATGCTTCATCTCTCGCTCCAACCCAATCAGTCCGCCCAGGATGCCAGCCAGCACCAATCGCACCATGGACAAAAACACCGTCGAGGACGTTTCTGTCTGCAGCAAATCGTAAAAATGGTGCAATGTCGTCATCGGGAATGGGTGGATTTTATCACCGTAAAACACCGACTCAGGCGTCTTCAGCCGTTAGGTAGGTAACCGTGGTGATTACTGCGATTGAGAATTTGTCCTATAAATCGTTGTAGTGGCTTGGCCCGGCACGTGGACCTGAGCAATCTGAATTAGATCTTTCGTTTCAACGCTGGTTGAGACGGGATCGCCCTCCGTCGCGATCACGAAATCCGCAACAGGTCCTGGATTGGAAAGCGCCCGCTCCCACAAACCTTCGGGATCCGCAGGCTGCCTCCAGGTTCGATGATTGCCTTCATTGATCACTCGTCGCAGCGGGATGCCGGCCTGCTGCAGGGCGCCGACGTGGTCACCCAAGTACATGAGCAACGTTGAATCCGCCGGCAGGTTCTTCAAGGTTGCAGCTAATTCGGATTCCAGGGCGATCCGTGACCGAGAATTGATCCACGCTTCCCGGTAACAAACCGGCTTTGCGGCCCAAACCGACCAGTAGCTGCCGACCACGAAAATGAAGACTGCGATTCTGAGGAGAGACTTGCCTGTGCTGTTCTGGACTAAGCCCACCATGAAATGCATTGCCAATGCGATAAACACAGCGAGGGCGGGAAGCATTTCCAATCCATAGCGCACGTTGTAATAGGAAAAAGGCCACCACTCTGGCAAAAAAATGGGCACACCACCATACCCAATAGAAAGCATGTAAAACGGCAAAGGAACCCAAAGCAGTAAAAGTGGCCAGAGCCGCTGATTGAAGATCACACTCATTGCCGTTCCCATCAGCAGGAGAACGACCCACAGTCTCTGCCATTTTCCTGCTGCGACATTCAGTTCTGCTGACTTGAGAAAATAGCTGCCCGCCACCGGCAAATTGTGTGTGCCTGGGTGCGGAGGGTAGCCGGGACGGGATGACTTCTGCTCGATTGCGCGCGCCGAATAGGGACCATTGGCGAATTCAAGAGGGTTGCGATAAATGATCGCGTTGTATGCAAGCCAGAGCGCCGGAGCAACCGCCACTACTAGAGCGAACTTTCTGAGATCCTTCAGCCCGGAATGTTTAGTCTTGAGAACCACAGCCACTGCCGCGGCGAATATCACGGGAGTCAGGAACCATCCGTCGTACCGAGTAAAGCACGCACCCATCAGACAGAGGCCGCATTTCATCAATGAGGAGGAAGTCGAGGCCTCAAGTTCACGGTCCCCCAGAGCTGTTTGTTGCGCGAATTCGAAGAAGTACACAATTGCCCAGATAAACAGAGCAAGGTATAAAGCCTCGGTCATTGCGGTAGTTTGCAAATAAATCAGATTTGGATTTGCAGCGTAGATGATAGCCGCCAACCATGCCGCAATTCTTGCTGCTGCGTCCGATTGCGTACGAAAACTCAACGCGCTCCGTACCAGGCGAAAGACTCCGATCGTTCCGAGCACGTACGCGATCATCGAGGGGACCGAGCCCCCGGCTCCCGTTCGCCAGGCCCAATCCGTGAATAGAAATGGAATCATCAACAGGTGTGGCAGTGGCAACCACACCGTGCCCAGTTGCAACACCCCGGGGGTGCGGGAGTCGAAAACCCGGCGCGCAATGTTGATGTGCGCTACAGCGTCGCCGTAGAGGAGCAGAGCGTCATGGCGGAAATAAAAGATGAAGGAGATGACTGAAATACAAGCTGCAAGGCCCGCCACGAGCGCGGTTTCGCGATCCCAACGGCGGATGGTGGGATTTCTCATTCGAGATGGGTGAGTTCTCGAAAGATTTGGAAGCGTGCTTCGATCTCCTCTCGCGTGAGGGACTGCAGACGCTCAGTGCCGAACCGCTCCACCGTGAATGATCCCATTACTCCGCCGTAGAATAGAGCCCGCTTCAGCACGTCGCGGTTTAATTCCCCCTGCGCGGCGATGTAGCCCATGAACCCCCCGGCAAACGAATCTCCCGCACCGGTTGGATCTTTCACTTCTTCGATAGGGAGCGCTGGGGCACGAAAAGGATGGCTGCCGGCACCGAATGTTCCTTCGTCAAAAAAAATAGTGGCGCCATATTCGCCGTGTTTGATGACTAGCGCCTGCGGACCCATTTCGAGCACCTTACGCGCAGCGCGTGCCAGGCTGTTGTCCCCGGCAAGCATTTTCGCCTCGGCGTCGTTGATGAGCAGCACATTGACCAGCTTCAGGGTCTCGATGAGTTCCTTGTGAGCTCGCTGGATCCAGTAGTTCATGGTGTCGCCACCGGTTAAGCGAACTCCATCCATTTCCGATCGCACAGTCGTTTGGAGACTGGGATGGATGTTGCCCAGAAAAAGAAATTGCGAATCCTTGTATTCCGGCGGGATGCGCGGCTTGAATTGCTCGAAAACGTTTAGTTCGGTGAAATCTGTTTTAGCTTCGTTCAGGTTCTCGAGATAGTGTCCACCCCAGCGGAAAGTCTTGCCCTTGGCACGCTGGATGCCGCGAATGTCGATACTGCGTTTCTTGAAGACATTTTCATTGTCCGAGCTGAAGTCTTCACCAACCACTGCCACGATGCGCACTTCGGTAAAGTAGCTGGCAGCTAGGGAAAAATATGTAGCTGAGCCGCCCAACACATTGTCGGCGCGCCCGGATGGAGTGACGATGGAATCGAAGGCAACGGAACCAACCGCTAGGACGCTCATTATGCAGTCTTGTTTTCCAGATATTTTTCCAGAATAAGCTTGAGTTTCTTCCGCGTGGCTGCGGGAATTTTGTCACGATCCGTCAGGATTGCGTGCGCCAACGCCCCCGCGCACTTGCAGGAACGGCCCTCGGGCATCGCGGCCACAGTCTCGCGGACGACCTTGCAGGCGTTTTCCGCGTTTTTCAGCAACACCGCGACAATCTGGTCCACCGTGACCGAATCATGGTGAGGATGCCAGCAGTCGTAATCCGTCACCATCGCTACCGTCACGTAACAGATCTCCGCCTCGCGCGCCAGCTTGGCCTCTTGCAGGTTGGTCATGCCGATGACGTCCATACCCCAGGTTCGATAAACATTTGACTCAGCCTTGGTGGAAAACTGCGGACCTTCCATGCACAGGTATGTGCCGCCTCGCTTGCCGACCACGCCAGCTTTCTTGCAAGCAGTTTCCACCGCTTTGGCGAGTTCGGGACAAATCGGATCGGCGAAAGCGATGTGCGCGACGATGCCCTCCCCAAAAAATGTGTCCACACGATGCCGGGTCCGGTCAAAGAACTGGTCGGGGATGACAAACTCCAAAGGTTTATGTTCTTCCTTCAACGAGCCTACTGCGGAAACTGAGACAATCCGCTCGACCCCCAACTGCTTGAAGCCATGAATATTGGCGCGAAAATTCAGTTCGGTTGGAAGGATGCGGTGGCCGCGACCGTGCCGCGCCAGGAACGCCACTTTCCTGCCTTCCAGCATGCCCAAAACGTAGGCATCGGAAGGATCGCCAAACGGGGTCTCCTGCCGGACCTCGCTCACTGCACTCAACCCTGGCATCGCGTAAAGTCCGCTGCCGCCGATGATTCCAATTTCCGCCTGTGACAAATGTGCCCCCGGAGAGAATCTAAGCTAATAAGCAGAGGGGTGATTATACAAAAAGGCTGGAGCATGCCTTGGCTGAAGCATTCTTAGTTTGCGGGAAGGCGTCCATAAGGACGCCTCGAAGTTACGCCGCTGCGGTTTTGCTGAAGGATTGAACTGCCTGCTCTTCGCTGTCATAAACCTGGAAAACAGTGAGCAGCTTGGTGACTTGTAACAGGTCGCCGACACGCTGGGTCAAGTTCGCCAGCTTGATAGAACCGCCGGCATTGTGCGCCGTGGTATACAGCGCCACCAGTGTCCCGAGCCCGCCGCTATCGATGTAATTGACACCGCCCAGGTTGAGCACGATGTTTTTATTGTCCGGGATCAGTTTCTTAACTGTGTCACGCAAGCTGGCGGACTCTTCTCCAAAAACAATGCGGCCGCCGCCATCGACGATCAGAACACCATCTATGGTTCGAGTACTCAGTCTAAGTTGCATAGGGCCTCCAGAGGCTTTCGGGCACGCCGACTTCGTCCCAAAGGTTATCCCTTGTTAGGGCGCTTCGCAAGGGCTTCTTGGGGCTGCCGGAAGAGCCTTTTCACATACCACAAAGCCATGTCATCAAGCCCGCCAAGTCGGTCCTGATTGAGTCCTGACGCACGGTATAATGAGTTTCTCACCCATGAGCTATCAGGTCCTGGCGCGTAAGTACCGTCCGCAAAAGTTCTCCGAGGTCATCGGGCAAGAACATGTTACCCGGACCCTGAAAAACGCCATCGAGCAGCAGCGGACTGCCCACGGATACATTTTCAGTGGACACCGCGGCATCGGCAAAACCACGGTCGCTCGCATCCTGGCCATGGCGCTTAACTGCCGCTCTTCTGACAAGCCGGTCTCGGAGCCTTGCGGGATTTGTGAATCGTGCACCGAAATACGCGCTGGAAATTCCGTTGACGTGATTGAGATTGACGCCGCCACCAACCGCGGTATTGATGAGATCCGTGAACTGCGTGAAGCGACTCGATATCGGCCGGCCCGCGATCGCTTCAAGATTTACATTCTCGACGAGGCCCATCAGATTACCGATGCTGCCTTCAATGCTCTGCTGAAGACACTCGAGGAGCCGCCGGGTCACGTAGTTTTCATGCTGGCCACCACTCAGCCCGAAGATATTCCACAAACCATCCGCTCGCGTTGCCAGCATTTCAGTTTCCGCGCCGTCAAATTTGAGGAGATTCTTGGACAACTGAAAGATCTTGTTGCCAGAGAACAGCTCGAGGCCGATGAAGATGCGTTGGCGCTGGTTGCCGAAGGAGGCGACGGATCAATTCGCGACGCACTTTCTATTCTGGATCAGGCAATCGCGTCTTCCAGCGGTCGCCTGAGTTTGGATGAAGTGCGACAACTCGTCGGC
>Ga0193730_1000334_pt1 | contig 14409 bp, 13 predicted proteins | sample U1a1metaG_FD_144919 | JGI IMG/M metagenome (GOLD analysis project Ga0193730, IMG submission 144919) | Soil microbial communities from a riparian zone of the East river system, Colorado, United States - U1a1 | ecosystem: Environmental > Terrestrial > Soil > Riparian zone | place: USA: East River...
CCACAAGGCGACGTCGTCCTCGGCCTCGTCGGCAAGGCGGTCACCTTCGACACCGGCGGCATCTCGATCAAGAAACCGGCCTACATGGAGGACATGAAGGGCGACATGGCCGGCGGCGGAGCCGTGATCGCCGCGCTCGGCGCGCTCGCTGAGCTCGAGTGTCCGCTGCGAGTCGTCGGCGTCATCGGCGCGACAGAGAACGCGGTCGGCGGCGGTGCCTACCGGCCGGGCGACATCCTCACCGCGATGAACGGCAAGACGATCGAGGTCATCAACACCGACGCCGAGGGCCGCCTCGTGCTCGCCGACGTTCTCCCCTATGCGCGGCAGCTCGGCGCCACGCACCTCGTCGATCTCGCCACCTTGACGGGTGCAATGGATCGCGCGCTCGGTGACTTCTATGCCGGTGTCTTCGCGAACGACTCCGACTGGCGGACGCTGGTGGTCGAGGCCGGCGAGGCCAGCGGCGACCACGCTTGGCCGTGGCCGCTTCATTCGCGCTACCGGCAGTACGTCGATTCCGATTACGCCGACATGAAGAACTCGAACATCCGCGCCCAAGGTGTGCCCGTGCTCGCAGCCGAGTTCCTGCAGGAGTTCGCCGGCGAGGGGCCGTGGGCCCATATCGACATGGCCGGAACCGGCTTCTTCACCTGGCCGCGGCACGACTATCTCTGGCAACGCGGCGGCACGGGCTACGGCGTGCGCCTGATCTGCGAGCTCGCCGACAGGCTCGCCGCTTGAACTACGACCTGACCCAGGAGCAGCAACTCGTCCGTGACACCGTGCGCGAATTCGCGGAATCCCGGATCGCGCCAGTCGCCGCCGAGCTCGACCGAGAGCATCGTTTTCCCTATGACCTCGTCGAGGAGCTCGCCGGGCTCGGTCTGATGGGGATGACCGTGCCAGAGGAGTACGGAGGCGCGGGCGCGGATGCCGTCTCCTATGCGATCGCAATCGAAGAGCTGACGCGGATCGATTCCTCGGTGGCGATCACCGTCGCAGCCCACCACTCGCTGGGGACGCTGCCGATTTTCTACTTCGGAAACGAAGAGCAGAAGCAGGAATGGCTACCGCAGCTGGCCTCGGGCCAAAAGCTGGCGGCCTTCGGCCTGACCGAGCCCGGCGCCGGCTCCGACGCAGGCGCGACACGCACCACCGCTGAGCTCCGCAACGGCGAGTGGATCGTCAACGGCTCGAAGCTCTTCATCACCAACGCCGGCACCGACATCACCGCCTGCGTGACGATCACGGCGCGAACCGGCGAGGACGAGATCTCGAACCTGATCATCCCGAACGGCACGACGGGCTACGAGATCTCGGCGCCGCTGGAGAAGATGGGCTGGCACGCCTCGGACACGCGCGAGCTCTCGTTCCGCGACTGCGCCGTTCCGGAAGGCAACCTGCTCGGCCTACGCGGACAGGGGTTCAACCAGTTCCTCGAGATCCTCGACGGCGGCCGCATCTCGGTCGGGGCGATGGGGGTCGGCCTAGCGCAGGGTGCCTACGACCTCGCCGCTGCCTACGCCGGGGAGCGGGAGCAGTTCGGCCGCCCGATCGCGAAGTTCCAGGCGGTGCAGTTCCGGCTGGTGGACATGGCGACCGAGATCGAGGCGGCGCGCAACCTCGTCTACAAAGCGGCGTGGACGAAGGACCAGGGCCGTCCGTTCGCCAAGGAGGCCGCGATCGCGAAGCTCTACACGGGCGAGATGTCGAACCGCGTCGTCAACTGGGCCCTGCAGGTACACGGGGGCTACGGCTACATGGACGAGTTCGCGATTTCGCGGCTCTACCGCGATCAGAAGATCCTCGAGATCGGCGAGGGAACAAACGAGGTGCAGCGGATGGTGATCGCGCGGCACCTCGGGCTCTGACTCGGACGCTCTCCCTACACTGACGATCGATGCGGCGAATCGCTGCGCTCCTGCTCCTCGTGCTTCCGATCGCCGCCGGGTGTTCGTCGTCGTCGAAATCGTCGAGCCTGACGCCCGGCCCCGCGAAGATGTACCGCCTGGTCGGCTTTCAGCCTGCGGGTCGCGTGCAGCCGGGCAAACCGACCACGGTCGCGTTCACGATCCAGCAGCCGTCCCGCTCGCCGCTGACCGAGTACCGCACCGGGGGCGGACCGCACACCGGCGTGCACCTGATCATCGTCAGGACCGACCTGTCGACGATCATTCACCGGCATCCGCCCGTTGGCGCCAACGGCCACTTCCAGCAGCGCATCGTGTTCCCCGTCCCCGGCCGCTATCGCGTGATCGTCGACGCATATCCGCGGCAGGGGGTACTGCCGAACTTCCAACTCTTCAAGACCATCACCGTCGCCGGCACAGCCAAGCGCCAGCCGCTCGGCGGCTACCACGCGGACACGGTCGTCGACGGCTTTCGATTCGTGGCACCCAAGCATCCGAGCATCGCCGCCAGCCAGGCCGCCTTCCTCACCGTCCACGTAACCGATCCGAACGGGAAGCCGGCGCGGTTCGTGCCGTGGTACGGCGCACTCGCGCACGCGATCTTCTTCCGCGCCGGCACGCTTGACTACTTCCACTCACACGTCTGCGCGCCCGGAGCAACGAGCTGCACCTCGTTCGTCGGCGCGACGCGCATCGCGGGGAAGAGCACAACGCCGGGGAAGCTGACAATCGGCGTGCTCGTGCCCACGCCCGGCACCTGGAAGCTGTTCCTGCAGTCGAAGCCCGAAGGACGGCTCGTGACAGTCCCCTACGTGTTGAAGGTGAGATGAAGCCTCTCCGCGCCCTTGCCTGGCTCGGGATCGGCGCGCTCGTCGTGCTGGCGGCGCGCACGCTGGCCTACGCGCTCTCGCCCTCGCCCCTGGCCGCCGAGCTCTCGCACCAGGCGGGCGGGCCGCAGCTGCCGGTCATCGCCGCCGTCTCGCTCGTCCTCGGCGTCGGCATCGCAAGCTGCGCGCTCTGGCTGGTGACTCTCGGCGTGCGTGAGCGAAGCCTGCTCGAGGCGAGGCCCCTGCTCGCGGAGCCAAGGCTGCGAATCCGGCGCCTGCTGGCGCGGTCTCTCGTCCTCTGGATGACGACGATGGTCGCGTTCGCGCTAACCGAGTCCTACATCCACTGGCGCGACGGCCTCGGCTGGCACGGCATCCATTGCCTGACCGGCCCCGTGCACCGCGACGTGATCCCGATCCTCGGCGCGCTCTCGCTCGTAGCGGCCGCGCTCGTCGCCACGTTCGAGCACGTGCTCGCCTGGATGCGCCGGGTGCTGGTCGCGATCACCTCACGCCGGCCTCGCCTCGGGGTGCTTCCGGCGACTGAGCCGCAACTGTGCGAGCTTTCGCTCTCGCCGCTCCTCGCCGGCCCGCACGGCGCGCGAGGCCCGCCCCCCCTCTCCTGACGTCAGCGCGGCGCCCGAGCCGCGTCGAGCAAGCGAAAGGAGAGAAGTGAAAGGTGCAAACGGTTACGCACGTGCGCTCGTGGGCCTGGCCGCCCTGGCTGCAGGCCTGGCCACGGCCTCGAGCGCCTGGGCCCACGCCGAGATCAGTCCACCCGTCACGAAGTCGAAGACCCTGCAGCTCTTCACCCTTGCCGTCCCGACGGAGAAGGAGGGTCTAAAGACGACGGAGATCGAGCTGACGCCGCCGAGCGGTTTCGGCATCGACTCGTTCGTCCCCTCGCCCGGCTGGAAGCGAGAGGTCAAGCAGACGGGATCCGGCGAGAACGCCGTCATCCAGAACATCACCTGGACGGGCGGCCAGGTGCCGACCGAGGAAGACTCGGTCTTCCAGTTCCTCGCCAGCCCCAACTCGAGCAAGACCTACACGTTCAAGGTCCGACAGACCTACTCGGACGGCTCGGTGGTCGACTGGAGCGGCCCCGAGTCCTCGGACACGCCGGCGCCTCGGATCGAGGCGGAGTCGTCGCTCGGAGGTGGCAGCAGCTCGACGCTCGCAATCGTGGCCCTTGTCGTCGCGGGCATTGCAGCAGTGCTGGCCGTTGGCGGCTTGGTGACACGCGGAGGGAGCCGACCCGTGGCATGAGACGCATCGTCCTGATCGCCCTCGCCGCGGTCGCAGCGTCCCTGACGCTGCCGGCCGCGGCGTGGGCGCACGCCGCGTTGCTCCAGACGACGCCGGTCGCCAATCGCGTCCTCAACGCCCCGCCGAAGGAGGTCGCGCTGCGCTACAGCGAAGCGGTCGAGCCCCGGTTCGCGATCGTCTCGGTCACGGACGCCTCCGGAAACCGCGAGACCACCGCGTCTCCCAGGCGGTCGCCCGCGAACCCCGACACGCTCGTCGTACCGCTCCTGCACCTGCACCAGGGCTGGTACCTCGTCTACTGGCGGGTGATCTCGGTTGACGGCCACCCGGTCCGGGGAGCCTTCACCTTCGCTGTCGGTCCAAACCCTGGTCCTGCGCCGCAATTCGTGATCCCATCGATCTCGGAGACGGCGGCGACGCCCCGGCTCGTGACCGCCCGCTGGCTCGCGTTCCTCTCGATGATGGCGGCGATCGGGCTCTTCGTCCTGCGAATCGTTGTCGCCCGGCCCGTAGTGGCCCGGGTCTCGGGAACGCGCCTGCGGTCTGTGACGATCGCCTTCGGGATCGCATCGGTGGTGACGCTGCTCGTGATCCCGGTCTATTTCCTGCTCGCGACGGCGGACTTCGCGCTCCGCTCGTTCTGGAGCTTCGGTGCCCTGTTCCCGCTCGTTCGCGTGTCGGCCTTCGGTCGCGGCTGGCTCGACCTCGAGCTCGTCTTCGCTCTCTTCGCCGGCGCCGCAGCGGTAGCGATCTGGCTCGACCGGCCGGAGCGTAAGGAACGGTCGATCGCGGCCGTGATCGCTCTCGCCGGCGCTCTCGGCGCCGCGGCGGCCTGCCTGCTCGTCCCCGGGACGGTTGGACACGCCGGCCAGACCTCGCCGCGTGGCCTCTCAATGGCGTTCGACTGGCTCCACCTCGTCGCAGGCTCGGTCTGGGTTGGAGGCCTGATCGGGCTGGTCGTCTTGGCCGCGAGTCTGCCGGCGGCGCGCCGGGTGGCGGCTCTCGTTGTCTGCGTGCCGCGCTTCTCGAGGACTGCCTTCGTCTCGGTGCTCGTGCTGATCGGGGCCGGGACCGGCTCTGCGGTCGAGCAGCTACCGACGCTAGCGTCGCTGTGGCAAACCTCCTACGGCAAGGCCCTACTCGTCAAGATCGCCCTCCTCGCAGCAGCGCTGCTGCTCGCCTCCGTCAACCTGCTTCGGACGGTCCCACGGTTCAAGGCCGCCGGCCGGCGGCCCGAGCTCGGCCCGCCGGCGGCGAGCCTGCTGCGGCGCCTCATCGCCGGGGAGTCCGCGCTTATCGCAGGGGCAGTGCTCGGAGCGGCCGTCCTGTCGAGCCTCCCCCCTCCCTCCAAGGCGCTGGCGTCGGTCGGTGGCGCCAAGGCGCACGTGGGGCCTGGCCCCGTTAACACGGTTGTCACCGAGAACGGCTACCGGCTCGCGGTCCGCGTCTCGCCGAACCGCGCGGCGGTGCCGAACTCGTTCCAGGTCGGGATCAGCCGTGGCGGCAAGCCGGTCCGGAACGCTGACGTGACGGTCGACTTTGTGATGCTCGACATGGAGATGGGACAGCAGGCCTACCACCTCGCCGAGACGGCGCCCGGCACCTACGGCCACGCCGCGCCCGCGCTCGTGATGGTCGGCCACTGGGGCCTTTCGTTCCAGATCGCGCCGCCCGGTCAGAAGCCGTTCACGATCCTCCTCGTCGACAAGGCGAACGGATGAGCCGTCGCGAAACGCTGATTCGCCTCTACCTCGCGCTCGCCGCGCTCGGCGCCGGCGCAGCGGCGATCGTGATCGTCGCGCTGCTCGTTCGGGACACGATCTAGGCGGCATGATGCGCCCGTGAGACTGGGGACCGTGCTTCTGCTTGCCGCGGTTACGTCTGTGGTCGCCGCGAGTTCCGCACGCGCGAACGGGGATCCCGCCAGCGACGTGCTGCCGTTTACGACCGTCTTCCTCTCGATCAAGAATCCGAACACCTCGCCCGCCGGGCGAGACCTCCTCGCCGTCACCCGCGCCGCGGCCAAGAAAAAGCGGCCGATCCGGGTGGCGGTGATCTCGGAGCCGAGCGATCTCGGCCTGATCCAAAGCATGTGGCAGAGGCCGCAGCCCTATGCCGAGTTCCTCGGCAAGGAGCTCTTCCAGTTCGGGAGGTACAGCGGGACGCTGGTCGTCTCGATGCCGAACGGCTTCGGCGTCAACGGGCCTGACGCGGCGAAGGGAAAACCGGCGCTCGCGCGGCTGCCGAAGCCGAACACGAACGACCTCGAACGGCTCGGACAGGACACGGCCGACGCGGTCAGGGCGGTCGCCGCTGCGAACGGTTACGTCCTACCGGCCTCGTCCGCCAGCGGCTCGGGAACGCCGGCCTGGCTTATCATTTTGGCCGCGCTCGGCGGCGCCGCGCTCGTGGCCGGCGTGGCCTTCGTGGGGCTGCGGCGCTGGCTCCTCAAGCCTTAACGCTTCAAGAAAACAAGCCGCCGCCGGTGTTACGGTCGAAGCCGTGATCTTCAGACAGTTCGTCGACGAGGACTTGGGCTGTGCCTCGTATCTCGTCGGCGACGAAGAGACCGGCGAGGCGGTCGTCGTCGACCCGGCCTATGCCACGGAGCAGTATCTCGTCGCCGCGCAGCAGGAGGGCGTGCGAATCGTGCGGACGCTCGAGACCCACACACACGCCGACCACGTCTCGGGCCACGGGCGCCTGGCGCTGGAACAGGGAATTCCGGTGGGGATCCATCCGGCCGCCGAGGTCGCGTACGAGCACGAGCCGCTCGAAGACGGGCGAGAGGTCGTCCTGGGAAACGTTGCGCTCCGGGTGCTCCACACGCCCGGACACAGGCCGGAGCACTGCTGCCTCGTCGTCATCGACCGTGCCCGCGCCGAGGAGCCCTGGCTCGTGCTCACCGGCGACTCGCTCTTCGTCGGCGACGCGGCCCGTCCCGATCTGGCGGTGGAGGCGGTCGAGGGCGCGCGCGACCTGTACGCCAGCCTGCAGCGCCTGCTGGAGCTTTCCGACGGCGTCGAGGTCTTCCCCGGACACCTCGCGGGCTCGCTCTGCGGCGCTTCGATGAGCTCGAAGGCCTCGACGACGATCGGCTTCGAGCGCCGGTTCAACTCGATGCTCGCGTCGGACGGCGAAGAGGCATTCGTGAGTGCTTCCGCGCTGACGCGCTCGCCGCGGCCGCCGAACCTCGAGCGGATCGTGGAGCTCAACAGCGGTTCGTTCGTCGGCGCGCCCGCGCCGGTCTCCGAGACCGATGAGCTCGCCCCGCCGATCCTCGACATCCGACCGGCGGCGGTCTTCGCCGGCGGCCACGCGCCCGGTGCAATCAACGTACCGCTCGAGCGCAAAGGGTTCGCGACAAAGTCGGCGTTCGTGCTTCTCCATGACGAGCTTCCGTTGATCTTGGCCGCTTCCGGCGCGCAGGCCGAGGACGCAGCCAGACGCCTCCGTGCTGTCGGATTCCTCGAGCTTCGCGGCTACGTCCTTCATGCGCCCGAAACCGAGACGCTGCAGCCGATCGGCGTCGAGGAGCTCGACCGCCTGCTCGAGGCCGGCTCGGTCGAGGTACTCGACGTGCGCGAGCTGCACGAGCGCGACGACGGCTTCATCCCCGGCAGCCGGAACATTCCCTACCGGCTTGTGCGTGAGTACGGCGAAGAGCTGAAGGAGGACGGACGGCCCGTCGTCACGATCTGCGAGAGCGGCGCCCGCGCGGCCATCGCGGCCAGCGTGCTCGCAGCCGCAGGAGTCGAAGCGCGGCCCGTCCTGAACGCCGGCATCCCGGACTGGGAAGCCCGCGGGGGCTCCACAGTCGGCTTCCGCCGCTGCGGTAGTTAGCACGGGGGAAACCATGTTTCCCCCATGAGCCCCTTCTTCTTGCTTCTGGCGTTGCCACTCTCGCGTGGCCTCCCGCCGGGGCAAGCCCGGCTCCGGCCGCGACCCTCGGTTAGCAGTGGACGCGAGAAAGCAAGGGCGCAAGGGAGCCAGCCGACCAGACCGAAGAACACGGGGCGCCGGCAAGCCCCATTCCGCAGTTTCACTGCAAGCGTTCGACCTTGTAGCCGCGTTCGGACATCGCGCTGAGCAGCTGGAGGCAGTGCTCCTCGTCACGGGTCACGAGCGTCAGCTCGACCTCGGTGGCGCTGACGGGAACGTCCATACCTTCACGGTGGTGCTCAACGGCGATTAGGTTGCCGCGCTCCTCGGCGATCAGTGACAGCAGCTTGATCAGCTCGCCGGGCCGGTCGCCCAGGTGGGTGCGGACGACGAGGTAGCGCCCGGCGACGGTCAGGCCGTGCCGCATCACCGAGATCAGCATCGTCGCGTCGATGTTCCCGCCCGAGAGGACCACGAGAGCCGGCCCGGATCCACCCGCACGGCCGGCGAGGAGCGCCGCGACCCCGACCGCGCCGGCTCCCTCGACCACGAGCTTCGAGCGTTCGAGCAGAAGCACGATCGCTTCGCTGATCTCCTCGTCGGAAACCGTGATCATCTCGTCGAGGGCGTCGTCGAGGATCGCCGACGTGAGCTCTCCCGGCTGCTTGACGGCGATCCCGTCCGCGATCGTGTACCGATCGCGCCGGACCTCGACACCGACGACGCGGACCGCCGGCTTCACCGCCCGCAGCGCGAGGGCGATTCCCGATGCAAGCCCTCCCCCGCCGACGGGGACCAGGACTGTTTCCGCCTGCGGCACCTGCTCGGCGAGCTCCAGCCCGATCGTCCCCTGCCCTGCGATCACGGTCTCGTCCTCATAGGGATGGACGAAGGTGGCGCCCGTCTCGTCCGCGTATGCCATCGCAGCGGCCAGCGCGTCTTCGAAGTCCAGCCCCACCAGCTCCGTTGTCGCCGCGTAGTTGCGGCAGGCCTCGATCTTCGCCATCGGCGCGTCCTGCGGGACGAAGATCGCCGCCGGGATCCCCGTCTTCCGCGCTGCCCAAGCGACGGCCTGGCCGTGGTTGCCGGCGCTCGCGGCGACGACACCGGCCGCACGCTGCTGCTCCGAGAGGGCGGCGATGCGCGTGACGGCGCCGCGAACCTTGAACGAGCCCGTCCGCTGGAGGTTCTCGGCCTTCAGCGCGACCTTGCGTCCTGTGAGTTGCGACACCGTCTCCGAGCCGTAGACGGGCGTCACGCGAGCGACGCCCGCGAGGCCGCGCCGCGCAGCCTCGATCTCAGTGAGTGTCGGGCCTGTGGTTTCCGTCGCCAAGCTTGAAGACCTTCTCCATGATCTCTCGAACCGCAGTCAGCGGGTCGAGCTCTCGGCTCTGAACCTCGTCCAGAAGCCTACGCAACTCGGGGTCGTCGGCGACCGCACGCTCGAGATGCGCCTTGGCGCGCGCGGAGGCGACGGCGAACACCTCGCCAGCGAGATTCTCGCGTCGCCGCTGCTCGAGTAGGCCTTCGCTGTCGAGGAAGGCGCGGTGGGCCTCGATCTTCTCCCAGAGCTCGGGCACGTTCTCGCCGCGCGTCGCGTCCGTCAGCACGATCGGCGGCCGCCAGGCCTGCTCCTTGTCGAGGGAGAGGATCGATCGCACCTCGTTCAGCATTGTCTTCGCCGCCGGATGATCCATCTTGTTGATCGCGATCACATCCGGGATCTCCATGATTCCGGCCTTGAGCGCCTGGATCGAGTCGCCGGAGCCGGGCATCAGCACGAGCAACACCGTGTCGGCGATCCCGATCACCTCGACCTCGCTCTGGCCGGCCCCGACGGTCTCGAGAAAGACGAGCTCCTTGCCCGCTGCGTCGAGGACGAGGAGCGCCTGCAGCGTCGCTTCGGCCAGGCCACCGAGGTGGCCGCGGGTGCCCATCGAGCGGATGAACACCTCGGGGTCGAGGAAGTGGTCGGCGAGCCGGATCCGGTCGCCGAGAAGCGCCCCGTGCGAGAAGGGGCTCGACGGGTCGACGGAGATGACGCCGACCGTCTTCCCGGCCTCGCGAACCTGGCCTACGAGCGCCGAGATGAGGCTCGACTTGCCCACGCCGGGCGGCCCTGTGACGCCGACAGCGTAGGCGCGACCCGTCTCCGGATAGACGTCGCGCACGAGGTCGTATGCCAGCGCGTCCGAGTTCTCGACCAGCGTGATTGCTCGAGCCAGGGCGCGCTTGTCGCCCGCGCGAACGCCGGCAGCAAGCGACTCCCGCGTGAATTCGCGGCGAGCAGCCATGCGGAGATCCTAGATCGCGCCCTGGCGGGCGCGGCCGCGCGCCTCGAGGGCCGCTTCCGGCTCGAGCGTCTGGACAGGCGGCTCTGCGGCCTGCGCCGGCGTCTCCGAGATGCCGCGGGCGAGCATGAAGCCGACCGAGGCGGCCACCGTGGACAGAATCGCAGCCCCAGCCCAGACCCAGCGCGGGCCGACGGCATCGGTGAGCCGCCCGGCGACCAGCATGCCAACCGCGAGGAAAGTGACGTTCGAGCTCATCAGAACCGTGAACGCTCGTCCGCGTAGCCGGTCCGGCGCGCCCCGCTGGACGAGCAGCGCGTTGCAAACGATCGCGGCCCCGTTGCCGGCGCCGGAAACGATCACGCAGCCGGCCGCGACCCAGACGTTGGGTGACGCCGCGGCGCCGGCGACGCCGAGCCCCATCAGGCCGAGCGAGACGCCGTAGACGTTCGCCAGGCCACGCTCCTCGACCCACGAACCGGCGAGGTACGCGCCGACGGCCAGCCCGGCGCCGGCTGAACCCATCATCAGTCCGAGACCGAAGCTGCCTGCGGAGAAGGAGTCCGTCGCTAAAAACGGCTCGCCGACGTTGACGAACGCGTTGGCGACCATGCCGATGTTCCAGGCGATCAGGACCGTCAGCAGCGCACGCGAGCGACGAACGAGGATCAGGCCGTCCGCAAGATCGCGCCAGTGGCCGCGGCTCTCCGCCTTCGCTTGCTGCAGCAATCGCTGCGGGATCTGTGCGAGCAGGGCCGCCGAGACGAGGAATGTGACGGCGTTGATCCAGTAGGCGAGATCCGGTCCGCGGGCGGCGACGAGAGCGCCTCCCGCGAGCGAGCCGATCGCCCAGGTCGAGTTGTCGATCATCTGGAGCAGCGAGTTCGCCCGCGGCAAGTCCTCGTCGGCGACCAGGTTCGGAAGGCCGGCGTAGACGGCTGGGCGGAAGAAGCCGGTCGCGGTTCCGATCACCGCCGCCAGCGCGACGATCGTGGTCGCGTTCGGGGCGAAAGGCAGCGCACAGAAAACGCCGAAGCGGACGAGGTCGGCACCGATCATCAGGCCCCGCCGCGACAGCCGGTCGACCAGCGGCGCAGCCACGAGGCCGACGAGCAGCATCGGCAGGATGTCGGCGATCAGGAGCGCGCTCATCCAGATCGGCGAGTGGGTTCGCCTCAGCACGTCGATCTGAAGCGCGACCAGCGCGAGCCAGGTCCCGAGCCCCGATCCGAGCGTCGCGAGGAAGAGCGAACGGAAGCTCGGCTCACGGCCGAGAAGCCCGAGTCGGTGCCCGGTCAGATGGCGGCTCACGCCCCCGAAACGGTAACAGGGCGCTGTCGCCCCGAAAGAGGGTTTTTTTGGACTAGGCGCGTTTGGCGGGGCGTCGCTCGTCGTCGGGGTGCGATGGTCGTTCCGAGGCAAGGACGCAGGGAGCGTTCGTAGCTGAAAGCTACGGGCGCGACTGCGATACCAGGGCGGAGCCAGTGTGGGCGAGCAGCGCGGCCCGACGGCTCAGTCTATGCCTCGCCAAAGGCGCCTATTCGGCGTTTGGCGGGGCGCCGCTATCCGGCCTTCGCGGCCATCGCCGGTAGGCGGTCGAGCGCGTCGGCGAAGAACGCGTTCTCCTCGGCGGTGCCAATGGTGACCCTGACCGCCGTGGGGCCGCCGAATCCGTGCGTCGGGCGGACGATCACGCCCTCGCGCAAGAGCTGCTCGAACAGCGGCCGCGAGTCCTCGCCGATATCGCAAAACAGGAAGTTCGCGACGGCCGGACCGGCCGGCTCGAAGCCGTGGCCTCGGAGAATTCGCTCGACCTCCGGCCGCTGCGCGGCGTTCTCGAGCCGGCGGCGCTCGACCTCCCGGGTGTCGCCGAGGCTCGCGAGTGCGGCCTCCTGAGCGGGGGTGGTGATGTCAAATGCTCGACGCACTTTCGCCAGCGCGTTGATGACGCTTTCCGGCGCCAGCGCGTAACCGACGCGAAGCCCTGCAAGCCCGAAGATCTTCGAGAACGTCCGCAGGACGACGACCCGGCGGCCGGCTTTCAGGTACTCGGCGACCCCGTCGGCGTAGTCCGGGTCGTCGATGTACTCGAAGTACGCCTGGTCGAGGACGGTGAGGACGTGCTCCGAGACGCGCTCGAAGTAGGCGTCGAGTTCGGCCCGAGTGTTCATCGTCCCGGTCGGGTTGTTGGGGTGGCAGACGTAGACGAGCTTCGTCCGGGGCGTGATCGCGTCGAGCATTGCCTCGAGGTCGTAGCGGTCGTCGCGGAGGGGCACAGTCGTCGGCACCGCTCCGACCTTCCTCGCATCGATCGCGTAGCTCGGAAACGACGGCCAGCCGCAGACGATCTCGTCGCCCGGGTCGAGTATGGCCTGGGTGAGCCCGTCGACAAGCCCGTCCGAGCCGGCGCCGACGGCGACCTCCTCGAAGCGGAGATCGTGCAGCTCGGCAAGGGCGGCGCGCAGGCTGTAGGCGCCGCCGTCGGGGTAGCGGTTCAGATCGGGAGCCGAGCGCGCGATCGCCTCGAGCGCAGCCGGAAACGGGCCGAACGGGCCTTCGTTCGATGCAAGCTTGACGACTCGCTCGAGTCCGAGCTCGCGCTGCACCTCCTCCACGGGCTTGCCCGGCTCGTAAGGAACGAGGTCGCGGACCGGCGGCCTGAAGAAGCTCTCGGCAACGTCGGCGAGCCGATCCCCGCCCGGCTGCTTCTTGATCGGCTCGGCCACAGCCGAAAATCTACTCGGCCGGCCTGCGGGTGCCCCTTGTTGAGGTGCACCCAGCCTCCTCCCCGCGGCGAGCGTATCTCGCTCCGGCGCACAGGTGGGTGACGCCTTCGCGCCGGTTCTGCAACGGTCCGTCGCAGGCGCGGCTTTAGAGTTGCGCGCGGATGAAGGTCGGGGTTCCTCGGGAGACGGCTTCAGGTGAGCGACGGGTCGCGCTCGTACCAGAGACCGTGAAGCGCCTCACGGGCGGCGGCTTCGAGGTCGCGATCGAGCGTGGCGCCGGCGAAGCGGCGAGCTTTCCGGATCACGACTACGAACAGGCGGGCGCGACGCTCGTCGATGACGCTTACTCCCCGGACGCGGTCGCCAAGGTTAAGCCGCCGTCGGCCGACGAGGCGGCTCGGCTCCGCGAGGGTCAGATCCTGATCGGCTTCCTGCAGCCGCTGACGGACCGCGAGGGCATCGACCGCCTGAGTGAGCACGGGGTCGTCGCCTTTGCGATGGAATCGATCCCAAGGATCACTCGGGCGCAAGCGATGGACGCACTGTCCTCGCAGGCGACGGTCTCCGGCTACAAGGCGGCCATCCTGGCCGCCGACCGATTGCCCAAGTTCTTCCCGATGCTGATGACTGCCGCGGGCACGGTTGCGCCCGCGAAGGTGCTCGTGCTCGGCGCCGGAGTCGCCGGGCTGCAGGCGATTGCGACTTCGCGGCGACTCGGAGCTGTTGTCTCGGGCTTTGACGTGCGTCCCATCGTTCGCGAGCAGGTAGAGAGCCTGGGCGCCACATTCCTCGACCTCGGCGTCACCGGCGAAGAGACAGCGGGCGGCTACGCACGGGAGTTGAACGACGAGGAGCAGCAGCGGCAGCAAGAGGCACTCGAGGCCCGGCTGCCGGAGTTCGACGCCGTGATCACGACCGCGCTCGTGCCTGGCCGACCGGCGCCAAGACTGATCCCGGCATCCGCGGTCGCCGCAATGCGTCCGGGATCGGTGATCGTCGACCTCGCCGCGGAGGCGGGCGGAAACTGCGAGCTGACAGAGCCGGGCGAGGCTGTCGTCCGCGAGGGCGTGACGATTCTCGGCTATACGAACCTGCCGAGCACGATGCCGTTTCATGCAAGCCAGCTCTACTCGCGCAACGTGCTCGCCTTGCTCCAGCACCTTGCTCCCGATGGGCAATTGAATCTCGACTGGGACGACGAGATCACCTCGTCCGCCTGCGTCACGCGCAAGGCAGAGGTTGCAGCTTGAGCGCCTTCCCCCTGTTCATCACCGGCTGCGCCGACATGCGCGGCGCAGCCCGTGCGTACCTCGGAGAAGGGGGCACACGGGGGAAACATGGTTTCCCCCGTGAAGCGAGGCCGGAGGTCGAAGCGGCGTGAGTCATGGTCTGTTGCTCGCCTTCGAGGTGACCATCCTCGTGCTCGCGATCTTCCTCGGGTTCGAGGTGATCTCAAAGGTGCCGACGCTGCTCCATACCCCCCTGATGTCGGGGACGAACG
>Ga0193730_1000336_pt1 | contig 14380 bp, 7 predicted proteins | sample U1a1metaG_FD_144919 | JGI IMG/M metagenome (GOLD analysis project Ga0193730, IMG submission 144919) | Soil microbial communities from a riparian zone of the East river system, Colorado, United States - U1a1 | ecosystem: Environmental > Terrestrial > Soil > Riparian zone | place: USA: East River...
GGCCGCGATTGGGGGATCGGTGATTCAGCGCGAAGGAGCGCGCATAGGCGGTGACGTGATCGTGCTGGGCGGCATTTATCATCATGGAAAAGCTGCGCCCGATCGCGATCCCAAGAGCGTCACGATCATGTATGCCGGGTATGAAGATCAGCTGCGCCGGGTCATGCGCGATCCCTTCAGCGTTCTGCATCCACAAATATCAGCCGTCTTCTTTGGCACGCGTCTGTTGGCTATCCTAATCTGGTTTGTGGTGGCCCTGGCCCTGACGGCCGTCATGCCTAACACGATCAGCCGCGCCGTAACTCGGTTACAATTGACTAGTTTGCGGGTAGCCTTAATTGGCTTAATTGGATCAATCGTCATAACGCTGGGGGTATTGGGAAGTCTGTGGTTGCTGCCGTCGATCTTTGGCGCCGCAATTTCTGTGATGGCACTGCTGCTGGCGATCGTGGCGACTGTTTTCGGCCGGGTGGTCATCATCGCGGCCACCGGGCGATGGTTGCAGCGGAAGATCTGGCCGCAACTTCAGTCCGAATCAGTGATGCTTTTGTTCGGCGTCACATTCTGGATCGTGCTGTCCTCGATTCCATACGTTTGGCCGTTCGTGCAAGCGGGTTTGCTGGTGGCCAGTTTGGGGCTGGCCCTAACCGCGCGATATCGGGTCGGCTGGAAGAAGACCGCGCGCGGCAATGCCTGAGGCTGCCGAGCGTCGCACTCATTCATCAAAGTGGAGCTATCGCAATCGACAGATGATGTCCTGGTCGGGGCGGCCGCCGCTGGGGACGAAGGAGCGTTCGAGCAACTGTTCGAGCGCCATCGCCGTCAGGTTGCGCGCGTGGCCAGCCGTTTTTTTGCCCAGCGCGAACAGATTGAAGAGATCATCCAGGATAGTTTTACTAAAGCGTACTTTGCGCTGGGCAGTTATCACGGCACTCACGCGGCTTCGTTTAAGGCCTGGCTGTCCCAGATAGCCATTAACTGTTGCTACGATCATCTGCGCCGCGCGCGGCGTCGTCCCGAACAGGGTTTTGGAGACATCGAAGAAAGCGAAGCACAGGAATTTGCAGCGCAGCTCCGATCACCGCCGAGGGACGTTGAAACAGAACTTGTCTCGCGCGATCTCGCGGCCAAGCTGCTGTCTCGTCTGAATCCTGACGATCGACTAGTGCTGACCTTACTGGATGTTGAAGGGTTTTCGGTGGCGGAAATTGCAGAGGTGACGAAATGGTCAATTTCAAAAGTGAAGGTCCGTGCGCACCGTGCCCGGGCGAATCTTCGCCGCGTTATACAACGTTACTTATGATGGGAAATCTCCCAAAAGGTCGGGAGAATTCTTGTAACTTTTGATTGTTTTGAATCGTCTTTCGATGATGAGAGCGGTAAACTGACACCGCAGGAGAAGTTAAGATGTTCGAATCGAACAGCCACAAAACTGAAGAGTTGGATCGAGCCGGAAAGCTCATCCTGATGGCAGCCGCCGCCAGCGAAAGTGAGATTGAAGCCGCTGCCTCTTCGCCGTTTCTGTTTACCCGGGTGCGCGCCGGGATAAATGAAGAGCGCCGGCGACGTGAAGAGTCTACCGGCTGGTTGTCCTTGATTCAGGTTGCCTGGCGTGCGGTTCCGGCGATGGCCCTGGTGGCCATGCTGGCTGCGGTCCTGACCGTCTGGTCAAGCCAATCCGGCGTTGCGTCAACACCTCAGGCTGATGATGAACCTCTTATTGGGGCGCTGGATCCGGGTGTTGAGAAGACCGTGCTGACCAGTCGAAACGGTTTGTCGCGCGACGAGGTATTCAACATCGTCCTCGATCGGAATTACGGGAAATAACAATGCAAGGTCACACAACATTAAAAGTATGGCTCGTGCTGGTGGTGGTTTTTCTGCTGGGATCGTTCACCGGCGGGGCGGTAACGGGTTTCTATCATGCTATGGCTCGCAGCGACCGGAACGCACCTCATGATCGCTTCGAAAAGATGCGTCGCGATTTGAGTCTGACTGAGGATCAAACAAAGTCTGTCAGCACGATTCTCGACGAGACGCGCAATGAATATCGTTCGCTGCGCGCAGAGTTGCGGCCACGTTTTGAAGAGCCGCGGCAAAAAGCGCGTGCCCGGATTCGGGCGCTGCTGACACCGGAGCAACAACAAAAATTTGACGCGATGGTTGCCCAACAAGACGCCCAGCGCGACGGCGACCAGAAGAAGCAACGTTGATAATTCATTGTTCTGGACGTCGATCCATTCTTCTGCCATTATTCTTCTTGGAACTAAATCGACCTTTTTGCAACTAACTGGTTTGGTGGGGCGTAAATATGAATACTTTGAGAGCTCACATGGGTATAACCGTGCCAAAATCACTGAAATTACTGCTGTCGTTAGTCATTCTGCTCGGCGCAACGGGCATTCTTTGGGCGCAAACACCTGCGCCTTCGCCGGCGGCGCAAATTCCGGGGGTCATAGGTGAGGTCAAGAATATTGATACCGCCTCAAACCAGATGATCGTGCGCGCTGAAAGCGGCGTGCTTTCGACCGTCATCCTGAATGAGAAGACACAGTATAAACGGATGGCGCCGGGAGCGAAATCGCTGACCGGGGCCACCGATATCACGCTCTCGGACGTTGGTTCGGGCGACCGCGTATGGGCCCGCTGGAGACCGGGTACGGATCAGAAGACGGTGCCCGCGGCGCAGCTCGTCGTGATGTCGAAAGCAGACCTGGCGAAGAAGCAGGAAGAGGAGCGAGCTGAATGGCGGAAGCGCGGCGTGAGTGGAATCGTTAGCTCAGTCAATGCGTCGACGCGGGAGATTACAGTTTCCAGTAGCTCGCTCAGTGGCCAGTCCCAGTCAGTCGTTATTCCCATCACCGATAAAGTTTTGATGCGGAGATATCCGCCCGACACAGTGCCCAAGTACAGCGAAGCGAAACCAAGTACGTTCGATGAGGTAAAAGTAAAGGACCAGTTACGCGCGCTTGGCGATAAGAGTGCTGATGGAACTCACCTGACCGCCGAAGAGGTCGTCTTCGGAACTTTCAAGATTGCCGGCGGCACCGTAACTGAAATCGACGCGGCCAACAATCAAATCAAGATTAACGATCTCACTACCAAAAAGCCGCTGACCATCGTGTTCAAGCCGGATTCGATCATTCGTCGTTTACCGCAAGGCGCGGGGATGATGTTTGGTGGTGGCACGGGTCCAGGTGGGCCCGGCGGTGGTGCACAAGGAGCAGGTCAGGGCCAGGGACGTCCGCAGGGTCAAGGACAGCAAGCACAAGGCCAAACGGCCGCCCAGGGTCAGGGACAACGTCCGCAAGGCACTGGACCGGGCGGCGGACCGCAGGGCGGCGGCATGCGCGGCGGCAGCATGGCGGACATGCTCGAACGGCTGCCAACGATTACGATCATTGATTTGAAAGTGGGCGACACGATTTTGATGTCGAGTCTTCCCGGCGCTGATCCGACGCAGTTGACCGCGATCCAGCTTGTTAGTGGGGCCGAAACGCTTTTGGCCATGGCTGCGGCGCGGTCACAACAGGGTGGCCCTCGTCCGCAAGGCGGCGGCGGTGTCGACTTGAACGGAAGTTTTGGCGGTATGTTTGGCGGTGCCGGTGGGCCGTGATCAATCCCCTCTGATCTCGCAGTTTGGATTTCAGAGCAACCGCGATAGCGAAAAGGATCCTAACCCAATCGCGCGCGGTTGTTTTCTAATGAGATGAGTCCAATGATGAATATTCGAAAGTTAGTTTCCCCTATAGCTTGCGTCGCATTGGTCGTCGCATTTTCAATTTCAGCCTTCGCTCAGAACCGCGCGACGCTGCGCGGGTCGATCAGCGATGAATTTGGCGCCACGATTGTCGGCGCCACCGTCACCTTAACTGACGCGAACGGCGTGCAAAAATCAGCTACGACGAATGCCGACGGCAGCTACTCGTTTGCCAACCTGGCGCCGGGCAAGTACAAGATTCGGGCTATCGCTGCCGGCTTTGCAACCTCTGATGAGACCGAAGTTGACGTGACCGCGGCGCGTCGCGATCCGTTGAATCTCACCCTAAAGATTGCGGCGATCGAAACTCAGGTGAAAGTCAACGCTGACAACCCGGTCAGTACCGATACGAACAACAACGCGAATCAACAGGTGATTAGCGGTAAAGACCTGGACGCGTTGCCGGATGATCCGGACGAGATGGCGGCGGCGTTGCAAGCCCTGGCCGGTCCGTCAATCGGGCCTAACGGGGGACAGATTTTCATTGATGGATTCTCTGGCGCAAACCTTCCGCCCAAGGAAGCGATCCGCGAAATTCGCATCAACCAAAATCCCTTTTCACCGGAGAACGATCAACCGTCGGCGCGCATAGATATTTTGACCAGACCCGGAACGGACAAATTCCGCGGAGGCGCTAATTTTAATTTCAACGATGAAAGTCTAAACTCGCGCAATCCCTTTGCGATTAGCTCCAGCAAGCGTACTCCGTTCCAGATTCGCCAGTTCGGTGGGAATTTCAGCGGACCGTTGAAAAAGAAAAAGGCTTCATTCTTCTTCGATGCCAACCGCAATGAAATTGACGACAATGAACTCATTCGGGCGACTATCCTGGATCCTTCATTTAATATCGTGCAGATCGGCCAGGGTTTCCTGGTTCCAAAGAGAAACACGAACATTGGGCCCCGTATCGATTACGCCATCAACGCGAAGAACACCTTAATTGCCCGCTATAACTTTTTTGAGTCAAAGACTCAGAACCAGGGAGTCAGTGGGTTTACGCTGCCCTCGCGCGGTTACGCAAACAAATCAATCAACCAAAATATTCAGCTAACTGAAACCGCGGTTCTCAACGCCTTTACGATCAACGAAACTCGCTTTCAGTTTTCTCATGGCCGAAACGAATCTCTGGGTAGCAATACCATCGCGGGCCTGAATGTCAGTGGTGCCTTTGGCGGCTGTGTCTCAGGTGGGACTTCGTGCTCCGGCGTGGGCCATGCAATCAATACCAGCAATCGTTGGGAGTTGAATAACTTTACTCAGATTCAGAAGGGTATGCACACCTTCAAATTTGGTGGCCGCGTCCGCGGCGTGAAGATTGACGACATCAGTCCAGGCAATTTCGCCGGCAGTTGGTCGTTCTCGGGAGGTTTTGGACCAGCGTTCGATGCGAACAATAATCCGATTGCGGGCTCTGATATTCAATTGAGTAGTATCGAACGTTACCGGCGAACGGTCTTAATTCAAGCCAATGGCCTGACAGCTCAGCAGTCGGCGTTTTGCGGCGCCGGCACGACGGTCAGCGATTGCATTCGCCGGCTCGGAGGCGGCGCTTCCGGGTTCAGCATCAATACAGGTAATGCCAGCGCGTCAGTTTCTCAGCTTGATGTTGGCTTCTACGGCCAGGATGATTGGCGCATTCGGCCGAACTTTATGTTGAGTTACGGTCTTCGTTACGAGAACCAAACAAATATCAAGAGTGACTTCAATTTTGCTCCACGTCTTGCTTTTGCGTGGTCGCCAGGCGCCGCTAATTCTACGAAACCGCCGAAGACTGTAATTCGTGGTGGGGGCGGTGTCTTCTACAATCGCTTCAGCGAAAGCCAAACTCTGCAAGCCGACCGGCTCAATGGGACTAACGAGCTGTTATACGCGCTCGCCGAGCCATTTCTGCTCAACGCAGCGCCGACGCAGGCGCAATTGGATCTCGCGACGGCTCGTTCCGTTTACAACATACTGAATCAGTTTCCTGTCGTTCCGGCTCCTGCGCAACTGAGCTTGATTCCGGTTACGCAGCAGACTATGTATCGCATTGCGCCCAATCTCCAGGCGCCGAAAATCTATCTCATGGGTGTACAGGTTGAGAGACAATTGCCTAAGAATGTCACTGGCTACGTTGCGTTCTATTCGGCGCATATGGAGCACTTAATTCGCACGCGCGATATCAATGCTCCATTGCCCGGAACGATCACAGCCGCTGCTCCGACTGGCATCAGGCCTCTTCCGGCTCAGGGCGACATATACCAAATTGAATCAAGCGCTCACCTGCGGCAAGTCAATCTGAGTTTCGGATTCAATAGCCGCTTGAACCCCCGGATTTCGCTCTCAGGCAACTACACCTTGAGCCAGACTCTTAGCGATGCAGAAGGTTTTCCCGTCAACTCTTATGATTTCAGCGGAGAGTTTGGACGGAGTTCTGGTGACGTTCGCCATCGGTTTACACTTTTTGGGACGATTACGTCGCCGTGGTGGAAACTGGTTTTCAGTCCTTTCATTCAAGCGAGTTCGGGCTCACCGTTCAATATCATCACGGGCCGCGATACAAATCTTGACCGAGTCGCTACTGAACGGCCCAGCTTCGCCGGCGCGAACGCGGACTGCACAAACGTAAATATTCGCTGTACGCCGTTCGGCAATTTCAATCTGAACCCGAACCCGGGAGACACAATTATTCCTCGTAATTACGGCCAGGGCCCCGCCCAATTTACGGTAACGATGCGCGTCAGCCGTACATTTGGTTTCGGAGGTGAAGCCAACCGGAGTGCGTCCTCTTCACAGAAGGGTCAAGCCACCACTGGCGACGCGGCCGCACAAAAGCGGCCTGCAGGCGGCGGCCGCGGTGGCGCTCCCACGATAATCGGCGGCGGCATGGCCGGTGGCGGCGGGCGTGGCGGCGGTGGCGGCGGTCCGCAGATGATGACCATGGGTGGACCCGGTGGTGCAAGTGCACCGCAAAAATACTCGCTGACCGCATCAGTGAACTTTCAGAACATTTTCAATCGCGTCAATCTCGCGAACCCGCAGGGCAATTTGTCGTCACCCTTCTTTGGTCAGTCACTCGGACTCGCCGGCAGCTTTGGCGGCTTTGGCGGCGGCGGTGGTGGCAGCACCGGCGCGGGCAATCGACGCATCTATCTCAATCTCAGATTTACCTTCTGAACTTTCCCAGGAATCACACCGTATAGCTCTATTGAGCGGAAAGCATAGAACTCGTAACTCAGGTATTCGAGCCTGAGTTACGAGTTTCGGCTTACGATCTTTGTGTTAACGATCGTCGCTCTCCGTTCGTCTTAAGCTAAATCGAGCGAATTCAGTCTTACCTTCTCAAGTTTCGTAAGCAAGGAGTTGTGTGATGAAAAAATACGCTATAAGCCTCGTGCTACTTTTGATCGTCACGTCCGCGTCGTCAGCGTTAGCGCAAACACCCGACGCCGCCAAAGCCAACGGCAAGACTTCCCCCGAAGCTAGCGCCATCCCTGCGCCCCCGGCAATCACTGACAAGAGCACTCCGGTGGAGCTTGCGCGCGCGGCGCTGGCCGCGATGGGCGGTGACAAATTCAAGAACCTCAAGAGCACGACAATGATTGGGACCGCCAACCTGTACGCCCCCAACCAGTCTCAGGCGCTTCCCGGTTCCTTCGCCATTGTCACGGTCGGCGACAAGTTGCGGATTGATATCAATGCGCAACCCATTTTCACGTTCAAGCAGATCTATGACGGCCAGCGATCGTTTAGCAATATTCCGGGCGTGGAAATCCCGCCCCCGAGTAAATTTGGTCTGTCCATCATCGGTAAATTCGATCGGCAGGGCTACACGGTTTCCGCGCTGCCTGACAAGAAGAAATTACGCGGCTTTCGTATCGTTGACAGTGAGGGTAACACTACGGACTTTTACATCGATCCGGCCACAGCTCGCGTAAGCGAGTTTATCATTCCGTATAACGGAGTGACTTTGGGCTCCTCGATTTCCAAATATAAAGAAGTTGAGGGCGTGTTGGTTCCGATAAATTTCTCGCAACGGTTTGAAATGCCGGCGGGTGCATACTTCGCCGAATACAAAGTGAAAGATGTGAGGGTTAACACACCGATTGGCGACGACATGTTTGTGATCGAATAGCGAAAGTCCCAACCACAAAATGAAAGGCCGCGTCGGAATTCCGATCGCGGCCTTTTATTTTCCGCGGACCGGGCTCTTTTACCTGATCTTTGCCGTGAAACTTACGCTCCCTGCATTGTTCGGCGACGTTTGACTAAGATTTCCCGTGAACGTCCAGCGCACATTTGTGACATTGCGATCGTAGCCCGCAGCCGCGCCGCCGCCACCGCTCACTGGCGTGTAGACGTACGTCGTGCCGCTATTGTTTGAATAAGCGACTGCGACCGTCAATCCGGTAGTACCGAGCGAGCTGGTTACCGATCCGACTTTGAAATCCGTATTAGCAGGAACAGGATCGCTGACGACCAGGCTCCTGGCGACGACGCCTCCGCCGTTTGTGAATGCGATCGTGTAAGTCAAATCTGTTCCGGGAATCTGATTGCCGGTAGGGCTCACCGATTTTACCAATGCAAGACTGGGGATGGCCGTGATGGCATCGCTGTCGGTGGCGCTGTTGTTGCCGGCGCCCGTGCGGCTGAGATCAGTCGGATCGGAGACACCACTGGCGGGCGCGACGATCTTCGCGGTGTTCGACAGTGTTCCGGTCGCGGAAACAGACAGCGTTCCCGTGACCGAATAAGTTACGGTTGCTCCGACGGGTAAATTTGCGGTGGTGTTGATCGTGTTTCCGCTACCGCTAGCCGCACCGCACGTTGCGCTTAAGGTTGGTAAGCCGCACGTCCACGTCACACTGGTAATAACTGCCGGCACGGTGTCCGTTACGATCGATCCATTTGAGGCGCCGGTGCTGGTGGCCGCGTTCTTGACCACGATGGTGTAGGTAACAGTGCCGCCGGCTGTGACGCTGGCGACGCCATCTGTCTTCGTGAGCGATAGATCGGCTTGCACATTAATGGTGTCAGTGTCAGTCGCTGAATTGTTTCCCGGCGTCGTGTCGGTAAGAAAGCTGGGTACCGCCACGCTCGCAGTGTTCGACAACGTACCCGTCGCCGATACTGAGACGGTCCCGCTAACGGTATAAGTTGCTGTGCCGCTGGGTGCCAAAGTCGCGCTGGTGCTGATACTGTTTCCCGATCCTGAGGCTGCGGCGCACGAAGATCCTGCAGACGCCGCGCAAGTCCAGGTCACCCCGGTAACGGTAGCGGGCACGTTGTCCGTGACTGTGCCCGTAACCGCATACGCGGCCGTGTTGTTCGTAACCACGATCGTGTAAGTTATAGGGCCGCCTTGATATACCGTTGTAGTGCCGCTACTTTTTGTGATCGAAAGATCGGGATCGGGAACGGTGGCGTTTCCCAGATCGCCGGTTGACGAAGTACCACCACCAAGAGTTACGGGCGAACTCGCCGCCAGAGTGCCGAGGTTTACGGTGTAGAGACTGCTGGGACTCTGCGTTTGCACTCGCATAGTGTTGCTGCCATCGAATATCACCCCGATGGGTGCGGGAGTCGCTCCGCCGGGAAACGTGAGTGTTCCGAGCGAGGTGGCGGCGCCGCCGGCTAGCGATGCGGTGAATACTTGTCGCACACTATTCACCACGTAGAGAGTCCCGCTGGAGTTGAAGGCCATGTCACCACCGCTGCCTAAACCGCTAATAGTCGGTCCGGCAGTAGCGACGCCGGTCACTTGATTGATCGTGTAGAGCACTCCGGTGTCGGGTAAATAATAGAGGGTCCCACTCCCATTAAAAGCCATCCGCAAGGATGCCGGCACGCTGGTGCCCAATGTGCTGGTGAGTGCCACCGGCGCTACGCCCGGCGTAGCGGGGTTGTAGCGATAGACCTGACCGTTGGTTGCGTTGATGGCATAGAAGAGCATGCCGTCGCTTGGTCGTTGGGCCAGCGTGGCTGAACTGCCTCCCGGATAGGGCGAGACTAGAGTTGTCAGCACGTTCGTCGTTAGATTGAGCTGGTAGATTCCAAAGTCCGGCGTGCCGCGGATTTCATAGGCGTTGGTTGAAGCGAATGACGATGAACACAGGCAGAGCGCGCCGAATAAGACGGCGAGACTAATTACTATGGTTCGCACGACGCGGGGAGCAAGCTTCATTTTGATCGTCTCGGCGTTCAATGCTTTTCCTGCGGCTCCGCACCTGATTGCGAGTTGTCAGCTAAACCGGCCTTCGAAGTTCCAAATAGATCGAAGATGTTCGAAAGCTTTGAGGTAATCGTAAAGTAGAACCCGCGTCGAGTCGGCAGGACTCCCGCGCCGGCCGGTTCTTTCGCGGCCGTAAAATTGTATCCACCACCCAGCCTGAGGTCCGGAAGAACCCAAAATCCTACTTCCGTTGCGTACGTCGCACGCGCAGTGCGCGACGACGGCTGAACAAGAAAGCGCGTCTCAAACGCCCAATCGATCCGCTTGGTCAAAAGGTATTGTGCACGAGCCTGAGTAAGGAACGATAACGACGAGACGTAAGGAAGATCGGGCTGGCCGTTGGCGCTGAACCGTAAAGCGAAATGGCCATAGAGCTCGAGGCGCTTCGTCAATTGATCGTAACCATCAGTCGAAAGTGAATCCAAACGATCGCGCGTCGGGATTATGCTGACCCCATTTTGGATCGTCGATCGATGCGTGTAGCTGAAAAGGAGTCCCGTGCGATCCGATTCAATCGGACGAATTGCCAACGCCGCCATTCCTTCCATCGCCTGGTTCGATTTTCCTTCTACTGAGCCGCGCGAGAACTGAAAGCGGGACAACGCAGTTACACCATCGCGCAACTTGCCGGCGGCCGCAACAGAGAACAGTTGTCCAACGCCGCCACGATCTCGGTATTCGTAACGTGCTGAGGCGCGAAAGTCTGAAGTCGGCTGCCATCCCAGGCCGAGAGTGCCGCTGTTGAAGCTTTTGTTTGGACCACGCAAATGAAAGCCGCGCTCAAAACCCAGTTCGATCGAAAGTTGTTTCGTCAGCGGCAGGCGATTTTGCAGGCCCATGACCGCGAAACTGTCCGTGCCGTTAATGCCGTTTTCCAATTGATAGCGGCCGGTCATCGAGGTGTATTTGCCAAACCTGGTCTCAACGCCAATGGCAGTTTCACGGCGAGATCCCGAGCCGGCGAAGCCGTTGGCAGCGAAGTCGGCAATCGGCACGATGGGCGCGGCCGCCAACCTCTGCGTGAAAAATAACTTCGTCAAAGCACTCAGTTGATAGGTGGCGCTGAGGGTCGTTTGGGTCGGATAGGTCGGATCGGCATCACCCAAATTCTGTTCACGCTTAGCCGAAAATTGAAGCTTGTCCGTTACTTGAACGTCCGCGCCGATGGTCACCAGATTTGAATCAGTTTTCGTTTCATTGAGATCGTCGGTCAAAGCCCGATGGTCAAAACCAAAATGCAGTTTCACTCGTTCGCGAATAGTTTCGTCGAGTGCGGCCGACAGAGTTAGCCTGCCGTTGTTGACGTTTACCGTGCGATTACGTTCGCTGGTCACGCCGAAATGTAAAACAGAACCCTTGCGCGGTTTCATTTCGACTGTGACCTCGCCCCGCCGCGAGCCCGGCGTCACCGTTCCACCGAACGGGTTATAGAAATGTTCGGACGCATTCACATAACGAGCGCGCACGATCGATCCCAGGAATGGCAACGGCTCAGCCAGCGCCAGTTGATACGCCGTGCCGTCATGTCGCTCATCGTCGGTCGTACTGATGTTTCCACTGCCCGTGACTTCACCCTGGCTCGTGGCCCAGGCGACTTGCAGTGAGCCATGACGCGGCAAGGTCTTTTCAATGTCAATACCGCCCAGGAAAAAATCAGGCTCGGTCGCTTCACGTTGTAAAGCAGCAGACACGCCGAGTTTCAGCCCGATTTGCTTGAAATTCTTGCGCGCCCGCCCGGTGTAGACTGCTGAGTTCATGCCGGCGGCGCTGTGCTCGTAGGTGACAACGATCTGCATGAGGTTCAAGACTCGATCGAACGTCGAGATGTAACGAAGCAGGAAGAGCTGTCCGTTTGCACTGTCGAGGTTGTAGTCGATCGATCGGGCGAGAGTTTCGCGAGAAATGATTACTTCCGGGTTGCGCCGGTCGCGAACTTCCAACACGACGGTTTCAGAGCCGGGAAGAATATCCGTGTTCGAGAGCTGAATAATTCCCAAAGCGCCGGCGGCAAACACGTCGCGAGCAAAGGCCGTGTCGGGTCGCGCTCCGGTGATGGTGACAAAATCACCCTGCGAGTTCTCGATGTGCGCCTTGACGCCCGTAAGCTTGCGCGCATACCCGGCCAGTGGCGCATCCATGTCAGTGTCAAAATCCCCGAACATGGCAAACGATCGTTTGTGATCTATGCGCGCATAGACTTTCGAGTTTGAGGGCGCCGCTTCAAAGCGTGTCGATGAATCTCCAAACAGCGGATAGACACGCTCAAGCGGATCGAGCTGGAACAGCCGGTCGCGCCCGGCCGTGCGATTGATCGGCCGTTGCGAATCGTAAGAAAGCGTCAGGATGTTGTCGCCGAGGAACCGGCCGCTGTAGAAGAAGCTCAGTCTGCTGCGATAGTCGCCCTGTTCGTTGCGCAAAGCGACTTCAGGAATGCTGTTGCCAAAACTCATTTCGGCGAACCCGACCAGAATCGGACGTCGCATTTCCGAGGTTATGCGTATGCGATCTTCGGCTTCGATATCACCCGTTTGAGCATGAATCCGAGTTTCGCCGGGCGTTCCCGAACCCGTTAGCTTTACCGCCGCCTCGCCGTTCTCGAACTGGACGATGAGTTGCGCGTTGTTGGCGTTTTGTTGCGCAGAAGAATTCGTGAGTGCGGCCGTTTGGGAAAGAGCCTGCGCGGGCGACTTGTCGTTAAGCCGCATCAACTGGCCCAACGACGTTTCGACTCCCACCTGGCCATCAAGTGCGGGATTGTTCCACTGATCGAAAGCCTTTACGCGCACAATCGTGGAATCGCTTCCGCCACCTTGAATCTCGGGCTTGTCAGAACTGATCTGTAGACGCTTCGCCGGACCACGGCCCATTACCATGATCTCCTGCGACTTGCCGGCGGCGCCATCAGGACCGACGGCCGTGCAACGAACTTTGTTCGCACCCGGTTTCAAGTTGATGCCGACAAACGTAAAGGTCGCGACCTGGTTCTTGTGATCGAGACTGCGTACGCCGATGTTGTGGTCGGATATCTGCTCTCCGTTAACTTCCAATTTCACAGTCCAGAGAAGGGCCGTCCGCGCTTCAATCTGAGCACCGGGCGACATCGATACGGAATTTGCAGATGGCGAGATGATGCGAACGTCTCCGGACGGCACCATTTCGATGGTGTCGGTCGAAGCGAGCTCATAGGTCCCGGGAACTTTCAGGTTGGTCTTGATCATCTGAGCAGTCGAGCCGTCTCCCGAGGGCGACGATGCTGGCTTCGCAGACGTGGATGCGTCGGGCGCGGACCGGCTGATTTGATCTTGCGATTCTTTCGCTGAGGCGGATGGTACCGACCTTAACAACGCAAAGTTCTGACGCAGCAAGGCACCGCCGCCGATGGGCGTGCGCAGCAGGCGCGTCCAGCCCTTTCCTGATTCGCGTCCACTGCTCGTCAATGCATAACCCGGCGGCACGCTGACGGGATCAAGCGAGATCACCTGTGGGCCATCACCAAGCGAAGGAAAGGTGTACATGCCTGCGGAATCCGTGATTACGGATTGACCGTTGCTTAGATACAGGCGCACGCCGGGCATCGGCCGATCGTTTTCATCGAACTGACCGTTTGCGTTTGTATCGACGAAGACGCGACCAACTATGACTTGCCGCGTCGAAAACACGCCCGCTGAAACTTTTATCACGGCCCGCGCGGTGGCACTCGTGGTCCGATCTCCGGATGGGAACACACCTGAAGCCAAAGCAGTATTGGCTTGATCTCCTTCGAGTGCATTTGCTCCGATGCGGACGCGATAGAGCAATCGCGCAGTCGCGCCGTTCGGAATTTCCGCAATGTGAAACTGTAACTGGCCGTCATTGACCTGCGGCTCGATGATTTCGTCCGCTGCGCCCGCCAGACTTATTCGCGCAGATCCCTCTGCGTAATGAAACGATGCCGGCAGTTGATCGCTGATAACTACATCTTTCACCGGCGCGGACGTTGGATTATGCACTTCGACCCGGTACGTGACGATGTCACCAATTTCCGCTTGCGCGCGATCCGCCGACTTGATGATTTGCAAGCCGGCCGGCTCGAACATTGGTACGTTCAGGACCAACGCCGCGAGGTCCGCCAGGCTCACATCCTGACGCACCAGGTCGAAACCGCCTGCCGCCGCGAGCGGCTGATTGTCGAGCGCGTGCACAGTCACCGAGAAAAGACCCGTTTGAGTTGGCCGCAGAGTGAGCTGGATCAAACGATCTACATAACCGTTCGCCGACGCCTTCATGAAGTAATTGGCGCCGGCAGTTTCACTAACGGCATTTGTGCTGAGGACAAAACTGAAGTGTCCCTGGGCGTCGCTGACGAAAGGATTTTCGTTCTTTTCATTCGGAGCGAAACCATTGTCAGACGGTAATGCCAGCAAATTTTC
>Ga0193730_1000337_pt1 | contig 14375 bp, 22 predicted proteins | sample U1a1metaG_FD_144919 | JGI IMG/M metagenome (GOLD analysis project Ga0193730, IMG submission 144919) | Soil microbial communities from a riparian zone of the East river system, Colorado, United States - U1a1 | ecosystem: Environmental > Terrestrial > Soil > Riparian zone | place: USA: East River...
GTAGCGAAGGTCGAGACCTGCGCGCTCAGCGAAGAGCCTCCTCGAACCGCGGATCGTCGCGTACGGCGGCGAAGTCGTCGTCTCTGCGCGCGTCCTCGCGGAACCGCGGGAGCAGCTCGACGGACCGTCGGAGGTGGGCGAACGTCTCGTCGCCGGTGTCGCCCGCGAGCGTTGCGAAGCACGCGTAGTTGTAATTGAGGCCCGCGTGGTCCGGCATGTGCTCGAGGGCAGCGCGGACCGCTTCGAGCGCGTCGGCGTACCGCTGTTCGCCGTAGGCGGTCATCGACTCTCTGTGGAACGGCCACGCCTCACCCCAGTCGATCGCCTGGTACGGCTCGCCGGGTGTGGCACCGAGGGCGAGCACGGTTCCGTCCCCGGTCGCCTTCCGCCGTGACTCCGGCGGGACGAACACGAGTGTCCCTGCAGGCGCGTCGACAGTCTCGCCGTCGAGCTCGAAGGTCGCCTTCCCGTCGAGCACGATGTACAGCTCCTCCTGGCCCGACCCAGACTCGTCGTGCTCGTTGATCAGCGTACGATCCTCGCCAGGCGTGTAGGCGTTGATTCCGAATGCGTGGATCCCGAGATGCTCGCGCACCGGGATATCTCTGCCGCGCCGCTCGATGTCGTCGAGGCGCGCGACCTGCCAGTTCGGGTTGTCGTTCATCCGATCACCTCCCTGTAACGCGGGTCGTTCCGAATCGTCGATCGTAACCGCCGTCAACAGGGCTTCGGCTTCGGGGCAGGAGCCGGGCGCGTTCTGCGCATTACCGCGCACTGAGCGGGAGCGACCTCCGTGGGCCGGCGCTTTTTGTGCCGGCCCACGGGCCGCCTTTGCGGATATCAGCGGCCGCGGACGTGATGCTGACGTGCGCGAGAGTCCTTTCGCCAGAACGGCCCGGCGAGATAGTCGGACAGGTCGTGCCAGCGAGCGCCCGGCTTTCGTTGAGGCTCCCGCACCTTCACATCGCGCGCCGGTAGCTCGCTTCAATCTCCCAGTCTGGGAGAAATCGTCGCGCAGCGCGCCCGCTGGAGAATCGACAGACCTCGCTACGGCTCTATCAGCCGGCATCGAATCGCATAACGTGTCAGCTCAACACGGTCGCGCATGCCGAGCTTTTCGAGCATGTTCGTGCGATGCCGGTCGACGGTCCGGATGCTAATCACGAGCATTGCCGCGATCTCCTTGGAGGTGTGGCCTTCGGCGATCAACTTCAACACCTCGATCTCTCGCGGGGTAAGGACGTCGAAGTACTCTGCTTGCTCGTCGGCCCGTTCGATGAGCTCGCGGATCAGCGTGTTGACGGCCGAGGGGTAGAGGAACGACTGGCCGCGCATCGCCGCCCGACAAGCCTCGACGATGTCGCCGTCGGCTCCCGACTTGAGCACGTACCCGGAAGCGCCGGCCTTGAGCGCCTCGAAGAGGAACTGCTCGTTTTCGTACATCGACAGGATCAGCGTTCGAAGCTCGGGTCTTCGCCGCGCCAACTCCCGTGCCGCTTGCAATCCGGTCATACGAGGCATGTTGATGTCGAGGATCGCGAGGTCGACGCCGTCGTCGAGCGCCTGTTCTACCGCCTCTGCGCCGTCGGCGGCCTCAGCGACGACCGCGAGGTCAGGCTCATCATCGACGACGCGTTTCACGCCTTCGCGAACCAGAGCGTGGTCGTCGGCGACGAGGATTCTGGTCACAAGCGGGATCGTCATCAGCCGCCGCTCGTGGTTGGCACTTCCAGCCGCACCTCGATGCCACCGGTAGCACTTGGCTTGATCGCAAGCGCGCCGCCGACGATCAGGGCGTTCTCGCGAATGCCGCGCAGACCGCCACCCTCGAGGTGCGGGCGCTCGAAGCCATGACCGTTGTCGGCGACTTGGAGGACGACGCTGTCGCCATTTTGTGAGAGCGCAACCCGCACCCGACTAGCATCGCTGTGTCGCGCGACATTGGTTAGGCCCTCCTGGGCGACGCGGTAGAGAACAAGCTCGACGTTCGGATCGAGATCCTCTATCCGGGAGTCGATCTCTCGGTCGACGGCGATGCTTGTCCTACGCGCGAACGCGCGGGCGAGGTTGCTAAGGGCGCTCGGTAGTCCGAGGTGGTCGAGCGCCTCCGGCCGCAGCTCTTGTGCGATTCGGCGCACCTCTTCGAGGTTGGTCCGAACAGCCTGCTGAGCTTCCTCCAGCGCGGACCGTTGCTCGAAAGGCGCCTCTTGTCCGAGTTGCTTCAGAAGGAAGAGGACACCGGTCATTGTCTGTCCGACTTCGTCGTGGAGGCCGCGCGCGATCCGTAATCGCTCCTCTTCGCGCGCCTGCAATGCGCGCGCGCTGGCTTGCCGCCGCTCGGTTTCGAGGCGCTCGATCATGCGATTGAACGCTCTCTCGAGCGCACCGATTTCGCCAGGGCTGCTCGCGGGAACTCTTCTGACCGAGCGCAGGACGTCGAGCTCCTCCATCCGTCGAGCCAACCGCTCGAGCGGCGCGAAGCAGGTTCGCGACCAGGACGACGAGGGCACCGGTGGCCAGCACAATCGCTTGGATCAGACGGATCTGTGCGCTAACGCTGATCGGTGTCAACGCCAGCACAAGTACGCCCGCGATCAGTAGCGCAGCGTTGACGATGAACACGCGCCAAAAGAGGGAGATGCGCATGCGTGCCGGGATCGGCACTCGGAAATCTACCGTTGGCGCGGGGGCACGACGACGACGGGGCAGGCCGCAATTGAAACCAGTTCTCCAGCGAGCCCGCTGCGCAGGCTTGCGCGTCGCCAGCCTTGTCGGCGCGAGCCGACGACGATAAGGGTGGCGGCTTCCTCGGCGGCGATCCGGGCGAGCGCTTCGGCCGGCTCGCCAACCTCAACTCTCTGCTCGGCCGCGAGGTTGTGCTCCCGCGCGGCGCGCTCGAGCAGCCGGTTCCCACCGTGCCGGGCCTGACTCGTGGTCAGGCTTTCGTCACCGCCACCGGCCCAACCGCTGGCGACGTGGGCGAGCACGAGCCGCACGTTCAGATCGCTGCTCAGAGTCTCCGCGACACGCAGCGCTTCAGCGGCGCCCGGCGAGTCGTTGATTCCACACATGATCGTTGCCACTCCAGGCTCCTCCTCCGGGGTCGACCGAGGACAGCGTTCCGCACGAACGCCGTTCGCGCCATGGGGGCTTCCCGTCATCTTTCGCTGCCGCGATCGCTCAACAGCATCGGCCAGCCGGCTCCAGGGAGGGCCTCAAATGGGGTGCCGCCCCCATGTCTTCGCCGGTGTCGGGAGGGCAGTCTGAGTAGTGATTGCACGCGTTTAGAAGGAGGCGAGCGCAATGGAAGGTTTTCGGGTCGTGACGGCCGTCGGCGAGAAGCGTGTTGGTCGGATCGTCGGAGCTCAGGGCAGCTACTACATCGTCAAGCGTTCCTTTGGCCGCGGACGCTTTCCCTTGCCGAAGCGAAACGCATCTGTAGTGCCTGAACGGCGGCGCGTACTCATGCAATTGCCGCGAAAGCAGTTGTTTGAGGCCCCGAAGGTCGGGCGGAACGGAGAGATCGACCCAGCAACCGACGGTCACTACAGCGGCTAGGCCTGGCCGACGGATGGGCCTGGCGATCTTCGTCGTCGTTGCTCGGCGCTTGCGCAGTCACGACGGTCAGAAGAGAAGCGGAGCAAAGGCCGGCGTCCGAAGACAGACCGAAAACGTGGCAAGCGGACCAACTAGGCCGGCGCCTGCGGGCCGATGACGCTCGCCCAACTCTCGATCACGGTCGCCTTGCTCGCCGGGCTCGGGCTCATCGCCAGCCGTGTCGGCCTTTCCGCGATCCCCGCCTATCTGCTCGCTGGACTGCTGCTTGGGCCGAATGAGCCGAAAGTGTTGAGCCTGATCCGGCCGTCCGAGGTGACGGACTTCGTGGCCGAGATCGGCCTTGTGTTCCTGCTCTTCTTTCTCGGCTTGGAGTTCACGCTCGGGCGGCTGGTTCGCAGCCGATGGCACGCGGTCGTCGGCGGCACGATCGACCTGCTTGCCAATGCCGGCCTGGGACTCGTTGTTGGGGCCGCGGCGTTTGGGTTGAGCTTCGCGGCGCTCGTTCTCGCTGCTGCCATCTACGTCTCCTCGAGCGCGATCACGGTGAAGGCGCTGATCGACTTTCGTCGCCTAGCCGATGACGAGACCGACCTTGTCTTGGCGATTTTGGTCGCCGAGGACCTCGTGATCGGGCTCGTGCTTGGGTTCGCGTCGGGCGGCGGCGGTGCGGCTGGCGAGACGCTTGCACTCGTCGGCAGGGCACTTGCTTTCGTCGGTGTTTCCCTCGCGGTCTCGAAGTGGCTAAGCGGAGCAATTGATCGTCTGCTCGACTGGCTGCCGCGCGAGTTCTTCCTATTGGCGGTGTTTGCGTTCGTGATGGGCGCAGCGGCGCTCGCCGGAGAGCTGGGTCTCTCGGAGGCTGTGGGGGCACTGATGGCGGGAGTCGTCCTCTCGGAAACGTCGGTGCGCGCCGCGGTCGAGGAGCGTTTTTTCAGCTTCCGCGATGTCTTTGCGGCTCTGTTCTTCTTCGTCTTCGGCCTCTCGATCGATGTCGCGAGGATCGATAGCGTGGTGTGGATCCTGGCGGGCGCCGTCGCGGCGACCCTCGTCGGAAAGGTGGGCGGCGGCTACATAGCGGGGCTTGTCGGCGGCCTGACGCGAAGGGAGAGCCTCAACGCCGGAGTCGCTCTCGTGGCGCACGGAGAGTTCACAATCATCCTCGCCCAAATCGCGAGCAGGAACGCCCAGATCTCCTCATCGACGCAGGAGAAGCTCGTCGCCTTCGCGGGCCTCTACGTGCTCGTTACAGCCACGGTCGGAGTGGCTTTGATGAAGGAGTCGAAGGCATTCGGGCGCCGCCTATTTCGCGCACCTAGACTGACCCAAGGAGGCTGACCATGCCGGTTGATCTTCAAGAGACGCGTCTACCTGGGATTGGATCGAAATTCACACTGCGCCTCGACACGGGAGGGCGCCTCGCCATCATCCTCCATAACGACGGTAAGCGCGAGCTCTACTTCTTTCGCCAAGCCGAAGACGAGGAGCCAAGGGCGGTGATCACGCTCGACGACGACGAGGCGCGCCAGCTCGGGGCGGTCATCGGCGGTGCGTACGAGCGTCCGCAGATCGTCGAGGACCTCGAGATGGCCCTGGGCGAACTCCAGATCGAATGGATCGCCGTTCCCGAAGACAGTCCCTGCATCGGCAAGACGCTTGCCGAGTGCGCCTTCCGCGCCAAGGCCGGCATCACCGTCATTGCGATCCTGCGCGAGCCGGAGCCGATCACGGGAGCGCAACCTACGGACACGGTCGAACGAGGCGATACGCTCGTCACAGTCGGCAAGGCGGGCAAATATCCCGGGTTTCGACGGCTGTTGACCGGCGCGGCGTAGTGAGAATGTTCAACCCGTGCCGAAGGAAGCAGGCCTGATGTCTGGCGAAGTCGGCCCAGCCGAGCTTCTACTGTTGCTACTGCTCGCGCTCCTGCTCTTCGGCCCGCAACGTCTGCCCCAGATCGGACGCTCGCTGGGCAAGGGGATCCGCGAGTTCAAAGAGGGGCTTTACGACGAGCGACACAACGTGGACCCGCGCGGTCGCTTTCGCAGGCGCGTTCGTCCTTGAAAGGAAGCTGCCGACACGAGACACGAGACGGGGTGCCGCTGACTCCAGCTGATCAGCCAGTGCAACTATCTATGGCGCAGTTGATTCGCTATCGACAGCCTCAGCCAAGGCGAGGCGAAGGTCGTGCCGCCGATACGATCGACGTCGCCCTCGACAAGCACGAGCCAACCAGTTCCTTCGAGGATGATCTTCAACTATTGGGAGTGTCGTGCCACCAAATCACGCGACGCTATTCGAGGGCCCACCAGGACGTTACAGCCTCGTCGTCGACCGGCTCGCCGTGCTTCAGCTTTGGCGAATGCGACAGGATTTCTTTCGAGACCTGCACCACCACGCAGCCCTCCTCTTCGTTGACCGAGGCGTACCTCTTCGGTAACGCGTGCCACGACTTCCGCGGCCACGTGCCGCACTCCACGACCAGTGCTAGCTCCGACTCCCCGGCAATTCGGCCGACCGTCTTCCTCTCCTGTGTCACAACGCGGTAGCCGTGCATGTTGCCCACCGGTGGGACGCTGAAGCGAAGGGCATCCCGCGTCAATGGGGTCAAGCCCCGATCTTCAGCCGAGCGCTCTCGCGGGTGGCCTCGCTCTCCTGGCTAGCGTCGCTGCTCGTGTCGATCGGCTTGTCGGCCCGGTCGCAGTGGCGATCTGATCCGGCGCGATTTTGGGAGCGCTAGTGCTTGAAAAAAAGCGAGACCCCGTTTGGGGTTCCGAGGCTGCGTATCGCGCCACGCCGCCAGGGCCTTGAAGCGCTCGTGCCGCGCGAAAAGAGCGTCAGTCCCATGCGTTGCGCGCCGCGGGCTCGTTTTTGCCGAGCTGCAGCGCTCAAGGGTCAGTGGCCGAATCAGGTCCGTGCAGCGGGATGGCTTGGCAACGAACAACGAACCAGGGCGGCAGGCGAGGAACGCCGCCCTAGTTCGCTTGAGAATTGGCCTCAGCTAGGGCTAGTAACCACCGCCACCGCTACCGCCGCCACCTCCGGCGTAGACGAGGAGCAGGACGGCGATCACGATCGCAGCGAGCACGATGCCCGCGAGGAGCATCCAGCGCATACGACTCCAGGAGCGAACCCCGCGCTGAGTGTGCTGCTCATGAAGCGTGGTCACGAAAACCACCTCCTTTTTTGCGTTTGTATTCAGCGCTCAGAGAGTCGTACGACTTTGAATAGGTATCGGATTGCCAGCTGCGCGCTTTCCGCTTCCGTGTTCGAGGGAAGGTCTTCGGGAGGACTCCTCTGCCTGGGCCAGCGTTCAGCAATGCCCCCCGACGGGTTACGGCTTGTCGGTTAGTGGTAGCGCGACGAGCTGTCGCCTGGGCCAGTGTTCGGGAATGTCCCCCGAGCTTCGTCCGCCCGCGCCAGGGTTAAGAGTTAGCTCAACCGCCGCTGCATCACGGTGCGGCGCCTAGCGTTAAGCTCGCCGCTCCAGAAACAGCGCGAAAGGAGGCGGAGATGCATGCTCTCGTCGTGCGCGTGACCATCCACAATGCCGATCGCACTCGGGAAGTGCTCAACAGCCAAGTTGTGCCACAGGTCTCGGGCGCGCCCGGTTTCAAGACGGGCTACTGGACGTGGACGACCGGCGGCGCGGAGACGAACGGGCTCTCGATGATCATCTTTGACTCGGAGGAGAACGCACGCGCGGCGGGCGATCGGATAAGCGCGATCGCGGCTGACGCGCGCGACGACGTCACGCTCGATGGCGTCGATGTCCGAGAGGTTGTCGCTTCGGCCTGATGATTTAGTCGATACTGGATCGTCTTCGCGGCTACAGCGGCGGTGCTCTCCCCGTCGTGCTGGCGCGCCGCCTCTTCCCGCGGAGCGTAGGGCCGGACGGCTAGTCCGTCGCCTGGGCCAGCGTCCGGGAATGTCCCCTGAACGACCTGGATAGGTTGCGGGGATGACCAACACGCAGACGATCTATGCCGAACTGGTCGATGAGGGCGTCGTGGTCTACCGGCCCGTCGAGGCGACACCCGATCCTGACGGCGCACTTCGTCTTCCGGCGACAGCGCCCGCCGACGAGCATGGCTAAACGGAACTATTTAGTGGAGGGCTTATCTGGTGCCGGTAAATCCTCGGTCTACGAGGAGCTGATCGAACGTGGCTACAAGGCCATCAGTACCGACCGTACTTGGAAGTACCATGCCGACCCCGACACCGGTCTCCCAGGTGGGCCCATTCATCACGACGACTCTATGTGGGACCAGCAAAAAGCTGTCAGCGAACTCGAAAGCCCGGAACCAGAAGTGTTATTTGTCTGTGGGAGCAGCCGTAATCGCGACCGCTTTCTGCCCTATTTCACCAAGATATTCAACCTCCGCATCGACGATGACACCATGCGCCGACGCCTCCAAGAGCGCACCAATAATGAATTTGGCAAGCAGCCCGAGGAGGTCGAACTCATGCTCAGGCTCAATCGGAGCGACGAGAAACCGGCCGGAGCGATAGATGTCGACGCTACCCAGCCTCTCAACCAGGTGGTCGACGAATTACTTCGCTTAGCAAATTGCAGAACCGCGAGGAGCGACTCGAGGCTGACACCATGGTCTAAACGCGGGTCCGCGATTGGTCGGTCATTCGTGATCTCTGAGTGCGCCCTCCAGATCGTGCAGGCTGCTGCTAGCCCGCGGAAGCGCATCGTCCGTGGAACCTCGGATGAATTCTGGGATGTCCTAGGCCGCCAGACCATCACTCGCATCGAATACGGCTGGTCTGGCTACGTTCTTGCGACGCTGTTGCAGTACCTCGAGGAGCAAGGCATCGACCTTATGCACTCTGACCAGGATGAGGTGGCCTCGACCATCTCGCAGACCCGAGAGGGCTCGGTCTTTGTCCTCACGTCAGATCACCGTGAGCGTTACTTGGCACGCCTCGATCCAAGTGCGTTCGACGGGGCAGTGCTTCGCCGCTACTACGAGGAGTTCAACGAGATGACAGCAGAGGGCGTCGATTACGCAATGCTGGACGGGATTGCTTTCTTACGTGACACGCTCGCGCCTCTCCAATCCGCGATCGTGGCCGTGTTCATCATCGGATAGTCCCTGCTCAGGCCGCGTGCGCTCGACTGGGCCAGTGTTCGCGAATGTCCCCCGACGAACAACTGAGGAGCGGACGAGGAGCCGAAGATCACCGGCGTTGTCGGCGTGCTCGGCATGCATTTGCCGGCACCCCGGCTGGGTCAACACGAAGATGCTCCCCACTCGTTTCCCGGGCTGTTCCAAGTCGACCAAGAGTGGCGTTTTAGGTCAGGATCCACGTCGTGAAGACAATCGAACGCACCGGTGGATGCCTTTGCGGAGCTGTTCGGTACCGCGTTCTTGGTGAGCCCGTACACGTCGGACGCTGTCACTGCGGAGACTGCAGAAGAGAATCCGGAAGCGCCTTCACCGTGTACGCGCAATGGCCGGTCGACGCGTTCGAGATGAGCGGCACCATCGCCGCCTACGAAGGGCGTGGCTTTTGCCCTCGCTGCGGCTCACGCCTCCTCGACCCTGCCGGCCCAGGCGACAGCCTCATAGAGATCAGGCTCGGAACACTCGACAACGCACCGTTCGATCTGACACCGGAGGCTGAGGTCTGGGTGAAACGCCGCGAAACCTGGATTCCGCCTGTCGAAGGCGCAGCACAACACAACGAGAACCGCAGCTAGCACGGGAACCGGCCAGGTGTTCCGTAGTGGGTGTATTCCCTCGCCAGCGCTAGCGTTCCGGCATGACGCCTGAGCGCGTCAACGAGGGCGCGTCGCGTTTGCCCGTATCAGCCGATCAAGACCAGGGGTACTCGTCGTGCTGAGGGAGGTCGTCGAGAATTTCGTGCCACGAAGCCTTCGAGCCGACGAACATGTGCGCCGTCGGCACGAGCGCTGGCTCGTCGATCAGTGACCCATACGGCACACGGATCTTGCCTTCGTAGCCCGTCCAATACAGCCGGGAGAAGCACTCCCCGCAGCGCACCGCGTGGCTCGCGTCGGGATCGCCTTCCACGAGCAACGAGCCTGCACCCTTCGTCACCCTGAGCTTCTCGGGCTCGATCTCGCCCCAGGGCAAGAATGCCGATCCTGTCGCCGCACGGCAGTTCGAGCAGTGGCAGTTGTACGCGACCACGAACTCGTCCGAGACCTCGAACGCAACTGCATTGCACGCGCACCGCCCCCTCAGCACAACCGGCACCCTAGAAGAATCTGGGCGCACGCTGGAACAACGCCTGCGCCTACCCTCGGCTAGGCCAGCGTTCGGGAATGTCCCCTGAATCAGGCTTCCGAAGTCTGGCTCGAGCCTCGACTACCCAGAGACCGTTTCCTCCTGCTTGAGCAGCGACCTCAAGTAATCCTCCAACTTGTCGTAGCTGTCCTCCTGGCCGTCGTGCTGGGTCATGTGGTCCCGGCCGGCCTGGTCGCGGAACGCCAGTCGCATCGTCAGTGTCGTCACACCGTCCGTCTCGCGCAGTTCCACCGTCTCGTCGGCCCACGCGTCCGGCCACCCTTCGAACAGCCACGTTGCGACGGTCCGGGTCGGCGCCTCGACTTCAGAGTAGGTTCCCCGAAACGAGCACTCCTTTCCATCTTCGGTCACGAAAACGATGTGGTAGTCCCCTCCAACGCGCAGGTCGATCGAGCACTCCGTCACTCGATCGGTAAACGGAGCGAACCAGTGGCGCACATGCTCCGGCTTCGTCAGGACGTCGAAGACGAGCTCGATCGGCGCGTCGAACACTCGAGTGGTGACGATCTCGAGCTCATTCGGATACTCGTGAACTGCCGACCCGTGCCGATTAGGTGTCACTGCTGCTCTCCTTGTGTTGTAAGTCTCTGAGGTAGTCGTCCATCCGATCCATGCGTTCGTTCCACGCCTGCTCGTACTTGGCCAGCCAGTCGTGAAACGGCTGCAGGCGAGCGGGTTCGAGGCTGTACAGCCGACGACGCCCTTCCGCCCGGCACCTGACCAGTCCCACCTCGCTCAGCACCCGTAGGTGCTTTGAGGCCTGGGGCTGGGACATCGAAAGGTCGTTGACGATCGTCCCGACCGCCTTCTCGCCTGCGATCAGAGTGTCCAGGATGTCGCGACGCCGCGCCTCGCCAATCGCGTTGAAGACATCCAATGTCGTGGAGGAGCGGGCCACGGCGCCATCATATTCCGATATCGGCACGTGTCAAGATCGGGCGAGAAGTAGCTGGGAGCTTTCGGATGACTGGTCATCCGTGCGGGTGGTACGTCGACATCGGCTGCGGCGCAAAGACGCTCGGCTGGGCCACTGTTCGGGAATGTCCCCTGGCGCGATCGGCTAGGGGCCGACGGTCGGATCCACTCCGAAGAGATGGATCAGGCCTCGCTCGCCGCCGCCGTCGTGGACCGCATAGAGCGTATACGTGCGGCCGCCGGCTTTCGCGTTGGCCCAATCGATAACCTCGGTGACGTCGCCAGCGCCGGTGATGAGCCACTCGTCGGCCTCGTAAAGCGCGCCGAGTCCGCGGTCATCTGGGATCGGACCGAGCGGCCGCCAAAAGTCGACGCGATATCCGGACGGTTCTGCCGTCCACAGAGAGTCGCGCGGATCCACCGAGCGGGCGTCCATGGTCCAAAGCTATCCAGTTGTCCTCGTCGAGACGGCAAAGCGCGCGATGACTCGCCTGGGCCAGTGTTCCGGAATGACGCCTGAGCAAGCAGCTTGTTTGGCGAGCTTTGGCGAGCTTCCAGCAGAAGGTAGGCTCGCTTGGGGTACTCGGTGAAGGCGATCATTCGGGACGCGTACGGCTCGGTCGACGTTTTGCGACTCGCGGACATTGACCAGTCGGTCGCGGGCGACGCGGACGTGTTGGTGCGCGTGCATGCAGCGGGCGTCGATCAAGGGGTATGGCACCTGATGACGGGGACGCCCTACGTGATGCGCTTGGCGGGCTTCGGGATCCGCGCCCCGAAGAACCCGCTGCTCGGTTACGACGTGGCCGGACGCGTCGAGGCGGTAGGGGCGCAGGTGACGGAGTTCCAGACGGGACAAGAGGTGTTTGGCACCTGCCGCGGGTCCTTTGCCGAGTACGCCGTCGCTCGCCCAGATCGCCTCTTGTCGAAGCCGGACAATGTGAGCTTCGAGGAGGCTGCGGCCGTCCCGATCTCCGGCTACGCCGCACTGCAGGCAGTCCGCGAGCACGGAGGCGTCCGCCCCGGTCAGCGGGTGTTGATCATCGGTGCGGGCGGGGGCGTCGGTACGCTCGCCGTGCAGATTGCTAAGGCGGAGGGGGCCGAGGTGACCGGCGTTTGCAGCGCCTCAAAGACCGAGCTGGTGCGCTCGGTCGGTGCCGACCACGTGATCGACTACACCCGAGAGGATTTTGCTGACGGTCGCAACCGATACGACGTCATTCTCGATATCGCTGGCAACCGCTCGCTCTCCGAACTACGGCGGGCGTTGACGCCGCGGGGGACGCTGGTGATCGTCGGCGGCGAGGACGCAGGCAACTGGCTCGGCGTCCGCCGTCAGCTGCGCGCCGCCGCGCTCTCGCCATTCGTTCGCCAGAAGCTCGGTTTCTTCATCTCAAAGGAGCGACGACAGGACCTGGAGGAGCTGCGGAGGCTGCTCGAAGCGGGCACCATCAGACCCGTTGTGGACAGGACGTTCCCGCTCGAAGAGGTGCCTGCCGCGATCCGGTACCTCAGAGACGGCCAGGCGCGTGGCAAGGTCGTCATCACCATTTGACGCACTGACAACAGTGCGCGAGAGAGGCGGAGCGGCGACCGACTTGCGCTCCAGACTGTGGCTCCATCGCGTGGGCCAGTGTTCGCGAATGACCCCTGACGGTGAGGCCCGTCCTACCCACTGAGGTCGAAGCGAACCAGCGTGCGGACCGGAAACGGTCAGTACCGCAACGCACCAGTCTGCGCCGTCATCTTCCATTCCCCTCCGACAAGCGCATAAAGCTTGCAAGTGCGCCCGAGCCAGTGATCGTCGACGCCCGTCGCGTCCTCTCGCCAGAGCGTGTCGATGTCGACAACTGCGAGCGCACCATCGCCCTGCGCCGAGATCTCGATCCTCACGGTGTCGCGGCGATTGTGGAGTAGCGTCCGCCTCCGGAACAAGTCGTCGTAGAGAGCGCCCCAGCGTGCCGCGTCGAACTTTCCCAGCCCAAGATGCCACTCGACGGGATCGACAGACGTGTAGCTGTTAGGCCAAGCCCACACCATGTCGGGATGGAACACGCTCAGCAGCAGCGGGACATCTTTCGTGTCCCAGGCGCGCGTCTCGCGGTCGATGATCTCCCGGATCGCCTCGTCGCCGGCCACGTCACGGATGATCGTGCTGGTGGATTCTGAGCGCAACTCCCCTTGCCGTTACGGCTCGGTGCTACTCAGGTGATACCCCCTGGGTTGCGCCAGTGTCCGCAAATGACCCCCGAGCACCTACTCGCCGACGTACGACCCGTCCGGCGCTCGAATGAAGTCATCCCTGGCGATGCTCCCGATGGAGGCCCGCTTCGCAGGGTCCCACACGTCGACCATCACTCGGAGGTTCGTCTTCTCGCGGTCGTCCCAGAAGACCTGCGTTTCAAGCATGAGGGGCGTTCCAGCCGCCGTGAGCACAGGTCGATGCTCGGGCTGGCTCTCCAGCATCGCCAAGTCCTCGTAGGAGAGACCCCGAAGCCGCTCGATCTCCCTCGCCAGCCACTCGGCGGCCTCTGGCGCGTTGGCGTTGGCCATGAGGTCTCAGAGTAGTCCGCGATCGCCTGGGCCAGTGTTCGGGAATGTCCGTTGAGCGGTACAAGAACGATGTGAAAGCTGTGGTCGAAAATGCTGTGGCCACGCGGATGGCGGGTAAGCGGCCATCTCGCATTCAGGCGCTAATCACCGCGGGCCTTGCGGCCGCGGCAGCCGGCGTCACCGTGTACAGGCTCCTTCGCTCGAGCAACGGTGGCGACAACCCAGATCGCGCCTCCTAGCGCCTGGCAGGCAAACACTGCGTGGGCCAGCGTCCTAACGCTTGAAACCCATTCAACCGACGCCGAACGCGTGCCCAAACGGCGTCGTGCCGCCTAGCCGGAATGTGCTTGCAACGCAGAGGGCGGCTGGGCCAGGGTTCGTAAATGTCCCCCGAGCACGCCCGTAGGGTGTGGTCGTGACGACCGGCGAGACGATCTACGTCGAGTTGCTCGGCGAAGGCGTTACGGTGTTCCGCCCGGTAACCGCGGTCAGGCAGCCAGACGGATCCTTCGAGCTTCCCTCGTCGTCGCCACCCGACGAGCAATGGGCCTTTTTGCCGGGGTCGCGCGTTGAGTGCGAACTACGCGATTTGGACCAGGCACAACCGGTGCTGCTGGCCGTCCGTCATGCGCCCTAAGACGGAGACTGGGCCAGCATTCGGAATGTCACCCGAGGCCCCCGAGGAGCCGTGGGAGAACAGCGGCTCAAAAGACGAATGCGAGGTCGCCAAGGTTCTTCAAAGGCAGCTTGTACGTTCCGCGCCTGGCGACGACGAAGAATCGACGATGCGTTGAGGACGTAACCGTGAAGGTGATCGTCTCACTGCCAATCCAGAACCCGACGACGTGCCTTGGGACCTGCTCCGTCGGTTTCGCCATCGCGACGACCCGGCCGGGATAGCGCCTGACGAACCAATCGAGGCCGACGCGCGGCGTTGCGCTCAAGCGGATCTGGTGCACCCGCCGCGAGCGGACGAAGTAGGCGAGATCCCGCGCGGCGGCACGGTCGTTGAAGAAGTGGCGGCCACGCACGGTCAACCAGATCTCGAGGGCGTCCCGCGTCCCGAAG
>Ga0193730_1000338_pt1 | contig 14373 bp, 13 predicted proteins | sample U1a1metaG_FD_144919 | JGI IMG/M metagenome (GOLD analysis project Ga0193730, IMG submission 144919) | Soil microbial communities from a riparian zone of the East river system, Colorado, United States - U1a1 | ecosystem: Environmental > Terrestrial > Soil > Riparian zone | place: USA: East River...
GCGCGATTGGGCCGGTGACCTCGAACTTCATCGTCGACAGCGACGTGATCATCGACGCCCCCGCTTGCCTCCGCCGCCGCTGCGACCGCCGCCGCCGCCGCCGCCAAAGCCACGACCACCACCGCCGCCGGCGCGATTCTCGCGCGGCTTGGCTTCGTTGACCTTCAAAGCGCGACCACCTAGTTCTTTGCCATTGAATTGCTCGATGGCAGCGTTGGCTTCTTCCTTGGTGGACATTTCCACGAAAGCGAAGCCACGCGAACGTCCGGTCATGCGGTCTTCAACGACACTCGCTGATTCAACGGTACCGGCTTGGGCAAACAATTCCTGCAGCTCCTGACTGGTCGTTTGGAAAGCGAGGTTTCCAATATAGAGTTTAGTTGACATGTAAAATTAACCTTTCCCCGTTAGGGAATGAAAAGAAGCTGCGAATCAGATTGGGCTTCGGCGAAACGGTAGCGGTCGAAGGACCAGGTTCGGATGCTCTCAAAGTAGGAGCGGCTTCGAAGATTTCGTAACTAGCCTGCTCTCGAACTATCCAAACGTCCTGCGCTAATCGTTTTGTGCGCGGGCGCATCACCGTTGATGCGCGAGAGAAGGATTAACGGTCACTATGATGCCTGATTTGGCCAATAGTTGCAAACCGGATTTTTCGCCGGCCTGACTTCTCGATAGACTTACAGTCGCGTTTGTTAATCGTCATCCGTCTTTTTCTTAGGCTTTTCGTCAGTTATCAGGATGCTGGCTACCAGGACTAACCCGGCCAGCGCAGCCATGAGAAAGAAGATCATAGGCAGTCCGGGATAGCCAAAAATCCGAAATGAAGTGTCAACGCGCATCATTAATGCTGCGCCGACGATCAACGCTGCCAGCACCAGCCCGAGCGTGATCCGGTTTGCGACTTTTTGGAGGCCATCAAGCACCACCTTCTCATCGATCGCGTCCACGCCGATTCTCAACTCGTTATTGCCAATCGAGTCCAGAATCTTGTTCACGCGGTTCGGCAGCCGCTCAACAAATTCCTTAACTTCGATGGCCCGCGCCAGGATTACTCCGGGCTCGACACTCTGGACCACCTGCCGCGCCATGATGTTTGTAGCTTCCTGACGAATTACCGCATTCGGATCGAATGTTGGATCGAGGACATAAACTACGCGATCCAAATTCATCATCGTCTTGGCAATCATCGTGAACTCTGGCGCCTGTCGGAACCAACAGTCTGCTCCAATTCGCTGAATCTCCAGCACCACCTTGCCTGCATGAATCTGCTCGAGGGCGGCGTCCCCCTGTTGCGCCACCAGCCGCCTGGTGCGATGTTCGAAATCATGCCTATCAAAATTGGGCTTTGGTTCTCCCATCTTAATTGAGACTTCCGCGGCGTCATCGCCCCGGCCCTCACTTATAGCCAGCAGCAGCCGCAGCAGGTTTTCGCGAAAGTTGCCGGAGATATGCGCGACCATTCCCAGGTCGAGTAAAGCTATGCGGTCGTCTTCGGTGATAAAGACATTGCCCGGATGAGGGTCGGCATGAAAGAAGCCGTCGACCAGAATCTGTTTGAGATAAGCGCGAAAAATCTCCCCGGCCAAACCTGCCGTGTCCATCTCCATCAGGCGCAGCGGACTGACCTCGGTTATCTTCTTGCCCGAAATGTACTCCATTGTGAGGACGCGCGCCGTCGTGTAATCGTCGATCGGCTCAGGCATGATTATGTTCTCGAACTCGCGCAGACTCTTGCGCAATTTATGAAGGTTCGCGCACTCACGCTGAAAGTCCAATTCATGCAGCAGGCTCTCCCGCAGATCCGCGAGCATGTTCGTGAATTCGTAGCGCTTGCCGATTTCAGTATGCGCGTCGATAAACTCGGCAACTTGCTCGAGCGCGTCGAGATCTTCAACGATTTGTTCGCGGATACCGGGGCGCTGCACCTTTACTACTACAGCACGACCATCACGCATGGTTGCTCGATGCACCTGCGCCAAAGACGCGGCCGCCCACGGTTCAATGTCGAATTGAAGAAAGAGTTTAGAAAGCCTGCCGCCCAGTTCAGACGAAACGATTCTCTCGACCTCCTCATACGGAAAGGGTTCAATCTGATCCTGCAAACGCTCCAGCGCTTCGATGTAGAGCTCGGGCAAGAGATCGCCGCGCGTTGAAAGAAGTTGGCCCAGTTTGATAAAAGTCGGACCCAGCGCTTCCAGATCGGAAGCGAGCTCGTGCGCCTTCTCGCCAGCAGTCGCGATTTGTGCGCGGGATAGTCCCTCAGCGGGAGTTATATCGGACTGGTTGACCAGATCGGATCGGCCGTACTTCACCAGGAGCGCGACAATATCTTTGTAGCGCTTCAGCCTTTCTGATTTTAGTGATAGAACCATAACCGTAATCCTAGGGCGCCCGTTGCCTCTTCAATAGCATCATGAGCGATGTGATCATCATCGTCAGTGACGACAAAAATGCTAACCAGAACCATCCCGTAAGCTGGGCAGAAATAATGCCCGCCTCGTTATGAACGCGCACGCGCTCATCATTCAATAAGTAAGCCGCAACACCGCCCGAGACGATACTGACGATTGAAAACGATCTTAGATTTTCGCTGCGACGACGAACGAGCCCAACGACGAGCACGGCCAACATCAGCAATGGAATTAACCACAGCGAAGGGTGATCGTGGCGCGCCAAGTCAAAGCCATTCAGCGCTTCTTTCGCCCCACCGCAACTGACCTGTTCCCACGGCAGGAAGAAGCAAACAAGAACGATAAGCACCGCGCTGATGTTGGTTCGTCGTAGCATCGCCTCTAAACATTTTCCGCAAAGCTCGTGTCGGCTTCACGTACAGTTCTGTGCCTGAGCGTCCGTTTAAGCACCACAGAACAGGCCTTTTCCCGAATGCCCCGGTCGAAATCATAGTTGGTGCAACTACAGTGCCGGATCGCTAATGAGACCTCGTCACCGTCAGTTGTAAGGCAAACTGTTAGTTGGCGCGCGAGCTAACCCCTTGCGTAACAAAACACTGAAAAATGGGATCTGGCGCGCGAATTTTCCAGGTATTTCTGATAGCATCACGTACTTTAACGACGTCCGACTGACTCCTATGAGCACACCATCACCGCATCACCTGAATGAGATCGCCTCGACCAAAGAAATTCGTGCGCAGTTTCCCGCGCTTGAGCGCGAACACAACGGATTCCCGGTTGCATATTTCGACGCGCCCGGCGGCACGCAGACGCCGCGCGTAGTGGTCGACGCGGTTACAGACTACTTGCTGAATCACAACGCGAATACGCATTGGGAATATCCGTCGAGTCACGAGACGGACGCGATCATCGAATCGGCGCGCCACACGTTTGCCGATTTCCTGAACGCGTCAGCAAACGAGGTTGTCTTTGCGGCGAATACGACCTCGATGATCTATCACTTGTCGCGCGCCCTTGGACGTACTTTGGGACCAGGTGATGAGATCGTCATTACCGAACTCGAGCATCACGCGAACGTTGCGCCGTGGCAGGCGCTGGTCACCGAACGGGGTGTGACTCTTCACGTCGCTCAAATGGATCCAGAAAGTGGGCAGCTTGATTGGAATGATTTTGAGAGATCGATCAACAAGCGAACAAAGATGGTTGCGTTCGGTGCGGGCTGTAACGCGCTGGGGACTGTGAACGATTATCGCCGCGCGGTTCAGCTCGCCCACTCAGTCGGCGCACTGGCGTTGGTTGATGCGGTTCATTACGCGCCTTATTTTCTTTGTGATGTGAAAGAGATGGATTGCGACTTTCTTACATGTTCAGCTTATAAATTCTATGGCCCACACGTCAGCGTCTTTTACGGAAAGACAGACTTGCTCGGATCGATCGATTTTCCGAAGTTGCAGCCGGCGCCGGACACTGGGCCCGAAAGAGTTGAGGTCGGCACACTCAGTCATGAAGGCATCGCGGGCGCAGCCGCGGCCGTGGACTTCTATGCCTCGCTGGTCGGTAGCACGGGCGTCTCGCCCGTGAGCCATCACGCGCAGGATGCGCGTGCCACTCGACGCGATGCTTTGCAAACTTCGTTCGCCGGTCTTCGCGCGCATAGTTCGCCTCAAGTTAGGATGCTCTGGGATTCGCTTGCGCAAATTGACGGCGTTCGTCTCTATGGACCATCGCCGAACGTCGAACGGACGCCAACCGTGTCATTCATCGTTAAGAATGTCGCGTCGACCGACGTCGCGCGCCGTCTGGCAGAGCGCGGGCTGTTCGTCTCGCACGGAGATTTTTATGCGCAGACAGTTGTAGATCGTCTCGGCCTGCAGCCTGAAGGATTGGTGCGCGTCGGCTGCGCTTGCTACACGAGCGATGATGAAGTTGAGCGATTGATTGAAGGTGTGAAAGAGATTGCGACCGGTGGCTCCGCCACCTGATGTGCGGTGAGGCTTTGCCTCACCGTTACGCTTATCTTAATTACTTCTTTCTAAATGAATTCGAGGCTCAGCCTCACATTCATTTAGAAAATTACAATCCAAGATTCATCGGAAAGGCAAAGCCTTTCCGCACATCAGGCGGCATAGCCGCAAATGCGCGATGAAGCAATACCACCAAATCCTGCGCTCGATTCTTGATCACGGCACAGCACATCAGGATCGGACTGGTGTCGGCACTATCTCACATTTCGGATATCAGACTCGGTTTAATCTGAGCGAGGGCTTTCCCATCGTCACGACGAAGCGAGTTCCCTTTCGTTGGATAGCGGAAGAGTTGTTCTGGTTTCTCACGGGTGACACGAACGAAGCAAACCTGCGAGAGAAGGGAATCGACATCTGGAAAGAGTGGGCCGGTGAAGAACATACGCGCCGGTTTGGACGCGATGCCGGGGACATGGGTCCGATCTATGGATATCTCTGGCGATCGTTCGGCGGGCACTATCCAAAACGCGACGGCGTCGATCAAATCGCGCGATTAATTAATGAGATCGAAACGAATCCCAATTCGCGAAGGCTGATCGTCACCGGCTGGGACCCGCGCGAATGTGACAACGTCGATCTGCCGCCGTGTCACACGCTCTTTCAATTTAAGATCGAGGAGCGCGCGGGCGAACGTCTTCTTCATTGCCAGCTCTATCAACGCTCGGCGGATGCATTCCTCGGCGTCCCTTTCAATATCAGCTCTTACGCATTGCTCACGCACCTGGTCGCGCATGTCTGCGAGTTAAAGGTTGGCGACTTCATTTACACACTCGGCGATCATCACATCTATCAAAACCATCTCGACCAGGTTAACGAAGTGCTGTCGCGCGAGCCTCTGCCGCTCCCGAAGTTGGAAATTAATGATGCCGAGGGGAGCTTGCGGGGCCTGCCAGGCTTGTTAGACTTCAAGTACGAGCATCTAAGTCTTATCGGTTATGAATCACACGCGAAGATCGCGGCGCCCGTCGCGGTCTAATCCTATCGAAAACCTTCCGAGGCGTGATCAGCAAAGCCAGCGGATAGTACCTTCATGTTTTCGTGTGACTTCGTGGTTTGGTTCTCATTGAAAGCAGACCACGAAAAAACACGAACACAATTTGATTTCAGCAAAGGCACTATTGGCGCACCAGAAGCGCGAGTCCCACGACGCACAAGATTAGCCCGATCACGTTGCGCAACGACAAGTGATCTTTGTAGACGAACAGGCCGACAGGAATCAGCACGATCGCGGCGGCTGCATTTGTAGCGACGGCAGCGATGCTTATTCTCCAACCGGTGCGGTACGCGAGCAGGAAACCCAACTCAATTAAGGCGGCCGCGGCTCCCAACGTAAACACCGCCCAGTTCGAAGCTTTGAAAGTTTCGATCAGGCTTTTCTTTCCCGGATAGATTAAAGCGAGCGCAAGACAAAAAACGATACCGACAGCGTAAGCGATCGTAATGACGAAAAACGGGTTCGTTTCTTTCGGCACCGCCTTCTGCGAAAGATGATAAAGCAGCATGCCGATGACGGTAAGCCCAAATGCCAGATAAAAACCGCTCATATTGTTTTCGCTCAGGGGCACGGGCTTCTCGCCCGTGAACCACGCGCAAGATGCGCGCGCCACATCAACCTGAACTCTTTTCGCTGGTTCTGTAGTCGAAAGGCGACCTGATGATACGATACGTGCGCGCGCAGGTCACTGCCAAACATCAGCGGTAACGATGCTCGCCCTCTAAAATGTCCATCATCGGTATCGTTGCAGTAGATCGAAATCTCGCTATCGGCAAAGGTGGCACACTGCCCTGGCATTACCCTGCCGACATGAAATTTTTCAAACAGACGACGATTGGAAATGCGGTGGTGATGGGCTCTCGAACCTGGCAAACGCTGAAGAGACCCTTGCCCGATCGAATGAACATTGTCCTGACGACGAAACAGGGCCTCGGAGTCGATTCGGTCGTCACGCTCCCGGATGTCAAATCAGTATTGATGTTGGCGAAGACGCTGACCCGCGATCTATTTGTGATCGGCGGTGCGCAGATTTATAAAGCATTCGCGCCGCACATAGATCGATGGATCGTTACGGAAGTCCCGCTGTCAGTCGAAGGCGCTGACACGTTAATGCCAATGAACTTCTTAGATGGATTCGAGTTGTACGAGGTCAGGCAACTGGATGAAGAGCTGCGGCTGAAGTTCTACGAACGCAGCCGCGCCTAGTTGCCGTTGTCACTTACATCCAACAGATCGTGCCGGGTGATGATGCCGGTGATGCGGCCGTATTCTTCGATCAGCACCGCCGGGCTCGTGCGCAACTTTCGCGAAACGACATTCACATCGTCGTCAACATCGACAGTCGGAAAGCTCTTGTCCATGACTTTGCTTACGGTCACTTCGAGCAAATCACGATCGTTGAAAACCTTTGAGAGCAAGTGATTCTCGCGCAGAGACCCGACCGACTTCCCGTTTTCCAACACAGGAATCTGCGTTAGCCCCATTTCGTTCATCTTCGCCAGGGCGGCCGCTACCAAATCGTTCGGCGAGACAATCACGAGATCGCTCGGCGCAGCCTTGCCCTTCGTTTCACCAATCAATCCGGCAGTTATCTTTTGTGGTTCGAGCAGTCGCTTTTCTTTCATCCATTCGTCAGAGTGGAATTTAGTTAAATAGTGTTCGCCGGTATCGCAAACGATGAAGACTATGATTGCGTTTTCATCCAGGTCGCGGGCGACGCGCAAAGCCGCGGCGCAATTGGTTCCGGTTGAGCCGCCACAAAAGATTCCTTCGATTCGTCCAAGCTGGCGCGCCGTTTCAAACGAATCGTGGTCCGAGATGTTGAGCACCTCATCGACGTATTGCATGTGCGCGTTCGCCGGCAAAACCTCCTGGCCAATGCCCTCGACCAGATATGGCGTCGTCTCGGGAACCTTGCCCGTGTCTTTGTAAGTCTTATAAATCGATCCGAACGGATCGGCGCCGATGATCCTTATGTTGGGGTTTTTCTCTTTCAAGAACCGTCCGGTTCCCGAGATCGTGCCACCGGTTCCGATGCCCGAAACAAAGTGCGTGATCTTTCCTTCGGTCTGTTCCCAAAGTTCCGGGCCGGTCGTACGATAGTGCGCTTCCGGATTAGCCGGATGTGAATACTGGTCCGGATAAAAAGAATTAGACGTCTCAGCCGCGATGCGTCGCGCGGTCGAGACATAATGATCGGGCGTGCCGTGCTTTGCCGAAACGGGAGTGATCACCACATCGGCGCCAAGCGCCTTTAAGTAACGCGACTTTTCCACCGACGCTTTGTCCGTCATCACAAAGATGCATTTGTAACCTTTGACTGACGCGGCAATCGCCAAACCGATGCCTGTGTTGCCCGAGGTTGCTTCGACAATTGTGCCGCCCGGTTTGAGTTTGCCGTCGCGCTCGGCGGCTTCAATCATCGAGATGCCGATTCGGTCCTTCACCGAAAACCCGGGGTTAAGGTTCTCCATCTTGGCGAGAACCAGGGGCTTCAATCCTTTACTAAGGCGATTGAGTTTGACGAGTGGCGTGTTCCCTATTAACTCCAGCACGCTTTGGTGATATGTCATGTCGGTGTTCGTTTGCGAAGCGTAATACCAATCTGAATTGATACCACGACATTCTCTGCGAAGTGGTGCGCTTTTGCAAAACGAAACAGCGGCGATGCGGAGTGATGTTTCGTTCTTCGATCGCCGCCTGCCGTTTAATTCTGCGGTAGTGCCCTATTTTCAGTTTTTCTTTGCGTAGTCTCTACGACCTCGGCGTCTCTGCGGTGAATAATGGTCCAAAATACATTCACCGCAGAGACGCAGAGAACGCGGGGGTGGCGCAGAGAATTTCAAACGAGAGCGTTACCAATTCTGACGCGCGCTTGACTACGACAATTCGCGACGTATAATTTCCACTTCGCTGTGGGCCGATAGCTCAGTTGGTAGAGCAGCTGACTCTTAATCAGCGGGTCGCAGGTTCGAGCCCTGCTCGGCTCACCACCTACTCAGGAATAATAGACTTAGGTCAACCTACTTCTTACGGGTGGTCTTCATTGACTAGCTGATTGAAAGGTAAGCCATGAGTCTTTTTTCTTTGTTCGAACAGCCTAGCTTTCAACGAGGGAAGACGAAAGCGGGATGTTTACGAGGCATGACATCGCTGAAACACTTGAAGTCATCCCCGCCTTCTTGAAGCCCACGATAAAACCGCCTGAGCCACAGAATGGGTCGAGAACGCTTGGCACGGTGAACCGCCAGAGACTACTTGTTAAGCTGGTCACGCTTCTCATTGCCCTTAAACTCAATATGAATAACGCTAATTCCACTTGTGCGAATTGCTCTCGCGAAACTAAACAGGCTCTTTCGCAACAGAACCAAAGCAACAACAAGCGCTGAAGGAATTGTTATTTCAGTCCACATAGACCCTCCTAAAGACACCCTGCCACAGCCACAGACGATACGTTTTCACACTCACAATTAGTGCCTCAGTATTTATCTTACTTGTCATAAAACGTGACTACTGCGGTCAGCTATAGCAAAGAATCGAAGACCTAACAAGTTGTATTTCAGACCGAAAAACAACTAGACAAAGACCCCAATAATGTGAAGCAAGGATTAATAAGCTGGATGTCTCTCTAGGACAGCCGGAAACAAGAAACCAATGGAAGAACTTAGTTGCCTTACGTGGTGGAAATGACTTAAACCAAACCCCCGAGCGGCAGGCGATAATACTCCATCTCTTGTTGGCAGAGAGGCCGAATCCCCACCTTGAGCGCCTGCACGATTAATGTTAAAGACAGCCTATTCGTTAGGTCTCAACCACTTACGCGGCGCTCGAAAAGTTGGTTGCAATTATGCTAGCACAGGTTTATGCTACGCCACTCAAAGAGCCTCTCATCAAGACGTGACAAACGAGAGTCTCACGCGCTAGACACACGAATAACCGGTTGCCAACCCACGAAATGGCAACGGCGAGATCTAGGATTTCAAGCGGTCACTTAGAACAGTGACAGAATGCTTTCGACGAAATCGATTGCTGTATCAGCGACCACGTTTTGAGTCACTACACTTGCGCTCGGAGGCGTTGATGTTTGCCCCGGCGTCGGATCGTCGGATGTCAATTGAGCGGTCGAGCAGGGCGGTGTTTGCATTTCACCTGGATCAGGCGGCGGGCAAGGAGGTGTAGACGACTCGCCCGCGAAGGCACAGAACGCGACTACAAACGTCAGAACAAACGCCAAGCTCAGTCTCTTTAGGTTTTTCATGTTTTTCTCCTTAGATTGGGAACGATGTTGCGAATGTTTCTACATGAGCGACTCAAATCGCGGTTGACTACGCTGATTGGCTTTGGAAGGCAACAAGCGACCTGAGTCTAACGGCGCAAAGATTTTATCATTCTTATCGAAAGGCTGACCTCACATGAACATAAAGACTCAACCAGCTGCGGTTCAGCACGAACAGGGCGAAGTCGCGATAATCAAACGCGCCGAGTTGGCCTGTCGTCTGGCAAAACAACTTGAGAAAGGGGGCGAATACGAAGGCGCCTACGAAGCTCTCAAAGAATTTTGGCCCGACCGCAATAAGCCGCCAAGCACAGGGAGCTTGGACGAGTGCGTGACAGCAGAACTGCTTCTAAGAGCTGGCGCGTTGGCCGGATGGCTCGGTAGCTCGGATCAAACCGATGATCAAGAAACGGCAAAGAATTTCATCACGCAGAGCGCTGAGATTTCCGAGAAGCTTGGACGTGTGGTCAGCCTTGCAGAAGCGCGCGGAGAGCTTGCGGTTTGTTATTGGCGCGATGGCTCATACGATGAAGCGCGAATTCATCTCAAAGCAGCACTGAGTCTTGTTGGCGATCAAGACGCGGAAGTGAAAGCGATACTTCTCATTCGCGCAGCGATTGTAGAAGTAGATGCGCAACGATTTGATCAGGCGCTGCGCTTATATGACGAGATAATCCCAGTGTTGGAGGAAACTGACGACCATGCCTTAAAGGGTACGTTTCACAATGGGTACGGATTGCTGTTGAGGCGGCTGGCTACTCCCGAGGACCGAGAGCCATACATGGACCGCGCGCTAATCGAGTACGCTGCGGCGAGCTATCACTTCGAACAGGCCCATAACGACCGATATCACGCGCGAGTTGAGAACAACCTTGGCTTCCTATACCTCACGATTAAGCAATTTAAAGACGCGCATACTCATCTCGACCGCGCTCGTCAACTATTCCAGAAACTAAAAGATATCGGAGCTGCAGCTCAAGTTGACGAAACTCGTGCCCGCACGTTGCTCGGGCAGGGGTACGTGGTTGAAGCGGAGCGGGTTGTGCGTGCGGCGGTTAGGGTCCTCGAACGCGGCGGTCAGCAGGCCGTGCTCGCGGAAGCGCTCGCTACTCACGGCGTGGCGTTGGCTCGTTTGGGAAACGATCTTCGCTCGCGCGCGCTATTTGAGCGGGCGATTACGGTGGCTGAGACCGCGGGTGATCTGGAAGGCGCCGGCCGCGCCAAGTTGAACATTATCGAAGAGCTCGGGGAAAAGATTGCCGCCGTCGAGTTGGTTTCGATCTATCGATCTGCGATCGATCTTTTGAAGAACTCTCAGGATCCAGCCAGCACCAAGCGTTTGATCTCATGTGCGGAGATAATCCTGAACACCCTGGCCCGATTGGAGACTCAGACTCCGGAAGCGGTCGAAGATTCCTGGGAAGGTTTCTCACTCAAGCGACATGTCAAAGCCGCCGAAAGCTCGGTGATTGAACGCGCCCTCAGAGACGCCGGCGGATCTGTCAGTAAAGCTGCCAAGCTGCTCGGCTTTAAGCATCACCAAAGCCTGATCTCTCTGCTCAACAGTCGCCATAAAGATTTGTTGAAGACCCGCTCGACCGTGCGCAAGCGGCGCCGGCACATATTGAGACCGCAAGGCAGCCGGAAGCCCGTGGTGAAACGCGCCATGCCTGTCACGAAATCTGAGATTTCAATTCTGCACGTAGAGGATCATGACCTGGTCGCCAGGACGGTCGGGGACATCATGGCCGCAGAGAACTGGCAGGTGGATCTTTGTTCCGATAGTGATACTGCGCTGCTGAAACTCACGGGCAACGATCGTTATGATGTTCTTATTTTCGACAACAGCCTTCCCGGAATCAGCGGCCTGGAATTGGTCGCGCGCGCGCGGAAGATCACTCATCGTCGTCGCACTCCGATCATCGTGCTGTCGGCAGAGGATTGCGAACAAGCCGCGTGGCGCGCGGGAGCAAACGCGTTTCTGCGGAAGACTGAAGCGATGGATCAACTCGCCTCGACAATCCGCAGACTGGTTAGAGATTCGAAATCTGCTGCCGATTAAGGGCCCGATGCTCAAGTGGACATCTCCCCATCGGAAGAAGGAGCGACAGGGTCCTTATGGCTCACGCGGACTACTCTGCGCGAGGGCTTTCTTTCTTCTTGTTGCTTGGCAATGCCAACCGGTTCATTCTCGTTGAACTATTAATCTCAGCGTGTATCTCTGCCGGGGCCGGCGCCGCAATCTCAGTACCTGCTGGCGCGAGGGGCGGCATCTTCCATTGGTAATAACGGCAGAACACGCCGAATGACGCGAGCAGAATGATAAGAACTGCCGCGATTGCGTGAGATGCGAAGCGCGATGAACTCATGGGCCGCGGCGCAGCCACCACAGTCGTGTCTCTCTCTTCGGAGGTGGGAATACTGTTCATGGCCGTGTGCGGCTCAGCTTCAATCATAGTCTCGTCATTCCGACCCAGACGACGAAGTGCTTCACGGAACTCAGTGGCGTTCTGATAGCGCTCATGCGGATTCTGGGCCATGGCCTCGCTTAAGATTGCTGACAGACCAATGCCGACTGCCGGGTTAACTTCATGGGCGGGTTTCAGCGGATTCGGTTGTGAACTTATCAAAGCGGCGGCGCGGGTCAGCGCATCAGGCGGTTTGGCTCCCGTGAGCAGGTGATAGAGCGTCGCGCCCAATGCATAGATATCGCTCTGCGGGCTGGTGCCGAGATCCTGGATTTGCTCCAGGGGTGCATAGCGCGGCGAATAGCCAAAAATGCTTGGGCACTTACTCTCGTTCTCGCAGGGAATACCCTGGGACTTTGCCAGACCGAAATCGAGCAGGGCGATTTTGCCGGCAGACGTAATCTTCAAATTGTGAGGCTTGATGTCGCGATGAATAATTTGCCGATCGTGCGAATGCAGATAAATAAGCGCGTCCAATAATTGATCGGCCCAGGCGATGACCGAGTTTCGAGGAAATGGACCAGGCTGTTGCTTAATCATGGTTGCGAGATCGTCACCCTGGACAAACTGCAACACAAAAAACGCGCGATGACCCTCGGTGAAGTAGTCACTGACACGCGGTAATACGGGATGATTGAGTTGTGCCAGCAAACGCGCTTCGTGCTCGAATTGCTTCCAAAGCGTTTCGTCCTCAGTCAGCGTCTGTTTCAGCGCCACGGTGTGGCCAAGACGCAAGTCGATCGCCTCGTACACCACGCCCATTCCACCTTTGCCAAGCTGCCGCACTATGCGGTAGCGACTTTGCAGAATAGTGTCGCGCGGTAAGAGCGAAGTGATGCGTGAATCATTTTGATTTTGGGGCATAGGCTCGATCCAACAACGATGATGAAGACTGACTCCAAAGAGAAGGCAAGTGGGAGTTGACCCCAGCTAGCCCCGGCTTCTCTATCAAGACAAATGTCCGATCGAGTTTTGTAGCGAGAAGCGTTCGCCAGTCTGTCAGGAAAACCTTGTTGAGAATTGACAGCTGGTTTGGGGCTGCGAAGTGAGTGACGTTTGAATCCCGAGCGCCGTCACTCTTCGCGACTTTTTATGACCGCCGCACGGCGAGGGTGCGACTTTCACTATTCCGTTTAGCAATGGTCGTGCCGCTAGCGTTCCGGAAAGGGAGGCCGAATTCAGCGGGTGAGATTCGCTTCGGGATTGCTAGTGAGGCATTTCACCGCGGCAAAAGTCAGGCAAGTGACTGCTTCAGAACAGGAAAATCTCGATCGTTTAGAGGCGGGCTACTGCCCGCCATCTCTCCATGCGGGGCGGGCGGTAGCCCGCCTCTAAACCAGTGCTACGCGTGATCGGCGCCATTCGATCTGCCGCGTCGATCGTAGTCGATTTTATGGCGCTTGATCATTCGATCGAGGGTCTTCCGATCTACTTCGAGAAGGCGCGCCGCAGCTTGTTTGTTGCCGCCCGTGTGCGACAGGACTCGCGCGACATACCGCCCCTCGACCGTCGATAAGGGCGTCCATTCCTCAGGCAACGATGACTGTAGGTCTCCGTGCTGGTTATGGTTGCCGTCCTGCGAATAGCCTCGCACCCGCTCAGGTAAGTCTTTCACGCGAATCGTCCCGTCGCACATCGCGGCCGCGCGCACGACGGCATTTTCCAACTCGCGAATGTTGCCGGGCCAATCGTATCGCTGCAACAGATTCAGCGCCTCCGGCGCAAATCGCACCGATGGGCTCAGTGAGAAGAGTCGTTCGGCAAAGGTCTGGGCCAGCGGTGGAATGTCTTCGCGCCGATCGCGTAACGGCGGCAGCGTGAGCACCACCGCGTTCAAGCGATAGAAGAGATCGTTGCGGAACCGGCCGGCCTTCACTTCGCTTTCGACGTCGCGATTGCTGGCGGCGATAACGCGCACGTTCACCTTGTGAGTTTGATTCGATCCGACGCGACGGATTTCCCCTTGCTGGAGCACCCGCAGAAGCTTCACCTGAAAAGACAGGCTCGTCTCGGTGATTTCGTCAAGGAATATCGTTCCACCATCGGCTTCTTCCCATAACCCGCGTCGGTCGCGATCGGCCCCGGTGAACGATCCTTTGACATGACCGAACAATTCCGCTTCGATCAAATCAGCGGGAATCGCACCGCAATTCACGGCTACGAAGGTCCGCTCACCCCGGCCGCTGCGCTGGTGGATCGT
>Ga0193730_1000340_pt1 | contig 14333 bp, 9 predicted proteins | sample U1a1metaG_FD_144919 | JGI IMG/M metagenome (GOLD analysis project Ga0193730, IMG submission 144919) | Soil microbial communities from a riparian zone of the East river system, Colorado, United States - U1a1 | ecosystem: Environmental > Terrestrial > Soil > Riparian zone | place: USA: East River...
GATGACGACATCGCGCGCCGACCGGATCAAAGAACTGGCCTGCTCCAGGGCATCCCGGCCGGGTCCCGTCAGAAAGTCGATCGTCCGCTGCATCTCGGCTGGCTGCCGGACTATGTCTTGCATGAAACGAGTGGATGCGGTCACGCTGGACCTTCTTTTGCACTGCCGTATGGGCACGATCTCACGCGGATGCGCGCAACGGAAAACGGAGAGTCGCAGCCGGGAAGGATAGGTGAGAAACGAGTCACAGCTTGAGAGCTCTGTATGAAACCGGTTCCAGAAACCGGTTTTCTAAACTATCCGAGGGGGTCGGCCTTGTCAAGCCGCGTGGCCTTTACAACAGAGTCGTGATAGGTTCTCCAATTCAAGGAAGTTGCAAACCGCAAAGTGACAGGTAGACAACTGTTACTGGACTTCAGGACGAGACGACCAAAATGGCCCATACCATGCGTGAAGTTGCCAGGCGAGCGGGAGTATCCCTGGCAACGGTTTCGCGGGTGCTCAACAATACTCAATATATCTCCGAAGAAACCCGCCGGCGGGTACTCGATGCCGTTCGTGAATTCAACTACTTCAAAAACGTGCATGCCAGGCGCCTGGCGACTGGACGTAGCGACCTGTTTGGACTGGTCATTTCCGAGATTGCCAATCCGTATTTTCCTGAGATCATCCGGGGGTATCAGGCTATGGCGTGGAACCGCGGATTTGACGTGCTATTGTGCAACACCGAATACGACCAGGAACGGACCAAGGCCGTCATCCGAAAACTCAGGGAGAGTGACGTTCGCGGTGTCGCGATCGTTACTTCTTCGGTGGACCCGAACATGACATCCGAGCTCACCGCTGCCGGGATACCATTGGTTTTTTGTAACTCCGATCCTGCGAGCAAGCTAGTCGGGAACATCTGCATCGAATATGAGCACGGCGTCAACAAAGCGATTCAACACGTCGTCGAACTGGGCCATTGCCGATCCGCTGTCATTGCCGGTCCGGCCGGCAACCGCACCGCGGTGACTATCAAGAACGCTCTGGTGTCCGGGCTCACGTCCCGGGGATTGAAGCCAGTTTGTGTCTTGGAAAGCAACTATCGGGTCGACGCCGGCGCGTCCGCAGTTCGAGCAGTTTTGTCGCGTCCGGAAATACCTACCGTAGTGTTCTGCGGAAACGATCTGATCGCCATGGGCGCGATGAGCGCGCTGGAAGAGTCCGGCGTGCGCGTGCCGGAAGATGTCTCGGTCATCGGGATTGACGATATTTTCTTTGCTTTCCTGGCGCGGCCTCCGCTTACAACCATCAATGTTCCTCGCGAACAACTTGGGGTTAAGGCCTTTGAAGCGCTGGACAAAATGCTGAAGCTCAAACGCCATAAGGGGTCGAACTACACCTTGGAAACAGATCTGATCGTGCGCAAGTCCACCGCGCAGGTCAGGCGGCAAAGACTGAAAATCAGTTCGTAGCTTCGAACCGAATCCGTGGTTCACTTAGAGACTCGCTTAATGTTTGCCTCTCTCCTGAGTAGCAGAATCGGTCCCCTCCAGATATCCCGCAGGTCGGGTATGCCTTTCGTCATTCTTCTCCTGCTGGCGGCAGTCCTCGCAGTGCAGAGCGTCAGAGCGCAGAACTTGTCTGCTCAGGATCACGCCAGTCTCGGAATTTCACTTGCCAGAGAAGGGAAGCTGCCTGCGGCGGAGTGGGAACTGCGGGAAGCGGTGCACGTCGCCTCGGGAGTTGCATCGTATCGCGCTCAGTTAGGATCAATCCTCGGGCTGCAAGGAAAGTGGAGAGAGGCGCTAGCAAGCTTTCAGAAGGCAATTGACTTGGCTCCAGAAAACCTCGATTTTCGGCGAGAGACCGCGGCGGTGCAGTGGCAGCTTGGCCTGATGTCTTCGGCGGAGAAGAATCTTCAGTACGTTCTAGCAAGACATCCTGACGACCGTGGAGCGATTCTGCTGCTGGGCTTGGTGAAGGAAAGAAACGGGGACTACGCAATCGCGGCCAAGTTGCTGGACTCACAATTTGCATTAGTGATTGCTCAACCCGATCGCACGGTCGCACTTTTCCACTCCGTCGTCCAAAGCGGGCAGCGTGCCAAGATTACAAAAATCACCGAAGCTCTCAAGGGGCGCGCGAACGATAAGCTTTGGGCGAGTGCTATCGTTCGGTGTACACAAATCGCCGTGATGAGCGGAGATCTCCACACTGCGCAGACACTGTTTGCTTGGATCCCCGACGACGATCCAGGACGACCAGCCGCGGGAGTTCAGCTTGCGAATCTTCTCTACAGCCGTGGCGCAGTGTCCTACGCAAAAGAGTTTTTGTTGCAACTGGCACGGCACGGCGCGATGAGTGCCGATCTACAGGCTCTGCTGGGACAGTGCTTTGAATCGGAGCACCAGCCTGGCCTTGCCATGCAAGCCTACGAGCGTTCCATCGAGTTAAACCCTTCGCGCATTGACTATTACGAGGCCCCGATTTCGCTGCTGTTGGACCTGGGTAAAACTGACGACGCACTTGCCCTGGCGAATCGTGCGCTCGCGATTGCGCCCACGGATGCCAGGCCATGGCTGTGGAAAGGCCAGGCGGACCTTCATCTGCACGCATACAAGGATGCGATGGAGAGCTACACGCATGCCGGTAAGTTGGATAGCTCTAGTGCCGACGCAATTTTGGGCGTCGCCGCCGTTTATTTCGTCTCCGGTCAGAGCGATGCCGCGATTGCCGAGTACAAAGCCGGAATCGCCCAGTTTCCGAACGATGCACGTCTCTACGTTGCGTGTGCGTCAATGCTGTTGGCGTCTCCCGATTCCGCCAGGCTGCAGGCCGAGGCAGAAAATCTGCTGCAAAAAGCGGCGAAGCTGGCTCCGCAATCAGCAGAAGCTCATTATCAGCTGGGTCAATTGGCACTGCAGCAGAACCGGTTGAAAGAGGCAGAAACAGAATTGTCACTCTCTCTCCAATCAAAGCCTGATCGGAGCAAGACGCACTTCGCGTTGTCAGTCGTCTACCGAAGGATGGGACGGACCGAAGATGCGACCAGGCAATTTGCCATCTATCAGGACCTGAAGCGGGCGGAAGAAAGCGGATCCACAGCCGCGATGACGGCGGCACAACAGCCGTGATGCCTTTTCGCGCCTCGCCTATCCGAGTCGACATCCCCGATCAGACGAACGCCACTTGGTCACGCCGCCGCTTCCTTTACGCGCTCTCGGCTGTTGGCCTTGGACAGTTCTTTCTTCCCACACTAGTCCGAGCTGGTACAAGTCCGAAGCCCATCTTTTCGGATGTCACTGCGGAGGCCGGCATTACCTGGCGCCAGTTCAACGGATTTTCGCCCGATCGTTACCTGATCGAAACCATGGGTGGCGGAGTCGGTCTGTTCGATTTTGATGAGGACGGCTGGTTGGATATTTTTCTGCTGAATGGAGGTGAAACGCCTCGAGGCAGGAGCGAAAAATCGCTTCAAAACGCGCTGTATCGCAATTTGGGCAATGGAAAATTTGTTGACGTTGCCGCGGAAGCGGGACTGAACCGAGTCAAGAACTACGGTATGGGCGTAGCGGTCGCAGATTTTGACAACGACGGCCGTCAGGATATTTTCATCACCGGATTTCCAAACTGTACGCTTTATCACAACAACGGCAACGGCACGTTCACCGACATCACGGCGGATGCGGGGCTTCAAAACACTGGAAGGTGGGCCTCGGGCGCTGCCTGGTTTGATTATGATCGCGATGGTTTTCTCGATCTGGTTGTCTGCAACTATGCGGAGCTTTCGTTCGAGGGTGTCGCCCCGAAGTGCGAGTATCTCAAGGTTCGAACGTACTGCGAGCAGCGTGCCTACAAAGGAATGCCTCTAACCATCTACCACAACAATCGCAATGGTACGTTCACCGATGTCAGTCGATCGTCGGGGCTGGATCAATTTGTGGGCAGAGCGCTCGGAGTGGTTGCGATTGACATCGATGATGATGGTTGGCTGGATCTGTTTGTGGCGCGCGACGCCTCACCCAATCTCCTGCTGCTGAACAAGCATGACGGAACTTTTGTGGACGCCGGGTTGGAAGCAGAAATCGCATTCGATAACAACGGGAATGCCAAGGCCGGCATGGGCGTGGATGCGGGCGACGTGAACGGCGACGGGCGTCCGGATGTTGTGGTCACGAATTTCAATTTCGAGTTCCATTCTCTGTTTCTCAATCGTGGAAGGTTCCCTTTTGAAGACTGGACGAGGGCTTCCCACTTAGCTGGCTTTACGAGATCCGATGTGGGCTGGGGCGTGCACTTTGTCGACTTTGACAATGATGGTCTGCTTGATTTGATCATCGTGAACGGTCACGTTATTGAAGTGATTGAAGGGTTGCAATCGCAAGTGAAGTACAAGGAACGACCCTTGCTTCTGCACAACTTGGGCAACGCTGTCTTCGAAGACGTAAGTTCCAAAGCCGGGCCCGCATTTTCACAAGAGTATCTGGCACGCGGACTGGCAATCGGAGATTGGGACAACGATGGTGCCCCGGATGCAATATTCACCTGTATTGGCGAACACCCCGTGTTGCTACGCAATAACATAGGCCAGAAAAATTCCTGGATCGGATTGCGTCTCGTGGGCGTCAAGAGCAATCGCGATGCCATCGGAGCGAAATTGACGCTTCGGGTTGCTGATCGAAAACTCGTACGCTGGATCACCGGCGGTTCGAGCTATCTTTCTTCGCACGACAAACGCGTTCTTTTTGGGTTGGGAAATTTACCCGCGAGCTATCTAGTGGAAGTTGAGATCGTTTGGCCAAATGGGGGAACGCAAATCGTACGCTCTTTGCAGATCAATCGTTATCACCAGATCGTGGAGCAAGTGACGAAGACGAAGTAGAGTTGCGCGTGGAATTTACTGCGACAGCGGCGTTACCGACACTTCCTTGAAGTAAACTTCGGAGCCAGGTGATTCTGCAAACCAATGAAGCCTGAGGCCGGCCGCGGCCCTCGATCAGGATCATGAGAACCGGGAGACTTCGCTGGCACGGGCTGTCCGTCGGTGAAGTCCGTTACCTTCACGCCGTTGAGGTACACGATGGTGCGCGGTCCATCAATCGTTATATCCATCGTGTTCCATTCGCCAATCGGCTTGATCGGACGCGCCAATGCTTTTGTAAATGTGTACAACACGCCCGTGCACGAGTAGTCGTCGGGCCAGTCGCCTATTTCAACCTCGTACCCTCGGTTGATAGGCATCCACGGTTCGGTCGGTTTCTCCGGTATGCGGATAAAGACCCCGGAGTCTGACTCCTGCGCGGTGAGCTTGAAGACAATTCGGATGGTGGCGCGCGCAATCTTTTCTCGGGTATACCAAAGCATACCCATTCCACCCTCTGTCTTCATCATGCCGTCCTTCACCACAAAGGAACCGGGACCGACTTGCTGCCACCCCTGGAGATCTTTTCCGTTAAACAAAGCACGGCTTGACTGTTGAGCCGACAGGGAATTGCAAAATGCCGCGACAAACAAACAAAGTGCCATTCCATAGATCTCAGACTTACGCGAAACGTGGTGTTTCATGATTCCATCGCTTAGCTCGGGTGGAAATGATTCCTTGATGTCTAACACGGGTGCCAGTAAGCGTCAAATTGACCGCGCCAGATGAAGGGGGAGCGGGCTGGTCCGGGTTTTTTGCTTGACACTGGATTTCAGGCGGTGCTAAAAACGCAGCCTATGTAACCGCTATCTGAAAGCGGTTTCAGCAAGTGAGGGCAAGTGGGCGGGCAGGGAGTGGAACGCCGGGAAATTCTCCGCTACATCGGAATCGCCGCGGTAGCAGGCACGTTTCCTGGCTTCAGCAAATGGGTGTTCGCCTGCCCGCAGGATCATCCTGAGTCGACACCCTCGCCGGCGGGCTCGCATTCGTACACTCCCCTGTTCTTTTCTGCCGAGCATTACCGCATGGTGGAGCACCTCGCGGAGATGATCATTCCGGAAGATGATACCCCGGGAGCGAAACAAGCGGGAGTGGCAGAGTTCATTGACTTCATGGTGGCGAATCGAGTTCCGGTGAGTGGTTCCCGCGACATTCGCTCCACCGAAGATGCGATAGAAGCAGGGAATGAGTTGCAAACCAGATTCATTGCAGGGCTTGATTGGCTCAACGCGCGCAGCCACTCAGAGTTCGGGCGGAAGTTCATGGACTGTCCGCCGGAACAGCAGAGCAATCTCCTCCAGGAACTTGCCTACAAAGCGAAATTCAAACCCGCGACGGAGAGTGGACGCGCATTTTTCCTGATGATGCGGGACTACACCGTTGTCGGTTACTACACGACCAAAATCGGATTACAAAGTATCGGCTATCCCGGGCTCCGAGTGGTGTGGCCGAAGATGCCGGGTTGTTCCCACCCTGACGATCCGGAACACGCAAAACTTCGTGAACCGGCGAGTTCAAGCATCTCGAGCCGGACCCACAAGAACTAGCGAGGACCTCTCCATTGCCCACTAAAGTCTACGACGCGATTGTGGTGGGAACCGGCGCGGGCGGCGGCACAGCCATGAAGATTCTGTGCGAAGCCGGTCTCCAGGTCTGTGCCATCAACTCGGGGCCGCGGACAGACCCTGGTAAGGACTATCGTCTTCACCGGCAAGTTTACGACCTGAAGTATCGCGGCTACGGCGATCCATTGCGCCTCAAAGGTAAGGCACACCAGGAGCCTTACTCCGTCGAAGAGTCCGAATACAGTGAGGGAAGGGATCTATTCGAACACGACGTTGCGTATTCGAACGCTCCGGGTACCGATTGGTACTGGAAGAGGTGCAAGGCCACCGGCGGCAAAGCTAATTTTTGGGGACGCTCCTCGGCGCGCTTCGGTGACATCGATTTCAAAGCTGCAGATCTCGATGGGTTTGGCGAAAACTGGCCGGTCGATTACGCGGAGATTTCACCCTGGTTTTCCAAAGCCGAGCGATATATGGGTGTCGCCAGCACGATTCAGAATCGGCCGAGCAATCCGGATGGCGAATATTTACCACCGATTCCGTGGCGCTGCATTGATTACATCATTCAGAAAGGAGCCGAAAAAATCGGCGTACCGTATCTGCCCGATCGCTGCGCCCAATTGACAGTCGCGCACAATGGTCATCCTAGCTGCCACTACTGTGGGAACTGCAGCCGCGGATGCGATGTCGGATCTTTTTTTTCGCCCACCTGGTTTACGATTCCGGAAGCCGAAGCCACCAAGAACCTCACGCTCCTCACCAATGCTCTGGTGCGCAACATCATCGTGGACGAGAACGGTAGGGCAAAAGGAGTCGCCTACGTCCATCGCGGCACCCGAAAAGAAGTGGAAGTTTATGCCAACGTGGTCGTGCTTGCCGCATCCTGCGTCGAAACGGCGCACATCATGTTGAACTCGAAGTCGCGCCACTGGCCGACTGGAATCGCAAATTCCAGCGGACAACTCGGCCGCAATCTGTGCGATCACTTGTACGGCACCCCGGGCTACGGATACCTGCCACACCTTTTGGGTCAGCCTGCGTCCCCCGACAGCATCGCCGATTCCACGGTTGCCTGGGCGCCACGGTGGCAGAATTTGAAAAATCCGCGCGAAGAAAAATTTATCCGTGGCTACTCGGTCTACATAGGGGGCGGCTGCGGAGAGTTCCCTGGACACTACGGGCAGATCGAGGGCTTTGGCGCGGCATACAAACGCGATATCAAGCGTTACTATCCGACTCCGATCGGCGCCCTCATTCAAGCGCCGACTCTTCCCAGCCCGACCAACTACGTCGACCTCGACCCGCAAAAGAAAGACATATTTGGAATCCCCCAACTTCGATTTCATTTTCAGTGGGGCCAGAATGAACTTTTGATGTGGGAACACTCGAAACAAATGATGGTAGATCTCTTCAAAGCGATGGGTGGAGAGATGTGGGGGGCCGGAGACGAGCCCGATCGTCCCGGAACCAGTTTGCATGAGACCGGAGTCTGCAGGTTCGGAAATGATCCTAAGACTTCGGTGACGAACAAGTGGGCGCAAACTCACGACGTTCCTAATCTCTACATTTGCGACGCAAGCATTTTTCCGAACTGTACCGACAAGACCACCACGATGCCAATCGTCGCCTTCACCATGCGCACCTGTGATCACACGCTGAGCAATTTCAAGAAAGGGGTTCACAAACGCGCATAAAAGATTCGGATGCGACACCCCGACGCCGATGACGGAGCGGGTCAGGAGCAGGCAGAAAATCCAGAATGACACGGAGCCGCACATGTTGAACCTAGCGCGAAGACTGGCCGTTTGCATTCTTGCGGTCCTGATGTTGGGACCCGTCCCCTTCGTTCTCTCCCAGAGCAACAATGCTTCTATCGACGGAGAAATCACAGACCCGAACGGAGCAGTGGTCGCAGGGGCGACGGTGGATCTGACATCCAAGGACACGAACGTGTCGTCCCGGTTTGTGTCAGACGCCAACGGGCTCTACTCTTTCCGGAACGTCGTGCCGGGTACCTATCAGTTGAAAGTAAAAGCGCAAGGTTTCGGCGAGTATGTGCAGGACGGCATTGTGGTGCGCGTCGGCTACCCGATACGGCAGAACATCGCATTGAAACTGGAGAGTACTACCCAACACGTCGAAGTCAGTGCCGATGCCTCTGCGCTCAATTTCGAAAATGCAGAACTCCGCGGCAGTATTGATCCGCAAGTGATTCAGCAGCTCCCTCTGTTGGTGTCCGGATCAATCCGCTCCGCCGCAAATTTCGCTTCGCTCCTGCCCGGCGTGGTGCGTGGTTCGGGTGACGTTACCGGAGCGCACGTGAACGGCGGTCAGTCGCAGACCGGCATCGTGGTTCTCGACGGCATCAGCCTGTACAACTCCTCTGGCACACAGGGTCTGACGGGAGCGGTCCTGGACTTCCCGCAATCACCGGACCTCATTAGCGAATTTCAGGTGCTCACGTCAAACTACGACGCACAGTACGGAAGCGCAGGCGGAGTTACCATCGAAAATGTAAAGTCAGGGACGAACAATTTTCACGGTACCGCCTACGAATTCAATCGGAATTCCTCGTTCAATGCCACGCAATGGGGCGCCGGCGGCGCCAAGGCTCAGGACGTCGAAAATGATTTCGGCGGCAATTTTGGTGGTCCGTTAAAACTACCTTTCTGGAAGCACAGAAATCATCGCACTTTCTTCTTTACCAATTTTGAGGCTTTCCGCATCAGGGGCGGCCTTTTCCGGGACACTCTCACCTTGCCTTCGGCGTCGGAACAGCAAGGAGATTTTCGCGATTGGACTGACGCCAGCGGCAATTTGATTCCGATTTACGATCCAGCGACCACGCGCCCAAATCCCTCCTACGATCCGAATCAGCCCATTAGCGCGACCAACCCACCCTTCCTGCGAGACCAGTTCATGGGTTGCGACGGTACTACTCCGAACGTGATCTGCGCCAGCGATCCCCGGTTGCAGAACTCGCTCGCCAAACAATGGTTCCAATATCTTCCAGCTTTGACCTCCCCTGGTCCGAAGAACAATTACCTGGCGCCGGCCACGCCACAATTTCTGGGTACCGATGCCTACACCATCACTGAGAAGATCGACGAATACATTGGGTCCAACGATCACGTCTCGGAAATGTTTTATTACAAGTACCTGCCAGAAACGACCTTCTCGACTCTCCCGGCAACGATCAGCAATAGTGGCACATCCTTCAAACGGACCTCGGTGTTGCGGCTCAACTGGGATCACACCTTCAGTTCGAGGATGGTGAATCACCTGGCGTTTGGCTATCAAAACGACAAATTCTATGGTGGCGGAATCGATGGCGGTTCGGCTGACAAATTGCCGCAGATTTCCGGAGTGGCCGGCCACCAATATCCTCCCCAGATCACTTTCAGTGAAGACTTCGCAACCTTCGGAACCGGGGCTGGTGATCCAAAAATTCAGCCATGGTTGGCGCCGGCGTACATCATCCAGGACACAGTGTCGCTGACGAGAGGGAAGCACACCATCTCCTTTGGCGGCGATTTGCGATTTTCCCAGAACTCTCCGACGTTTCTCTCAGGCCAGTCCGGATCGTTCGGTTTCGCGGCGACCGAAACCGGTATCCTGGGCCCGGTGAGTGGCAGCCCGATAGCCAGCTTCCTGCTGGAACAAGTGGATTCAGCCTCGACAACTTTCTACACCTCAACGGTTATTGACGCCCGCAGCAAGAGCTACAGTCTGTTTGCAGGCGACACCTGGCGCGTGACGCCCAAACTGACGGTTACGCCTGGCATTCACTGGGAGGTGGATTCACCGCCGCATGAGGCGAATGATCGGTTCTCGTATTTTGACCCGAACCTACCCAATCCTGGCGCAGGCAATCTGCCCGGCGCGATTGCTTTTGCCGGCACTGGCCCGGGCCGCTCTGGACGGAGAATCCCGGAAGACACCTGGTATGGCGGTTTCGCCCCTCGTATCGGACTGGCTTATGCTTTCACTCCCAAGACGGTCGTCCGTTCGGGGTATGGAGTGTTTTACGACAATGCCAATATGCCCGGCTGGGACGGCGGCATCACGCAGGATGGCTACAACGCCTTCACCACATTCGGAAGTTCCGTGGGGGGCATGCAGGCCGCCTTTTTGTTGAGTGACGGGCTACCCGCAAATCATCCCGTCCCGCCAAACCTTGTTCCAACCTTTGACAACGGAGGATCCGCTGCCATCTATCGTCCACGTAATGCCAACCGGCTTCCCTATACGCAACAGTGGAACCTCACGGTGGAACACGAATTCACGTCGCGTGATTATGTGTCGGCATCCTATGTCGGATCAAAGGGTACACGTCTTTTGTCGCAGATCGATCCGATCAACACGCTCAACCCAATCTACCTAACCTCGCTCGGCGGGCAGTTGTACGATGAATTTCAGCCCGGCGATACGGTGGTTGACGGCGTGCCCGCGCCATTTCTGGATTTCGCCACTGTCATGACCGGTTGCTCCCCCTCAGTTGCGCAGGCGCTGTTGCGGTTCCCTCAGTACTGCAACGATATCCGAGGGCGAGATGAAAATGAGGGCAGCTCCAGTTATCACGCCTTTCAGTTGAAGGCGGAGCACCGCTTCTCGAACGGTTTGTGGGCTCTCCTGTCCTACACCAATTCAAAGTTGATCACCGACGCCGATGCCCAGGAGAGTACTTACAATGCTTCAATTTTTTCTCCCTTCGAGAAGGCGCGAAATCGATCGCTGGCGATCGAAGATGTTCCGCAAGCACTGAACATCGCGTTCAATTACGAGCTTCCAATCGGAAGGGGTAAACACTGGCTAAATCAGGGCGGCTTTCTGGGCGCGGTCGCTGGTGGCTGGACGTTGAACGGAGTCTTCCGCGCGCAGTCCGGCATTCCCTTCCAGATTTTCTCTTCGAACTGCAATGTACCGTCACAGCTTAGTGCGATCTGTCTGCCAGGTTTGCTCCCCGGTGCATCTCCATTCGCCCAATCGTTGAGCGATATTGATGTATCAAAGCCGCTCCTCAACTTGAACTCCTTCGAACCGGCCGGTGGCTTTAATTTCTACACCGGCAATGGACCGCGCGTGCAGAACTTCCGCCAGCCCGGGTATCGCGATTTCGATCTGGGCGTGCAAAAGCTGGTTCATATCAGCGAGCGGGTCACGTTCCAGTTGCGCGGAGACGCATTTAATGTTTTCAATTCGCATCACTTTAATACGGTTGGAATCTCCATTCAGTCCAGCGGGCTGGGTGGCAGCGCATTCGACACCGATGTAGCAAGTCCAGGTTTTGGAACCTGGAATGGAGCCGTAACTTCGCCCAGGAATCTTCAGGTGTCAGGCCGTATCTCGTTCTAGATTCATTCGCTTTTGGTAAACGCGCCTACAGCTTCAATCCTCGTATCGAGGGGTCTGTACGCGCACCGGGTTTTTGTCTCAAGCAGATTTTGCCGACGTAACTCGACCAAGGAGATGGGGGGCGTTCATTCGCTGGCTGTGTTCCTCAAAGTTCGGGCGCGGTCCCTTCCAGCGGAGATCCTCGACCGTATCAAAAACGGGCACGTCCAGCCGCAGGGTTGCAAGCGTGCGAAACAACAGGGCGTCGTTCCATGCGTTGAATAGCGATTCCGACAGCAAGCGGGCCTTCCGGATTGATATATGCCATTCTCGCCAATCCTTCGGAATGTCCTCGAGGTGGGGGTACTGAGATAGGGTAAGAGCCGCCGCCTTTAGGCCCCATCCAGGCAAACCTGGGAAGCCATCTGCACTGTCGCCGACCACGGCCAGGTAGTCCGGAATCGATTGGGGCTTCACCCCGAACTTGGCGACAACGCCGGCTTCATCGCGCAAAATATCACGCCTGCGGTCCAACTGAACGACTCGTGAGCCCACAACACACTGACTGAGATCTTTATCTGGCGTGCAAATGAGCACCTGCCCTACGCGGTCATCCTTCGCCGCTTTACCGGCGGCAGAAGCCAGCGCATCATCCGCCTCATAGTAGACCATTGGCCACACCACCACTCCCATTGCTTCCAGCGCTTCCTCGAGAATGGGGAACTGCGAGAGCAACTCCGGTGGTACACCTTCGCTGGTTTTGTATCCGGGATACAGATCGTTCCGAAACGACTCCACGACATGATCAGTTGCAACTCCAATATGGGTTGCACCGCGCTCAATCATGGACAAAACGGAAGTCAGGACACCACGAACTGCGCCGATCTCCTGGCCATTCACATCTGTGGCAGCGGGCACGGCGAAAAAGTGCCGGAACAATTCATATGTCCCGTCGATCAAGTGGACGTCCATGCGGCTCCGACAAGCTTTCTGCAAGCGATGTTATACGGCCCGGAATGTGAACAGGCGTTACCGTAATCCTGATTCCTCATGATATGGCGATGTTAAGCCAAGGACTCCGGAACGGAATGCCAATATCGGAACATATGGGCGAAGTGAGCGCAGATTACCAGCGACCATATGACTGCGGCACCCTTGTAGATACCAGCGACATGATGCATAGGAATCGTGACCACCAACACGAAGATGCCAAAAATAAAGCCAATTGCACCCGCGATACTACGCAACCGAGTGGCTTTACGGGGAGTCTTGCGAGTATCCACCACAAACCCAATATATGCCCACAGAATTGTCACCCCCACTAGAAAAGCAAGGATCTCTATCTTCGTCCCCTGCAGCAAGTGATACAACGGGTATGCAAACGTGGCAACGGGAACGTTGATGGCACCCGCCACTTCAAGCGGAACTGGTGTGTAATCCGTCCACACGGACCAACCACTCGTTGATCCTGGGTGAACGGCTGCGAGGTACTGTTGCTGTGCCCACAGCCACAGTCCCAACGTAATCAGCACCGATAGAATGGGCAGTAGAAGCGCCAAGCGTTGTCTGGCCATACACGTAAGACACCCCATCCAGTGCTTTCGTTCATACCAACGGATTCTGCGCAACGAGATTACTTACGAGCGATTACAACACACGATCTTATCACCCCAGAATTTCCTCTCGCGATTTATGACCGCCATCTGCGTAGTCATCTACGTAGTAACTGAACTCCAGTAGTTAGGCGTTATAATCCGCTTTCTCCAGAGGGCGCTTTGTCACGTTACCGTCCACGCCGATGGCGAGTCGTACTACTGGCCTGTTTGATCGCGGGATTGTCGATTGCCCTCGCGGAGCGTACGCGTGTCCGCCCGGCGGCGCTGCTCATTACCGTCAATCACGAGGCGCTTCCTGCCGACGGATACGCGGAAGCACGTGTGCACGTGCGTGCGAGCGATGGAACCGAAGTGCCAGGCGCGGCTTGGCGATTAGAAAATGGGCGAAATCTCGCCGAGTTAGGAACTTCGGCTTCAGACGTACGGCTGCATGCAGGCGTTACGCCCGGCAACGTCACCTTGATCGCCGTTGCTCCAGGTTTCGACCCGGCGCGAGTCCACATAAGACTTGACCTCGATACTGCTGACCAATTTGGCGACGGCACACCCGATTTTCTTCGCCTTCAAGATGGAAGCGATCAAATGGGGTTCCGTCGCTGGTTTGCCTTCCTCGCGGAGTCCACCTACTTCCAGAAGGAACAAGATCGTCCGCCGGAAGTGAACGACTGCGCAGCGCTCATTCGTTTTGCGTATCGGGAGGCGTTGCGCTGGCATGATGGCTTATGGGCGAACAACTTGCGTCTCTCGTCGTTGCCAAGCGTGACTTCGGTACAGAAGTACGACTACCCGCATACGGCGCTTGGCGCTGGATTATTTCGCACTCGGCCGGGGGCCTTCGCGCCGGAAGATGTCGCAAATGGTGCGTTCACGGAGTTTGCAAATGCAGAATCGTTGCGGCGATACAACACTCAT
>Ga0193730_1000342_pt1 | contig 14318 bp, 12 predicted proteins | sample U1a1metaG_FD_144919 | JGI IMG/M metagenome (GOLD analysis project Ga0193730, IMG submission 144919) | Soil microbial communities from a riparian zone of the East river system, Colorado, United States - U1a1 | ecosystem: Environmental > Terrestrial > Soil > Riparian zone | place: USA: East River...
CTTGAATTCTTCGAAAATCAATTCATCCATTCGACTGCCGGTTTCGGTCAAAGCGGTCGCGAGCACGGTCAGGCTGCCACCTTCTTCCACGTTGCGCGCCGAACCGAAGAATTTCTTTGGCTTAATCAGCGCCTTCGCCTCTACTCCGCCGGACATGATTCGTCCCCTGCCCGGCTGCAGATTGTTGTACCCGCGCGAAAGTCGTGTGATACTGTCGAGTAGAAGCACCACGTCCTGTCTCATTTCCACGAGACGTTTGGCGCGCTCCATGACCATCTCTGCCACCTGCACGTGTCGCTGCACGCTTTCGTCAAAGTTGGAATGATAGATCTGACAGTCCACTTCCCGCTCCAGGTCCGTCACTTCTTCCGGCCGCTCGTCGACCAAAAGTAATATGAGAACAACGTCAGGATGATTTACCCGAATCGCTTTGGCGATTTCCTTTAGCAGGATGGTCTTGCCCACTCGCGGCGGCGAGACGATAAGCCCGCGCTGCCCGCGGCCCAGCGGTGCCAGCAAATCCACCGCGCGCACAGTAATGGAATTCGTCTTTGGATTTTCCAGAATGATCCTGCCTTGCGGGAACTGCGGCGTTAGCTTGTCAAAGTCGGTCGGCTCCGTCCATACTTCGGCCGCCTGCCCCTCAATTCTTGTGACTTTGTCGAGAGACAGGAATTTCCCGCGCTGGCCCGGCAATTGCAACGTCCCTGCAATCGTTTGGCCGGGTCGCAAATGATGTTGCTCGACGAGCGCGCGAGAGACGCAGACATCCTCAGGGACAGGTAAGAAGTTCAATTTCGGCCAGCGCAACATGGCGAACGAATCGCCTACCTGGTCGAGGAAGCCTTCCGCAGTGACAGTAGCGCCGCCGGCTAATGCCGCGCGGAGAATATCGAGAATATGCTGATGACGCGAGCGGGCGGGGTGCAGATATACATCCAAATCCTGCGCCAATGCCTGGAGCTCTTCGCCTGAGGACTCTTGGAGCTCGTTTAGGTCAAGTGCGAGATCGGTTTTTAACTTGCGCTCTTCGTTGGAGCGAATCCCCGATGATTGCGGGGCCTCACCTGCACTTTGACTGTGGGCAGTCGAGACGCTTGCCTCTATGGTTTCTGTCTGCGAGGTCGAGCCCTTTAGCTTTTCTTCCATGATTGCTCTTGCCAAAGCGCGGCAAGCTCCTTCGCTTGCTCCATGAGTGTGGCACGGTCGCCGTCATTCCAGACGACATGATCCGCACGTTTTATTTTCTCCTCCAGGGGCATTTGTGAGTTAATCATTTGTTCGGCTTCCGAGCCTTTTAGAGATTTTCGCTTCGCCAACCGGTCTAACTGCACCTTTCGCGAGCAGGCGACCACGACCACTCGTTCGCACAACGTTTCGCCACCGGTTTCATAAAGAAGTGGAATGTCAGCAAAGAAAAAGTCGGGAGAATTACGATGCTTTTTCGCCTCCGCCATCCACTGGCGACGAATCCGAGGGTGAAGAATTTGTTCGAGCGCGTGTCTCTTGGTCGCGTCGCTAAAGACTATCGCCCGAAGTTTCGGTCGATTCAAGTCCCCATCTGGTGAAAAGACGCCGCCGCCAAACTGAGCGAGGATTTCCTGTTTCACCTCGGGAAGTTCGGCGAGTGAACGCGCTACCAGATCGGCATCAAAGAATTTTGCTGCCGGCACAATCTCGCGCAGGCAGTCACAAAACGTGCTTTTGCCTGTGGAGATTCCGCCCGTGATTCCGATCGCAGGCATGGCGCCACCGTCACCGTGGGGTGATGCCTTCGGCAAGATCAACGTGAAACGTCTGTTCAAGATCAACGTGAAACGTCTGTTTCATCTTCGTCGAGCCGAAAGTTAACTCCGCTGTGTACTCTCCGCCCGGGAGAAGCCGCTTGGGATCGTCACCGCCGTATTCGGCAATTACGTCTTTGGTCGGCCGCAGGTCCCAGTTCAATCGGGTAAAACCCGGCGTGCCCGGCGCTTTTAGATTCGCGACTGGCTGTCCGGTCGATTTGGTCACGACGATCTTAATTTCGTCGCCGGTAAACTCTCGCACCCAGATCGTGAACAGCGCCCCCTCGGGTGGATTCTGACCGCGATAAATTCCCTTGCCGTTCGAATCGACAAATCCCGGTTGAAGATAAGCGCCGGTCAGCGAACGCACGCTAAACAATTGAGCCGGTTTGGACGCAATCTCCGGTGTGAATTCGCGAAACGGGACGATGTCGTCAAGAATGGCGATGCTGCGACCGTGTGTTGCGATCACAAGGTCTGATGTGCGCGGATGAATCTGGATATCGTCCACCCGCACCGAAGGAACATCGCCAATGCGAACCCAATGTGCGCCTTGATCGAACGACGCGAATAGTCCGAAGTGCGTACCCGCGTAAAGTAATTTCGGATTGACCGGATCCTCGCGGATTACTTCAACAGGATCGGCTTGCGGAAGATCTCCTGTGACAGATTGCCATGTTTTCCCCAGATCAGCGGTACGCAAAATAGGGGCGATCATAAGGGGCGATCATCACCCGAGCGATACGCGTTGATCGCAACGTAGGCCACATTCGCATCGACATTGGATGGCTCAATTCGCACGATCCAATGACCGTGCGCCGGCTCCGGCAAATTGCTCGTCAATTCAGTCCATTTGCCACCGTCATTCTCTGTAATCCAGAGCCGCCCATCATCCGTCCCCGCCCACAAAAGGCCAGCGCGCTTCGGCGACTCGGCAAGCGAAAAGACGACCCCGTAATTTTCCGCGCCGCTTCCTGTGGCGTTTGTTTTAGTCGGATCGTTGTACGTGAGGTCGGGACTGATCACAGAATATTTTTCCATCCGGTCGGTGAGCTTGAAGACGCAATTGCCGCCCAGATAGATTACGCCCGGTTTATGCCGGCTTATGATCATTGGTGAATTCCAATGGAAGCGATAGCGCGGCTGACCTTCGGCCGGCTCGGGACGCAAACGGCGTATCTCGCCATTTCGCAAATTGATCCGATGGACTTCGCCCTGCTGACTTTCCGCATAAAAGGTATCGCGGTCGCCTGGATCGAACAGGACATAAAAGCCGTCGCCACCGGCAAGCGCGGTCCAATCGCAGTTGCGAATGCCTTCCTTGCTCTGGACTCCGCTCGGTCCCACCCAGTTTTCGTTGTCCTGAAGGCCGCCCGCAATTCGGAAATACGGTTTCGTGTCGTCGAGCGAAATCCGATAATATTCTCCTGAGGGAATCCTGTTCAGATGATCCCAGTTCTTGCCGCCAGCGAAACTTTGATACACGCCGCCATCCGTCCCGAGCAGCAAACGCTGGCAAACTGGCGGTTTCGGGGGCTTATTTTTGTCCTCCGGTTTGGGCGGCTTCGGCGGCGGCGCTGTGCCAGGTTGAATCGCGAGCGCGTGACAATCCGGATGAACTTTCTCGCTTAGGTCTTCGCGAAAATTCTTGCCGCCATCATCAGACACCAGCAGGGCGAAACCCAGAACATAAACGCGCTGATCGTTTGCCGGATCAATGCGGATCTGGCTGAAATAAAATGGACGTGGATCCATGGTGCTCATGCGCGTCCATTTTTCCCCTCCGTCATCGGATCGAAAAACGCCGCCGGTCTTACTGCGCAGATCGTCCAGCCTGCCAAATCCTCCTTCGTAACTTTGCACGACCGCCATGACGATCCTCGGGTTTGTTGCGCTGATCGCCAGACCGATGCGACCCGTTTGAGCGGGCAACCCGCCGCCCAGCTTCTTCCAAGTCGTGCCACCGTCAGTGCTCTTGAAAATTCCCCCGACATCTTCACCGCCAGTCACGCTGAGGCCGGAAGTGAAACTCCACGGTGAGCGTTGCCGTGCATAAAGCGCAGCGTAAACTGTCTCCGCGTTCGCTGGATCGATCATCGCGTCGCCACATCCAGTGCGCGTGTCGTGTGGAGCAGCTGCTTTCAAGACCAGTTTCCATGTTTTGCCGGCATCAGTGGTCTTGAACAATCCGCGTTCGCCGCCATCCGCCCACAGGTTGCCCATCGCGGCGACGTAGGCGACGTCCGGTTTTTTGGGATCGACAACAATCCGCGCAATGGTACGGCTGTTTTTCAATCCGACGTTCTGCCACTTCTCTCCGCCATCGGTCGACCGATAAACACCATCGCCCCAGCCAGACGAATTCCGGTCGTTCGCCTCACCCGTTCCCACCCAAATCACATCTGAATCCGATGGCGCAACCGCAACCGCGCCAATCGAGAGCATCGGTTGCTTGTCGAAGATTGATTCAAAACTGACTCCGTTGTCGTTCGTTTTGAAAACGCCGCCGTGTCCTAGGCCGACGTAGAAGACAAAAGGATTATATGGACTAATCGCAATGTCCGAAACACGCCCACCCATCACGGCCGGACCAATCGAGCGCGCTTTCAGATTTTTGAAAAGGACATCGGTCAGCTCGGGCGGGGTCGGCGACGAAGTCGGCGTCGGAGTCGACGGCAAAGACACAGTCGCGGTGGGCGATGCGACGGTGGCCGGCAAACGCCCGGGTTGCGTCTCCTCTTGTGCGGGCAAGCTCGGAACCGCACAAAACGAAAGAAGCAAAGCGCACAAGTATGAAAATCGATTAGTCATGAGGACGCTACCATCGCGTTCTATGGCTGCAGGGCAAGGGTCTCGGTTGCCGATTCTATGGGTGACAGGCGAAACGCCTGCCCTACAATCGCTTACCTTAAGCCCGACGGTTTGCGATGCGCCGAATCGTTGTAACTTGTTTTAACTTTCTTATGACACAGCAAGTTCTGGCAGGAAAAGTCGGCCTGGTCTTCGGCGTGGCAAACAAGCGCAGCATTGCGTGGGCGATCGCAAAGGCATGGGCCGCAGCAGGTGCGCGCTTGATTTTCAATTATCAAGGCGAACGACTAAAGGAAAACGTCGAGGAACTGGTCGGTGAGTTTGGAGAGAGCACCCCATTGTTTCCCTGCGACGTTTCCAGCGACGCTGAGATCAAATCGTTCTTCGAAAACGTGAGGCGTGAGACCGATCGTGTCGATTTGATGCTTCACTCGCTTGCGTTCGCGCCCAAGGAAGCGTTGGAAGGCGATTTTGTGAGCACGACACGCGAAGCGTTCCGCATGGCACACGACGTGAGCGCATACTCGCTCATAGCGCTGGCTCGCGAAGCAGCACCCTTGATGACAAATGGCGGCAGCATCGTGGCCATGACTTATTACGGATCAGAAAAAGTCGTGCCTCACTACAATGTAATGGGCGTAGCCAAGGCCAGCCTCCAAGCGAGCACGCGTTATCTTGCCTACGACCTCGGCCCGAAAAAAATTCGGATAAACTGCATTTCTGCCGGACCGGTTCAAACGCTGGCCGCGCGTGGCATCAGCGGGTTCACGTCGATGTTGAAGCATTATCAGGAACGCGCGCCTTTGAAACGCAGTTGTGATCCGGCCGAGTTAGGCGCCACCGGAGTCTTTCTTGCCAGCGATGGAGCCGCGGCAATAACCGGCCAGGTCATCTATGTTGATGGCGGGTATCAAATCATGGGAATGTGACCCGATTCTTGCTCTTACTCTTATGTGACCCGATTCTTGCTCTTACTCTTGTTCATGCTCCTAATCGAATCGTGGAACGGCGCACCCGGCGGTCGCGCCCTACCATCGTAATGGTCCGTGATTGCGCGAATCTGGCATGGCTGGACGAAGGTAGCTGACGCGAAGATATACGAGAACATGCTGCGGGATAAAATTTTCCCAAGCATTGCCGCGCGAAACATCAAAGGCTATCGAGGCGCGGAGCTCTTCATTCACGAAGATCGCAACGAGGTTGAATTCGTCACTCTGCTTCGCTTCGATTCGATGGACGCGGTAAAAGAATTCGCCGGACCGGACGAGACCAGGCCGGTAATTTTTCCGGGAGTAGAGAAACTTCTCACACGGATGGAGCCGGCGCGACATTATGGCGTGGCGCCTCGGGGAACGGATGTCAGCCACACTGGCTGACATTCGATTGGAGCAGGATTACGATCACGAGCATGAGTCTGGCCGATAGGCTCCGCCAATTGTTGCGCAGTGATGCCGTCGCCGACGACACCGAGACGCTCGCAACCCACAGCCAGGACAAATGGTTCGCGGCTCACGAACCGGATGCCGTCGTTTTCGCGAGATCGACAGATGATGTTAGCAAATTGCTACATTTCGCATCGCGTGAAAAAATTCCGGTCACAGCGCGCGGCGGTGGATTTGGTTATGTAGGCGGATGCGTGCCCGCGCGCGCTGGCATTGTACTGTCGCTGGTGCAGATGAATCGGATCAAGGAAATCAGTTTCTCCGACTCCGTTGCGATTGTCGAACCGGGCGTCTTTACCGCTGACCTGAAGGCGGCGGTGCGCGCACAAAAATTATTTTATCCGCCGGACCCTGCGAGCATGAAGGACTGCACCATCGGCGGAAATGTCGCCACGAACGCGGGCGGACCGCGTTGTTTGAAATACGGCGTTACGCGAAATTACGTAATCGGCCTTGAAGTGGTGCTGGCCAATGGCGAAGTGTTGAGAACAGGCGGTCGCGTGCACAAGAACAAGACCGGATTCGATCTGATCGGCCTGTTCGTTGGCTCGGAAGGAATGATGGGCGTGGTTACCGAGATCGCCCTGCGTTTGCTTCCGCTTCCACCGGCGCGTGCGACTTTGTCGGCTGCGTTTGCGACTGCGGCGAAAGCTGCCGAAGCGGTGCAAGCAATTTTTGACGCGGGTTTCTTGCCTTGTTCACTGGAAATCGCCGATCACTTCACGTTGGAAGCGGCGCGACGCGACTTGGGCAAAATGGTTGTGCCCGAGGGGAACGCACATCTGCTCGTCGATCTCGATGGACAAGAGGAAAGTGTCCGTGCCGAATCTGCAGCGATTCGTAAATTGCTGGAGAAAAGAAAACCAAATGCGCTGGCGACAGCGATCGGTGAGGCTGATTGCGAAAAGCTTTGGGCTCTGCGCCGGCAATTCAGCAATTCACTTCGCGCGACCGGACTGACGAAGTTAAATGAGGATGTGGTCGTGCCGCGCAGTCATCTGGTCGATCTCATGGAATTCGCGGAGACACTGCAGATTAAGTATGGATTTCCGATCGCCTGCTTTGGGCACGCCGGGGACGGCAACATCCACGTCAACATCATGGCCGACCGTTACAATCGCGACGCCGCTGTGCGTGAAAAAGTCGAGCACGCGCTCGACGATCTCTTCGCGCAGGTGCTGGCCTGGGGTGGCGTTATTACAGGCGAACACGGGATCGGCCTGGCCAAAAAACGCTGGTGGCCGGAGGCGACAAGCGACGTGGCGCGCGAGTTGCATCGCCGGCTCAAACAAGCGCTCGATCCAAACGGAATTCTAAATCCGGGAAAATTTGTTGACTAATCGGAATCCGCATCGACATTCACCGAGCATTTTACAGCGCATCACGAATTCGCTGCGATTGACGCGCATCCGCGTCCTCGCGAACGAAAATAAAGAAAGATGCACTTCTTCCTTTTTCGCGCTGCCTTAACAACCCACCAATGAAACCAGGAAAACTTACCCACACCATTGCGGTCATCCTTTCGTCGATTTCATCTCTTTTTGCGCACGGCACGGGCGAAAAAGCGGAACCTGCCAAAACTAAATTCAGCAGAAAATCCGACAAATCGGCAGACGATCGTTCAAGCGGCGCGACTTCAATCTCATTTATCCCCGGACAGTTATTCAAAACGCAATCGCAAGCTGCACAGCGTTACTCGTGGAAAGCCAATATCGTCACAACTGTTTTCTGGATTGGTGAGCAAGCTGGGGGAAATAATTTTGTGCCCAATCGTACCAGCTGCTGGGACAAGCAATGGACAAAAAACTATGGCGGCACTGATGATCCAAATCCTGCGCGTCGCAGCAATTACATTCCGGTGAAATTCACACCGCGACAGAATCCATTCTACTGCGCGCTTCCCTACAACGATAAGGCGCGCACCGGTCATCGGCCGGAAGCGCAGCGCGTTGTTCCCTGGTTTAAGGATGCGTATCAGGGCCCAGCTGTTTCTACTTGCAAAGATCGATGGGTCGCCATTCGCAAAGGCAATCGAACCGTTTATGCACAATGGGAAGACTCTGGACCATTCCGCACTGATCACTGGCAATACGTGTTTGGCAATGAACGTCCGAAGCCGAATCTGAACAAGGGCGCTGGACTCGATGTTTCGCCTGCTGTGCGCGATTACCTCGGTTTGAAGGAAACGGACGTAACCGATTGGCGCTTTCTAGAGTTCAGTGAGGTCCCGCGCGGTCCGTGGTCCACTCATGGCGAAAATAACACTTTCGTAATTAGCGAGCGCAAAAAAGGCAAAGCGCTGGCGGAAAAGCTCGGTACGATCGCGCGCTAAGCGTGCCCGGACGCATCTTTCGCGTTGGGGGAGCACTGGCTGCCAGCCTGTAATTGCCAGCAGCATCTTTTCGCACGCAATTGCTACGTGATACCATTTCCCAGTCTCGGCAAGCTGCCGAGACTTGCAGGCTAGCAGCCTGCGCTCCCCAGAAACACGCGAGACGCGTGCCGTTACCCAATCCACGCGATCACCGACTGCTAACCGATTCCACAAGAGTGATGCAGAATCGCAGATTGGCTCGCCTTTCTTCCTCGGCGATCTGCATCGTACTCGTTTTCAACATCGCCACGTCGACAGGGGCAGCCGCCGAGCCCGGCACGCTTCTCATGGGCAAGGCCGCCATGGGCGATTGGACAAACGATTCGCCCGGCGTGCGACGCAAGATCACTGTCCAGGATTTGCCTGCGCCGAGTTCAAATATTCTGGCAATTAACCGGGCGCGCGTTGCTCGCCGTCCAGCAGATGCCCGGCTTCAAGTACCGCCTGGTTTCAAGATCAATCTTTATGCTGATGGTTTCCGAGATCCGCGTTTTCTGCTCACCGCGCCCAATGGCGACATCTTCATCGTGGAAAGTCGTGCGAATCGGATCAAAGCGCTGCGCGATACCAAAGGCAGCGGAAAACCAGACATCGTCGAAACATTCGTCGAACAGGGTTTGAACAAGCCATTTGGAATCGCATTTTATCCGCCCGGTGATGAGCCCCAATTCCTGTACGTCGTTAACACCGACGGTATAATTCGGTTTCCGTATCGTAGTGGCGATCTCAAAGCGCGCGGACCAGCGCAACAGCTAGCCGCTCATCTTTCGCCCGGCGGATTATTGCGAGGCGGCGGACATTGGACACGCGACATCGTTTTCTCGCACGACGGCAAAAAGATGTACGTGTCGATCGGTTCACGCTCGAATGTGTCCGACAAGGCGGCAGAAGAAAATCGAGCGCGCATCTTCGAGTTTAATCCCGATGGCACTGGGCAGAAGGTTTATGCCTGGGGAATTCGTAACGCCGTCGGAATCGCATTTCGTCCCGGCACGAATGAGCTCTGGATGAGCACAAACGAGCGGGACGAAATCGGCGAGGACTTGCCACCCGACTACGTCAGCAGTGTGAAACCCGGCGGCTTCTATGGTTGGCCCTGGTTTTATATTGGCAACCATCCTGACCCGCGACACAAAGGAAAACATCCCCAGCTTGCTGCCAAAGTCATTGTTCCGGATGTGCTCGTAGAGGCGCACTCGGCCACGCTCAATTTGTGTTTCTACACTGGCGACCAATTTCCATCTGACTACAAAGGCGACATCTTCGCCGCGTTCCACGGTTCATGGAACCGGATGAAACGCACCGGCTACAAAGTCGCGCGCGTGCCATTCGATGTGCCATTCGATCATTCAACAGGCAAAGCGCGTGGGGAATATGAGGATTTCATAACTGGTTTTGTCACGACCGAAGGCAAAGTCTGGGGGCGCCCGGTGGGAATCGCCGTTGCCAAAGATGGTAGTCTTCTCATCAGCGAAGATGGGAACGGCACCGTCTGGCGTGTGAGCTACGGTGGATGATTCAAAAGCTGTTGACCCCGGCAAAAGAAAATTGATGCATGCGAGGTTGCGCATAATCTCCCCTACCGAGGCATGAAGATTGGTTTTGCTCAAATTAACCCGACTGTCGGGGATTTGAGAGGGAACTGCGAACTGATCATCGGCGCTTATCAGCGGCTCGCCGCCGCAGGCGCGGAATTAGTACTGACGCCGGAGCTGGCAATCACCGGATATCCTCCACAGGATTTGGTTTTTAAGTCGCGGTTTGTTCCGGAAAATCTTGCTCTTCTGGAGAAAGATATCCTCCACAGGATTTGGTTTTTAAGTCGCGGTTTGTTCCGGAAAATCTTGCTCTTCTGGAGAAACTTCACTCTCGCGTCGGAGATACCGCGTTGCTGGTGGGGTTCGTCGATCGTAATGAGGGACGCGGTAAACCGTTTCATAACGCCGCTGCTTTGCTCGAGCGCGGCAAGCCGATCCGTAAAACGTATAAGTCGCTCTTGCCGACTTATGATGTTTTCGACGAGGACCGCTATTTCGAGCCGGCAACACGCGTTGAGCCGTTTGAGGCACACGGGAGGAAAATTGGCGTGACCATCTGCGAAGATATCTGGACGGACGATTATCTGCCGCGGCCGCTTTATGATGTCGAACCAGTGCGCAATCTCGTGGACCAGGGCGCAGAGATCATCGTGAACCTGAGCGCGTCACCGTTTCGGCTGGGTGCGCCTGCGTGCCGACTGGAGATGATCGCAGCGCAAGCGCGCGCGTATCGAGATGATCGCAGCGCAAGCGCGCGCGTATCAACGGTCTATCTGTTACTGCAACGTTGTAGGCGGGAATGATCAACTAATCTTCGATGGAAACTCGATTGCCGTGAGTGCATCGGGCACTTTGATTTCACAACTAGCAGCATTCCGTGAAGACGAAAAGGTAATCGATACGGATTCAGCGACCGCGATTAAATTTCATGAAAGTAAAACGCCGGAGCAACTTTTCGCTGCGCTTTCGCTAGGTGTTCGCGATTATTTTCGTAAGTGCAATTTTCATTCCGCGGTGATCGGACTGAGCGGCGGAGTTGATTCCGCGGTCACCGCCGTCATTGCCGTGGACGCGCTGGGAGCTAAAAATGTTACTGGTGTTTCGATGCCGAGTCCGTACTCGTCGCGCGGAAGCATCGACGACGCGCGCGCGCTCGCGCGAAGCCTCGGAATAAAGTTCTTTGAGATTCCGATCACCGACGCATTCAGAGATACCGACGCATTCAGAGATTTCAAAGCGCAGTTCAAAGAAATTTTCAAAGGGCTACCTGAAAACGAGACGGAAGAAAATATGCAGCCGCGTTTGCGCGCAATGACATTGATGGCGCTCTCAAACAAGCTCGGTCATCTCTTGCTGACCACCGGAAACAAAAGCGAACTGGCTGTTGGATATTGCACCCTCTACGGCGATATGGCAGGTGGGCTGGCCGTGATCAGCGATGTGCCGAAAACGATGGTTTACGAGCTGGCGCGCTGGATCAATTCCGATTATTCAGCACAATCAGGCGCTAAACGAGAAATCATTCCGAGATCAACAATTGAAAAAGCGCCCAGCGCAGAGTTGAAACCGAACCAAAAAGACCAGGACACATTGCCGCCGTACGAAATTCTCGATCAAATCCTGCAGCTGTACGTGGAAGAAAACTTGAGCGCGCGCGACATTATTGCGCGCAGATTCGACGAGAAAACGGTGCGCTGGGTACAGCGCCACGTCGACCTAAACGAATACAAGCGGGAGCAAGCCGCGCTCGGCTTGAAAGTAACAAGCCGCGCCTTTGGGATGGGCCGCAAGATGCCGATTGCGCAGAGGTACGTGGATTAAGCGGATATCGTGCACCGTGCAGGAATCGAACCTGCAACCCAGTGATTAAGAGTCACTTGCTCTGCCAATTGAGCTAACGGTGCAAAATTGGAAATTTCCGGATTTCGAATTTCGAAACGTTGGACTAAAATCGCAACCGGAAAATTCAGGCTTTCATCACTCAACGAGAATTAGTCGGCAATGTTAATAGCCCGAGTCCTGATCAACGAGCATTCTCTCAGTTGGCGTTAACTCTGTCACGCACCAGAAGGCGTCGCGCGGATTCTTGCGTTTTAATTGCCGATAAACTGTCTTTGGGTCTTCACGGAAGAAACTCAGGAAAGTGTACTTAAGCGGGTGCTCAGCGTCACCGTCATGCCCATGTTTGTAGTCATGCCCATGTTTGTAGATCGAGATCCAATCGACCGTCTCGCCCTGCTCATCAGGCCGATCAGCGTTCCCCTTGTGGTGTCGCATATGAATGCACTCGTAAAAAACCTGGCTAAAACCAACGGTGATTGATTCAAGAATGCTGAACAGACGGTTAAGCAACGGCGATCGGAAGTAAGGATTATGAATGAAGTTGTGCGAGATGCCGTTGATATTCCATGAAATGCTTACCGAATAGACGAACCCTAGAACGAGCATGATCCAGAGCGGGACCCGCGAGAAGAGATAGAACATCCCGAAGAAATAGACGCAGTGAAAAATCGCAGCCAGTACGGGCAACGCGTCCCAGCGGGTATGCGCAAAAATCCTCGAATCCGTCTTAGGCGATTCGATGACGACTGCGCTTGATTTCATCAAGTTGAATTCTTGTGGCGCAGAGTAACCAAGTCAGCGGGCCGTGACCAGCCAAAAACTTACTTCCTCTCAGTTGGACAGACAGACGACGACTAGGTTCGCTGGAAACAAGAGAGTTACGCCTGCGTAGTTGGACAGACAGACGACGACTAGGTTCGCTGGAAACAAGAGAGTTACGCCTGCGTATGGCGTGCGTAATGCTTTTCGACACCCTTCGGGAGCAAACGTTTGCGGCCGCGTTGGCGGCGGCGTGCCAGGGTTGCGCGGCCCCCTTTCGTTTTCATGCGGGCACGAAAACCATGCTGACGTTTTCGTGTTCGCTTGGATGGTTGATAAGTGCGTTTCATAAAGCCGAAAACAGACTCGGCGCGATTTAAGAGCGGCTAAAGTAAGGTTGAGCGCAACATTGTCAACGCGACCAAGCACATCAATAGTTAACGCCGGCACGGCGTGTTGGGCTAATTTAATTGCCAGGGCAGCGGATTTTTGGAATAAGCAGTGGAAGCAATGGGCGAAAAAGAACATGTAGTGATCGAGCCGGCGACCGAAGCCGACCTCGACGAATTGTCGCAAATGCTCGGGGATTTGTTCGCCCAGGAAGGCGATTTTCGCCCGGACAAGGAAAAACAACTTCGTGGTTTGCGTCTAATTTTCGAACAACCCAGCAGGGGGCGCGTCTTTGTATTGCGGCGAAACGGGGCGATCGTGGGGATGATCAATTTACTGTTTACCATCAGCACCGCTGAGGGTGGTTTCGTGATCCTGCTGGAAGACCTGGTGATCCACAAGCAATACCAAGGCAAGGGTTACGGTTCTAGGCTTCTCCAGCATGCGATTGATTTTGCCAAACAGAAAAATTTCCTTCGCGTTACGTTGCTGACCGACCGGCCGGAGAATGTGGCGCAGGAATTTTTCCGCCGTCACGGGTTTGTTGAGTCTTCGATGATTCCGATGCGGCTGTGGATCACGCCGCAACAAGATAATCAGACGGAATAAGAGCGACCGCAGACTACACGGATAGCGCGGTTGGGGACAACGGCAACGCCTCACTATGGAGGGTCGTGCTCTGCGACGCTTAACGCACGGCCACGACGCCACGCTCCCAAAAAAGGCTCGCGGAGCTCGCCCCTTCATTTGCCCGCGTAATGATTAATCTACGATCCGCGTCATCCGCGGTTAATCTTTTCATCGATCCATGCGTTCAACTGATGGGCGAGCCGTTTTTTGAATTCTGCCCGGAAGTGAACTTCATTCAGGGCCTTTGCTACCTCCGGAGCGCTCGCTGCCGGCAGACTGTTTTTCGCGTACGTCCTTAGCTCTTCGGCGCGCGAATCGTCGGAGAAAAAGGTGAACAAACCGGGCGGATACGTATTAGCGCCGAGCGCGTCAGTCTTTGCGAGCAGCGCTTTCATGTTCGCTGTTCGCCCTGGCAAAATCCCATGCGATATCAGGGCGACCACTTTCACGAGCTACTCTCGAGACAAGAAAGACCGCTCGGCTCGTTGGCAACTCGTCCGTAAGCGCAATGGGAAGCGCCTTTTTCACCAACTTGGGATCCATCGCACCGGCAAGCGCGTCGTAGTAATTTTGTTTTTCTTCAATGCTCATTGTCTTGAGGCCAAGCTGATGAAGCTCGTTCCAAGTCGCTTCATCAGCATACCGCCCGACAACTGAAAGGACCGCTGGGCGAAGATCAGGAGGCAGCGATTCGGGATTAGCGAGAAAAGCCTTAAAACGTTCGCGACAACTCGCGACGATTTTC
>Ga0193730_1000343_pt1 | contig 14292 bp, 11 predicted proteins | sample U1a1metaG_FD_144919 | JGI IMG/M metagenome (GOLD analysis project Ga0193730, IMG submission 144919) | Soil microbial communities from a riparian zone of the East river system, Colorado, United States - U1a1 | ecosystem: Environmental > Terrestrial > Soil > Riparian zone | place: USA: East River...
TAGAAGAGGGCGGTGAATTGATCATCTACGCGCCGCACCTGCGATCAATTTCCGAGACGCATGGCCGACTGATCGAAAAGTATGGATACGCGCCGCTCGATCGCGTACGCGAGATGGTGGCGCTCTCAACCGAGCTGCAAAACAACCTGGCAGTGGCGGCCCATCTGGCCCACGTCTCGTACGCCGGAAAGCGTGATGAACTGGGCCGGGTAGTCCCGCGATACAAGATCACAATGGCGTCAGCTCTTGATGAAGAGACCTGCCGGCGAGTGCATCTGGGGTTTATGGATCATAAAAAGTTTCGCCGCGAGGATTATGAAAATGACAGCGATACGCTGGTGGTTGATCGCGCCGGGAGGGATCTGTATCTGGTTGCGGCAAATTAGCAGGATAAGGTCAGGCCCGAAGGGCCGTCATGCAATAGCCACGACTGTGAGGTCGTGGCTATGGTGTTGGAAATAATTATTGAGGTCCGAAGGACCGGCATGAATTCATGTCGGCCCTTCGGGCCTCGATTGGCTTTAATGCTGACTGGTACCCCGACCTGACGGTCGGGGCTATTACATTCCGGCGCTTCGCGCCTGATTGGCCCACTCGCGGGACTGACCAGATTATTGGAGACTTACGATCAGCCGCCAATGTTTCGGCTTGCCCGGCTTCAACTCCAGATCGCGGGATTCGTAGATCAGATGCAGTGGGATTGGACCACGCGCGCCGCGACCGAGTGGGCCGTCGCCCGTAGCCTTTACTGAAATTAACAACGGCCAGTCCGCAGTGGCGGCGATGGAAAGCACAGCGTCGCCCGTCTTCATTCGGTCCCAACGCTGCCCGCTCTTGACCTCCACTTGGTCAGTTGGCGCGGTTGTCGGGACGGCCAGCCACCAATGCTTCACGGTTACCGCTTCAGTCGATTTCAACGTTTCGTCACGCGTGAGAGTCTTTCCCACGAGCCGCCAACTGACCTCAGTAGTGATGTGTGGATCAGCGAGTTCACCTGCTTTGCCTCCGATCACGGTCCAACGACGCCACACCGCCTTTAGCGATTTGCCGTCAGCACCGGGATCGATCTCATCGGCGCCATCGCCTGCCACAATCACTCGTCCGTCCGCAAGTTCCAGAAATGGCACAAGCGATGGGTAAACCTGCTCGACAGGATTCGCAAAACCCGGCAGGCCATGCGGCGCGGGCAAATAATCAGCAACGCCCGGCTTGGTGCCGGCCACAATCGGTAAGGTGAAGTAAATCGATCCCTGGCGAACCAGCCAGACTCCGGCCGGTCGATCTCCACGACGAAAGAATTCGAAGCGATTGAGATCCGGTCTGGCGATGTCCCCTGAAAACGATGAAATCTTTTCGCGATCCAAGCCTTCTTTGAAACGTTGCTGCGCGAGTGCAATCTTTCCGAAAATACTTATTGTTTGTTGCCACTCGCGCTCGCGCGTGATGTAGCTGTAGTTGCCGCGCCCGAAAGCGAACATCGAAAACCCGTGCGTCTTGTCATTGAAATCGTGGCGCAACCAACGCCACGCCTGATAGTATGCGCTCGCCAATTTATCCAAAGGTGCGGGACGGAATTCCGGATGGACTGCCAGAAAACCAACGATTTCCAGAGTGTCCGCATAACTGATAAGACCAACACTGCGCCCCCAGGCATAACCGTAACCATCAGCCTGGACCAGGTCCCACCACAGTCTGATCTGTTCCTTCAGCGAAGGCCGCACGGCATCAAGAATGTCTTTGCGATCCGCCGACTGCGCGGCCTCCCAGACGAATCGAGCGTACTCGTTTGAATAACGATCGAAACGGCCGGTGGGTGGGGAATCATCAGAAAAGAGTCCACCATTACTGAATGGACGCGCGGCGCGCGTGATGACGCCATCGACCAGCGCGCGGTCTTTCAGTAATCCCAGCTGATGACTGATGCTCGCGATGCGCGCCGCGACGCCCAGGTAGTTTTCAGGAAGATTAATGACTTGCTGCGTTTGCGGATCGTAAAAGGCGGAGACGTCAAGAAACTTCCGCCATTGCTCCTGCTCTTGTGGATTGAGCCGCTGCCAGACCGGATTTGATTTCAAATCTCGTCCAAAGAATTGCAGCGCGAGCACGCCGTACAGTTGTGAGAAGCGCGTTCCCTTTAATCGATATTCAAGCAGACCGATCTGGCCGACTTCGCGCGCCAGATCGTGTCCGCCAACGGTTTGCTTTTCCGTGAGGTGAGTATATGCGCCGAGGGCATACATAAAGTTGCCCCAGGTGTACTCGCCCGTGGTGCCGGCATTAAATATTTTATTCGGGGGAGGCTCGTACGATTTGATCTCGTCCAGGTGCGCTAGCACTTCTTTGTCAAGAAAATCCGTGACCTCCTTATCGAGCGATGATGCTGCGACGGTCGAAGGTTCGCGGGAGCGAGTGGTTTGCGCTGAACAAATAGACAGAGCAGTTAGCGCAATGAAAGCGAGCAAAAGTGGGCGTGTCATATTATTAGATGAGCATGGTGAGGTCAGTACCGGGAGCGGTAGCGACCGGGTTACCGTCTGGCAATCTCGATCCTCGAATTAACACTGACCCGGTCGCTACCGCTCCCGGTACTGACCTCATGAACGTGTCATCGAACATCAAATCATCTCCCCATCCATCCTCCGTCGACGACGAGCACGTGTCCGTTTACATAGTCGCTCGCCGAAGAGGCCAGAAAGACGGCCGCCCCTGCGAGATCTGAAGGCTCGCCCCAACGAGCCGCGGGGATCCGTTCGAGTATCTGTCCATTGCGCGTCTCGTCCTGCTGCAGCGCGCGCGTGTTGTCGGTACGCATGTAACCCGGGGCGATCGCGTTGACGTTGATTCCTTTCGCGGCCCATTCGTTAGCCAAAGCCTTGGTCAGTTGCGCGACGCCGCCTTTCGAAGCGGCGTATGCCGGCACGGTGATGCCGCCCTGAAAAGAAAGCAGCGAAGCAATGTTCACGATCTTCCCGCTTCCCTGCTCGAGCATGCGGCGGCCGGCGAGCTGCGACAAACGAAACACCGCCGAGAGGTTTACTTCGATAACCGTGGTCCAATCTTCTTCAGAATAATCAACGGCGGGTGAGCGCCGAATCGTTCCCGCGTTATTGATCAGGATATCGACGTGGCCGAACTTTTTGATCGTCTTGTCAACCAAAGCGCCGGGCGTTTCTTTCTTTGCGAGATCGCCCGCAACTGCCAAGGCTTGTCTACCGAGATGCGAGATCGCTTCCACCGTGGCATCAGGCGCACGCGTGTTTCCATGACAAGCAACGTCGGCGCCCGCTTCCGCGAGAGCGATCGCGATCGCCTGGCCAAGCCCGGCCGACGCTCCGGTCACGAGCGCAACTTTTCCTTCGAGTTTGAACCTGTCGAGAATCACTGCGTCTCTGTTATTTGCCGAGAAAGTCTTCACGTAGAGGAGTGAAAATATCGATCAGCACAACCTCTTCATCCATCATCGTCGCGCCATGCAGACAGTTAGGCGGAAAGTGCAGGACATCGCCTGGCAAAGCGATTCGTTCTTCACCCTCGATGAAAAAACGTATGCGGCCGCTAATCACCAGCGACATCTGTTCGTGCGGATGCGTGTGTTGGGGCGTAACCAGAAATGGCGCGAACCGAAATCGGCAGATCATCATTTGTTCGCCGATGAACATTTGCCGCTCGATGCCTTCAGCCGGATGCTCTACCGGAATGGTCGCCCAGTTTAGGTGTTGCGCTTTGCTGATTTCCTGAACTGCGGACATTTATTTGTTTTCCTCTTGCGTTATGGAGTCAGTACCGGGAGCGATAGCGACCGGCTAATGTTGTTCAAGAACGAAGATGTCACGATTACTACCCGGTCGCTACCGCTCCCGGTACTGAGTTCATCGGGCATTAGTCACTGCTTCGATATAAGCGCGCGCGGCTGCGGTAACTTTTTCAGGCTGCCCGGAACGAATCGCCTTGATATCGACGAGGTCGGCGCCCACGCCAATTGCCGCGGCGCCGGCTTGGATAAAACTCGCAGCCGTCTTTAACGAGACCCCACCCGTGGGCACTAATTCAATCTGCGGCAGCGGCGCCTTCAACGACTTGATATAACTCGCGCCGCCCATCGCCCCACACGGAAATACTTTGACGAAGTCCGCGCCGGCATTCCACGCGGTGACGATCTCAGTGGGAGTTAACGCGCCCGGCATCACAGGCACGTCCAACTCGCGACAGCAAGTGATCGTTTCGACATTCAGTGCGGGACTAACGATGAACTTTGCGCCAACCGAAATGCAGGCGCGTGCAACTTCCGGATCGAGCACAGTTCCGGCACCGACCACGGTTTCATCTCCGAAACGCTTGACCAATTGCTCAATCACTTGCACCGCACCCGGAACGGTCATCGTGATTTCGACCAGCGACACCCCGCCGGCTTTGATCGCTTCGACAACTTGAACTGCTTCTTCGGCGGACGAGGCACGGACGACGGGTATGACGCCGATGTCGCGGATGCGTTTGAGGACTTCAGTTCTGTTCATGATGAAAATTCACCACAGAGGACACAGAGAAGAAACCTCAAACCAATTTGGATGCTAAATTGCTGGCTTCTCATTCTGTCCTTACTGCCTTACTTTTTTCTTCCTCTGCGTCCTCTGTGGTTATTGGATCTATCTAGCAACTCTCGCACCTCCACCCTTCATTAACTTTTCAACTTCGGGCAGCGTGGCCATCGTTGTGTCTCCGGGCGTAGTCATCGCCAACGCACCATGCGCTGCGCCGCAATCGACCGCGTACTGCGGGCCTTTGTCAGTCAGGAAGCCATGAATCAGTCCCGAAGCAAACGAGTCGCCACCGCCGATGCGATCAAAGATCTCCAAATTCTCACGCGTTGCTGCCTGATAAAGTTCACCATCGGAATAACAGATCGCGCCCCAGTCGTTCACGGTGGCGGTCTTCGCGTTCCTAAGCGTGGTGGCGATCACCTTCAGATTCGGAAACTCTCTTCGCGCACTTTCGATCATGCGACGAAAGTTATCCACCTCGAGCTTTGAGTGATCTTCGTCCAGGCCCTCGACTTCAAAGCCAAGACAAGCAGTGAAATCTTCTTCATTCCCCAGCATGACGTCGACCAATGGCGCAAGCTCCCGATTAACTTCCCGGGCGCGCGCTTTGCCGCCGATCGATCTCCATAGAGAGTCCCGATAATTAAGATCGTAAGATATGATCGTGCCGCGTTTCTTGGCCGCTTCCATTGCTTCACGGGCAACCTCTGGTGTCGTCTCTGAGAGCGCGCAAAAAATTCCGCCCGTGTGAAACCAGCGCGCGCCTTCCTTTCCAAAGATCTCTTCCCAATCAACATCGCCGGGCTTCATTTGTGAGACAGCCGTATGTCCGCGATCCGAGCAACCGAGCGCCGCGCGCACGCCATAGCCTCGCTCAGTAAAATTCAACCCGTTGCGCGCCTCGCGTCCGACGCCATCGTATTTAACCCAGTGAATGTGTGTCTGATCTACGCCGCCCTGATAAATCAAATCCTGCACGAGCCGGCCAACTGGATTATCGGCGAGCGCGGTAACGATCGCGGAGTCCATTCCGAAGCAACGCTTCAATCCGCGCGCGACGTTGTATTCGCCGCCGCCTTCCCAAACCTGAAAGCTTCGCGTCGTCGCAACCCGGCCAGCGCCAGGATCGAGCCGCAGCATCACCTCGCCTAAACTCAACAGGTCCCAGTGACAGGTCTCTTTTGTCTTAATCGATAGTGTTGCGTTCATCTGGCGTTGAGATATCTGTCATTCGAGGTGCGCGGGCTCGAGTCTCGGAACGAGAAGTTGGATTATGGCGAGGGCCACCAAATACGCACTGCCGGCAATGATAAAGATGGGAACGTAACTTCCAGTCGTTTGCAGAATATATCCCACGATCTTCGAAATCAACATTCCACCAACCGCGCCGGCCATGCCGCCGATGCCGACCACCGAACCGACGGCTTGCCGCGGAAACATGTCAGAGGTCGTAGTAAAAATATTGGCGGACCATCCCTGATGCGCCGCCGCGGCCAGGCCAACTAATAAGACTGCGATCCAGACATTCGAAGCCTTTGCGGCAAACACCACGGGAACAACTGCCAACGCGCAAATCAACATCGCGGTCTTGCGCGCTCGGTTTGTGCTGACTCCACGTTTGATCAATGAACCAGACAACCAGCCCCCGGCAACACTACCGACGTCAGCCATCAAATAAACGATAACTAACGGCAGGCCGATGCTCTTCAAATCCACGCCATAACTTTTTTGCAAAAAGTCCGGCAACCAAAACAGATATATCCACCAGATCGGATCGGTCAGGAACTTCCCTATCGCAAAGGCCCACGTCTGTTTGAATGGAAGGAGCCGGCGCCACGGAACTTTGGCTTCTGATTCAGGAGGATCGCTGCGAATGTACTTAAGTTCTGCCGCAGACAAGCGTGGATGCTCTTCCGGTCGTCGATATATTACCAGCCATAGAATCAGCCAAATAAATCCCGTCAGCCCGGTGACGACAAATGTCCATCTCCATCCATAGCTTAGCGTGAGCCGTGGGACCATTACCGCGGCAACCAACACTCCGACGTTGGTCCCCGCGTTGAAGATACCGGTAGCAAGCGCGCGCTCCTTTCTTGGGAACCATTCGGCAACCGTCTTGATGGACGCTGGAAAGTTACCCGCTTCTCCTAACCCCAATGCGAATCGCGCCGCGCTGAAACCAGCCACGCTACTCACCAGTGCGTGGGCCATCGCAGCCAGACTCCAAAGCAATACTGAAAGTGAAAACCCTTTGCGGGTGCCGAGCCAGTCCATCAAGCGACCGGCAATCAACAGGCCAATCGCATAGGCGGTTTGAAAAAAGAAAACCACCCAGCTATAACCATTTTCGTCCCAAACATGTGCGGTCTGCAGCGTCCCTTTGAGCGTAGCTATTACTTGCCGATCGAGATAGTTGATGGTCGCCGCAAAGAAGAGCAAGCCACAGATCGTCCAGCGGAAGTTGCCAACGCGGCTTTTCATTCCTAAGGCAGCATCAGCCGCGCCGATAATGCTCGCTCCGGCAGCCTGAGGCGGCGCAACTTCCGATTCTGATTTCGGAAAAGCGGTGGCTTCTACTGATTCGCTGATTTCATCCATGATCATTTTGGAGTGCGGCTGCTTGGCGCCGCTTTTTTCCGCTCCAAATTACTGGTTCACACCGCTGGCAAGAAAACCGCCGTCGACAACTAAGATTTCGCCGGTCACAAAACTGGCCGCATCTGAAGCCAGGAACACTGCCGCGCCGGCCAGTTCTTCAACGTCTCCAAAACGCTTCATCGGCGTGCGCAACAAGAACTCACGGCCTCGTTCGGTTTCATCCAGAAGTTTCTGATTCAATGCCGTGCGAAAAACGCCAGGCGCGATCGCGTTGACGCAGACACCGTGGGGCGCCCATTCAATCGCCAGCGATTTCGTGAGCGAAGCAAGGGCAGCTTTGCTCGCCGAGTACGCCGCAACTTCAAACAGCGCGACGAACGTCGACAACGAGGCGATGTTTATAATCCGTCCATGGCCTCGATCGATCATGTGCCGGCCGAAGACCTGGCAAGCTCGCAAAGTTCCGGTCAGGTTCGTATCAAAGATTTCGTTCCAGTCAGCTTCAGCAAAATCAATCGTCGGTGCGCGTTTCGTTCGCCCGGCGCAGTTGACGAGGATGTCAACTTTTCCGAACTCCGCGATCGTCTGATCGCGCATCTTCTCGAGCGACGATTTATCCGAGACGTCTGAGGTGATGCGCAGTGTTCGCCGGCCTCGGTCCTCTATTTCTTTCGCGGCCGCTTCAACCTGTTCTGCTCGCCGTGACGTGGCGACCACGTCAGCGCCGGCGTCGGCCAGCCCGTGCGCAATCGCCCGGCCAATGCCCGACGTGCCGCCGATCACGACAGCAACTTTGCCGGTTAGATCCAAGGAAGCATAAGCCATAAACGTTTCTCGCCTGCTCGATCTCAAGGCTCGCCGACAGACTTTGTACAATGTTTGATCAAATACGTCCAGCGCAAATCGCTAATCAACCTTAGCTCTTGCCGGCGTGACTCTCTTGAGCCACGCCGGGTAATCGCGGTCGATAAGCTTCGCTGGGGCGTCGGTGTACCAGCGATACCCGTTACGCCGCTCGCTTTCGATTTCCGCGACACTATATTTGATGACGCTGTCGCGGCCACTAAAGATTGGCCGGTTCGTACCGATTTCATAAAAGCGCGCCCACAGCGGCGGTGCATTCGGATCCGCAACAACGACGTGATCGACAGGAGTTCCCGCAGTCTTGACCCAGCGAATGCCGTCGACCTGCGCGCTCTTGAACCACGCCACCGCGGATTCGATCGCTTCAATTACGCGCGCGTCGGGATGTTCGATGCCCATCAGAAACTCGACAATGCCCACACTCTCCTGGCCGCTTAGAGAGACGTGTTCGTAAGCGCGAGCAGGAGCGGGAGCCAGCGTAATTTCATCATGCTGCGCACACCAGACGGTTCTCTTTCCGCGAACTACTATTTGAGTCTTGAGGATGCATTCGATGCCATTAGCGACGGCCTTATCGGCTTGTGCCGACCTTGCTGTGTCAACAAAGCTGTAGTCAGGTTTGCGTTGGGCGACGTCCCGCAACAGTTCCATCACACCGATCATCGCGTCGTCGTTGAAAGTGATGTGCTGATAGTAACCTTTTCTGATCGGGTAATACTGAGGCCATCCCCCGTTCGGGTATTGCGCTCTCAGCAGGTAATCGAACCCGCGGAGAAACGACTCTCTATACGGCGACAACTGCTTAAGCGCGTAAACGCGCGCCAGAAAAATCAGTTGCGTGTAGGTCGCGTCGTTGTCGATCGTAGAGTCAGCCGCTCCTTTTTCTTTCGCGATACTCGAACGCTCCGTTTCGCTCAAAGCAATAGCCATGTCGATGTTCTTCGGCCAGCCTCCTGATTCACGCTGATAGGCGACCAGATTATCAGCGATGCGCACCGCTTCGGCGCTTCCGTACCATTCGCGTGGCTGCTTAAGGGCATCGTGCCAATTGATCTGAGGCGCGGTGGCGACCGCAACCCGATCTAATTTCAGCCAGCCGCCGAGCGTGGCGATTGAAGCGATTAAGGTGATTAGGAATGTTCGTCTTGTCTTTCGCATCTTCAACTGGACCAAAGCGGTTTCCTTCGCGATTATTTCGGCCCGGCATCCTACCCCCAAAGTGGTCTGACCACCTGCGAAACTGGCGCAGCTTTTATCACGGGTCGCGACGCGTCGTCAAGACTTTTTCAGCCTTCGGAAATATTGAGAATCAAATTGTCAGCCAGCAAAAATGGATTGGAACGGAGATAAGGTAATCGATGGACGAATGTCTTACGAGGACCGGGTCATCACTTGAAAGAAGAATTGGACACAGACGACATCGGTTCCATCGAACTGCGCAGTTCCCGGGTGGTCAGACCAAGAGAAGAATGGTTTTAAACCCCAATAGGTAGTCGTTCAGGTTCGCGGCATGATCCGCCGGGGCAGTCTTAAACTCGGTGATCGGTTACAGCCCAGAACTTGAGCTGTCGAAAGGTCTACAACACAATTAGTTACGCTTCTTTAAGGGTTCGCTGTAAATCTTTATCAGGATCATTGTGAAGTCTTTGTTTTCGGTGCTCCGCTGATGCGGTGTGCCGCGCGGCACAACTACGAGATCGCCCTTTTTGATTTCAATAGTCTTGCCGTCGATGATCCGCGGGCTGCGCCATTCGCCCGGGTCAGTTTCTTTCGGAGAATCGAGCTTCCCGCCCAGCACAAGCGTCGCGCCGCCATCGAGCACGTAATAGACGTCATCCGAAGCATCGTGCAATTCCGCTGCGGCTCCGGCTTTGTTCTTTTCGTGCTGGACTGCGACGCGCAGTTGCATACCGGCACTGTCGATGAGTTCAGACGTTTTGTTATCGGGCTTCAGCGTCTTCTGTAAATCATCGAGCGATTGCGACGACATTACGACGAATGGACGAGTTGCGTCGCTCGGTTTGTGCTGTGCGCAGACCGCGACGGCCGAACCACAGAAAACGAGTACGATTACCAAGAGGCGATGAGATCTGATAAGCATTGCTCTGTCTCCCTCCGACACGTATTCGTGCCACCAGGCACGAGATGTTTATAGCAACGAGAGGCTCTTTGGAGTGCGCTGCCTTGTCAGCGCTTTCAAAGCGGCGACCAGTCGCCGCACTCCATAACATTGCGCCGCTACGCGGCTGCGAATTGCCTACTTCCGGCTCGCTTCCAGACCACTGCCGCCCTGATCGAATCCGGGCTGGACGGTCACGACTCCGAATTGACGATCTTCGACTTCTTTGTGCGCCGCCATCATCCATACGAAATTGATCGGATGTCCGGGCACAGAAACATTCGGATGAAAACCTTTCGGCATGACCACGGCATCGCCGTCCCGCACCACGCCGATGAATTCGGGTTCGTCCGGATTCGTGTAAACGAATTGCACACCAAAAGCCGGCGCCGGCATGTCGTAATAGACGTACAGCTCTTCGAGAATCGCCGCGTGTTCGTGGGGCGGCCAACTGGTCCAATGACCCGGTTCTGAGGTAGTAAAGCCCGCGAGAATCCGGCCCGCTTCTACATTCTTTCCCAGCGTGATATTCACGGTACGCGAATTCGCGGCGCCACCGGTCTTGAATCTCAGTGAGCTGTCCTTTTCGACGTCGGCGTAACGGACGATCTGCAGTGGGTACTTCTTTTCGACTTCCGCTGAACACTCGACGAGATCCACGGCGCTCTCAGTCGTGACTTCAACCTCACTGTCGCGCGGCAAATAGACGGAATCGTATTGAGCTATTTTGTTTGTTACCCCGTCACAAACAATCGTGCACTGACCAGAAAGACAGATTAGGCCGGACTCCAGCTCGCCGGTTGAGAACTTCACGCGCGGCACTTCGCTGTCCAACATTATGCGGCCATACATAAGATGTTTCATGGCGCTGTTCTCAGGCGTTACTGAAACCGTGCGACCTTTTTGTGAGTTCGTATTGCGGAAAATAATTGTTTATTTTCCCTTCATTTGTGTGCTCATGATTAACCTCTTTCTTTTGTCCGACAAACTTTAGTTTGTCGATTCCGTTCAAATAGACTCTATGCGCCTCACAACGACAAACTGAAGTTTGTCGGACATCATTTCTTTCCGTGCTCCTCGAGCCACAGAAGGTCTTCGAGCAAATAATAATTTCCGTAAACCAGCATGCCGTCGCCCGGTCGCGTGCTCGAGCCGTGACGCAAGACTCCAGGAGGCGTCTTATCATCTGCGGAAACCGGCGTCAGGTATCGATCGATGAGCGACTGCACGATGCGTTCGCCTTCACGACGATAATTCGCCGCGCGCGTTTGATCCGGACTCAGCTCCGAGAGCCGCAACAGTCCACCCGCGACTAGCGCCGCGGCCGATGTGTCGCGATTACGAAAGTGTACGCCCTCGTCCGTAAAGTCATACCAGGGTACGCCATCTTCCGGCAGATGATCTAAGACGTAACCCGCGACCTTCTCGGCAGTCGCGAGCATCCGCGGGTCCTTTGTTTCTCCATACGCGACAGTGAAACCGTAGAGCGCCCAGGCCGCGCCCCGCGACCAGGTCGTGTCGGCGGCAAAACCCTGATGCGTGTGTGTGAAGACTTTCTCGCCTGGTTTGGCGTTGTTCGGAAATTTCAAGTTACTGTTTGCGCCTTGTGATGAGAAAAACTCCTGGCGGTTATCGCCGGGGTTGTAGTGAACTGACTGAGCGACTGAGCCATCGCGGCGCACGAGCCATTCGGCCGATCTCAGCGCGTGCCTCAATCCCAGTTCGCGCCATTGCGGATCGTTCGTCTCGCGTGAAGCCCACCACCAGATCTGCAGATTCATCATCGTATCGATGATCGTGTCGTCGCCGTTCACGCTCCAGGCGGCCACCAGTTCAGTCTTCGGATTAAAGAGTTCCTTCAGACGGGCGGCTGCTCGCAGGCCCCCTTCACGATACTTCGCATCTTTCGTTTGCTGGTAACCAAGCACGGATGAGTAATAATTAATAAAGCCCGTATCGTGATTCTCAGTCGATTCTTTTCCCAGAAAGCGCGCGTTCCAGGCTTCGGCCCAACGGCGAAAGCGTTCATCTTTGGTTTTCGCAAAGAGTTGCCAGAGTTCTGCCGCCCAAAATTCGCCGGTCCAGAAAAAACCTTTCTGCGCTTTCCATTCGCCCGTTTTGTTGTCACCTTCGGTGAAGAAGCCATCGCCCTTATCACGGGTAACTTCTTCCTTCCCAGTGCGGGAAACAATCGGTTCCCATTTGGCCGCGTCGCGTTGTGCCGACTGTTTCAATAATTCGATCGCTTCCGCATAGGACTTCTTCTTCGCCGGCAGTAGGGTGTCCGGCGGAGCTGATTGCGTCGCTGCACCTGATGAAATTAATTTGATTTGAGCTGGTTGGGTCAGGCGCCGGCTGGTCGCTTGCACGAAGTCAGCGAACTCGTCCGCCGTCCTTGGTGTTGTGACCGGCGCGGTTAAGGTGCCATAACGAAATCTTGAATCGGCCGCATCAGCATTTATCGTGAGATCGTCGGTGTTCTCCTGATCCCAAACGCCAGTGACATACCAATCTGCTTTTCCATTTTCAAACTGCGGCTGCACCAGCAGGTTCAACGGATCGTCGGCGATCGATTTACTGCCCTTGCCCAGGGCGATGATCGCCAAACCTAAATTCTGATTCGGCAGCATGTGAATCGCAGTAGCCGGCGGGCCTTCTTCTTCTACTTGATGTCCCCACCAGGCGCGAGTGAATGCCGGCTCAGTCGCAGTAGGAGCGAAAACCTTTTCCTGCAAATCAGGTTGCCGGACAATTCCGGTCACGAGCGTGACTCCATCCGCGCCTTCAGCCGTCACACGATGATCAAAGCCCCGTTCGCCGGCCCATTGTGTGATGCGGCTGGTGAGATTCAGCTCATGGCCACCCACTTTCCATCCTTTGTAAGAAAGTTCGATGACCGCGCGCACTGGACCAGCACTGACGATGCGCCACTTGCGTTCCGCGACGTCGGAAACTCTGACCGCCTTGCCGTCGACCAGAGCCGCAACGGCGCCAATGCCGATTGCGTCTCCGATCCGATAGATGTCACGGCCCAACGGCGATTCCCAGTGATAGACGTATTCGGGAGCGCCGAACATTTCCAGGTACAGACCCGGACGACGCTTGCCCCAGACATCGATAGCATTGCGCTTGTCAAAATAGATCCGCCAGGCCGTCGCTTCGGACTCCCAAGCGAGCCCATCAAATTTCATTGTGAATTTTGCGGCGGTTCGCGCTGGATAATCGCTGCGCAAACGCTGCATCGTCGCCGTCTCGCCGTAGGCAATCGTAACAATCCGGGTCTGCTTTGGTTTCAGATCGATTTGAAAAGCGAGTTCGTCATACTTGTTATCGCCGTCCAGATCGTCCGCTTGTGAAGGCAGCTCAATTGTTTGCAACGTGCGCGCATCTTCTTCAAGGGTCGACGCCTCGCTGGTGGTAACGATTGCGTCGCCGGCTTTGAAATCCGGCGCAATGCGCTTCAATTCGGCGACGCTTAGAACAATGTCCTCGGCCAGCCGAGTCTGATCGGACGGATTGGTGATGGCCAGCTTGAGGACTTTCACCCGCGGAGCGGAGAATGCCGAACCGGTGATCAGTAGAACGAACAGAAAGATCGCTACTGTGAAATACTTTGCGTTCAAGAGTCTTCTTCTGTATCGAGACAACATCAGTATCATGTTAGTTAGCGTCTGTAAATCGGTTTTCGAATTCAGTTTCGGTGCAGGGAAAACATGGCTTGTCGCTTTCGCTCCAGAGGAGCGAGATGTTTATAGATATCAGTTCCCTTCTGTATTCCATAGGCTCCGTAGGAACAATAAACCTTTTGTTCGAAGTTTGGACAATATGGTCGAGTAACCGATCTTGTCAAGCATGTTTCAAGACTGACTGAGAAAAATACTCTCTGCAGCTCTTTACCGCCAGAAATACTTTGAGAAGAAGATAGATCCTAAATAGCAGCAGTCATTCTGGCCCCGCACGAAGCGCGGATCACGAGCTCAGGCTCGACAATGATATGTTGCTCTCGTGTGCCTCGCTTGCCTTCAACAAGATCTATCAGGAGACGGGCGGCCGCCTGACCCATCTCTGAGGTTGACCAGGCTATCGTTGTCAGTGGCACACGCAACATATCGCCGTAGTGGATATTGCCGCCGCCCACAATTGCGATGTCTTCAGGAATCCGTAGGCCGGCTT
>Ga0193730_1000345_pt1 | contig 14272 bp, 12 predicted proteins | sample U1a1metaG_FD_144919 | JGI IMG/M metagenome (GOLD analysis project Ga0193730, IMG submission 144919) | Soil microbial communities from a riparian zone of the East river system, Colorado, United States - U1a1 | ecosystem: Environmental > Terrestrial > Soil > Riparian zone | place: USA: East River...
GTGCCAGTGGAGATGAAAGATGGTCTGGCCGCCGCCTTCACCGACGTTGACGATCACCCGGTAGTCCTCGAGCCCAGCCTCGCGGGCTGTGTCGGCGACGAACTCGAGCATCCGCTTCGCTTCCTCCGGCTCGAACTCGCCGACTTCACGGAAGCTCGGCACGTGCCGCTCCGGCAGGACGAGCAAGTGCACGTCGGCTTTCGGGTTGATGTCCTTGATCGCGACGAAGCCATCCGCCTCGCGAACGTGGTCGCCCTCACGCACGAGCCGGCAGAAGAGGCAGTCGTCAGGCAGCGAGAATCCCCTCCTCCGAGACCCGCGCCGCACGGACGCGGACGAGCTCGCCGACGGGAGCGTCGACCAGCCACGGCGAGTAGTCGTCTCCGTAGCCTCGCCCCGGGCGATCGACGAGGACGACGTCCTTACTGCCGAGCTTCGAGCGCCACCGGGCGAGGCAAGCCTCATGCGATAGAGCGCGCAGACGCGCGCTGCGCTCCTTCTTGATCGCCGCGGGAACCGGGTCTTCGGCCGCGGTCCGGGTTCCCGGACGCGGCGAGTACGGAAAGACGTGCACCTTCGTGATCCCGGCCGCGCGGACCACGCGAAGCGTCCTCCGGAACGCGAGCTCATCCTCCGACGGGAAGCCCACGATCGCGTCCGTCGTCAGATTGAAGTCCTCGAGACCTTCGAGGCGCCGCAGGTAAGTCGCGCTCGTATAGCGCCTTGCCATCGCGCACAGGACGCGATCATCGCCGGACTGCAAGGGGACGTGCAAGTGCCGTGCAAGCGACGGCGTCTCGCGGAGCGCCGCCAGGAGCTCGTCGTTCACATGGTTGACCTCGATCGACGAAAGCCGGAGGCGCGCGAGACCGGGTGTCGCCCCGGCCTCGCGAACGAGCTGCGCGAGGTTGTAGCCCGCCTCGCGGTCGCGATAACAGCCGAGGTTGATCCCGGTCAGCACGACCTCCAGATGGCCCTGGGCGACCCGGCGGCGAATCTCAGTGAGGACTGCCGTGGCGCGCCGACTGCGCGAGGCACCACGCACGAGCGGCACGACGCAGAAGTTGCACGAGAAGCTGCAACCATCCTGAACCTTCACGAAGGCGCGAACCCGTTCGAGCCGCGCATCGGCCTGAACGCAGCCGATCGCACCGACGTCGCGGGCCACGAACGCGGCGGTCTGCTCGCTCGGGCGCGCCACGACGGTGACGTTCGCCGGCATCCCGGCGAACGCCTCGCCGGTGAGATTCGCCCCGCAGCCCGTCACGTAGACCCGTGCGTGCGTGCGAGCGGCCCGCGAGACGGCGTGCCGTGACTTACGAATGGCCTCGTGGGTGACGCAACAGGTGTTGACGACGGCGACATCCGCGCCGGGCGCCTCGACGTGACCGTCGGCGAGCAGCCGCTCACGCACCTCCTGCGCGTCGGTTTGCGAGACCTTGCAGCCGAGAAACCGGGTCGAGAAGGACGCCACGGCGCGGGATGCTACTCCCGGGCGTGAAGATCGGCCGCCCAGCCTTCGAGTGTCCGCCGTTCCGTCCAGCGAAAGCCCGGCAGCCTCGGCGTGTGCGGTTCGAAGTACCCGGAGGTGATGAGCAGCCGGCACTCCAGTCGCGGCCCCACAGCGGCGACCAGCTTCTCGTTGATGTTGGCGACGGCTACGTCGACGCGCGGGAGCGTGTCGACCAGCGCATCCTCGCGCCGGAACTCGAGCTCGAAGCCGTTCGTGGCCGCGTTCCGCCTCGCCGCGTCGATCGCGTGCGGGTCGCGGTCGACGCCGATGACAGGAGCAAACCCGAGCTTCGCCGCGACAATCGTGAGCACCCCCGACCCGCAGCCGACATCGAGCAATGAACCGGGCTCGAGCTCGCTGACCAGCTCGAGACAGAGCCGTGTCGTCGGATGCGCCCCGGTGCCGAATGCGCGACCGGGGTCGATCGTGATCGACTCCCCGTCCATCGAATCCCGCTCCCAGGGCGGCACGATCCAAAGCCCTCCCGCGCGCACCGGACGGTGAAAGTGCTTCCACCGCTCCTCCCAGTCGGCCGGCACCTCCTCCGCCGCAACAGCTCCGAAGACGGCCGACATCCGAGCCTCGCCCTGTGCGTCCGTGTAGGCGGAGAGCTCAAACTCGTCACCACGCTCCGCCTCCTCGAACCCCTCCGGGAACAGGGCACACATCTCGGCCCGCGCGGACTCCGCGGCCTCCCCGTCGACGGTGACCGAGACCCGCCGTAGACCGATCAGCGGAACGCGCTCTTCAGCTTCTCGAAGAACCCCTCGTCGACTCGATAGGTCTCGTCGTCCGTCGAGCGCGCGAACTTCTCCAAGAGGCCACGCTGCTCGTCGTTCAGGCGCCGCGGGACGGCGACGTTGACGAGAACGCGCTGGTCGCCGCGACCGAATCCCTGCAGGACGGGCATCCCGTGTCCGCGCAGGACTCGGATCTCGCCCGGCTGCGTCCCCTCAGGGAACTCCAACTCGGTCTCGCCGTCCAGTGTCGGCACGGTCACGGACGCGCCGAGGGCCGCCTCGGTAATCGTCAAATCGACGGTCGAGAAGATGTCGTCCCCCTCGCGCACGAAGCGCTGGTCGGGTTTGACATGGATCTGAAGATAGACATCGCCGGCGCGAGCGCCACCTCCGCCGGCATGGCCTTCGCCTGAGATCCGGATCTGCTGGCCGTCGTGGATGCCAGGCGGGATCTCGACGTCGAGCTTTCGCTCCTCGACCCTACGGCCGTCTCCGTGGCAATCGGGGCACGGCTCTTCGATCTGCTGGCCGGCACCCCGGCAGGCCGGACACGCCTGCGTGCGAACGAACTCGCCGAACGTGCTCCGCGAGACGCGCTGCAGACGGCCCGAGCCGCCGCACGTGCCGCAGGTAACGGGAGCCGTACCGGGCGCGGCTCCACTACCGGCGCAGGTGGCGCAGGTGACCGCGACCGGAAACGGGACCTCGCGCTTCGTCCCGCTCGCCGCCTCGACGAGCTCGATCTCAATTTGCACGGCAAGGTCTCCCCCGCGCGAACGCGCCGCGCGGCCGCCGACACCGAATAGATCGTCGCCGAAGAAAGCCGCGAACAGGTCGCTGAGACTGCCGAAGTCGAACTGCGTCGGCGTGAAACCGCCGCCGCGAAGTCCTGCGTGGCCGAAGCGATCGTAGAGCTCGCGCGCCTCGGGCTTCGACAGCACCTCGTAGGCCTCGACGACCTCGCGAAAACGCTCCTGCGCGTCCGGGGCCTCGGAAACGTCGGGGTGGAGCTCCCGCGCGAGCCCGCGGAAGGCCCGCTTGATCTCGCCGTCGTCGGCCCCGCGGGCCACGCCGAGCACCTGGTAGTAGTCGCGTTGCGTCGTCGCCATCAGTCCAGCCTAGCTCCGGCCCCAGCGGTCACCACTACTCCTAATTCTCCTCGTAGATCTCCTCGACGAAGCGGGAGAGCTCGGAGGCGGCTCCACGCACCGAGCGCAGCGCCTTGACGTAGTCCATGCGCACCGGCCCGACCAGGCTGACGGCGCCGAGCGTCCTATTGGCGAGCCCGTACGCCGCCCCGACGAGCGAGAGTTGTTGCAGGTCGGGATGCTCGAGCTCGACGCCGACGCGCACGAAGGGCCGGCGTGGATCGAGCGCCTGGCTGACGACGCCCAGGAGCGCCGCACGCTTCTCGAGCAGTTCGAGCAGCCGCCGGTACGCCTCGAGCTCGTCGCCCCGGGCGCTCTCGAGCAGCCCGGCGGTGCCCCCGACGTAGAGGTTCTGGCGCGCGTCGAGCAGCTCGGTGAACGTCGGTCGAAGCGTCGCGAGGAAGGCGGCCTCGCGCCCGGAGAGGCCCGAATCCTCGAACCGCTGCCGTAGCTGATGCGTGCCAGGCTGAAGCCCGACCAGCGCGTCGTTCAGGTACTGGCCCGCCCAGTTCGCGAGCCCGGGATCGACCCGCTCGGCGAACGCGTAGACGCGCTTGGTCACGGCTCCCGCGGAGGTGATGACGACGACCATCACGACCTGGGGCTGCAGCAGGAGGACCTCGACGTGGCGGATCGTGGCGCTTTCGAGCGGCGGTGCCGAGACAAGTGCGAGCAAGCGGGTCACGTCGGACAACATCTCCGTCGTCGCCTGGAGCGCAGAGTCGACCTCCGCCTGCGCGGCGCTCAGGTCGAGCGGAAACGGCACCGGCTGCGGCTCCAGACGCTCGAGCAGCTCGTCGGCGTAACGGCGGTAGCCGGCCTCGGTCGGCACGCGCCCAGCCGATGTGTGCGGATGGGTGAGCAATCCGAGCGACTCGAGCTCGGCGAGCTCGGCGCGTACCGTCGACGACGAGACCGCGAGGCCGATTCGGGCGACCAGCGTCTTCGAGCCGACGGGCTGGTCGGTCGCGATGTACTCCTCGACGAGCCCTCGGAGGAGCGCCGCCTGTCGGTCAGTCAGCTCGGTTGGCGCCACATTCCTCATCTCTGCAGGGAATTTTAGGCGAGCAGGTCAGCCGTCACGGCGTCGCCGAGCAGCCTGCCGCGCGTCGTCAGGGTCAGCGCGCCTTCGAGACCGGCCGCTGCCGCCGGCGTCTCGCTGTCGAGGGAGGTCCGGCAGGCGAGACCAAGCCGCTCCAAGCGGCTCAGCGCCTCGGCGTCGAGTTCCGAGGCGACCGGAGCGAGCGGTAGCGGCTCGTCCAACCGCAGGCCGAGCATTACCCGTTCTGTCAGCCGCACCGATTCCGGGAGCAACTCGAGCTCGCGCAGGGGCCTCTCGCCCTCGCCGAGTGCCGCGAGGTAGGGCTTGAGCCGGGGCGTCGTCTTCCAGCGCTTCCCCTTCACGGTCGAGACTGCCCCGATGCCGAGGCCGACGTAGTCGCGCCCTTGCCAGTACGCCAGGTTGTGGCGCGAGCGAAGATCACGGTCGCCCGCGACCGCCGGCGCGCGGCAGAAGTTCGCCGTCTCGTACCAGCGGTAGCCGGCACCGACGATGGTCTCGACCACGCACGCGAAGTAGCCCTCCATCGCCTCCGCCTGGCGTTGGAGCTCTTCGCCGTGCGCGTGCGTGAACCGCGTCCCGGGCTTGGCCTCGAGCTCGTAGCAGGAGAGGTGCTCGGGCCGGAGCGCGAGCGCCTCCTCTATGTCTGCGTCGAGATCGGAGGGCTTCTGCCCCGGGATCCCGTAGATAAGATCCAGTGAGATGTTGTCAAATCCGGCATCACGCAAATGGTAGAAGGCCCGCCGGACGTCGTCAGGCCCGGCAACGCGGTCGAGCACGCTGAGCAGCGCGGGCTGGAACGTCTGAGCGCCGAGAGAGACGCGGTTGACGCCGGAGCGCCGTAGCAGCGCCGCCATGGACGCGTCGACCGTCTCCGGATTCGCCTCGACCGTCACCTCCCCAGCCGACGGCAAGCCCGCGAGCAGACGCTCGAGCTCACGAGGCTCGGTGAAGGTAGGTGTCCCGCCGCCGAGGAAGACCGTCTCTAGCCGGGGCGCAAGCAGCTCACGCTCCAGTTCGAGCTCTGCCAGCAGGCCGTCGACATACGCCGCGTGCTGACGGGGCCGGCCGACGACAGTGACGAAATCGCAGTAGCCGCAGCGGTGGGCGCAGAAGGGTAGGTGGAGGTACAAGTGCTTGACCGAGCTGCTCATTTTTTGTTCCCGTCGTTCAGGTTGAGCACGGCGAGGAATGCCTCCTGCGGCACCTCGACCGCACCGACCTGCTTCATCCGCCGCTTGCCGGCCTTCTGGCGCTCGAGCAGCTTGCGCTTCCGGGTGATGTCGCCGCCGTAGCACTTCGCCAGCACGTCCTTGCGCTTCGCCTTGATCGTCTCGCGCGCGATCACCCGGGAGCCGATCGCCGCCTGCACCGGCACGTCGAAGAACTGGCGCGGGATCTCCTGCCTCAGGCGCTCGACGAGCGCCTTACCGCGTGAATATGCCGCATCGCGATGAACGATCATCGAGAGCGCGTCGACCGGCTCGTCGGCGATCAGGATGTCGACCCGCGCGAGCTCCCCCTCGCGGAAGCCCGCCAGGTCGTAGTCGAAGCTCGCGTAACCGCGGGTTCGCGACTTCAGCTGGTCGTAGTAATCGAGCACGATCTCGCCGAGCGGCAACTCGTACGCGAGCAGCACTCGCTCCGGCGAGAGGTACTCCAGATGGTCGAAGCGGCCGCGGCGGTCGTTGTTCAGCTCCATCACCGGCCCGACGTAGCCCTTCGGGACGATGATCGACGCGCGCACATACGGCTCCTCGACGGCATCGACCTCGCGCGGCATCTCGGACGGGTTGTGGACCTCGAGCCACTCGCCGTTCCGCTCGAGTACCCGGTAGGCGACGTTCGGCGCGGTCACGAGCAGGTCGAGGTCGAACTCGCGCTCGAGCCGCTCGCGGACGATCTCCATGTGCAGCAGTCCGAGGAAGCCGCAGCGGAAGCCGAAGCCGAGCGCCTGGCTCGTCTCGGGCTCGTAGAAGAGAGCGCCGTCGTTCAGCTTGAGCCGCTCGAGCGCATCACGGAGATCGGGATAGTCGTCCGAGTCCGTGGGGAACAACCCGGCAAAGACCATCGGCTTGACGTCCTTGTAGCCGGGCAGCGGCTCGGCGGCAGGAGTGCGCTCCGAGGTGAGCGTGTCTCCGACTCGAAGGCGGCTGACGTCCTTGAGGCCGGTGATCACGTAGCCGACCTCGCCGGCCCCGAGCGTCTCCGCGGCCTTCATCGTCGGTGAGAAGAACCCGACCTCCTCGGCCTCGAAGCGGGTTCCTTGCGCCATCGCCCGCAGCGGCTCGCCGGCGGCGAACGCGCCGTCGACCACGCGGACGAAGGCGACGACACCGCGGTACTGGTCGTACGAGGAATCGAAGACGAGCGCCCGCGGCGGCGCGGCAGGCTCGCCGGACGGCGAGGGGATCCGCTCGACGATCGCGTCGAGCACCTCCGCCACGCCCTCCCCCGTCTTGGCGGAGATCCGCAGCACGTCTTCCGGCTTCCCGCCGACGAGCTCCACCAGCTCGGCTGCAGCCGCGTCGGGGTCGGCCTGCGGCAGGTCGATCTTGTTGACGACCGGGACGATCTCGAGGTTGTTCTCGATCGCCAGATAGGCGTTGGCGAGGGTCTGGGCCTCGACGCCCTGGGCTGCGTCGACGACCAGGACGGCACCCTCGCAGGCCTGCAGCGAGCGCGAGACCTCGTAGGTGAAATCGACGTGGCCCGGCGTATCGATCAGGTTGAGCTCGTTGCCTTTCCAATTGACGCGCACGGCCTGCGCCTTGATCGTGATTCCGCGCTCGCGCTCGAGCTCCATCGTGTCCAGCACCTGCGCGCGCATCTCTCGTCCCGAGACCGTCTTGGTCAGCTCGAGGATGCGGTCGGCCAGCGTCGACTTGCCGTGGTCGATGTGCGCGATGATCGAGAAGTTGCGGATGCTCTGTAGGTCCATGCGTGATTAGCGCCGTCGGAGGCGCTCACGCAAGGCTAGCAATGCGTTCAGCTCGCGAACCCCCAGCAAACGGCAGAAAATGAGGTACGCGGCAGTGCCGGTCGCGAGTGCGGCGCCGACGGAGACGACCTGGGCCCAGAGCGCGCGGCCAAACGCGGCGTCGAGACCGCGCCAGACGCCGTAGGAAACGGCGGCGAGCACCAAGGCAGCCGCCACGATTCTCACGGTCGCGTCCGTCGTCCGGGCGAACTCGATCCGCTCCAGCCGCCTGCGGAGCAGGATCAGCAGCAGCCCCGTCCCGGCGATGTTGACGAGCGAAGTCGCGAGCGGGATCCCCCAAGTCCCGAGGCGGTAGAACGCGCCGTCGAGCGCCGCGTTCAACGCCAGGTTGGCGATCGCGACCGCGGTCGGTGTCCAGGGCGACTGGAGGCTGAAGAAGGCGCGGTTGAGCATCAGCATCGCGCCGTTGAAGGTGAGCCCGAGCGAGAACGCCGCCAGCGCTCCCGCGACGACGGGGGTCTGGCCGGGACCGAAATGGCCGCGCTGGTAGACGAGACGGACGATCGGCTCGGCGAGTACGGCGGCGAAGACGCTCGCGGGCACGAGCAGGAAGGCGATCTGCCGCAGGCCGAGCCCGACGGTCGAACGAAAGCCGTCGAAGTCACCGCGGGCAGCGAGTCGCGAGAGCGAGGGGAAGAGCACGGTCGCGACGGCAACGGAGAACATGCCCTGCGGGAGCATGTAGATCCTGAACGCACGGTCGATCGCGGTCGGCGACAGCTCCGGGTCGATCAGCCGGGAGGCGAACACCGAGTCGATGACCGCGTTGAAGTTGATCAGCCCGAGGCCGAGGGTGACCGGCAGCATCAGAACGAAGACCTGCCGCACCGCCGGGTCGCGCCAGTCGATCACGAGCTGGAGGCGACCGTCTTTGCCGCGTAACCAGGGAAGCGGAAGCAGGAACTGAATCAGCGTCGCGATCACGATCGAGACCGCGTAGACGTAGAGCTTGGCGTCGATCGAGTGCGCGTGCGGAACGCCGAGGACGAGGCCGACGATGATCGCGACGTTCCAAAAGACCGGCGTCAGCGCCGGGATCGCGAACTCCTCGTAGCTGTTGAGGATTCCGACAACGACGCCCGAGAGGCCGAGCAGAACGACGATCGGAAACAAGACTCGGGCGAGTCCGACGGCGAGCTGCTTGTCGCCCCCCGGGTCCCCGAACGGAGCGATCAAGAGCGGCGCGAAGACGATGCAGAGAGCCGTCAGCCCGCCGAGTCCGAGCAGGAACAGCCAGAAGAGGCTGGATGCGACGCGCCAGGCCCGTTTGCGCTCGCCCTTCTCGAGCAACTCGCTGAAGACGGGGACGAAAGCGGAGGAGATCGCGGCGTCTGCCAGCAGCGCGCGGACGAGGTTCGGAACCTGGAACGCGACCGTGAAAGCGTTGATCCGGCCGCGCGCCCCGAAGTAGTACGCGGCAACGATCTCGCGGACGAGACCGAGGATCCGCGACAGACCGGTTGCGAGCGAGAAGATCGCCGTCGAGAGGGCCAGCCGGCGGCCCGCGTCTCGCCCGTCCACGGCGCGAGTATAGGAATGCCGCCAGCCGTCCCCGTTTTGACCGGCCGACCGGCCGCTGCGCCCCGGGGTCCAAACCCCCACCCTCAGGGTGGGGCTCCTTCCCACCTCCCTCTGCGACCGAGCCTACCGCCGAAAGCCGCACACATGGGTGACCGGTCTGCGACAAAAGAGCGCCGGCCGCCGCCGGAAGGGCGCGGCGGCGCTTTGCTACGATCGCGCGGCCCGCCAAGCGGGCATTTTTCGTCATGCCGAACATTCAGCAACAGAAGAAGCGCGTCCGAACCGCAGCCCGCGAGCGGCTGCAGAACCTGCGCTATCGCTCGTCGATCAAGACGTTGACGAAGCGGCTCCAAGCCGCCGTCGCCGACGGCGACCAGCAGCGGGCCGCCGCCGAGCACCGCGAGCTCGTGCGCGCGATCGACAAGGCGACCTCACGCCGCGCCCTGCACCGCAACACGGCCGCGCGCAAGAAGGCGCAAGCCGCGCGGCTGCTCAGCGGCTCCTAGCTCCGGCTAGTGGTTTGGCCGGCGACGTTCAGACCACTACTCGCTCACGCGGCCGGGTCAAGTCGACGAGCGCACGGCTGAACTCGAGCTCTCCCGCGAGCCTGCTGCCGCCCTTCAGCGCGAGATCGAGCGCGGCCAATCGGACGATCGCGTCGCGCAGCTCGTCCGGCGTGAAGTTCGCTGCCTGCTCGAACAGCTTCTCGACGTAGAAGCGGTTCTTCTTCAGGCGCTCTGCCGCCTCGCGCGGAGAGACTCCCTCGGCACCGAGCGACTGGCACTCGGCCACTCGTGCGACGTGGCTGTTCATGAGCCCGACAATTCGCGGCAGCGAGTCGCGCGCAGGCCCACCGGCGCGGGTGAGCAACCGCTCGCTGGCCTCAAGCACGCCGGCGACGTCGCGACGCCCCCAGGCGTCGGTCATCGCGAAGGGTGGAAGCTCGCCCCGGGGGGCGACGAGAAGCTCGACCTCGCGCTCGCCCACGGGCTCACCGTTCGCCCACGCGGCGAGCTTCTCGACTTCGCCGGCGAGCTCGACAAGGTCGTCGCCGACGAGATCGACAAGCAGGCGGGAGACCGCGGGATCGACCTTGATTCCAAGCGCCTCGAACTGTCGCCCGACCCATCCCGGCAGGTCTGCGCGCGTCCCTCGCTTCGGCAGGTCGTAGACGAGCAGCTCGCCGGCCTTTGCGACCGCCTTGCTCAGCGCCGAGTCCTTTCGGATCCCTTCCCCGACCAGGGCCAAGACCGTTTCAGGGGAGGGCGACTTCAGATAGTCGACGACGGCGTCTGCTTCGGTTGTCTTCCAGCCCTCGACGTGCTCGACGACGACGAGTCGCCGCTCGCTGACGAAGAGGCCGAGCGCGTTGCAGGACGCCACGATCTCCTCTCCGCCCAGCTCCAGGGCCGACAGGAGCTCGGTTGCATCTTCACCGATCCGTTCACGGAGCCTGCGCACCGCCCGGGTCACTTTCGGCCGGTCGGTACCGGTGATCAGGTAGGCGGCCTTCAGATCTGCCATCCCGGCAAGCATAGGCCCACGCTCCGCCGGCGAGGAGAGCGAGCGCCGCGACCGCCCAGCCCGAGCGGATCTGCGCGAGCGGCAGCCGTCCAAAGACCTTCGCGCACGTCGCGAGATAGGCGGCGCAGAGGCCGTCGGCTTGTGCGAGGGCGGCCGAGATGCTCGGAGCGAGCGGATGGATCGCCGCGGCCGACATCGCGAGTCCGAGAAGAGGGACGACGGCTGGCGCGGCTGCCGCGTTCGCCGGTACCGCGAGGATCGGAATCGCGTGGAACTGGAGCCAGAGGATCGGCGCCGTCGCCACGCCACAGGCGGTCGAGATCGCGATCGCCTCACGGAGTATTCGCGGCAGCGGATAGCCCTCGAGCCGCCGCTCGAGTCGTGGCACGAGCGTGAAGATCGCGACGACTGCGGCAAACGAAAGCTGGAAGCCGGCATCGAAGAGCACGTAGGGGTTCCACGCGAGCAGCGCAAAGGCCCCGAGCAGCAGGAAGTACCACCTATCGGTCGGCCTGGCGGTCAGCCAGGCCAGCGAGCCGAGTGCGCCGGCGACGCCGGCTCGCAGAACGGATGGCTGCGGCCCGACAGCGAGCACGTAGCCGCCGATCGACCCGAGCGCGCCAAGCTGCCCCAGCCAGCGCGGGATGCCCAGCAGCCAGGCCAACATCAGTGCGCCGCCGGCGACCAGCGCCACGTTTTGCCCGGACACGGCGAGCAGGTGGTAGAGGCCAGAGGCGCGGAAGTCCGTCCGCAGACGCTCGTCGAGGCCCTGCTCCTCGCCGAGGACGACGCCCAGCAAGACACCGCGGCGCTCTCCGTGGAGGTTGCCCGCAACAGAACGCGCCAGCCAGGTGTGAAGCCGGTCGCCTAGCCCGCCGAGGCCGTGGCGATGGCCGACGAGCCGCCAGCGGTCACCGGCCAGCACGACGTGGACGCCGCGGCGCCTGAGCCATGTTCGTTCGTCGAATCCGTGACTGGGCCCGCGCGGAAGCTTCGCCTCCGCGCGCACCTCGATTACGCCGCCCTGCGGAGGCGCGCGGCCGAGCGGAAGCTCGAGCTGCGCCGGCTCGTCGAGTGCGAGCCGTCCGAACCGCCGGACGCGGACGGGCATCTTCAGGTCGAACCGCCCCCGCCTCGGTGCCGCGGTCACGACGACGAGCGCCGTCTCGGCACGGCCGATCTCGGGACGCAAAGCGCTGTGATCGAGCCTGTCGAGCCGGGCGCTTCCCCACCACCAGCCCGTCAGAGCCAGCACGCATGCGATCGTTCCGACTCCCCGCCACGAGCTCGCGGCAAGGCCGATCGCAACCGCGCACGCGAGTGCCACCAGCGTCGACAGTCGAACGAGATTTGCAAGCGCGATCCCCAGGCAGAGCGAGGCGAGCAGCGAGTGCGGCGGCGAGCGAAGCGAAACCGGGATCACGGCGCAACCAGATCCTGGAGCTGGTCGAGCCGCGCCGGGCCGATCCCCGGAACGGCGTCGAGCTCGTCCACCGATGTGAACGCCCCGTGCTCCTGGCGGTAGTCGAGGATCTTCTGCGCGGTCACGGGGCCGATGCCGGGCAGGGAGTCGAGCTGCTCGAGCGTCGCGGTGCTCAGGTGCACCGGGCCGCCTGCAGGCACCCCCGGCGTGGCGCTCGAGCCGGTGGCTCCACTCGAGGCAGCCGGCGCCGCCGAGCCGCGCCTGGGTACGACGACCTGCTCGCCGTCCGCGAGCGGCGCGGCCAGGTTGATCAACGCCAGGTCGGCCTTTCGCGTGGCGCCGCCCGCGCGGGAGACTGCGTCGGCGATGCGGGCCCCCTGCGCGAGCCGGTAAAGCCCCGGCCGGCGGACGGCGCCGACGACGTCGACGACGACCGCGGTCGGGGGTGCGGCAGTCTCCGTCGGTGGCGCGACGGGCGGCGCCAGGTCTACGCTCGTCTGGGGCTGCGCCAAGAGCTTGCTGCCGACGAACAGCAGCAGCGCCAGGCACCCCACGGCGAGCAGGATGCGCCGACGCGACAGCTCGAACGGCAACTCGGGCACGTCGGAAAGCGTGCCGAGGGAACTGTTACGAGTGAGTGACGCGTTTGCGCCGAATCAGCGCCAGCTGATCGAGACCGCTCTCGCGCTGGTCCGGATCCGAAGCAAAACTCGATTTAGCTTCAGCCTCACCCCTAGCTCCGGCCTGGAGACGATGCCGACGTCGACGACGCCCGCAGACCGCCGCACGGCAACCGCGACAGAGGAGCCCTTCGGGGCGGACGCCAGTCCACGCAGGCCCTGGCGGCCAGAGGCAGCACCGGCCTCGTTCAGGTCGGTACCCGACAGGCGTTCGAGCGAGCCTCCGAGCGCACGGTTCACTGCGAGCACGACTTGACCGCCTGCGAGCCACCCGACGCCCAAGGGGGTCGCCGAGATATCGAGCGTCCTGCAAGACGGCGCTCGGTTCCAGCGTCGCACGACGGCAACGCCATGCGCAGCGACGACCGCAAGCGCCGGCGCACGGCGGTCATACGCAACCTCGCGGGCAGCACCGCCGCAGCGGCGGGTGTCGAACGTGCGCCTCGACTCCGTGCGCAAGTCGAAGATGGCTGCCCGCCCACTTGCGTCGACGTACGCGACCGCGAGCGAGTCGGAACGCCACGACGGCCGCACGGGGCGGACGCGGCGGACGAGCAGACGGTCCGGGGAGCCGTCACCCTCGATAACGTGGAGCTCGTCGGCCCCGGGACGGGCGACGACATAGGCGATCTTCAGCCCGTCCGGGGACCACGAAGCGGTGACGACGCGCCCGTTCGTCTTCTGCACCCAAGGTCGACGGTTTCCCGGTGCGAGCGTGACCAGCGACGAGCCGATCCCGACCACGGCGTACAAGGCCCTCGGCGACAGCTCCGCAGTGGACACCGGCATGCCTTCGATCCGTAGCCCGCGGCGTGTCGCAAGCCAGAGCTTCCCACCGGCGACGACCGCGACGCCGTGCGACCCGGGCGGCACCGAGAGCCGGGTCGGAATTGGACGAGCCGGCTTCGTTCGCGCACCGATCCCGACGTGGAGGTTCCCTGTCGCAGCCAGGGCGGCCGCGCCCGCACCAAGCACGAACGCGACGACGAACGCAACGAGGAGAAGCCCGCGGCGGGACCGCCTGTTGCTCGGTCCGAGGGCGGCCAGAGCCGCCGACCGCGCCCGGGCGGATACCTCTCGCGTCGGCTTCGGCAGGCGGCCGAATTCCGCTCGCAGCTGCTTCTCAAGCTCGGCCGGCATCGTTCACCTCGTAGTTGGCGCGCAGCTCCTCCAGCGCGCGGGCAAGCCGGGAGTTGACCGTTCCGGTGGGGACGCCAAGCAGCTCGGCGATCGCGGTCGGTGTATAGCCGAGCCCGTAGCGCAGGACGACGACGACGCGGCGCTGCAGGGACAGCCCCGCAACGGCGTCGAGGAGCTCCTGATCGCCGGCCGCAATGTCGTGCCATTCGAGCCGCGCGAGCTCGGCGTCACCGGCGACAAGACGCCGCTCGGTCCGGAGCAGGTCTAGACACCGGTTGACGACGATCCGGTGCAGCCAGGGGCCGAACGGTCGCCGCTCGTCGAACCGCGAGAGCGCCCCAAATGCGCGCTCGAACGCGTCCTGGGCGACATCGTCCGCCAGCTCGCGCCGGCCCGTGACCACGTAGGCGGCGCGCCAGGCCGCCCGCCAGTGGCGGGTGAAGAGCTCGGCCGCCGCGTCTCGTGAGCCCCGGCGCGCGAGCTCGACGAGCTTCGCATCGCTCCGCATGCGCATGAACACAT
>Ga0193730_1000346_pt1 | contig 14248 bp, 14 predicted proteins | sample U1a1metaG_FD_144919 | JGI IMG/M metagenome (GOLD analysis project Ga0193730, IMG submission 144919) | Soil microbial communities from a riparian zone of the East river system, Colorado, United States - U1a1 | ecosystem: Environmental > Terrestrial > Soil > Riparian zone | place: USA: East River...
GCGCACCGGATCAACTGAGCCCATGCGGACAGTGCCCCTTGGATCAACCGAAAGACCCACGCCGAAGCAGCGTCCTGATTTGGTTGGCCCAGAGCCGAATCCGAAAGGGGCCGGAACCCCCGCGCCGGTCACAACGGCGCCGGAAGAGATTTCGGAAGGCGACGTGATTCGCGTGGATACTGAGTTGGTCGGCCTTAATGTCAGCGTCGTGGATCGCGGCACGAACCGGGGCGTGAACGATCTAACGAAAGATGATTTTCGTTTGTACGAAGACAACGCTCAGCAGCAAATCGCCCACTTCGAATCAGCGTCCGCGCCTTTCAACCTGGTGCTGCTGATCGATCTTTCCGGTTCGACCGTCAAAGTCGTTGACTTGATCAAATCCGCCGCGTTGCACTTCGTGGAAGCCGCCCGGCCGTTCGATCGAATCGGAGTTATCACCTTTGCCGGCGGCCAGGTCGTCGTCTCACCTTTAACCATTGATCATGAGGCTTTGCGGCAAAGGATCCGCGCGATTCAAAAACCCGATGGCAGCACAAAGCTGTACGACTCAGTCGCGTTTTCGCTCGACGAGGTATTTCGTGAGGCAAAAGACTCGCGACGCAACGCAGTCGTCGTAATCAGCGATGGACTCGATAGTGTCTTGCCGAATGTGACGGGCGAAGGGTCGACGCTTTCTTACCAGGAAATGATCCGGCGGGCGAAGGAATTTGATGGCGTCATCTATTCGATTTGGACCGACACACAGAGTTACGAGCCGTTGAGTCCGCTCGACATTCAGCAGGAAACTTTCGATCTGGCGCACGATCAGATGAAAGAATTAGCAGATGCCGGTGGCGGCGCATTTTATGAATGCGAGAAGCTGGAGGACCTGGCCGGAGCCTACGATCGGGTGGTTGCCGATCTGGGAACGCTCTACACTTTGGCCTATCGGCCCACCAACAAAGTTCGCGACGGCGCGTGGCGAACAATTCGCGTGAACGTCAATCGTCCTAACGCAGTCGCGCGCGGCAAACGGGGATATTTCGCGAAGTGAACTGAAGCAATCACAGCGAACAGTCGTAACGCAAGAGCATCGTCTCAAGCTCTCCTCAATGAAAAAACAGATCTACATCAAAATCGTTAGTAGAAGTTTTTATCTTGTATCGGTTCTTCTGTTTACCGCTTACTGCTCACTGCTCACTGTTTCCGCTCAGAGCGCGGAACCTGCCGACGTCATTAGAGTTGATACCGACCTGGTGAATCTGAATGCCAGCGTCTTTAATCGCAAATCCGCGGCCAATACGATTGCGCTGCAACCGAAGGACTTTACCGTGCTCGATGATGGCGCGCCCCAGGATATTTCGTTTTTTGCGGCAGGCGAATCGCCCTTCGATCTGGTGCTGTTGCTGGATCTTTCCGGATCGACTGCTAACAAAATCAGCCTGATTCGCAAATCTGCGAAGCGATTTGTTGAAGCCGCCAGGCCCGAAGACAGAATTGCAATCTTAACTTTTACGGCTGACATTCAAATGGTTTCGAAGCTAACGTCAGATCGCGCGGCGCTTAAGAAAAGCATCGACGGCATTGAGAAGCCTATCGGCGGGACGAACTTCTGGGACGCGTTGGCCTTTACTTTGGATCATGTGGCCGGGCAATCCCGCGTTGAGAAACGGCGCAGCGCTGTTGTCGTGATGACTGACGGAGTCGATAACGCGTTGCCGGGTGTTTACGGCGATGGATCAAAGATCACCTTCGATCAGTTGTTGGACGATGTCCGCCATCTCGAGACGATCATATTGCCGATATACCTCGATACTGAGAAAGAGTCGAACCCAAACAGCACCCCGGCGAGCGCTTACGTGATGGCCCGCGAACAGCTCGCGACTCTCGCCACCGAAAGCGGTAATACTGTCTATCGCGCGAGAAAGTTAAAAGATCTAAATGAAGTATACGGGCAGGTGATTCGCGATCTAAGCACTGTGTACAGCATCGGTTACCGGCCGGCGAATCGCGGACACGAAGGAGCCTGGCACACGGTAACGCTACAGCTCGTTGATCATCCTGAGCTTGAGGTTCGTTCAAAGCGGGGATACTTCGAGTCTAAACAGTGACTATGGGTCATGACGAATAGATTCCAAATCAAAGTTGGGTTGTGGCTGTTACTCGCATCGTGCTTACTTGCCGGCTGCTCCAGTGCTTCTGATGGGGCCCGGGCTTATCCCAAAGCCGTGGGTGAGGCTGATGAAGGATCAGCGATTCAAGCTTTGCGGACCATTGCTACGGCGCAGACTCAGGCGAAAGCCATGCACGGAGCATATGCGGATTTTGATTCGCTCGTGCAAGCGGGGTTTCTCGATCAGCGCTTCGCCGGATCTAATCCGAGTCTGAGGGGCTATCGCTACGCGATGACCGCAAACGAAAACGGATTTACTGTGAACGCCGATCCGCCCACGCAAACTAGCCCAGCGGCGGGCAGCCGGCACTTCTATTTAGACTCGACTGAGAATGCTATTCACGTGAATTCGTCACAGCCGGCGACGAAACAGGATCCACTGCTGTGAGCAGTGGGAATTCATTGGACATGTGATAGACAAAGCGTATAATCGCACCACTTTCCCCTAACCGCTCGATTTCTTTGGGAGGCTCCGTTATGAAATCCTCGATCAGCATACTCAAGACATCCGTGGCGTTGGTAGCGTTGGTTGCGTTTGCGACACTCGCGCAAGGTCAGAATCGCGAGCGTTTCGGAATTTCCGCTAAAGCCGGCGGGGTCAACGCGGTGACTGGGAAAGTCTCTGTCAAGAGCACCGATCAAGCGTCGCGATTACTCAGTAGCCAGGATGATCTGGCTTCTGGTGACATCGTCTCCACGGGTCTGGGTAGCCAGGTTGAGGTGTTGCTGAACCCCGGCACTTATCTGCGGCTCGCCGAAAAGAGCGAGTTTGTGATGGTTGATAATTCGCTCGACAATCTGCTCGTGCGAATCACTAAAGGCAGCGCGATTATTGAAGCAACGGGACCGGATCAACTTGAGTTGCATGTTCCAATCGTTACTGCGCAGCAGCGCATGACTATCGTGCGCGCCGGCGTGTACAGAATTAACGTGGTACCGGGTACCACTGAACTCTTCGTACGGAAGGGGCGAGTGTCACTCGGCGGTAACAATGAACTCATTAAAGGTGGCAAGAAAGCTACATTTACCAGCGCCGGACCAACCATCGCGAAACTAACCAGCAGCGATAAAGACGAATTCGACGACTGGAGCAAGACCAGAGGACAGACCCTGGCCCGAGCAAATCAAAGATTGTCCGCGCGTACCGTCAGCGGCTACCTGTCGTCGAGCAGTTGGAGCTTCGCAGATGTGCGGTTCGGCCGGTGGGGTATTTGGACCTGGAGCCCATTCGCGAGTTGCTACACATTCCTGCCTTTCTATTATGGTTGGGGAAGTCCTTACGGTAACTACTACGGAAACTACGCCGGCTATGGTGGTGGATATTATGGTAACCGCATAAACAATCCGCCGGTGATCACTGGCAATTCGACGCCGGGTGGATCGGGCTCCGGCTCAGGTTATCCGGGCGGTGGTGGTTCGTCGGGCGGGTCTGGTGGATCCAGTGGCGGGTATGGAGGAGGCCGAGGCATTAGTTCGCCGCCGTCCACTCCGTCTCAAGCAGGACCACGCGATCCTGATTCGGGGGGCCGCATGATTAATACAATCAAGCCCCCAATCAATTAAGGCGCAGAGTCAGCGTTCGCGACGAAATAGATCGCGGACCTCTTCGTTAACAATTTCCAGAATTTCTGATCTGGGCAATCCTGCCAGAGCCAGGTGGGCCAAACTTGCGCGCAGTCCTTTGCGTAAATCCGCGTCGCTTTGCTGTGCGGTCCGGCGTGACGCGACGATAGCTCCCGAACCGTGTCTTACCTTTAGTAGACCTTCCTTTTGTAATTCACGATAAGCGGCCGCAATCGTGTTCAGATTGACGCCAAGATCATCTGCAACCTGGCGCACTGGTGGGAGGGCCATGCCCTCACTCAAAGAGCCCCGCGCAATCAGCGCTTTGATTTCATCGGCAACCTGTCGGTAGATCGGCCGCCGGTCGAGCTCATCGATTGTAATGTACATAGTCTAGTGTCCACAGACACTATACACTAGAAGCAATCACTGGCCAATTGATAGGACTTTATTGGCAATATTCCAGGATGACTGGACGATGCCTTCCAAACCGAAGCCGTCGGATACCGTGTCGCCGACGAGAAAGACGTTCGGATAGGGTTTCTCAACGGCGCCGCCGCCAGTAAGTCCCGATGCCGAAGTAGCACGCCCGATCATGCCAAACCGGCGGCGTGTCGACTCGTAGCTGGTTCGAGGTGTCGCGGTTTCGATGAGCTCGCTCCCCTCGCCGAGTTCTGGTAATGCGCGATGCAGGCGCGACCACACACGTTCGAGCATCGATTGGTCTCGCTCTTCGTGCGTGGTGTGGTCCTCATGGAACGAAAACCAATCCTCGGCGTTCGTATACGCGGACACCACGGCAGCCGACGATTGTTCGGCTCGATCATTCGCAGCGTCAGCGAGGAGCGAGAATACGAGTTGCGCGTCCTCTGGATCGTAAGGCTGATTGTCTTGCCAGTCTGTTAATGCCAGAACCGGGCGTAACGGCAGCGACGAGGCGACCGATTTGTTCAGAGTCAAAAACATCTGGTAGGCGCCCCAGGCTCGAAGGTCTTTGAGGCTGGATGAAATAGCCCGTGGGGTGCGAGTCGGCCCGATTAGTTTTCCGTACGTATCCCAGATCGTCAGATTGCTAATAATAGCGCGGGTGACAATCACTTGCTCGCCGCTGAGCAAATCAACGCCGATCGGAACTCCATTCGAACCGTAGGCAAGACGTAACCCGGTTGAGTTCAGCCGCAGCGTTCCGCCGGACTGCTTGAAAGATTGGGCCAACGTGTCTATGAGCGATTGCGCGCCTCCTTCGATGCGCCAGAATTGGCGCTGCGGATCCAGCGCGCTTGCCGCTAACTCTGCACTACACTCGTCGCTCGAACCTTGAACGAGCGTTTGTAGTTGCACGTCGACGAAGCGACGGAATCGAGTCGAGCAGTGTGAAAGATACGCCGCAATCGTCTTTGGTTCTGTTTCTCGTGTCGTGAGATTCGCGAAACCGCGATAGAAGTCAATTGCTGCCGGGGCGCATTCCGGGAAAGCTGAAGCCAGGTGGGCCTCAAAATCTTCAATCTGAGTGGTTCGCGGAACCTCGATTAGGTCCGGCAATCTAACGGTATAAGCCGTGGACTGTAGACGGGTCCGCGGCGGTGTGGTTCCCAGGGTTGAGAAGAGGCGCTCAAATATCCCGCCCACTTCCCATCCGCAATAGAGGCCATGCGTGGGTTCGAACTTGTGACCGGCGTGCTCGATGGTTGCGGCGCATCCACCGACTTCAGATTGTCTTTCCAAAAGGCAAACCTTAAGACCACGTGCAGCAAGCAACGCCGCGGCGGTGAGCCCGCCCACGCCACCACCCACGACCGCGACTTCGTAACTCATCGGTTAATGAAGAAAAAGAAATGACGTCAGTAATCCGCTCGCGGATCCATGTCGCATCGTTTCTAACGCCGCGCGCAGAGACGGCTCAAGCAGAATGATGACCGACTGAATGCCGTTGAAGACGAGATGCACGACAAAGCACGGCAGCAGTCGCCCGGTGCGCGCACGAACGAGCGTCAGCACGACGCTCAAAAGTGTGATTGAAGAAATGACGCCGATGTTAGGCCAATACTGCGGGACGTGAGGCACGGCAAAGAGTAGCGTGACTAGAATTACCGCCGCCTTCGCACCCGCAGTTCGCTCAATAGCCGGATAAAGGATTCCGCGATAGATGCTTTCTTCGACCAGCGGCGCCGTAACCACTGCCAGGAAAGCAATGGTCAAGGCTGCGGCTCTCGAGCTTTCGACGAGACGGTCCAGTGCGGTCCCTTGTCCGCCAAAGGCAAGCGTTAAGAGAAACGCCGCCACATACAACATGAGCGCCAGACCAATGCTTTGCCACGTTCGCAGCTTGCCGTTCCACGTCAGGCCCAGGGTTTGGATGGCTGAAAGTTTTCCGAACCGAGTCGCGACGGCCCAGACAATCACCAACGTGATTAGATGGGCAGGGAACACCCCGGACACTAGGATCAAAATCAACGTTTTGTCGGCCAGCAACACTTCAGTCGTCGGCCGCGTCCCGCGGTAATGGGCCGCGAGGTATGGAATCGCCATCACCTGCGGCAAAAACAGCAGGGCGACGCTGGCGAACCAGGTGGCGACGGCCGTAAACAGAGTCCACGGCGGATTCTTAGCAGGTTCAGTTGAGTTGGGGGATGTGTCCAGGCGGTGCAAGTCCGCGGGGTCGGCGACTGCGATTTCTGGCAAGGTGCTCACGCGATTTGCAACCGTCCCGGCAGGTTCGATCAGTTCTCGGTCGAATCAGAGGACACTGATTTACCGTTGTATTGCTCCAGCTTCCGATAAATCGTTTTGCGGCCAATGTTAAGCAAACGCGCGGCCCGGGTCTTATCCCCGGAGGTGTAGTCCAGAGTTGCCTGGATCGCCCGGCGTTCGATGTCATCCATTGATGAGGGCAACTCTATTTCCAACGCTGTCGTGCGACCTTCGCTGGCCGCCTGGGCGCGTTCCGCGCGAGCCATCACTTCGCGACCGGCGATCACGTTTCCGATTGCCGAGGGCAGATCGTCAAGTTCAATCTGTCGTCCCGCGGCGATGATCACTGCACGCTCGATAGCGTTTTCAAGTTCCCGAACATTTCCGGGCCAGTCGTAACTAACCAGCGCCCGTAAGCCTTCCCGCGAAATACCGGAAACGAAACGGCCGGTGCGCTGCTTGTAATGCTCGAGAAAATGAATGACGAGCGGGTGAATGTCCTCGCGCCGTTCACGCAACGCGGGCAGCGTGATCGGGAAGACTGATAAGCGATAGAAGAGATCGCGGCGGAATTTGCCCTGCTCGGCCGCACGTTCGAGATCAACGTTTGAAGCAGCGATGATTCGAACATCCGCTTTCAAAACTTCGTTGCCACCGACACGAGTGAACTCGCCGTCCTGAAGCACCCGCAAAAGGCGAACTTGAGCTCCCAAACTCATCTCACCAACCTCGTCGAGGAACAGTGTGCCGCCGTTTGCTTCTTCAAAGCGTCCGCTGCGGCGTGCGCGGGCGTCGGTAAATGCGCCCTTCTCATGGCCGAATAGTTCCGATTCGAGCAGCGTTTCTGGTATCGCGCCACAGTTGAGTTTGATGTAAGGCTGATCTTCCCGGCCCGAATTGAAGTGAATCAGATTAGCGAGCAGTTCTTTGCCGGTGCCTGATTCACCGTGAATGAGCACCGAAGTTTGTGTGTCCGCGACGTTGAGCGCGAGTTCGATGGCGCGTCGAATTGCGACAGCTTGTCCAATGATTCGATCCTCGCCATATCGTTCGTGCAGCGCGCTCTTCAGCCGCATGATTTCGGCAGAGAGGTGATCGCGTTCGAGTGCAGTTCCGAGCTGATCCGCTATGCCTTCGCACAGAGCTACTTCGTGGTCCTTGAAGCGATCGCGCGGCTCGCTCCAAACGAAACCAAGCAGCCCGAATGCGTGACCAGCGATTCGCACCGGGGCAATCAAGGCGGCTCGTCCGCCGAGCGTGGCATTGAACATCATTCGTATCGGCAACGGCAGATCCGTTTCATGAAGTTTTACTGTTTTGCCCTGCGACAGAATGTCCACCATCGCGGGAAATTCGGTCACATCGAGTGACTGCCCGTGAGCTTCGATCAATCCCCGCACATTATCCGTGACTGCATGGGGCGCGGCTTTGAATGCCGCCAGGCTGATACGATTCTCATCGGCGTCCAGCACGCCAAGGGCGGAATAATCCGCGCCGACCAGAGACAGAGCGCGTTCGAGCACGGCCGACGTTACTTCGCCAAAGTCGGATCGCGCGTTGAGCGTATTGGCGATTTCCAGCAGTGCGTTCGTGGTCTCAGCTTCACGCTTCTTGTCCGTGTAGATACGCGTGTACTGATAGCCGATGGCGAGTTGCGTGGCGATGGAAACCAGGAAAGCAACTTCTTCGTCCGACCAATGACGCGTCGCGCGGGTATGATGAAGGCCAATCAAACCGAGCACCTCATCGTCAAGCACCACCGGAACGACCAGCAGCGAGCGAGTGCCGAGGCTCTTAGCAAAAAATCTAATCTTATGATCAAGTTCCGGCGCCGATGTGTCATCGAGCTTGATTGGCTTTCGCAAGTCGAGGTATTGAGAAAGCGTCGCAGCGTCCACCGGAATGTGCGTCTCCAGGCTTGACGGGACGTTGTCCGACGCCCGCCATTCATGGCTGATGCTCAGCTCGCCCTCCGGCGTCAGTTTGATGATGTCGCACCGATCGACTTCCATCATTTGCCCCAACTCGGCGACGATCACCTTCAGGAACGAATCGAGATTTATCGATGTCGGCAGATCGGACGCGAGGCGCCCGATGATAGATTCACGGGCCTCGTGCAGCTTGAGCTTGCGTTCGAGCGAAAGGCTATGTTGTGCTTCTGCCGCTGGTTGCATTGAACAAAGTTTGGTTGATGGTGGCGACGTCGCCTGATCTCAAGCAAAGATTAATCGCGATCATAGCGAACGGTCGCGCAACTTGCAAAAACGTTCATCTCATTCAAGCCTCTACGAGGCGGCGAATTTCGATCGGGCCGCATCTGAGAAGCCAGCAGTTTGTAACGGTCGGAAACGGTCTCGTATAATCGTGCAGACACTAAACGAAGAAAAGATTAACGATGCCAATTTACGAATTCCGCTGCAAAAAGTGCGGCAATCAGATCGAGGTTTATCAGAAGTTTTCCGACAAGCCACCCACCCGGTGCAAGAAGTGTGGCGGGCGTTTGGAAAAAATGATTTCGCAGACCGCCTTTCAATTGAAGGGCGAGGGATGGTACGTCACCGAGTACGGCCGCAAGGGAAGCGTCAGCGAAAAGGTCGAGAAAGAGCTCTCGTCACCTGAGCCTGCGGCCAAAACCGACGACACGGCCAAGTCAAAGAAGGCTCCCGCAAAAAAGACCGGCGGCGACAAGAGCTAGAATTCAGTTCAGATGAGGCGAGGGAACAAAACACTGACCCGGAGAGGTATCCGGATTCGCGCATCAATAGTCGCGCTGACCGCGATCCTGCTCGCCGGCACTTTGTTCGGGCAGGCAGGTCGCCGCTCGCATCCGACCTCTGAAGCGTCAACCATGGTGAACGTGGTCGCGGTGCGAACTGACGGAGCGGCGCCGATCACCGCGAAAGAGATGTCATTTTTCGATAACGGCGTCGAACAAAGCATCAGGAATTTTGCTCCTGATCTATCGGCGGCGAAGATCGTCTTGCTGGTGGATAACTCGCTGACAATCCGTGCCGACGTCGATAAGTTGGAAGCAGCGGCCCAGGAGTTCGCGTATGAGATTTTCGACGGCGACAAATTGCTGATCGTGGGTTATGACTCTGAGGCCGACATTGTTTCCGATTGGACCGACGATGCGAAAAAGATCGAGGCGGAGCTAAAGGCGTTTCATAAGAAGGGCGATCCGCGCCTGTTCGACGCAATCATGGCGGTGGTCGGAGATGCTTTGCAGCCACTGTCGGCACAAAAGCGGGCCATAGTGGTGATCAGTGACGGCCTCGATCGCGGCAGCAAGACAAAATTTCAACAAGCATTGAGTGCGTTGCAATCGCTCGACATCGTCGTTTACTGCGTGCAGGCCCAGGATCGGACGCGCGGCGCGATCCGGCGTGACGTGCCCAAGCCGCGCCAGGTAATCGACGATCTCGCCGAGGGAACCGGCGGGCGCATCTTCCCAATCGATGATCCGCGCGAAGCCGCCAAGGCGATCTGTGATGAGCTGCGAAAGAACCGTTACGTCTTGTCTTATTTGCCGCAGAGTGTGCCGCTAACCGAATCGCGGCGATTGCTGGTGATGGGCGAGCGTGGGATCGATGCGCGCGCAAAGACGATGCAACCGGTGAATTAAAGGCTCCACATCACGTTCCGTTTAGAGGCGGGCACTTGTGCCCGCAGGCGGGACAAGTCCCGCCTCTAAACAATCGAGGTCAGGTTTTCTTTCGTGAATACAGCCAAAACAGCGTCACGATAATCGCGAGCAGAATAATCTCCCAAAAGACAAAGACCGTCGCATCGAACCGGCCGAACTCATCCTTCGCATCGTTGTAAACGATGAACGTGCCAAACGAAACGCCTGCCACCAGCCAGATAATTTGTCGTTTGGTGTCCCACATGATCTGTTTTGAAGCTCCGCCTTTAGGCGGGATTGTCGCACGAACCGCCGCCTGAAGGCGGAACTCCGAACTCGATTCTCATTCGAGGCAACACGCGTGATTGTCCCAGCACGTCCGCCGGCACCTCGCCGATTCGCTTCGCTCCCATCCGTTCATAAAAACTTTCAGCGTTTGGATCAGCAGAAAGCTCGAGGGTCTTCGATCCCAACTCCTCGGCGCGGCGTTTCGTGTGCTCGAACAGCGCGCGGCCGATTCCTTTTCTCATGTGCTTTGGATCGATCCACATGTGCTCCAACTCAATGAGCTTTTCGCTTAACACCAGCGCACAGCAGCCGGCGATCTCGTTATCAATTGTCGCCACAAAAACTTCGTTGGTCGCGATGAAATCGGGCGTAATCGTTAGATCAGTTTGCCAGTGACTAATCCATTCTTCGGGATAACCCCAATGTCGTTTGGCGGCGTGGGCGAGCGCGGTAAGCGCCTCTGCTTCGTCAGGCGTGGCTGGGCGAATTTGCAGGTCCATAGTGGATGAATAGTCTAACATTGATGTTGCGCAGAAGATCGAATTGAATCTCCGTCTCCCTTTGGGAGAGGGAACCGAGCTACGAGAACATCATACGGCCGACGCGTTGTCCTCCGTGTTATAAGATTAGGTTTCGCCATGGAACGCATAGTCTTTCTCGAGCGCAACACGATCGATGCCCACTTTCGCCGGCCCGATTTCGATCACGAATGGATCGAATACCCTGAGACGACAGCCGATCAGGTTGTCGATCGCGCGCGCGATGCTACCATCATCATCAGCAACAAGCTTTCTCTGGGCGATTCACAACTGTCGAACGCGCGAGACGTAAAATTGATCGCGATCGCCGCCACCGGATCTGATTGCGTCGATCTAAATTATTGTAAAGGCCGCGGGCTCGCGGTCTGCAACGTGCGCGGGTATGCAGTGAACGCAGTGCCTGAACACGTGCTGATGATGATTCTCGCTCTGCGCCGAAATCTGTTTGCGTACCGTGCGGACGTGCAGGCTGGATTGTGGAATCAATCAAAACAATTCTGTCTGCTGACGCACGAGCTTCACGACATACGCAACAGCACTCTGGGAATCGTCGGTTACGGAGCTATCGGTAAAGCGATGGCCGGTCTTGGCGAATCGATGGGAATGCGGGTGTTAATTTCCGATCACAAGAACGCGACGAAGGTTCGCGAAGGCCGCATATCGTTTGAAGACACGTTGCGACAAAGCGACGTGCTGACGCTGCATTGCCCTTTGACGGACACGACTCGCGACCTGATCGGACCGTCCGAGTTTCAGATGATGAAGCGAACCGCGCTGCTGATCAATACCGCCCGTGGCGCGTTGGTGGATGATGCGTCTTTGATAGATGCGTTGCGAACGGGTGTTATTGCGGGAGCCGGACTTGATGCCCTGCGGGAGGAGCCGCCCCGTCATGGCAGTCCGCTGCTCGATCTCAATCTGCCGAATTTGATCATCACGCCGCACGTCGCCTGGGCGAGCAGGGAAGCAGTACAGACGCTCGCGGATCAAGTAATCGACAACCTTGAAGGCTTTATCGCGGGAAGACCGCAGAATCTTCTCACTTGAGAAATCAGTTGTTTAGAATCGGCACTTGTGCCGACGCGCGTCCGCCGTACAAGTACGGCGTCTAAACGATTAACTTCAATGGTTTAGAGTCGGCACGTGCCAATGCGCGTCCGCTGTACAAGTACGGCGTCTAAACGATAAGGTTCAGAGATCGAGATTCGACTGGAAAGGGATTACGACGCCGCGGCTTCGCTGGCCGGGTGGTCCACCTCTTCGGTGGTATAGAGGTTGAGGATTTCGCGGCCCTGTCGCGAGCGCGGATCAATCGTGCGCAAATGCTTGCGCCCTTTCATTTCCCAAATCGCGGTGACGACCCCATCTTTCTCTACCGCTTGATACGTTATCTCTTCCGAATTTTGATTGTCTGCCGGGGCAGACTCATTCTCAGCCATAAATTTTCCAATTTTCTCCTGTGTGACTTATTCGATGCTTGAAACGGATTCTGGCACAGCGACAAAGGAGCTGTCTAGTTACAGAACCGCGAGCAGTAGCGAGCGGGTGATACGGACAACTTGAGTGTAGGATCCGCTCGCTATCGCTCGCGGTTCTGTAACGAGGCAGCCTCGACTGCCCTTCTCGCGTTAACCACTCCCCATCCCTGTCGATCAACTTCGATGTCATGTACCCGTTCCGCTGTGTCGATCAGAATCCGTTTGGTTTGCTGCGGCGTCAGGCGCGGATTCGCTTCCAGCATGCAGGCAACGATCGACGAAACGATCGGCGCGGCGAATGAAGTTCCATCGACGTACTTGTAATGCTCGTTGATGACGTTGCCTTCGCGCAACTTAATCGTTATCAGTTGGCGCAATAGCGGTATGGGAAGCGCCGCCGCTTCATCCAAATCCTTATCCACGCCTTCGTGAAGCTCGATTACGGCACGCAGTTCGTCGTCCGGCAAAGAATGCAATTGAGAATACAGCTCGGCCTCTTCGGCGGTTGGCGTCTTTGGCAGAATAGGCGCCGCGACCCAGATGCCGGGCGCGATTACTTCCGGTTTTTGCAGCCCGTCGCTCGTTGGTCCATAAGACGAGCGATACATTCCGCGGCGCGCGCGATCAAGCGAGTTCTGATCGTCAAGCCCGCCGACCGCGATACACGAAGGCGCGCTGGCGGGCGGCAGAACCGGGTGCCCGGGAGCATGTCCTGCGTTACCAACCGCGCAGACGATAGTGAGTCCCGCAAGCGTGCAACGCTCAACCGTCTGCGAGAGAGAGTTCGTCAAATAACTTTCTTCGAAATCTCCACCGGCCGAAATATTCACGACGCGAATCTTGAATTCGGCGGCGTGATCGAGCACCCACTCCAAACCTTTTTGAATTTGGCCTTCGCTGATTCGACCCGTGCGTCCGATCTTCACGAGTGCCAGGTTCGCGTCCGAAGCAATCCCGCGATAGAAACCGCCGGCGAGTTCGCCATTACCGGCGGCGACAACTGACGTCATCATGCCGTGCCAGCTGGCAACATCGTTCGTTTCCAGCGAAGTCTGATCGCCTTCAGCGCTGAAGATGCTCTTGTAAGCGACGATGCGATTGGTTGGCGTCGTCAGATCGGGATGTGCGTAGAATCCGGAATCAAGAAAAGCGATGGTCACGCCGCGGCCCGTGAATCGTTCATCGGCATCCATACGCAGCGGCGTCGGCAGGACGAAATCGTTCTGCTCAAAAATTGTTGAGTGTGATTCGATTTGACGTTGGGCGCGACTGAAGATATCGATGCAGCGCCGGCACAGCTGACGCGCGTCGGGAGTCACCGCGTTTGATCTGACTATCGGATGCAGGCTCTCATGCAGGGCGTCGATTGAATGAAGGTCGCCGTCGCAATACCGGTCACAGACTGGACAGACCGGCAGATGAATTGCCTGGGAGTTCGCCGCTTCGTTAGTTACTTCGGTCATGTCAGTCATGCTTGGGTAAGATCGGTCGCGTCCGTGAAAACATGAGGCATCGACGTTAGCTTCTGCAAGTTCAAAATGTGCGCGACGAAAATTGGTCGAGCGTAGAATGCGCGCGTAGTGCTGCCATGCCCGCGGCCTTTCGTTCTCGCCTGGACCAATTTTCCCAAATCGCCGGTCACTGAATCAATTCCCCGCGCGCGAATCTGCCCGCGAATAGTTTCATAATCATCGCGAACCTGTGCGTGAATCTTCGGATTATCGAGATCGAATTCGGCGGCAGCATGTAACATCGAATGCAGTTCCTGCGCGCTTTCCCAGACGCGGCTGACAACTACCATGCTGCGGAGCTTGTCGTATAAATGACTGTCTTCAAATTTGTTTGCGACAACTTCAGCCGGCTCAAGCATCGTGACCGCCATCGATTCTTTGACTCGTAGATTTCCCCG
>Ga0193730_1000347_pt1 | contig 14228 bp, 9 predicted proteins | sample U1a1metaG_FD_144919 | JGI IMG/M metagenome (GOLD analysis project Ga0193730, IMG submission 144919) | Soil microbial communities from a riparian zone of the East river system, Colorado, United States - U1a1 | ecosystem: Environmental > Terrestrial > Soil > Riparian zone | place: USA: East River...
AAGATCGCGTCCCAGTGAATACCGCCGTCAGTTGTTTTGAAGATGCCGCCCGAGGCCGAGCCCACATAATAGATGTATGGCTGGCCGGGTACGCCGACGACCGAAGTCGTGCGATTCCCAACTGGCCCAATGTAGCGCCAGCGCAATGCGTCGGTGTTTGGTTGCTGCGCCTGCACGAGCGCGACCACACTTACGGAAATAATTAAAACGGAAAGCGATAGTATTCGGAGAGACGACTTTTTACTCATTGGTAACCTCCAGGGCAGACAACTCCAACTCTTGTTTCTTGATCCAGCAGATGTGAACTGGCGGGGATGCTTCTATCGAGAATCACGCACAAAGTCAATAAGAATTCTGCGATTGCGGGCTCAGCAATCAGACGAAGAGACGATCCACGAATTCACTCGAAACGACACTAAACGGGGGTCTTCTTTGTGCGGTTTGGTGTGATTTCGTGGATCGTTCTCAGACTTATTAAAGAATCGGTGCGCTGATTGAAACTAACGCCAGTACCAATTCTGATGCGTTTGCAGCCGAAGTCATGCGGCGTTAATCTAATAATTCAAACATCGTTTTATCGAGGTGATTTATGTCGGAGAGTAAGAAAAAGGCTTTGATAGTCGTCGACGTACAGAACGATTTTTGCCCAGGTGGCTCGCTGGCAGTCGCACACGGAGACGAAGTCGTCGCGCCGCTCAATAGGTTGATGAAGGAATTCCTCGATCGCGGTGAACCCGTTTACCAGACTCGCGATTGGCATCCGGCGCAAACAAAACACTTCGCTATATACGGCGGAACGTGGCCGGTTCATTGTGTGCAAGGCACGACGGGCGCGGAGTTCCACGCTGACCTGCTCGACGATTCACGGATCACCATTATCTCAAAAGGAATCGACGAAAGTGCTGATGGTTATTCAGGCTTTGATGGCACAGGCCTCGGCGAACTGTTGCGCGACCAGGGAGTGAACGAAGTATGGGTCGGCGGATTGGCCACTGATTATTGTGTAAAGCAAACGGTACTCGACGCCGTACGCCAGGGTTTTAGAGTGAAAGCACTTGCCGACGCTATGCGCCCCGTTAACGTAAAGCCGGACGACGGCAGAGAAGCTGTAAAGGAGATGCGACAAGCCGGGGCGGAGATTGTGGGAGATGAAGCTAAGGCAGCGGGGACGGGGCAGTAGCCCGACCGCAAGGGAGGGCGTTACGGATGCACATCAACGCCCTCCCTTACCGTCGGGCTACTGCCCCGCGCTATTCCCCGAGCTACCGGCAGTTATGCTTGCAGTCGTTTTTCGCTTCCTTCGCTCTTCTTTCGCAAATCTTTCGTTCATTCTTCAGCGGAATCAATTTGCATGCATCTTTCTTGATTCGATATCCGTCGCTGCAGTGATCTGAGCACCGGTTACCACCGCCGGCAGAAACACTTGAACCGGCGATCCATAGTCCCGAACAAAACACTAATAACGCTGCCACGCAGGAAACGATTCTGGTTTTCATTGATCAGATCTCCTTCCACTCAGTTGAAATGGGGGAGAGCTTGTTTCTTCATCGGCTAGCGGCAACGCCGGCGACATTCATCGTGTGCGTTCTTCGCGCGATCTTCACATTGCCGCTTTTCCCATCGCCGCAATCCCTGACATTCTTCCCGGCGACGACGGTAGACTTCATTACACCGATCCTTGCAGCGGTCGGCACGCGGTGCAGCTGATGCTGTGCCCGATGTAACAAATGCGCCGAAACAGATTAATAAAGCTGCGACTAAGCTTAAACAAAAGTTCGACCTTTTCATTCTCTCTTTCTCCTCGGTTTTCGTCGCACCAACAGGCGTGCGACGTTATTATTGCCGGCTTCGAGACATCACCGGCGCACGTTCGGAGGGGGTTACGCTAAGAATACTACCGAACCCGCTCCGCGAAAAGACTAAATTGAATCCGGTGGCGGCTCAGTTTGAAAAAGTGGCACGAGCGTCTTGCCCGTGAAATCACGCGAAAGATGCGCGTGGCACCTCACCACCTCGATTCATTTTGGGTCAACCAAGACACGGGAGTATCATGCTTCGTCGATGGGCACCCTGAATTTCGATCGGTATCACGCCGCCATGGCCGACGCGTCTTATAAAAAAGAGACGCGCGTGCATGACAAACCTCTCAGCGAAATGGTCGCGACGTTCTACGTAACCCAGCGCAAGCTGCCGTTCGCGCCGGTGCTTGGTCATGAGCGATTGATTCGCCTTTTGGTTGACAGTCAGATTGATCGGCCGCGCCTGCGCTTTCTTGAGCAGGATCGCGGCGGCCTGCAGCGATTCGCCAAAGCAATCGAAGACATTCAATTCGCCGGCAGCATTCGCGCAGTTCATCCGGGAACGATCATGTTTCCGCAGCAGCCGATCGCAGACATCACCGGAAAGTTTGGCCTCACGCAAGCCCAGGAGATCAAATTCGAGCACGCCTTCGATCTGCCCATGACCACCGCCAGCACTGCGATGCAGTTTCGCATGGCCGCCGGCGATCGCTGGCTGTCGGATTTTTCCCTGCGGCGTAACGGCGACATTGAACGCGCCGTAGATATCGCGACCTACGCTTTCATCGGCGGCTTTAACGACACGTCAAACATGGAAGCCGCGCATCGTCTGGACATTCCCGCCGTTGGCACGATCGCGCACTACTGGCAACAGGCTTATACCGAATACTTATACGAACCTGAAATCGAGCCGCGCACCGGACAGGCGAAGCACTTCGAACAAGTTGCTTTTGAACGCTGGCTCGACGCGAATCCAAACGGTACGACGCTGTTGCTGGATACGGTGGATGTTTACATGGGCGCGGTGCACGCGGCCATGGCTGCAACGTCAAATGAAGAGCGACGCAAAGCCTTCAAAGGATTTCGTGTTGATTCCGGCGATCTGGCTGAACTCGGCCGTTGGTGCCTCGAGTTTTTTGAGGCTAATGGACTGCACGGTTTGCGCACGAACCTTACCGGAGATCTGAATGTCGAACGCGTTACGACGATCGTGGCCGAGTTTCCGGAAGTGAGCGGCTTCGGCATCGGAACCAAGCTGTCGAGCGAAGTAAAAAATGTTGCTGGAGTAATCTTTAAGGCCTGCGTCATAAACGGACTGCCGACGCTAAAGGCTTCGAACTCGCTGGACAAAACAACTTTGCCCGGATACTTGCAGGTCTTTCGTGGAATCGATGCGCAAGGAAATTACGTTGCTGATGTGACTGGACTAGACGATGAAGTGATCGAGATTCCGGGAGCTCTCACAGTGAGGCGATTAGTCGAGCCATTCTGGGAGAACGGGCAGCACTCACCAATCCCCTCGATCGAAAAACAGAAAGCATTCGTTGCGGATCAGATGAATCGCTTTGGCGATTTGCACAACTACCCGCGCAGTTTGAGCGACGGCTTGACGAAGGTTCGCGACGAGTTAACCGCGAGGATGCGCGCAGACAACTCGGGCTGGGAGAAGATTCTGAAGTTGCCGGCAGAGATGCCCGAAGAGCTTATCCAAACCAAGTAAGCCTTCTTTAGCGTGCGATGAAGAGACTGACTTCCACTCTCTGCGTGATTCTTGGTCTGACTTCACTTGCTGCTGCGGCTTTAAGCATTCCTCAAGACTTGTTTCCTGATCCGCCAACCGATTTCACGAAAATCTATTACGCGAGCGGCGACCACAGACTCTTAGCTCTGCCATTCGAGTCCGGCACCACCACCCTGAATGTTTTCGCTCCAGCGCTCGAAGACAAAGTCACCCGCGTGCGCGTAAACGGATCGGAAGCGGAAACAGTTTTGACGAACGAGAATCTGAGCTTCTTTGTGTTTGTCGCGGACCGGATGGACCCGCCGCCGCATCAGTTAGTGAGACTAACGGCCGGTAAATCGGAGCGCTCGCTCAAAATTTCAGTGATTAAAGGTCGTAAAGGCTACGCGCCATTTGATGTCGACAACATTCGATTAAGGCGACGAATCTTGAAGCGCTTGCGCGTCGAGGCAAGTGCGAACCGGTTTCTCTTCATTAATTACATGGAGCTTCGTCCGCTCGAGCCGCTTCCACCCGGCGAGTATGCAATCATTGGCGACTCGCTGGCAGACATCGCGGCCTTCCGGATTAAGTGAGTTAGCCGTCTCGCTCAACCTTTAGAATTCGCAGCAACCTCGCTTTACCCTCGTAGTACAAACGCGTTGACGCTGCAAAATTGTTTACAGAGGAATTAGCTTGTGTACCACGTTAGAATTTTACCGCTCGCCCCTATATCGCATGAGATCGAATCAGCGCTGACGGCACAAATTGTAAGCCCGGCCCAACCGCTACCTAGGAGTTATCAAAGTCGAGAGCGCCGAAGGCGCAACAATGTAACAGCCTGGGCCAACGGCCCAGGTACGTCCGTTGATAATTCGCAAGCGCTGAAGGCGCGATATAAAAAGATGTCACAATCGCTATCATCCGTTCTGATTCATCTGGTCTTCAGCACGAAGAATCGCGAGCCATTCATAACTCCGGCAATCGAAACGGAATTGCATCCTTACATGGCGACGATACGCCGGGAACTGAAATCTCCGTCATTAGCAATCGACGGAACAGCCCATCACGTCCACATTCTCTTTTCAATGGCGCGCGTAGTTACAATCGCGGACATCGTAGAAGAAGTGAAAACAAGTACGTCGAAGTGGATCAAGACAAAGGGTCGTGAGTTTCGAAACTTCCATGGGCAGAGAGGCTATGGCGCATTCTCGATTGGCCAATCAAACGTGAGGTCTTTGAAGCGTTATATTCGCGACCAGAAAGAACACCACAAACGCGTCACGTTTCAAGATGAATATCGTAAGTTTCTGAAGGCTTACGGCATTGACTACGACGAGAAGTATGTGTGGGATTGATTCTGATTTCGCGCTTTCAGCGCTCGAAATCGCTTTGGCCGGTTAACCTGGGCCGTTGGCCCAGGCTTTTACATTTGCGCGCTTTCAGCGCGTACGACTGCGGTCTGGGTCCAGCAATTTAGCTTTGATTAATCGTCGGTGTGTAGTGCCGGAACAGGTGGTTGTGGTTGTGGCTCTGACTCAACCTGAGCCTCGCCGCGTCTCGTAGGCGCAATGCGGCGGACGATGCTTGTTACTGGCGCGGTCAATCTCCCGGTTGCGGCTGCGAATCGCCGCCACTTTGCGGTCGAGCTCATATCATCCAGCAGCGAATAGACGACCGGCGTTGCGATCAATGTCAGCAACAGCGACAGCGATTGTCCGCCGATGACCACAATCGCGATCGAGCGTCGCTCTTCGGCTCCTGGTCCAGTTCCTAACGCGAGCGGCGCCATGCCCGCAACCAAAGCGAGCGTCGTCATCAAAATCGGCCGCAGACGATCACGATTACCCTGGATGATTGCAGGTTCACGCTCCATCCCCAATGAGCGCAAACTATTCATGTGATCGATTTGCAGGATCGCGTTCTTCTTTACCACGCCGAACAGCACGAGAATGCCAAGCGCTGAATACAGATTGAGTGTGTCTCCCATCAGCCACAGTGAAAGCAAGGCGAACGGAACTGACAGCGGCAAACTGAGCAGTATCGTGAGCGGGTGAATCGTGCTTTCGAATTGCGACGCGAGGATCATGTACATGAAGATGATCGAAAGCAGAAACGCCCAAAGAAACTCGACAAATGTTCTTTCAAGTTCTCTGCCCCGGCCAGCCACGATGGTTGAGTAAGTCCCCGGCAGATTCATTTCGGCCGCGGCTTTTTTCATCGCATCGAGACGATCGGCGAGTGCGAATCCCGGCGCCACGCCGGCCCGGACGGAAGCCTGCCTTTGTCGATCCAAACGATCGATTCGCGACGGGCTCAGTTCTTCTTTTAAGTCCACGAGATTGTCGACTCGAACCAAACCACCACGAGCCGAAGGCACAAAGAGCCGCGAAATCGTTGCCGAATCGCCACGATCTCGTTCCGACAGACGCAGCTCTACGTCGTAATCTTCATTGACTGTGGGATCGTAAAAACGAGAGACCTGATCGTCACCACCAACCATCAAACGTAGAGCATTCGCGATGTTCGTCGTGTCCACGCCGAGATCGGCCGCGCGCTCTCGGTTGATGTGCACCCGCAGCTCCGGTTTGTCGAGCTTAAGGGTTGTGTCCGCGTCAACGATGCCGCCTATCTCTTTCGTCTTGAGCCGCATTGCATCGGCGTACTTCGCCAGTTGTACTAATTCCGGTCCCTTAAAGACAAAGTCGATATCAAAGTTGCCGCCGCCGATATTGAACGCTGGAGCATTACGCACAGTAAACCGCATCGGCGTGTACTTTTGCATCCGCGTTCTAATCTCCTGCATCACATCGCGCTGGTTGTAGTTGCCGCGGAATGCCGCCAGGGGATGGCCCGCCTTGACGGACTCCCACAGTTTCGTCAGCGAGAAGACTCTTTCTTCGTGTGGCGCTATACGCACGTAAACGGTAGCTGAATTTACCGCCCCCAGGAACGATCCGCCGCTCGAGGACAGGATCAATCGAACACCAGGTGTATCCATCAGATCCTTTTCGACCGATTGCATCGTTTCGTCCATCGAGCTGATGTTGGTGCCCTCAGGCGCCGTGACGTTTACGTCAAATTCGGCTTCGTCAACATTACTGGGCGTGTACTCTTGTTTGACTACGCGATAAAGGGGAATGCTCGAAAGCGCGACCGCGACAGCGATCAGTGTCACAGCGAGGCGATGCCGCATAGAGAGACGCAGCATCCAGGTGTAAGAGCGATCGATGAAAGCATAGAAACCCTTGCGTGAGCCTGCGTCTGCCAGTGTGTCGTGATGATGGCCCGGCGCATGGCCGCTCGCGGCATCTTCCGCACGCAGGAGGCGCGCGCTCATCATCGGCGTCAGGGTGAATGACACGAGCAACGAAACCAGCACCGCAACGGCGGCGGTAATACCAAACTGATAAAGGAAGCGGCCCGAAATCGACGACATGAATGACACCGGCAAAAAAATTACGACCAGGGAAAACGTCGTGGCCATAACCGCCAAACCGATGTCCGCCGTAGCTTCTTTGGCGGCGCGCATGGGACTGATGCGTTTCTCTTCTACAAAGCGAAAGATGTTTTCGAGGACGACGATAGCGTCGTCAATCACCACGCCGACCATCAAGACGAGCGCGAGCATCGTCACACTGTTCAAGGTGAAGTTGAGCGCCCGCATCATGCCGAACGTTGAGATCACCGACGCCGGGATCGCGATCGCCGCGATCAACGTCGATCGCCACGAACGCATGAAAAGCAAAACGACCAGGCTGGCGAGGATGCTGCCCAGTATGAGGTGACGTGTGATCTCGTGCAGCGCTGAATCGATGTAGCGCGACTGATCGCGAATCACTTCCATCTTGATATCGGGAGGCAGTTGCGGCTTAACGCGTTCAAGCTCAGTCTTGATGTTATTAATGACTTCGACTGTATTGGAGCCAGACTGGCGCTGCACTTCGAGGGTCACCGTCGGCACACCGTTAAGGCGCGCCACGGAACGTTGTTCTTTGGTTCCGTCTTCAATATGGCCGATGTCGCGGATTTTGACGGGCGCGCCGTTGATGTTCGCGACCACTAGTTCTTCCATGTCCCGAGGAACTGTGTAGCGTCCCAGCGTTCGCAGCACCAATTCGCGTCGCCCCGTCTCAACGTTGCCTCCCGGCACATCTGAATTCTGCCGCTGCAACGCATCGTAGACGGCGGTAATGGGGATTTTGTAAGCAGCCAACCGTTCCGCGTCGATCCACACATTGATCGCGCGATCCAGGCCTCCTACGACGTCGACTTCGCCGACCCCACCGGCCCGCTCAAACTGGACCTTGACGATCTTGTCCGCGTACTCGGTGAGTTCGCGAATCGAATGCGGCCCCGACAACGCGACGGTTATCACGGGAGTGTTGTCGTTGTTAACTTTCGAGATTACGGGCGGCTTGGTATCGGGCGGTAGATCGCGAATAACAGTGGCGACGCGATCGCGCACGTCCTGCGCGGCGGTTTCGATGTCTCGATTCAGTTTGAAGGTCGCAATGATGATCGACGAACCCTGGACCGAGACTGAACGAAGATTGTCTATGCCATCGACAGTATTGACGACTTCCTCGATCGGCTGCGAAACCAGCGTTTCGATTTCCTCCGACGAGGCACCTGGCAGATTCGTGCGCACGGTCACGGTGGGAAGGTCGACTGCCGGGAAGCGATCTACGCCAAGTTTGAAATAGCTCGCCGATCCGACGACGACCAGCGCCAGAATGATCATCGCGGCGAAGACGGGACGGTGGATACAAATTTCTGCGAGCTTCTGCATTCATTTGTGTTCCTCTGTGACCTCTGTGGTGAAGAGTCATTAACCACAGAGGCCACAGAGAACTCTACTGTTCTGTTACTGCTTGTCCCGACTGCAAATTCCCCGGATCGACAACGACTGTCTGGCCCACATTCACGCCGGCCTTGATCTCGATCCAATCAGGGCCGCGGCGGCCGACGGTCACCGTCTTCTCCTGCGCCTTGCCGTTTTCAACAATGATTACTTTGTCGATGCCCGCGAACGTCACCAAAGCAGTGGGCGGAACGGTCACCGCAGTATTCGTCTGGTTCGTAACGATCTCGGCCTTCACAAATGCACCCGGTCGCAGGCGACCGTTGTTGCGCACGTCCGCTTCGACCGACAGCACGCGGTTCTGTTCGCTGATCGTTGGACTAAGCCGTTTGATGTATCCGAGATAGGAATCAGGATCGCCTTCCAGGGTGACCCGCACGCTTTGGCCCATGCGAATGCTGTGTGCTTCACGCTCGGGAACGTCAACGCGCAATCGCAGAGGATCGATGCGCACCACGCTCACGACCGGCGCGCCGGCCGCGAGGTATTCACCGGCGCTCGCTTTCTTTTCCTGGACGACCCCGTCCAGAGGAGAATAAACAAACGTGTCGGCGAGCTGCTGCTTCGCCAACGCCAGTTCCGAACGTCTTTGCGCCAGTATTCCCTGCCGGTTGCGAATCTCTTCCAACCCATCCTGATACCGGCTCAAGGCAACTTTGTAGTCTGAATCTACAGTGTCATATTCAGCGCGCGGCGTGATTCCCTGCTCGACGAGTTTCGCGGCCCGATCGCGTTTCAGCTTCGCATCTTCAAGCTGAGCTTTCGCTTGTCTTACCGTTCCGGTTTCTTCCGCGGTGACGCGATCGTCGGCGCCGTCCGGCGACAAACCAAGACGCGCGCGCGCCTGTGCCAAACCAGCTTCCGCCTGTTGCACCCGCAGGTTGTAATCCTGTTGCTCGAGTTGCGCGATGACTTGTCCTTTGCGCACCACGCTGCCGAGATCGACGCTAATCGTTTGCAACCGGCCCGGTACTTTCATTCCAACTGTAGTTTGATCAAAAGCCGCCAGATTTCCGTTTACCGTCACCGCCTCGCCGATCGGCATTTCGGCAACCTTCACAGTCTTCACCTGGCGCGGCGGCGACTTGCCGTCGGCGCTCGCGGCCTTTCCGGATGCAGGATAATCGCTCTTGCAAGCAGTCGCCGCGGTCAACAGAGTTACGGCCAGACACAACCAAGCGAGTCGCCAAAAGTTTGCGGGATGAGATAAAAACATTTCAGATTTAATTGCCGGGCGGGACTTAGTTTAGCACGCTGAATGTTAATACGCCTTCAGGCGGAAAGAAGTTACATTGAGCCTTTTGAACGTTTGTTCAATAAACTGTTGACTCTCACGCGGCGTACGAGTTTAGCCTGAAACCCCGTGAGAGAACTTGTCCGCGGAAGGCGGGCATTAGCCCGCGTCTAAAGATTCATTCGGATGTAAGATTCGAACTCTCTCCCCACTTCGCTTCAAAAATAAAACTGCTGATCGGCTTTCGCTTTCGCGGACCTGTTTCCTGCTCACGAAAGGCTTCAGGCAGAACCTCGGGTTCGGCTGGATATCCAATCGCGATCGCCGCCACCGGTTCGAAACCTTCCGGCACCTGAAAGGCCTGGCGGACTTTATCGACAGAGAGTCCGGCCATCTGATGCACGAACAGTCCCAGGGCTGTCGCCTCGACGAGCAGATTACCCATCGCCAGGCCCACATCGTGAAACGCGTGGCGATTCGGTTTCCCGGTCTTTTCAAAATTGAGCTTGGCGACGGAAACCATCAAGACCGGAGCGAGCCTGGCCCACTGCTGGTTCTTTTCCATCAAACAATTCAACAACTGCGCGTGCTCTGCCGGGTTTTCTTTGGTCGCGACGATGAAGGACCACGGCTGTTCGTTGAATGATGACGGCGCCCAACGCGCGGCCTCAAACAAACTCAGCAGTTTTTCACCTTCTACGGTTCGATCAGAAAAGGCACGCGGGCTCCAACGCCGTCGCAGAACCTCTTCGATTGGATAATCAGTCGGTGCAGGCTTTTCCATTTTGGTCCTTTCAGGGTTCTGCCCCAGAGGGAAAGAGATACGGAGACTTATATTAACGCGCAGCAATGACCGGTTGCCATCCGCGTTGTGGTCTAAGGAACGAGTGTTATGGAGTCAGTACCGGGAGCGAACCGGGGTCCCGCGCGGGCAGCCCGCGTGGGGTGGTGGTAGCGACCGGGTCGCGCTCTCGATAAAGTTGACCGTCCGGTAAGAGTCACCCGGTCGCTATCGCTCCCGGTACTGAGCTCACGCCGAGCAGCTTAACTATCCACCGAAGCTTTTCCTGAACAGGTAGGACATCTTGATGAAGAAGGTGCGGCCGTTGCGGCGAAAGCCCGGCTCGAGTTGCCCGGTGAAAGGGTTAAAGCCGTTGCGAGTCAGATCATCGTTGTAGCCGACGTAGAAAGCGGTGCCGGGATTTGGCGTGTAGCCGAAAAGGAATTGGCCGCGAGCGTCGTATGACAACGTATCGTAATCGATGCGCGCGCGCGCAAAAATGAAGCGGCTGAATTGATAAGTGGCGCGAAATGAATAGATGTTGTCCTGATAAGCCAACAGACCTGTGTCGTTGCGCCGGAGTTTGCTCTGCTCGTAACTGAGCGACATGTTGAGCGGCTTGGTCGGCTGATAATTAAAGCTGAGATTTAAGTCGCTTGACTTGCCCGGCCCGGGATCGAGGGCCGCGTTCGGATCGATGAGAGCGGCAGGACTCACGCGACTGAATTTCGGAGTGGCGCCGAAGTCATAATCAAAAGAATTCCAATTGAAGTTCAGAAACATGTTGAATGAATATTTCTGGCTCGGTTTGGTGTTGCCGAACACGTAGAAGCCATGCTGTATGGTCGAACGCTCCGGTGGCCCAAAGAAAGCGCCTGCGTGGGTAGCCGTCCTCTTTAATCCAAATTCTTCTTCAAACAGACGCTCGTAACCCTGGTCCATACCAAAACCGAGATTGGTATTGTGCTGAAAATTCAGATTCATGCTCGCTTCGTGATAGAAATTCTGGCTGAGGCCTTGCCAGTTGAAATTGGTCCCGAAGTTGTCGCTAAAGTTCCAGTTGATCAGCTTCGCTTTCGGTTTCGGTTCCGAGCCATAACCGAAATACCCGCCTTCAAAGTTCGTGTTAAGACGCCGCGTGAAACCCACGTCCGCGCGATAATTTTGCGTCTGGCCATTGCCGTTGGCGCCGTAAGAGAAGTGACGGCCGTCGCGGTTGTAGCTGAATTGATAAGCAAGACCATTGCCAGTGCGATAGTAGTCGTTCGTCTGTGACGGCGTGGTTGAGAGTTTGTTGGGATCTTTCGGATCCGGATCGTATCCGCCAAAACATCCACTCGAGGGGCCGGGCCGGTGCGCGTCCAGCGCCGGCTCGAAAAAGCAATGCCGGGACGTCGAGGCCAGCACCTGAAACCTGAATTGTTTTTGTTTGCTGATTTGAAAACGGCCGTCAATGCCGCCCAGCTGATTGTGCTCCTCGATAAAGTTGTAACTGGTCATCAGCAAGCCTATGTAAGATTGTTTTCCGACGTCACGCTTCAAACGAAGAATGCCGATGTAAGCATTCTTGTTTATGAATCGGGCGATGGCGGGCAACGTGCTCGCATCCAGCTTCTCTTCTTCCGTGAAATTTCCTGGAGCGTTGTCGCTGGCGAGTAAGAGTCCAAAAGTATTCTTGCCGCGTTTACCCGAAAGTTTTATCGCGATATCAGGATCAACGATCGCGCGCGTGTGGACCGCCTGGATCGGCGTCTGAAAGATGTCGATGCCTTCCAGAAAAAAGGGCCGCTTCTCTTCGAAGAAAATCGGAAAGCGCTGGTTGGCAGTCACCACAGTTTGATCCGCTTCGACCTGAGCAAAGTCCGGGTTGATTGCGAGATCAAGCGTGACCGTCGGTGTAATGCTGTACTTCGCTGTCACTCCGAGATCGAACTTAAGCGGTTCATTCAGAATTCTACCGGGATCGAGCAACGCCGGATTGGCCGCGACCTGCGCCACCGTCAAGGCATTGACTCGCTTGCCGGTTTCCGAAACAGTGACGCTGGGAATTACTTCCAACGTACGTTCGGTCGAAATATTTTCCAGTCCGGTGATATGTCCTTCCTGAACGAGTTGAGATGAAATATCGCGCGAGTTCGGCATCCATGAATCGATCTCGTCATTGAAGCGATCGATGTTGCGCCAGATATGAATGCCCCAGAGTTTTCCTTTGCCCGCTTCGTAACGAAGTGACTTGAATGGAATCGCGACTTCAAGCGTCCAGCCGTCGGATGTGATCATGCCTTTCGATTCCATCACGATATCGACACTGAAATCCTGGCCCGAGCCTTCAGTCATGATCCCGTCCTGCTGAACCCCGAGCGGGTTCCAGCCCAGCACATAAGCCCGCCGCTGATCGTTGAAAGTATCAAGAAACACCCGCACGTTATCTTCGCCAAAAACGTCGTCGCGCTTGGCGACGGTCGCCCGAATTTTGTCCGGCTCGTCATAACAGTGAAAAGCGAAGTAAAGCGTTTTTGCGTCGTAACCCATCATCGCTTCGGTCGGCTTTGAAGGCGCGGTGTTGTCACCGGGGCTGATCTGATAAAAGTCTTTGAATACCGCGGCCGTCTTCCAGACTTCATCATCAAGCTTGCCATCGATCACCGGCGGCTTGTCGAAACGGGGAATGCTGATCGGCTTGGATTTCTCGGCGGGAACCGCGATCGAGTGCTTAGTTCCGGTGGATGTTTGCGCGGAAACGCGCCACGCTACACCCATGCACAGGCATAGCGTCATGAAGAGAACGAGGCGGTTCACTGTCATCAACTGTTCCGTTCCGTATGACGTGCAGGACGACTAACCTGTTAACTCTCTCTTTCAGCTAATTCGGAAGGCGGCGCTTGGATGCTCACGTATTAGACAGCGCTGCCAAGCGGTCTGTTCCATTCTTACGCGCACGGGTTGGGGTTTGTTCTGCTCTATTTCTTGAAATGTCAGCAATGAATGGTAGTGGATAGTCTTGAAGGTCCTTTTGTGTCGATCGCGGAATACGATCACGAAGATCACACGAAGGGTCACGAAGCACGACCTCTTTGTGACAGTCGTGTGGTTTCGTGGATCGTGCTTTTTGTCTTAAATAAAGAAGGGCGGCTGTGATTGAAACTGATCAGTACCAAACCTCATCCAAAGCTCTTACGAAACAGATAGGACATCTTTACAAAGAACGTTCGGCCATTCCGGCGAAAACCGGGTTCAAGCTGACCGGTGAATGGGTTGAAGCCATTGCGGTTCAGATCGTCGTTATAGCCGATGTAAAGCGCGGTCCCCGGATTGGGCGTCCAGCCGAACAGAAACTGTCCCTTGTAATTTGAAGCGATCGAGTCAAAATCGATCCGGCCGCGCGCGAAAATGAAACGCGTGAACTGGTACGTTCCTTTTAAGGACACGATGTTCTCGTCAAAGGCGACCAATCCGGTATCGTTTCTGCGTAAGCGCTGTTTCGTAAAACTCACATTGATATTCAGCGGCGTCGAGGGTTGATAAGTAACGCCGGCATTGAAGTTCAAGAACTTGCCTGGTCCGGGATCCTGCGGCGCAGTGCAGACGGGTGGCGGAACTGGCCCAGTGCATTTTCCGGCGGTCTGCGCGGCCCGCGCGGCGACTGCGGGAATGCTTACGCGTGGGAAACGCGCGCCGGCGCCAAAGTCAAAATCTAAACTGCCGTAAGCCTGATTGGCGAACATGTTGAAGTTGAATTTCCTGTTGACGTTGGACTGAGCGAACACGTAGAGACCGCCGTTGGGTGACGAGCGCTCACTGTCATTCCCCCAGAATGTGCAAGTGTTCTT